>Ga0208792_1000037_pt1 | contig 55758 bp, 62 predicted proteins | sample 14_taG_FD_184087 | JGI IMG/M metagenome (GOLD analysis project Ga0208792, IMG submission 184087) | Marine viral communities from the Subarctic Pacific Ocean - 14_ETSP_OMZ_AT15311 metaG (SPAdes) (version 2) | ecosystem: Environmental > Aquatic > Marine > Oceanic | place: Pacific Ocean | collected...
TGGAAAGAGGTCTGCCTTTGTCTGCCTGTTTTTGCAGCCATTAACCTACCTTTTCGGTAAGTATATAAGGGTGGTGTGACACACTATCTATTGCGAACTACCGCATGAGGTATTAGACATGGTAAAGATTGACATTAAATGTGAAAATGGGTATTCAGCCCGAGAATGGAGCAAAGACGACGGAACTCTGGCCTTTTTTATAAAAGGTCCAAATGACGCAGCCAACGACCAAGGCGAAATCGGACGGTTTGATGTTCGTGGACGCTACGCTGGTAAGTTTAAGACTGCTACCGGTAGCCGCCGCCGCTTCGGACTTCTTGATGGAAACCGTATCAAGTATGCTAAGGTAACTCTCACTACTCCCGATGGAAACAGTGTTCACATTGGAGACCTCGACGAAGGTGTTATGAGCGTTCAAGACCGAATTACTCTCGGTATGTGCATCAACAACGCTACTTCTTTGGTATGTGCTTCCGACGCATCCACATCAGCAGCAACTGAAGATACAGTTAAGCAAGTTTACGACCTTGCAGACCAACTATACGAAGAATATCGTTCTCGGTATATCACCGAGTAATAACAGTCCTACCCTCCACAGGGGGCAGGGGATTTACGACAAACGTAGCATGGGAAGAAACTGCTTAGTAATAACTGAAAGGTAGTGGACATCAACGCTGGAAAGGTCGGACAGTGTAGATCAGGTAGCAATACTTGACCACATATATAGAGATACCCCTGCTCTCTAAAGGAGAACTTATAAGTAAGTAGTATCACAAGGTGACAACATGAGAATCGCTCTGGATCTGGGTTCTAATCGTATCTTAGTCTTTGAAGACTATGGTGATACTGATTACATGAAGGTCACTGTGGAAGAAAACGGTGGTGCTTCATCCATTACATTGGGTTTGGTAAAAAGAGAGGACCTTAAACGAATGGGCAGGTCAGTGTGAGAACTATGGGTTGGGAATTTCACGATCCAAATCCACCTCGTCCCAGCAGCAAGGTATCACAAGTGCTAACTTTGTTGGCTTGTTTGGTCGTGGTCACATTCCTTTGTTGGTTACTTAACTAAGGGTCCGTGGGTTAGTTTGGCCTATACTTGGCGGCTGGGGGCCGTCAGACCCCAGTTCAAATCTGGGCGGACCCACCAATATAAATAGTTGACTGAATAATAAATTATCATGGATTGGAAATTCAAGGCCACTCGTAGTCCCATGTGTTTGGGTCAAAGTAGCCAATTCATTAAGAGCCACGGGGTCGGTAATAGGGACAGGATTTGGAAAGTTGAGCCCGTTGATACTAACGCAGGATTTAAATTTGTTTACAAGGATGGCAGTGGTGTCGAACGTTTTGTTCCAAGGTGGGCAGATTTTACGTCAGCCATAGAATTATCCTCAAACTCTCCCGACAGTTTTGTCAAGGGCAACCCCATCACCAGTGTTTTTCTCATGCCCGATATTGTCTCACAGGGAGAATCAACTCCGGGGTTTTTATACGATGATGACGGCTCCGCTAACGTCAGAGTCTACCTTCACCCAACAGATTCTTGGAAAATAACTCAAGAATGGCTGCCCGAAAACGAGGAATCATCATGGACGGCTAACCCAAACGATCAATACCTGAAAAGATTAACGGATGATTATACAAAAGTAGGTAACATTACTCCGGCAGGAACTGTGGAGAAAAGAGATGGACGTCCTTCGGCATGGATTTGGAATACCAGAAGTCCTCGTCGTTGGAAGGGCATCAATGTTGAGGGAAATGATTGGGTAGTAGTGTTGGACAAAAAGGGCACCGAGAAGTTAGAATCAGTTCTCTGGAGAGTAACTTCATTTTACAGGGCTATCAACCGAAAAGCATGGATAAACTAACGGGTGGATTAGGATCCATTGTAGCCATTAAATCAGGATTGATGAGACAATCATAAATTACAGTAGTGGTGCTGGTTTCTTTGTTGTGTTTGATGTGATAGATGGAAATATCCATCGCCATTTCAACACGATAGGGCTCAATTTCCAGTCCATTCCAAGAAGGAAGATATAAGTTAATCAACTGATGCTCACGCTTGTAGATAGTGTCTTTCAAACCTTGTCTTAATCCCTCTCTAATGAAATCGTTATCCATGGTATCAATCAACATAACGGAATTATTGTATACATTAAAGGAATCAATCAAAGCATCTCGAAGCATGTCTGTTATTACTGCAGGTTCAGTAAAGTCTTGGTCACCACCCCGAGGATACTTATCATCAGGCATTCTATTAAGTTTAAACGGTGGGACTAAGCGGAAGGGTGGGTCTGTGGGATCCCAATCTAAACTCATGATGTCTTCTTCCACAATACCAATTTCTAACTGGTAACGTCCATTACATCCTACCTTCTTGAGAGCGTTGCGATAACTTGTTGTGACTAAATTGTCAAGATATAAAGGATCTCCTGACTGATTGATTGCAAAATAACTAACGGGGAGTTCATAACGCCCAGAGGTGATGCTCGCCAATCGATGGCGTAATCTATCCTGCATGAAGAATTATTGTCCTCACTACTACTTATAATTATCAATTTTCTTCTTCAACAGGGTTGTGAATAAAGTGCACGGCTTGAGAAAGCCCAGCGATAAACTGCATCTCACGGGATTGCTCGACGATATCTTGTAAGATGTTATCGGTATCTTTCATCTCAGTTTCCATGGTAGCAAAAGGAACAAAAGCCACAATATCGTAAACATGATACAAAACACCATCCTTATCAAAGTTAGTAGTATTGAGTTCGTAACCACGGGAAACAGTAAGGCCGTAAACTGAAGTAGAGAATGGTTGCAGATCTTCTGCTGCACCTTCAGTAGCAATTAAACGGATTAAAAATCCATCTGGTCGTTGACCGGCTTCATCCATAGCCTTAAGAGCATCTCCAATTTCCATATATTCAGCCATAGCGAGTCACCATCTCCTTGTGGAAAGTTTCATAATCAAAGTTTTCCCAGTTCTTGATAACTTCTAACATAATGTTGAGGTCTCGGGACATATCTTGGGTAGGGACATCTTGAATCTTAATATCTGGTTCGGAAGCCCCGGGAATATTGTAGATAGTAACTTGCTTGAAGTAACCTTTTGATAACATGGTAGTAACTACCAAACGGGCTTGGTCAGCATTCTGCTGGGTAGCCAAAGGAATACGAATACGCTCGGAAGCATTAGTCATGATATCTGCTTGATGTTTGACAACTACTTTTAGATACTGTTGAATGTCATTGTTCAACCATGATTTAATATCAGATTCTCGATAACCTTGTGTGACCAAGAAGTCAGCAAAGTTAGAGGCCACAGCAACTACTAAACGTAGAGGGTCGTCCAAGATGTTGAACATAACAAAATAAAGGTCATCTCGATCATCATCGGCTTTCATATCAACGGTAGCAGTAACGACAACATCACCGTCTTTAATACCTAATTTCACATCTTTTACTTCTTTCATGCCCTCACCTCTTGCAAACAATCATGACAGCAGTAATAAATACCTTGCTGTTCAATATCGAAATCTGTGTTACAGGCTCGGCAACGACGATACTTCCAGCGTAGCACCCAAACCGGGGATAGAAAACGGGCTTCAGCCAAGGTTAGTGCCGAAGGATTGTAGATTAAGTGTCCGTCAGTTTCCAGACCTTGTTCTTCACAAAAGTCAAGTAAACCTAACGGCATGGTGTTATTTTGTGAGACCTACCTACTTATAAGTTCGCATAACGGAAGGTATAAAAGGGTAGTTGCACACAGAGGGATTGTAACTGCTACGATAAGCAGCATAAACGGTGATTTAATGACTAACTTTGACCCCATACAAAACTATATTTACAGCAAGCGAAACGGTGGACTGAGAATCTCTTTGGGTGGACTAAACCCAACAGGGGCTTCTTGCGAAATTATTAACGAACACGGCAATCCCAAGTTGATTGGAAAGTGTCATCGTCAAGTTTGGTATTCTAAGAAGCGGATTCCTCGGACTAACGTTTCTGATGACTTAAGCATGATTCGTTTTGGTATTGGTGATGCTTATGAGGAAGAATTGCAAAAGCATTGGGAAAAGCAAGGGATTCTCTTGGCTTCTAACTTGAAAATCAAAGCACCTATTGGAGTTTGTTCTGATGGTGAACAAATTGACATGAGTGGTGAAATTGACGCTATTCTCAGAATGGCTGAAATGGATGAAAACGGTCGAGTTATCGGTATGAAAATGGATGAGGCTGTGGCTATTGAAGTTAAGTCTACTCGTGGCTACTTTAGCGAAAAGGTTCTTTTGGGCAAGGCTAACAAGATGTATCCAATTGGGTTTCCCAAGATGGAACACTTGATGCAAACCGGAATGTATCTTCACACTCGAAAAGTAGTCGAGGACACCTATGGAGTTAAGATTCCTTATGGTATTATTGTTTATGGTTTGGTAGATGCTTGTAAGACTAACCAATTCCGAATTGAATTGAGTAATGGTTATGATGGTGAAATCTTGGTGAAGACTATGGATGGTCGTTTGATTACCCCTGTTACTGATCCAATGAGTATGTTGGAAGGGGCTAACTACCAATCTATTCAAGGATTGACTATTGAAAATATCTTGGAACGTTATGTGCTATCATACGAGAAACTCAAGGCCGATACTCCACCTGACCGTGATTTCAGTCTTCGCTTCTCTGATGAATTGTTTGAAGAACTTAAGAGCCAAGGTGAACTTACTAAGACTAAGATGGCCGCCTTTGCTAAGAGTCATATCACTCCTGTGGGTGATTGGCAGTGCTCTTATTGCGATTGGAAGGATGAGTGTTATCCTTTCGGTGTGATGACTGAGTTAGTAGAATCTGGTGGGATAACCAAAGAAGATGCTATGCGGGAACTGGGATTCTGAGACCAAGGCTCACAGCCACTGGGGAAAGATGGATTCGACGCCCCGGCGTCTGGGTAACCCTCGTTATTTGGGACTAAAGGCTCGGATAAACCAATTTATGGCTTTGATACTTTCATCTAAAGGAAGTATTACCTTCACGAAATAGATTTCAGGATCGTCACCTAAGTCATCAATGAAGAACTTGATTGTGGATTTGATAGATTTTACCTCATATCCATACAGATAATCACCATCGGTATCATACCAAGGATTTTCCCAAGTATCTATAATTGGATCTGAATCATCTTTGGGTTCAGAAGGCAAGCGACCTAAACTTTCTTCTATGGAGGCCACAGGATTCTCAGAGATCTTGATGCCGCTATTAAAGGTATTAGCATCAATTTCCTTGAAGTTATCTTCTGAGTTAATAGCAATCAACCAATTCTTTTCTTTTAAATAAGTTAGAACCGAAGCCCTTGGCGACAAGAGTTTGCCCGTGTCCGTGTCAGAAGGAATAGCCAATAAAGACCACCCTTCTCTGACTGCCTTCAGGATAGCCCATTGTAACCGCCATGCTTTGTAACGATGTTTACGTTGTTCTTTGTGATTCTGACCTATCTCTACGGAGGGTGCTATAAAATCATTCCATTCGCTATTGTGAGCCCACTTACAGGCTTGTTTGAAAGAAGAAAATGTCTGCTTTCCAGAGGCAGGAAATTCTGGTTTATCTGGCACCGATAATCACCTTTTAGCGAGTAATGCTAATCCGGCTAATCCCACAACCCCTAACCAAAGTAGTAGTTTTGGTTTTTCAGGTTCAACTGCAGAAGAGATGGGATCCTCATCGCTGCTTCCAGCGGTAGAGTTAGCAGGTTGGCAAAGACCCTTAACCAATTCAAAACCACTATCACATTCACAAAGACCATTAACTATGGTAGCGTTTTCAGGACAGTTCTTAGCCACAATATCTGCAGAACAGGCCGAACCATATTTAGTTCCGACAGGCACATTTGGGTCATCAGATTCATGAATTAAAACACAATGCTTGGAATAGGTATGACTACCAACAGTAGCACCATCAGTTCGGTTTTTGACATATGCTTTATTCAAATACGATGACCAAGAACCATAAGGAGTCCATGTGTTACCCGACCAGTTAGGTAGTTGATGCTCAACCTTACCATCCTTAATCTTGACTAAAATAGTGGGCACATCTTCGCTCTTAAAGTCAATCGGTGTGTTAAATAAACTTGCTTCTAAAATCATGATAGTCGCCCCACAAGAACAGTGATATCATCTGGTTTTCCTCCCAAATACTCAATTAGGGGTGGTGGTCCGGGATCGTTATCCAGAGAATCAGAAAATGGATTTTGCTGACCATAAAGTTTCTCAACATATTTCTGACCAAAAGGTGCCCAACGTCGAGGGTCGTCAGAAGCAAAGAATGCGGCTACCGTTAAATCAGTAGCAATTTCTTCCGAAGTCTTTTCATCATCTAAAAGATGACTAATTTCATTGGGATACAAGTTGTCCCACAAACCATCTGAGGCTAACACCAAATAATCTCCAGATTTTAGTTTGGTTAGCATAGTGCGTTCTGCTTCTGAGGGTTCAGCGTCTCGATCACTGCTTAATGAATAAGGATAGTTGAAATCATACTGCTGTTCTTCAGTCTGAAAAATCTTTTTTCCATCTCGGAAGACAGCCAATCCAGAGTCACCAAGGTTAGCCACAGTAACTTGCCGAGGTCCGGTTTTCAGAACTATGGTCGCTGTGCAAGAACCTTGATTCCCACGTTTTAGTGCGGACTTGTATCCAGAATTAAGAATGGAGATAACTCCTCGGTCACCAGATTCAATGGCTTCCCAACAACCGTTAGCGATGTCACGAGTAAATGGAGCAGGGTTGATACCATCTTCTCTCCAACCACCTACGCCATCAAAAACTCCCGCAGCAACACCTTGGACAATAAACCAAGTATCCTCAGGTTCATCTTTATCGGGACCAGAGGTTTGAGCAACACCCCACTCGATCATGAGTTCCATAAAAATCATTTGTCTGCCCGACTACTTATAGTTCACTATGCAAAGTATAAGAGGGTGACCACACCAAGCAAGGGTATGTTCGTTAACGTAGTTGTGCGTGGTAATTGTTATCCTTATCGTGACATTCTCAATCAAACTTATGGCTTGCGATGGCACAAGACTCGAAAAGCATATACCGGTGAAGTTGATATCCGAGGTCGCAAGATTAAGAACTTGGAAAAGTTCTGCGATACTTTTAATCTCAAACTTTGGGTTAATGGACAAATCGCTGTGGACGATAGCCAAGAGGAAGAAGAAAGTGATTTCGTAGAACAACAAACCTTTGACGATAGTCAATTAGGTAAATTAGGTGTCCGTGCTATGGGTATCAAGCAAGAACCCGGATGGAAAAAGATAACTGTAACTCAGGATACTGAGCCCATAGAATCTGTGGATGAATACTTTGCAGGAACTCGATTCGATCAACCACGAAGACAACAGCAACAAGTCGTGCCCTTGATTAACCAAGCCTTGGATGCAGGCTATGAAAACATTGTGGTAGAATGCCCTGTGGGTTCAGGTAAATCTGCTATGGCTATGGTAGTTCCCAAGATGTATAATGCTAACGCTTATATCGTAACTCCTCTGAAGGGTTTACAAAAACAATATCTGAAAGAAATGCCTTTCATGAGATCCGTGATGGGTAAGGGCAACTATGATTGTTCTCTGGATTTAGAACCTAACTGTCGTAGTCAAGCCGAGGCTGAAAGGGCTGTGGAGGCTGCTAAAATGGGAAGTTCCCCTCAAACCGGTGGATGCACTGCTGATACTGCTCCTTGTTCTACCATTGGTTTCAAATGTGCTTTCAAGTTGCCTGTGGAAAAGGGTAGCATTCAGTGGGGCATAGAGGGTAATTCTTTGTGTGATTATTTCGGGGCTCTTCGTGAAGCCCACCATAACCGATACTTTGTTGGTAATACTTCTTATCTTATGGGTATGAACCAAAGTGGTCGTTATCTGGCCCAGCGTGATTTGTTGATTGTCGATGAAGCCCATACTCTACCCGGTAGCATGGCTGACTTTTATTCCTTTGATTTGAGTGTCAAAAAGTTGGAAAGGTTAGTGGGTATCCCTACCTTTAACGATATCATGGATGCTGTGAGTGCAGAGGCTGTGCGTTTGCAAGGAGTTCGTGATAAGATGCTGGGAGCATGGAGTCCTACTAACGAAGCATGGGGATTCCCCAAGATTGGGAGTATCGATGTCAAGACTGAGAATAGCCGACACCAGATGGGTGCTAAAGTTTGGATTGCTTATCTAACACAACTTCGTGATACTGTGGCTAAGCGAGTAGAATCTAAGGCTTATGATGACAAGACCCTAAGATATGCCCAAAATAGCCTTAACCACATTACTAACATGATGGATCAGTTGGCTACTAACCCTTTGAACGTTATTTGGCAATACGATAACGATGATGAACCTGTTTATCTTAATTTCAAGCCACTTAACATTAACCATCTGAGCAAGGAATTATTGTTGGGATTGGGTAGCCGCCGTATCTTTATGAGTGGAACTATTGCTGACCAAGATATCTTTGTGGATGAGTTGGGATTAGACCGTAAGTCTACTTGTTTTATCAAGGTAGATTATTCTTCCTTCCCTTTGGATAACCGACCTATCTTTACTACCTTGCGTGGTGGAAACTTGGGGCGTTCCCGAAGAAATCAAGAACAGTTCCACATTACTGCTGAACAGATTATCGCTATTGCTAAACAGTTCCCTGACCAAAAAGGGTTAGTGCTACCCTTTACTGATGAAATCGAACGCAACTTGGTAGAGGCTATCCAGCAGTTAGACCGTGGCGTGGCCGACAGGATTGTGCAACACACTAAAGGAGCAAGAGAAAGAGAGGCTGTCTTTGAAGACTTTGATAAATCAAAAGGAAATCAAATCTTGTTCTCTACTTATGCTAACCAAGGTTATGACGGTGGTAGCGTCGGCTTTTGTGTGATTCCTAAATTACCCTTCCCTTCTTTGGGTGATGTCAGAATTGTTAAGAAGACTAAGGCTAACCCTGATTGGTATAAAGTGCAAACCGGAGTGATGCTAACTCAAATGCTGGGTCGTATTGTGCGAAGCCCTACTGACAAAGGAAAAACCTATATCTTGGATCCTACTTTGGATTTCCATATGAAGGCTGGCTTTGAGGGTAGCAGACCTTTGTCTGAGTTTATGCCTAATTACATGAATGAGGCTATGGATGGTAAACAAGCCTCCGGGGCATATCAATCACGTCTGTGGTAAGATACATATAGGTAGTGGGAGGATTAGTTAGCATGAAGATCGCTATCTGCGGAAAAATGGCCTCAGGAAAGACTACTATGGCTGATTGGTTAGTGACTCAACAAGGATATAAGAAAGCATCTTTAGGCGGCAAAGTAAAAGAAATTGCTCGTGACCTATTTCGAATGAAGAAAAAGGATCGCCCTTTGTTGCAAAAAATTGGTATGATGATGCGTGAAGTTAGAGCCTCTGTATGGATTGATTATGTTATTGGTGTCGGAGACCGGTATGAGGATATAGTTATTGATGATGTGCGATTCATTAACGAAGCCAAAGCCTTGCATGATGCTGGTTGGACTGTAATCAGATTGAACCTCGACGAGGATACTCAAAAAGAACGACTTAAGAAAACTTATGAGGATTGGGAAGTGCATTGGAACAATCGTGAAGATCCTTCTGAAATGGAAGTTGACCAAATTCCTGATGAATATGTGACTATGGAATTGAGTGCTGACTTTACTGACTATGGTAGCCTCATTCGGTCCGTTTGAGTATTACTCATGATCTGAGAGAAAGTGGGCTTGATGCGTCCGGTATTAGAACAACCTTCGGGAATGTCACCATAAACCATATCTCGGTATCCGCATTTGCGACACCTAAAAGCAATTTCTCCCAATCGGACACCGTCCCATTCTTCAACATTAGATAGGTAACGAGTAATTTCGAACTCATGATCTATGCATTCTTCGATGCCTTCTTCATACTGTTCGTCTTCTTCATTATAAACGGTAACGAAATGTTTGTTAGGTAGCAAATCAGTATATTGGAGAATGTTTTCTCTCAACGTAGTTGGACAGTTAGCACAAGAAATATTTAATTTAGATTCTCTACCCGGATAGCCGTCTGGAAAGTAGCCTCGTTCATAGTTACTAATGGATAATCGGTGTTCTAATTTAGGACTATCGTAGTCACCATAATCAACTCCTTCATAATATCCACGGCATTTGTTGCTGCAAAAGTTACGCATTCCTACGGCAGTAAGAACTTCTATATTGGCAGGAAGGCCACAAAGATAGCAAGTAGGATAACTTTCTGCAGAAAAGCGTCCAGAATCCATGTCGAACATATGGGTAGTCACGCCCAAGGTAGTATAGAATCTTTGAACTAACTTTGGATCTTTGACATTACGAATTGGTCTTGGAACAACGATGTTTTCATAGTTTTTGCTACCGTCGGGATAATAGGTCCACTTAACAAGACTATGCAATTTACCTTTTTGTGTATTGATTACTATACGTCGGGTTTCTCTTTCACTCATCATTATCAACTCGTCACTATCGTAAAGGTCATTAAATTCCTCTGCCCAAATGAAATCTTTGTCAGTCAGGTTACCGACATCATCGGTGTAAAGGGTAATCAAGACTCGGTAGCGAGAAAATTGGGTGTGGGCTGTGTGATTGTAGTTAAGTTCGTCAACGATCTCAACAATTTCCCAAACCGCACCATAAGGATTACCATCAAAATCGGAGAAATCAAATTGTCTTTGTAGAGCCTTTCCAAAAGAATTGGTCTGGGCATCTGCAATAGTAACTACTCGCCAATTATCTGGAACATCGCTTGTGGTTACTTTAGATTCTGCACCATAACGGCGGGTTTCCTTGTAAGCAGGATAGTCACGAGAACCCCAGAACTTGTTAGCACCTTTGGTTCTTAGAGTCATAGGCTGTCCACGTTTATCCATAACTACCTTGATGTCTGCAGAAATGATTTCATCAAGGCGATCTTGAAGATTATTTTTCCAGTTGGCTACACGGTGAACTCGCTTAGGCTGATAAAGAAGAACTTCTCCTTGGTCATCCCGATATAAAACTTGGACACGGATAGCATCCTTACCTACTTTACGACCCTTGCCTCTTTGCTGACCAAAACGGTTGATAGTCGTATAAACTCTAACAATATGATTGGGTTTTCCCGGTAGCATCCGCTCATAAACAATTTCTTTAATGGGTCTGCCTCGATAAGTTAGGCCATTATTGCGACGAAATCTTTGAGGATACAAAAACGCATCTATTTCTGGTAAAGAAATATCAATGAAGTTAGCCATTAAGGAGTCCTCCCGAAAAACATCGGAGGTAATTGTTCTTTAGCGTTAGCAATAATGTATCTCCAAATTTCCCATGGATCATCGGTGAACTCTTTGGCTTCATCAGCCAAAACATTGATTTCATTACCTAAAATCATCATGCCGACACCCTCAGTAGTCCCACAAGCAGAACAAACCTCAGTATGGTTATCATACCTGCTGATAGCACCGGGGTAAGCACCCGGACGTTCGTCGTTGGGAATATAGCCATCACAGATAGGACAAATAGGTGGTTGGTCTTCAGCACGGTAATCTGCTACTATGTTTTGAATATCTTTAGAATAGGTGGCCCGTTGTTTACCGGCTTTAGTAGCCGCCCGCTTTTGCCTTGTAGCCTTAGCATACAATCCCCTTTTCTTGAGGGCTTCCACGGCTTTAGCAGGGAAATAGGCTTCGCCAGTAGTAGATGACTTCTTTCCAGAACCTGTTCCCCACTTTTGCTGGCTCCATTTACTGAGGTTATCTTGAGATTGAGTTTTCTTGCCTTTGTAGGCCCGCAATCCTTTACGCTCACAAGCAGCCTCATATTTTTGTTTCAATAATTGTGATTTACGAGCCGACCATTGTCCTGCTTTCGTGCCATGAGTGTTCTGCTTTTTAATGGAATTCTTAAGTTTACGACGAATCTTGGCTTGTTTAACTCCATAGGTAGCATCATAGTTATCTTCCGCACCTAAGTTAATAGGCAAACAATCATAACAATAAGTTCCTGCTTGAATCGTAGTTAATCCTGTGGTTTTATCACATTCTTTACAACATCTATCTTCTTCTGCCTCGTAACTACCACCATAACCGGGCCAAGGAACACCTCCGAACCTGCTCGTCCAATCTTGGAAAGATGTTTCCCTCCCAACTACATGTGGCAACTCCCGCCTTTGCCTACCTCTTCCAGCACGGTATGGACTGACCTTACCAATTCCCAAATCGGAGTCATAAGGAACGACTTTATCAACAGGTATGTCTTGAACGATAACGATATTTGTGTGTCGTGGCTGATTCCACTGTGTGTTTGGTGCTTTAATATATTTCAGACCTTCCATATCAATCTCAAACAGTGGATACCCTCTCCATGCTAACTGAAAAGCGGTAGGTGTTTTACCCAACATGGCATAGATTTCGTGTTTGGATGTAATATGTCCAGATTCCAACCCTACGGTGTAATCGTTGGGATTCATGGCTCGCCATGCTATCTCACCCTGTTTTCCTATCTTGATTTCCATTCCATACTTATTCGCCCAATCTTCTTTACTTTCTGCCTCAAAACGTTCACGCCAACTTAGTTCCCCTCTTTCAACTTTGGGAGGTGTAATACTATGTATATTGGGTATCCATTCATAGCCTACAGGCACCTTGCTACCATCTTTTAGTTCTGCTTCTCCACTGGAAACTCTACCAATTCCCAGATCTGAATCGTAAGGGGTAATTTTTGTGATGGGTATGTCTTGAATAATAGCAATATTGGTGCCGTTACTTAAGAGGCTATCGTATTGAGTATTTCTTGAGATAACATATTTCAAACCATCCATATCTATCTCAAACATTGGATACCCCCTCCAATCTAACTGAAAATTGGCAGGTGTAGGACCCATTATAGCGTAGTGTCCTTCGCCCATAACTCTGTCCTCAGAAATATATCCTAATTCCAAACCTACAGCATAATAGTTAGGGTTGATGGATCGCCATGCTACCTCACCCGGTTTTCCTATCTTGATTTCCCTTCCATACTTATTCGCCCAATCTTCTTTACTTTCTGCATCAAAGGAAGCATAGTTGGCATCTGAATCCCAAACAACGTTCAGGTCTTCATATTGTGCACCACCAAGGATAAAGATAACCGGAGATTCAGCAACCATATGGTTGGGATTGTCACAACTTACGACTGGATCTTGCCACTGCCCGTCGACGTGAACGCCAATATTTCCAGAAGCCGACACTGGATTACAACTGCGGTGATGATAGTATCGTTCACTTTGGCGAGGCAACATCACGAAATAGTCTTGAATGTCGATAGAATATAATTCAAAATCAGGTTGTATGGATTTCGACACCCAATCTTGTGCCCCTGCATAATTCAACGCTTCCTGTATGTTGAGCGTAGAAGGTTGGCTATCCTCAACAGTCATGTTAGTGGAAGTTCCCATTTTATCATCCTCAAGCCACCTTTGCCAAGTCCACTGATCATCGCCCTTAGTTTTAACCCCACGGAAAACCGTCAGAGGGAAATTAACGTAATACAATGGCGATTCGCCTCGTCCAAGTGAAGAGAAATCTTGGGCCAACAGTTCTTCCAGAGAGTTCAAAACTATTATCTCCTCTTGAATTGGTTGATTAAGTAGAGCACCAAAGTTTTTAGCATTCGGAAAATCTTCCCAGAGATCAATCTGGCGGTTCCAACCACCAAGAGGGTGAAAAAGCAGTTCTGTCTCGGCCTTTTTAGTAGTCTTCTTTTTAGATTTAGAGAAACCTTGTCTTTGGGCAGGGTCTTTGTAGGGTCTACCCAAGGCAGTAAAGACATCTTCTTCAGTAGCACCAGCGAGATATTCATCGCTTTCTCGATTAAACAAACCATATTCAGATAGTTTTAGTCCTCGTCTCTTGGCCATCCACCGATACTTGATATTGAAATCAGCAGGTCCTGTAAAGTAAAGAATAGTGGCTCCCCACGCTTCGGGAGTAGTAACTCTAAAGTCTACTTTTTCTCCTTCAATGATAATTTGGGCTTTTTGTTCACCTACCCAGTTGATACCTTGATTAGAAGGTAAAATCTGAGGCAAGGTGTATCCATCCTTGAGGATAACTACAAAATCAATGTCTCCAATCATTTGGGCTCCCCGACGATAAGAACCACAAGCCATCATCTTTTCCACATAAGGTTTAATTTGGGATTTTACAGTAGCCACAATTTTGTCAGCCTTGGCACGAGGGAACTTAACTTTAGTTTGTTTTGGGGCTGCATTAAATAATTCCTCTGCATCCCACTCAATATCGTCCTGCCAATCAGGTGCAGGCTTTTTCTTCTCCCATTCAATTTCTTCGAACTCCGGAACTTCCGAACTGAAGTTAGTCAGAGTTTGTTGGAAGTTATCTGACGCTGTCCCTGAATACATAATGTCTCTGAGCCCATAATCATTTAAGGAAGGTTCAGGTTGATAAGATCCCGGGAATCCTTCGGCCGATCTTTCAATACGATAAAAGTTACCCGCAATAATTTGCTTTTCGAAACGACGAATAATCTTGTTAACCTCATAAGCATCGTGTTCATCGATATCGTTAATCTTAGGAATATCTGTAAAAAGATACACAAAATATGCATAACGCAGACGATTGAAAACGTTACGGGAACTCCAATCGTTTTGCTCAGGTAGTGGGGCTACCACCGGATCATAGATAACCAATTCTTTGTTATTGCGGAAACCATAGTTGCCGGGGTTTTTGGTATCACGGGTAACCAAACCGAAATCATCCCAGAGGAAAGTGCTCCATTGTTCAAAAACTTTGGGTCTTTCTTGACCTACGGCACGACTCCGTCCACCAATACGTTCTAACTTTTCTTGGACCATAAGATATCCATGACGGTGTCCCGGAGACAAAATGGTGAGCCAATCTCGCTTAAATTGTTTGGCTTCTTCGCTGGCTTCACCGAATTGACCATTATTTACGATAGTTTTATAGAGGCGACGCATATCTTTGAGTTCAAAAATCTGAGTATCCACAGCGTAAACTTTAACTTGTCCGGTGGGAAGAACAAGATTATCTTTTCTCATGGCCATAGTTTCATTAAATAAATACAGCACCATCTTGTTAGCCATGGGTGGAAACATCCACTTTTCTTGTTCAGACATCCATTTAGTAGCACCTATGCGTCTTTCTAAATATCGATCATATTGGAAAGCGTCCATTTCTCCGTCTTTGAGAACAGGGAATCCTTTCATAACTTTGATAATTTTGTCAGGTTCAGTAGCATGTTGCCAGACCGAGCCTTGGCTACCAGAGCCAATGTAGTTACCCAAGTCTGAGATACTTACCAAGAACCTCACTTCCCAATGCCAATGTCGTCGATGACCTCAATAACTTTTGCACGGTTGCGGTTAACCCACCAGATGGCTCCCAAACTGGCAACAGCCGCCAAACTACCAAGGACGTTAGTAGTAGAAACTACGTTCGAAGTGTAACCTTCAGCACCGTAACTCGGTCCTTCAATATCCATGATACCCATGCAACCATACTTAGCCAAGGCTTCTTGGAACTTAAACCAATCTACTCCGGATTCATTAACTAACCGTCCATCAGAAGTATTCTTGTTTTGTCCTGATTGGGGTGTGATAGCATAAGGGTCAACGCCGGGGTTGGAATCTCGCATAGCAGAGACAATAGTCTGTGTGTCGGGGAAAACCAGAGTTCGAATTCGATTGTGGATAACCTTTTTGCCACTTGGTTGCCCGTTGGGACCTTTTTGGATTTGCTGATGTGGGTAAACCAAGAATTGAGCGATGTATTCGTTGTTATCTCGGGACTTTACGAATTCACGGCAGATATCCGTAGAAGAAAAGTATTGTCGACCGGTGTAAATCTTACCGTCTTTTAGTGGATGTCCGTGGATAGTCCATTTCTGATCTTCCAATCCTTTCATGAGTCGGTCTTGAGCACCCTTAGTTTGAGGAGAAACCTTGATAGCAGATTCATCACCATAAGAAGCCCCACCTAATTCGTAGGTGTTGGCAGGAGTTAGGTAAACATAACACATCCATTCTCTTTCTTCGTTAGTGTTGTCAGAGTATTTCTTCATATCTTTAATTGATTGGTCTGTAAACCGATCAAACTCGGCTCGCCAAAGGCTTGTATTGCTTAGTATGTTACCACCACCTTGTTGTTTTCTTGAACTTGGGCTCGTAGAGGAGCACCCATTTGAGTTACTAACCTAAGAAGAGATTCTGGAATTTCTACCTTGAGAGGTCCACCAGTTCCACTTTCTAAAATCTGACAGGAGTATCCCTTGTCGGCACAAATATTAACTAAAGAGGCTAACGCCACAGGATAAATCTGTCCTCCCATCTTGATTAAACGAGTCTTATCAAAGTCAAAACCAGCAGCACCGTCGAAAAGTTCTTGTTTAGTAAATTGACGAAGTTCACCTGTCGTGGGGTTAATCATAGTAGTCAAAGACTTGTCAGCCTTAATTTCAACATCTAAACGAAGGGCCTTACGTCGGAGTTGGTCTTCCTTCTGTGCGGTTTTCCGGTCACGGATAACTTGCATTTCTTCCTCAGATAGTTCGGGTTGTTCGCTAACATTGGGAATCTCAATGGGTTGGTAATAACCTAAGCAGGTTTTGGGTAGCAATAGTGAATCTGTTCGTGTTTCAGGGTGGTCTTCAGGCCACACGACAACATAGTTGCCGTTTTCTTGCCAGATAGTAACTTCAGTTCCAATATCAAAATCAGGTTCTAACCATGAATCGATTGGATCCATAGATTCAATTGCGGTGCCATCTTCAGTCAGGATAACTTCAATGGGTTTCTTGTATAGTGTAAGATAATCATCTAAAGAAACACGCTTCTGGACTCGCCAAGGAGGTTGTTGTTTGTTAGCAGCCGCTTTCATGACGGACTCCACATCAGTAAGGTCCAGATAATCAGCCACCCGTCCATATAAGTTTTCAAATTGAACTTCCGTGAAGAAACCATCTAAAGTAACGATATCGGTCTTAATGTGTTGAGTAGTCAAAGGTAGCAAAGCCTTTATGAACGCTCTACGGAAATAGAATTGGTAATCGGTGTTACTACGGTCAAGTCCACCAACAGGGGCAGAATCCCAGAGAGCACTAATTGGGTCAAGATCCTTTTCCACAGTGTAAACATTATCTGGGTCAGCAGTAGCCAAACTATCTTTGAGTTTTTCGGCTTCAGCAAATGAAACGAACTCAAGAGGAGATACAGGTTCTCCGTCCACATGAACTCGATAAAGCAATTGTTGAGAGTAGTTAGCGATATCACCAGCACTCGTCGATATTATTGGTCCACCCATCGATGTTTCAGAAAATCGGAAAATGTCAAAGGTAAGATAGGTAATCATTGTTGCACTCATGCGATCAACGCTACCATTAAGCATGGCTTTGTGAACATCGTCTGCAAAATCTTGCAAACGTTTTGCTTCGTCATCACCTGTTTCACCGTTAGAAATAGCCCTCTTCCAATTCCCAACTAATTCTTGACACTTACGCACATTGGTAACTGTGCTACGAGCCGACAGAGAATCAGGGAGGTCTACGGATAACTGCAAAAGTTCCTCATCGGAAGCCTTGCCTTGCAAAGTCTCTAAAGTTTTACGACGGGCTTCTTCAATAATGTAGGCTTGGGGTGGATTAAATGGATTAGCCATAGCCCAAAGTTCTTCATAAATAATTTTGATATCGTCTGCTTCGTCATCACCACTAATAGAATTAAGCAGTTTGAGTAGTTCGTTAGCAACCTTGGAATTGGTTTCCTCATAATAACGTTTCGCCATGAACTTTCCTGCGGCTACACAGGTTTCTTCTTTAAGCAGGGCCTCGGGTTTAACCATGGTTTCTCCGTCGGCTTTTAGAGCCTGAGCCAAGAAATCTTCTGCCTTCATAGGTATTCATGGTGCTCACCGCTATTTATAGTTTCTTGTCGATTGTTTGGGTTATCCTGAAGGTATATAAGGGTGGTGTGACAACATATATTTGTCCCGACAACAAATAAAGGGAACAACAAACAAAAACATAGGAGATAGATATTATGACAAACGCAGATGAAATCGCAGCATTTATGACTGAACTTGAGAACAACCGACCTGCTCGCAGTGCAAACAGCGGTCGTCGTGGGGCTTCCTACGACATCCTGAAGCCAGAGTTTGGTGCCATTTACCGAAACTACGCTATTGTGTCTTTTAACCAACAGGAATCCCCTCTTGGTGCAGACAGCATCGTGGTCCGAATGGTTAACCTTGACACTGGACGCCGTGAGAAGATTTACCTTCAATCTTTCGAAATCAATGATTGGGAACGCTTCGTCAAGAACAACGAAATTATTACACAAGCCACTCTTGAAGACGGTTCTACCAAGAACAACTACAACCTTCCAGTGGTCGTTGACTTCTTGAAGCAAAAGGAAGAATCCACCAAGAACCCCGGTCGTTTCTACAAATCCTTCAACGCTATCAAGCGTAGTGACATCACCCGTGATGAACTCCCAGAATACCACGAGGACCAAGCCCCTGAGGCAGCCTCCGAGTGAGACTCCCTCCCGTAATACTGCGGGACAAGGTTCACAGCCGTAAGGCTTGATGTTCGAGACCTCCCCGGTCTCTGTGCAGAGTTGTCGTGCCGAAAGGCTCAAGGCAGAACGCATATGCCGGGGAGTGGTTCCACTACTCTGATATACCTTCGCCGCAAGGCTTGTGGTTTGACGAGGTAAAGGTAGCAGGCTTCGGTCTGGATCCGGAATCCACTGGGTTTATCCCTCTGCGTCCTCCACCCGTGGGGCGGAACCACAGACTCTTCACTTTCCCCTGAGTTGTCGAACAGAAAAGCAGTTATAGGTGTTAGCCATGTCAGTAGAATGGAGGGACATCAATGATAGAGGAAGCATTGTATCTTTACGCTAAAGATTGTGTCGAAAAGTTTCAAGACTTCAATTCTTCAGTAGAAGCCATTTATCAAAGTAAGATTACCCATGACCAACAAAGAGGTTCTGGAGTAGTTATCAAGATAGAAGACGGTCCACTCAATACCGGTCGCAAGGCTAACGCTGAGGAAACTGCAGTTTACTTTACCATCTCTGATGGACAGAATGCTATTACTTGTCTGGTTCACAACGGTAAGTCTACTACCATGCCCAGCGGCATGGATTCCATGACTTTAACTCAAACCTTGGTAGCCTTAACTGAGTCTATGAGAAAGGGCCAACAAGTAGGGGTGGTAGGACAATTTCAGATTCATCCGCAAGGCAAGGAAAAGGTGTTCGTTTGCGAGCAAGTTTATCTGCTGGAGGAATCCCATGTATCTCAGTTGGAAACTAAACAAATAACAGGCTTCAAAAGTCTGTGTAAACGCTACGGCAAGACACCCTTGCAAGTAATGATTTCTGACGATACTTTGTGGCGTTATGTTTACGCCCATGATCCGATTAAGTTAGCCATAATGCTGAATTGCTTAAGTCCCTTTAGTAAACAAGACATGATGCATATTGCCGTGATTACTTCTATGGGTGAAGGCAAAGACCACCTGATTGAAAACGTGATACAACCTTTAGTTCCTTGTGGGGTAGCCTCTACTGGTAAACTGTGCACCATTCCCGGCCTCTTTGGGGCTATGAGTGGTGAAGACCTTAACTCTATTGAGTTGGGACTCATTGGTAAAATGAATAATGAGCGTATGGCTGTTAGCGAGTTTCAAACATGGGGCTCAGATGTTTTCGGAGAACTCATGAATATGCTGGCTAATGGGTCTTACACTATGCAAAAAGGTCAAGTAGATATCGAGCGTGAGGCTTGTCTAAACGTTTCTTTCTGGGGCAACCCTGCAAAGGAATATGATGAAAAGATGGACAAGATAAAGATGCTGGATGTCTTCGGAGAATACACTTATCAAATGATTAGCCGTATGACTTTGATGTTTACTCAAATGACTCTTACTGATGAGGGTGCTGACGAGTATGTAGAAAACAAGATTCTGGATGCTATGGGTGGTAATTTAGATACTCCTGAGTCTAAAGAAAGACTTCGTATTTGGCGTTCTTTCTTCCGTGAATATCTTCGCTATGTTAGCCGTATGCAACCCGATATCAACAAGTCCCGTGAACTAATCAGAAGTCAATTTCAAACTCAAGTTAAGGAAACCAAAATGTTTGGTGACGTATTCTTGAAGCGTTCTAAGAAAGAGAACCGTAAGTTCCAACAATTCATCAATCTTTGTAAAGGGTTTGCTCGATTGCAAGGCGATGATGTCGTTGATCTTAATCACATTTCCATGGCTACTGAGTTGTTTATGGTCGCTTTAGAAACCGTAGTTCAGAATGTGCCTCTTAACATGGACTTATTGGCTAACGACCCTAAAATGCGAGTCTTGGTGCAAGCCGTTAAGACTTTGGTAGGCGACGGTTATCCTGACCGTGGAGAATTGGAACTTCGTTTAAGAAAGAACCATATATCTTTCCGAAAAGAACAGATTGATACTCTGTTTGCTGAAGAATACCTCATTCAATTAGGAGATGGGGAAGTTGTCTTAGACGGCAGCAAGTTTGAGTAAGTATAAATAGGAGTCCACAACTACTAAAATCCGGGGATAGAACCATGTTGCAAACCACCATCCGAAAGTGTCGCAGGGCTTACTTGCTGATGCGAGATGATGATGTAGGTTTAGGTGCTGCTGCTAAGCGAGTAGGCACTACCTCTCGAACCTTGAAAGGATATTTCAAAGATAATAAGATCAAGATTAAGAGATTGGGCAATAGTGGACGATATCGTATTGTCTTGCCTCCGAAGCAACTTAAAGAAAAAATGTTGACTTTAATGCAACCTGCTCCTTTGGGCGAAAACCTGAGTGCTACCCGAGCAGCCAAGGAATTACACACTACTGTGGCACGAATGCGATACCAAAGATTGCCTGTTGACACTGGTTCTGGTATCCGATATTATCCCATTCTAAAGAAAAATTCAATTGGAAGGTGGGAACCAAACTTCCGTCCAGTATCCGATAACTCTGTGGTGGTGTATGGATATGTTTATGGTTTGGGTGATTCTGTGCAAGGAAAGGGTTCTCAATTGGGACCTGAGGCAAAAGCCGCTAATTCTGACCCTAACTACGCCGATATCTGGTGGCAAATCGATTTCAATAGTTTTCCGTCTACTCTGAGAGGTAAAGAACTAATTGAAAAATACAAAAAAGCAATTGTAGATTTGGTGAGACGCAATCTGATGAAACCCACCATTACTAACCGACGATTAGCCTCTAAGTTTCTCGGAAATTCTAACGTGGCTGCTTCTGCTGCTGCTTCTGGTAGAGGCACTGCTGGGGCTAACATGAAGTTGAGTCCTTTAGAAGATATGATGCAAAGATATGATGTGCACATTGATAAAAAACTCGACAAGATCAATATGGGTGTGGATGGAGTAAAGACCAATAATATTGAGTGGACTTTGGCCCGAACTATCACTGGTAGCACTGCTCGGAAAACTTCTGACGGTAACTTCCAAGTAATGTTTTTGAGGAATAATGGTTTGACTACCTATCCTTCTACTGGACCTAAGAAACTGAAACTACGTTATGACCTTTCTAAAGAATGATGCAGGAAGGGCATAAATAGAAATAGTTGTAACACGGATTAGAAACCAAGGGTTGTCATGCCGACAGAAATCCAAGGAAAACTATGTGAAATATGTGGGGAAGCAGCCGTTTGGAAAAGTCGGTTAAGCCCTATGGGTTATATTAAGTGTGATCGGTCTAAGGGTTATTCTCATTGGTTGAATTATTACTATTGTGATCAACACTTACACGATACTAACGACCGTTTGTGGACCAAACTTAACCATTTCAAGATTGGAAGAGTATAAGTAGTCGACGAAGCCATATCAAACTATGATCATTAACTGGAACAATCCCGATGTCCAGATTTTCATTAGCCGTGAACAAGCAGAAGAAGTTATGGCTATTTTATACAAATATGGTTTAGTAGGTGATTGGGAGTGGATGACCATTGGAAATGGATTTAACAAGGATGGTGAAGATGCTGATTGGCATCAACCCGATACCAAGGTTGAAAACGATGAGTTTTGGGAACTTGAACTTTGGGAGATGTATGGTAAGGATATAAAGTATCCTTGGGCTGGTTCTTATGGTGGATTCTATCAAGACGAAGAGGCTGTGGAGTCATTGAAAAAGAACCTTTTAGAATTTGCCGGGGAAATACTTTACGATCGTGGATACATGATTACTACGGGATTTTTAACTCTGGTAGCATTTGATTTAGGCTCTGATACTGATGTGGGTAGGAACGATGATTACGAATCATACTTTGGATCTTCTTGGAACATTATTCCAGATTTAACCAAGGTTGCCCTGATGAGTGAATAAAAAGGTGGTGCCACCCCGACAAACGAGAGGTCAGTCCCGTGCGTCCATGCCGAGGCATAAGGCTCCCTTTCCCCAGAGTGTGCGAAGCAGACTCGGAGCCGTAGGCACCAATTTAACTTGGGTGGGGCTACCTATTTATAGTTTTAGATTTTAGCCAATTGACCAATAGGTTGAGTATCAACCAATTCATAAACATTATCAGGGTGTTTGACTACCCATCCTTTACGAGCCATAATAGAAAGTAACATGGAAACTTGTCCTTTGGTATTTCGGTGTCGAGATTCCCATCGGCTGAAAGCAGCCACAATGTTGTCTCGGTGGGTTGCACCTCTTTGAGAAAGAATCCTTAGTAAAGAGTATCTCACCTTAGTTCGTCTTCGACCAGCACTCAACATCTCATTATAACAACTTCGTCGGCAGAAACGTCCAGTTCCATTTCCAGAACCAGAGCCAGAAGCGGTGCTGTATTTGATCTTAGTAGGATTACCACACCAATCACAGTTGTGTTCAATAACGGGATACTTGAATTGGTTTTTATGGCGATAATAATCAGAGAGTGGAACTAAGGATAGTCCTTCGGTATCAAACCTTCGGCAATAATAACTACAATACTCTTCTTCGACATAATCAGTAGTAGAACCTATTTTAGTTCCGCAACAGCAAGTAGCCATGGGTTTTATTATAAACAGGACTTATATGTAATTATGTATTTGAGGTCACAAAGATATAAGTAGGTGCTGGCTAACATGGTAGTTTATGTCAACCCTTGACCCAATGATGATTGATGCCTTACAAGTTCTCGGCGGTGCTGCCGCAGGATACCTGACCGCTTGGTGGATGAACAACCGAAAGAAAATTGTTGATAACCTCTCTGAAGAGATTCAAGATGCTATCGACCACCTTGAAGATGCTACCGGACTGGATGTTCCAGATTCTTTGGAAGAAAAAATCGAAGAAGTAGTAGAGGCTGTGGTTGACCGTGTTGAGGATGTCGTTGAAGAGGCTGCTGAAGTAGTTTCTGAGGCTGTTGAAGAAGGCGACCTTTCTGAAGTTACTGAAGACCTTTCTGAAGTAGTTGCTGAAGCCGTAGACGAGGCTAAAGCAGAACTTGATGTCGCTTTGGATGACCTCGAAGATCTTACCGTAGCAGGGCTAAAAGAACGGCTGGTAGAGTTGGGATTACCAACTAAGGGCCGTAAAGCCGATTTGATTGCTCGTATCACAGAATATGTGGAGGGATCTCAATGAACTGGAAGTCACTTGGATTTTATTCCTGTTTGGCCTCAGTTCTCGGTTCAATCGGTATCTACTTCGGACAAGGAGACCAGATGTTGGGTATTTTCGTGGGTCTTTGGGCCCCAACCCTACTTTTGATTTCTGACCGTATCGAAGACATTCTTAACGAATGAGATTGGCTTTCCAAGCAGCACAAACCCAGTCTGCAAGAACTTCAGGGTTGCCTGAAAACTTACCGCAGTAGTAGTTGTTGTCTATAAACATAACAAAGGCACAATTACCGCAGTTACGGGATAAGTTTCCTTCTTGGTAGGCTTGAGGCAAGGCTTCGGGTATGGGTGTTCCATCAGGGTAGTTATTTTTACGCACGGTTTCACTTCCATTAAGAGATACTAACTGAGTTTGCAAAGTGATCTTCGCTGGTTTCAGACTCTCCCACAATTCGATATTTAATTAGGATCTCGTAGGTGCCGGGTTCAAGGTCTCTAAAGACCTCGCATTCATCAGCCGTGATAACGAAACTTTGATTACTGACTTGCCAGATACCATTATTGCTAAACTCACTAACATTGTAGTATTGACCGTTTTGATAAATAGTAATCATAACTTCGATATCAATGGCTTCACAACCGGCACCATCATGACTTAGATTCCATGTGGCTTGTAAATCACTACCCACATTAGAAAGCACTAACGAGTTAGAAGTAATAGTCAAGTTATCGCAATCCACAGGATCGGATTCATCAGGGTGTTCAACGGATTGGTTGAGCCAAGTTCTTTCAATCATTTCATAACCTCCTGAAGCATTAGTCCAAACCGCATACCAATAGAAATCGTAATGAGTTAGGTTAGCATCAGTAAAGTTGTCAATGCTTAGGGTGTAAACATCTTCAGCGTAACCTGCAATAAAATGTAGTCCACTGTCCAGTTTAATATATTCACCCAGACTACCTGCAGGATAGACTATCAATTGAGTAGACACGTTGTAACCCACAGTTCCATCGGTTTCGCCGTAACCACAGTCTAAGTCATAGGCGACAGCAGCCGTTTGATTAACGAGGAAAGCAATATCATAAAGGTTAATTTGACAAGTTTCAGGTTCAGAAGTTTCAGGTTCAATGGAAATGGTGTTAGCAATCCATTTCTCGTCGAGTTGGTTACCATCTAACAACAATGTGATTTTTGGGTCGTAGGTTCCTTCATCTACGTTGTCCCATGTGTGAGCCACATAATCTGCCCCATCTGGGTCAGAGGATTCACCACTTTCCCAAGTGGTGTGTTCGTATTTGATAGCATCAGGATTATTATGTTCGTAGAGTTGCCAGAGAATCTCAAAGTTACGATCTTTACAATTATCTTGTTCTAACACGATAGCAACATCAGCACTCATAGTAACGGCATCCTGTTCGGAATCTGACTCTTCTAAGTAGGCTTGAGAATTGATAAAGTAAGCATCGCAACCAATTTCTTCATCTGGGGCTTCCGTAGTTACTAATGCCGATGGCCCTTCCCAGAAATCTTCATCGAACTCATAATTAACAGAGATGACATAATCGCCTTCAGGCACGTCATATTCATGATGGTCGACAACGAACCTATCGTGAAACTTATCGTTGATAATGTGTTCTGAATAATCTTGGCCGTTATCCTCATCCCAAATGGCGATGATAAAGTAGCCTTCCATGTGTCGGTTGCATCCGGTCATATCTTCGAACACAGTTTGGATTTCAATGTCGTCGTTGTGACCTTCGCCGTTAGCATCAAAGTCACGAATTACAACCTCGTTCCAACGCCAATTTTCTGAACAATCTGGTGGGCCTCCGCCGCCACCGTTGTTATCGTCCCAGTAACAAGAACCGTCTTCCCATGAAGCCAGTGGATCATAGTTAGCAGCGTCAGGAGCCAAGCAACCACCGTATTCCAAATAAGTTTCATCACCTTCGTAATCATCATCGTCTGAACCGAACCAATCCGTTAGTCCAACCATTTCCATACTACCTCCTGTTAATAGTAAAAAGACAGGAACGAAAATTAAGCCAATCTTTTTAATGTTTTCGGCCTTTCTATGGACTGAGGCTATCGCCCTATCAACAATATCGCCTTCAAGGGTAGTTTCAACTTTGACTTCAGTAGCATTGTCTCCTCCGTTTAACACAGTGTTAGCCGAAACTTCAGCAGAGATATTTTGAACAGTAGCAATCAACTCAGCAGCCTCTTTTAGTTGGGCTACTAAATCTTTATCGTTGCTATCTTCATTAGATAAATTAACGATACCGTCATCCATAAGGTCATCAATAATGGCTTGTTCACTTCGACCCGTGGCTTCGGCAATAACCTTGGCTTTCTCACGAATCTCGTCTGTCACTTCTTTAGCCATATAAATCACTTCTTGGCAGATTTCTTTTTGGCCTTAGCCTTGATAGTTTTATTGAGTTCAATTACTTCGACAGGGGTTTGGTTACGAAGTTCTTCACGGCGGTCTTTCCACTTCACTTCTTATTCCTCCCATTGAGCCTCATGCCATCTCCCGTAGTAGTTCCAATCTTGATAGCGTCGATTTCTTGCCTAAGACTTTCGATTTCGTTAGCGACTTGAGTAACATCTATAACATTGGTTTCGAGATGTGGGTTACGTTCCATGTCGGCTTGGTGTCGGACTCGGATCTCATCCATAGTTCTGTCGTGTGTGGCTTGAGTTTCATAATCACTAATTTGTGTGTGTTTCTCTTGATTCCAAGTTTCGATAATCTTGGTAATAATTAAGAGGGCTGGACCTCCAATGATAGCCAGAATAGAAACATAATTCTCAGCAGATTCTAAATAGGTCGGATCGTATGCCGTTAGCACAAAAAAGCCTACCGCAAGGAGAACCCAAGCGTAAACTATCAGTAAGCCAGTTCTTTGCATCAACCAATCATTATTTGTGCGTTGTTTTTTAGTCATGTATAGACACCTGTGTTAAAATTGGCCTTCTCAACTATTTGTAGTTATCTATAAGTAGTTGTAGGAATAAATATGGAGTATGCAATCCCTTATTGTTGGTTCAGTCTTTACTATTCTGGGACTCAGGTTCAGCCCAAAGGGACGAAAGAGTTTATATGCTGTGGGGATTGGTATACTCTTGGGATTACTAATGAGTAGAAATATGGGAACCAATCGGGTCGACTGGGTGCTTCAAAAGAATAAACTAAAGAGAGTAAAAGGACGAGACTTGCAGAAAGTAAGTATGAGCGTCAAAGACGTTACTCGCTACGGAGATATTCTGGGTTTTGATTTGAAAGATGGTTCAGATAAAGGACACACCTACAAGTGGGTGGATCGTTTCGGCGGCAATACCGTGCTAACCTCTACCCACGATCCTTCCAAAAAGGCTTGGTTGCTTTACAAGGATTTGGCCGAAAAAGGCAACTACGGGCTCAGTCGTTCTGACTTGTATCAGATTCATCATTGGTATAAGCGACTCAAGAAAGGCACCAAGTATACTGAATAGATAAATAGGTAGTCGCAACCACCTTATTTCATGGTAGCCAAGCGTATCTCTTTGGAAGAATATTCTTCCCGATTAACTGCAGAGTGCAACAAGGTTTACGATTTGATTAACGTTGCTAAGGCACAAGGGTTTGACCCCAAAACTGAAATTGAGATTCCACAGGCTATCGATTTGGCAGAGCGAACTCAAAAATTGCTTAAGTTTTTGTGGGAACGAAATACTGCCTCCCAAATTAGAGAACTTACTCAAGCCCATGATGGTAACCGTGAATTAGTGGCTCTGGACATCGCTCGTATTGTGTGTGCCGAATCTTTTCTATATGGTGTCAAAAACAACTGTGAGGTTTGTAGCGGAAAAGGAACAATCCCCCGAGGACGTAACTTTGAAATCTCTTGTGATGATTGCGGTGGTGCTGGGTATATTTTAGGATATACTAAACAAGTTCACCAACCCTATGCTGAGACTATTGAGCAGTATGAAAAGGAAGTGGTAGGTAGTTCAGGTTATGACAAGGTCAGGGCTGCTTTGTGTATGTATCACGGTATCTGTGCCGGTTTGGCTGTGCTAACTGAAGGTATTTTGGTAGCACCCTTGGAAGGTGTGGTTTCTTGTCGTATTATCGCTAACTCTGATGGAAGCAACTGTTTGGGCGTTAACTATGCAGGACCAATCAGGTCTGCTGGTGGAACTGGACAGGCTTTGAGTGCACTTATCGCTGACATCCTTCGTCGTGATTTTGCTTTGGGAGTTCCAAAACTTACCTTTTCAGAAGTAGAAAGATACAAAGAAGAGGTTTCCTTGTATCGTGGACTACAATATCGTCCCAGCAACCCTGAGTTAGAAATTATTGCTAACGCTTGTCCTATTTTCGTAGATGGTGAGGGTGTCGGTAAAGAAGTTACCGGCCAACGAGACTTGGAACGAGTTCGTGATAACAAGGTTCGTGAAGGTGCTTTATTGGTAATGTGCGAAGGATTGGTGCTGAAAGCACCTAAGATTCTAAAATATGTAGATCAACTTGGACTTGATGGCTGGGATTGGTTGAAAAAGTTCCTAAAGACCAGCAAGGATAGCAGTAAAATCAAACCTAATCCCAAATACATGGCTGAAGTATTGGCAGGACGTCCTATTTTCTCTATGCCTATGGCCGAGGGTGGCCTTAGACTTCGATACGGACGAAGTCGTTTGGCTGGTTTGGCTACCACCTCTTGTCATCCTGCTACTATGATGGCTACCAGTGGTTTCGTATCCATTGGAACACAACTAAAATACGAACGTCCGGGGAAGGGAACAGTGGTAACACCTTGTCACGATATCCAAGGACCTTATATTGAATTTGACGACGGTAGTGCTAAAAGAGTCCAATCTCGTTCTGAACTGGAACTAATGTTGCCCAATGAGGTTGGCTATAACATTAGTAAGGTTTGGGATTTGGGTGAACTTTTAGTGCCTGTGGGCGAATTCTTAGAGAATAACCATCCTTTGCTTCCTTCTCCTTATGTTCCCGAATGGCACAGGGAATTATTGGCTAACCGTGGTATGGCTTCTGCCAACGATTTCATGGATGCTGTGCAACAATGCAAGGTTTATGATGTGCCTATGGATCCACGATATGTGGCTACTGGTTGGGGTGATGTTAGCCCTGAAGCAATTTATGATTTTATGAAGGCAACTACTGTGTCTTTGTGCGGCAATTATGTTACCGTTCCCGAAAGCCACCGTGAAACTGTGTATCGCTTAAATATCGATATCGATGCTAACGGTAACCTACAAGGAGATGAATCCTACTTGGTCTTGAACAATTTGACTAACTTAGGTCTTCGAAGTAATCTGGATAGTTATAAAAATGGTTTAGAGTATTTGAATTCAATTTGTGATTATGAGGTGCGTCCTCGCACTACTTATCGTATTGGGGCTCGTATGGGCAAGCCAGAAGGTAGCAAGATGCGTGATATGAAGCCCAGCAAAGCCCACGGTTTGTTTCCCGTAGGCGATAACGGCGGAGTTCAAAAGTTGATTAACAATGCTTTAGAAAAGGAAGGTAAAGTCGGAGTCTCTAAAAGATTTTGTGCTATCTGTGATGAGGAAACTTATTGGTCTATTTGCCGGGGCATTGGTGACAAGTCTCATGACCCTGAACCTACTCGATTCCATGAAAAGCAGTGGGTAGCCATAGATTACAAAGGAATGTGGGATCAAGCCTTGGAACGATGCAAATTAGAAGGTGAAGCCCCACCTAAAGTAAAAGGCGTTAAAGGGTTGAGAAATAATGAAATGATTATGGAGCCTTTAGATAAGGCTTTACTACGGGCTAAGCACGGAGTTTCTGTGTTCCGTGATGGAACTATCCGGTTTGACATGGTGGATATCACTATGACTCATTTCAAGCCCAGCGAAGTAGGGATGACTTTAGAACAAGCCCATGAATTAGGTTATCTGGTAGATTCTGTGGAGGACGTCGTGGAATTGTTTCCACAAGATGTAGTCATTCCCGATAATTGTGCTGATGATTTGGTTAACGTTTGTAAGTTTACTGATGATGAATTAGACTTTATTTACGGACAAGAACGCTACTACGGAGTCGAAAAGCCTGAAGATCTGATTGGACAAATGATTATGGGAATCGCTCCTCACACTTCTGGGGCTATCTTAGGTCGTATTATTGGGTTTACCTCTGTTAAAGGACACTATGGTCACCCATTCTATCACGCTGCTAAGCGTCGTAACTGTGACGGAGACATTGATGCTATCATTATGCTAACTGAAGGGTTGTTGAATTTTAGCCGTCAGTTTTTACCTCGTAGTCGTGGCGGTCAGATGGATGCACCTTTGATTTTAACTATGGGTATCAATGCTTCTGAAATTGATAAGGAAGCCTTGAACGTGGAAACTTGTTGGAAATACCCTGAAGCCTTTTTTGATTTAACTCAAGGACACACTGAAGACGGCAATTGGCGTCCGGCTCAGGCCAAGGAATCTACTCAATTTGTAGAAATTGTGGAAGCCCGATTAGGAACTGATCAAGAAGCCGTCGGCTTTGGATACACTCACGGCACCGATAACGCTAACGATGGTCCAGAGTGGAATCCTTATAATGACAAACAAATGAAACTTAGTATGCGTCAGAAAACTATGGCTCAATTCGCTTTGGGTGAGGTTCTGCATTCTGTCGATAACCAACGACAAAGTGCTAAATTGATTGATACTCACTTGATTCGTGACATGCGAGGTAATCTCAGGGCTTTCGGGCAACAGAAAATCCGATGCACTAAATGTGGACGTTCTTATCGTCGTGTGCCCATTAGTGGAAAGTGCATGGAAGTATCTGGAAATAAAACCGATCCTTTTTCTGGAGAAACTGTGGAAATTAAGTGTCCCGGAAATCTGGTGATGACTGTTAGCCAAGGTGCAGTTAGCAAATACGATGCACTGATGAGAGATATTATCCAAATCTATGGATGTGATGCTTACATCAGCCAACTTTATTCTTCTGTTTCTATGTGGGTAGCCCAGACTTTTGAAGATCGTAGTGTGGGTTCACAGCAAAGATTGTGGTGAGTGGGCTTATCGATAGACCCTGACTTCGTAGCCACTGGGGAAAGAAAGGAGTGCCTTCGGCTCAACCATACATGGAATTGTCATAATTTTCCGAAGGTGGTTTCTCAGGTCCTTTGGATTTATTGCTGTCACCCAGAATCTCCAAGAACCCCTTGAGTGCTCGTTTTAGATCCATGACATCGGAGTGAATAATGTCCATAACTTCAATCAAGTCATCAACCTTTTTGTCTACGGAAGCCACAGTGGCTCTTTTCTTAGGTTTGGTATCAGTGGGTTCTGATTCCTCGCCTTGGGTCATAACTAATATGTCTCTGTCCTACTATATGTATCTTCCTAACCGATGATTACAAATAGTCGTGACTCTAAAAATATATTATGGGGCGTAATTCCGTTTCAAACACTATTGTCCCTCGTGTGCCGAATAAAGAGGGCTTTAGTAATTTTTGGGATACTGTGGTGAATGCAGGAATTTTGGGTTTGGGATACGGAGTTGTTTCGTCTAAAGTTGTCAATCAGCACAAGTCGAAGAGTTTTCTACCGCCAAATCATCCGAATCTTCTTGTTGATGAATATTATGTGATCGCTCCAGAAGCACACGATAATGAACCGAGGGCCATGGAAACATTAGTGGAACTTTTAGATTATGACCTTATGGCGGATGGTAATGGCCAAATACCTTACAGTTATGAACCCGACGCTCGTCCCAGCCAGTGGGAAATAACGGGAGTATTGTGGTATAATCCTTCGGCACCTTCGTTGTATCTGTTAACTTCTGGGACAGAGATAGTCTTACAAGTTTTGAGGAAAGACGGGCAACAGATATGGGAACAAATAAAAGGAGAGTTTCCTTTGGCTGACGAACCTTGGGAATTTGATGAAGAAAGGTTGTTTCAAATATCACAGACCAGTTTGCGAACTATTTATATTGTGCAAAAGTATCGGCAACAATGGCAGGCAATTAACAAGAAGGTGATTACCAATGGTTAACCAAACTGTAAAAACTAAACATGGTCATGAGGTAGCCTCATTTAGCGAGGCTCAAATTGACAATTGGTTTTGGGAGAACGATTGGAAATGTGTTTACGAACCACAGATTGTAATTAACGATGAAGTATACCTTCCGGATTGGGTGGTTTGGCCTCAACGGGGCATTGATAAACCAATAATTGTGGAATACTGGGGTTTGCTTCGAGATGACAAAACTGTGGCTGCTTGGGTGCATAAGAAAAGACCACGATATCTACGAAGAAAGGCGGAAAAGGAAATGGCTTACCAAAGTAGCGAATCGTATTACTATTTGAGTTTACTTCCTCATGAAGTAAGCGATTTAGATAAGATTTTAATGACTAAATTGGAGGAACTAAAATGATATCAACCACAAGGGATGAAATACTTAAATCACCCGTGCCAGAGGGTTTGTATATGGTTTACCACGATAATGAGGCACAGTATCACAACGATGATGAGGATGTGTTGTTAAGAGAGCATTTAAGGAGGTTAGATGTTCCTTATCGTCTTACTACGGACGGTTTTACCCAAATGACGTTTTCGGGTTTGTTGTTTGCGGGCAAAATTGATCAATATTTTGATAACATGAGGGTGGTTATGCATACTCTAATGTTGAATGAATACTATGACGGCAGTTCTCTCGTCTCTTTTCACAACCCCTACTACCGTAACAAGATTTTTGAACAATGGCGACGTAGTATATCAGATCCTGCTGCTCCAGCAGTTCAGTCAGGGCAGTTAACGGGAGTAGAAAGACTCGGGAATTGGAAATTAGATAATGCGTGGCCCGCTCATGCGTGGAGAATGATAAAGGTCGATTTTACGAAATTCTCAAAGAATCCCATTATCAATTGGGGTGAAAAAATGTTACCTATAAGTAGTCGTGAGGAGAAAAAGTAATTATGAAATCTAAGACTTTTGGTGCTTTGGCAGCCGGTTCGCTAACATTGGCTATTGGTTCAGTAATGATGCTGATTCCAATTAACAAAAGTTATTGGCCTTTCTTGGGAACTTTTATTACGGGGGCTGCGGCTTATCTCGTTTATGATGAGGTTTTAGAGCCACGGCTTATTGCTGCTGAATACATCGAAGGGTTTGGTGATGTCCGAACCGGAGGAACAAAAGATTTTAATCAACTCTATGTGCACGGCAACCTTCCAGAAGAAGTCTTGAAGCCAGCCCGTGGGTTAGGATTAGATTTTTCAGATCAGTGATTATGATGTTACCCAAATCAAAAAAGCAAATGTTTCGTAATTCCATGGTAGATAAGATGGTTTTAATGCTATTGCCTGAAGATACATTCGAGAAATACCAGTGGCAGTCTGCATTTAATGACTTTGACGTATCTGAACTTATCCCAATCGAAAAACGATTGATAGATCCTACTGGAGTTGAGTGGAGGATAATCGGCATTTTCTTGGTTACTGATCATCTTCCCAATCAGGTAGAGGAGGAGGTCTTTGGTCCAGAGGGAGTTTTTGTAGAAGTGGATGGGGCTTCCGTAGATATTTGGGATCCAAATGTGTTGCGGGCTTTAGTAGCATACAGCGATGATGAACGAACGTTGGGAGATATACAGGCCGATTGGACTGTGGGGTTAGATCAATGGGCTTTTATCCACCCTTCTGAATTGCAGAACACTTTGTTTAGACAATCTGCTATCAATTATCGACGGATTCGGTAACTTCAGGAAGGGCGACTCCTGCGGCATCGAAAGCATCAAAGATAGTTAACAACATTTGAGTTCCTTCACGGCCTTTAGCAGTAACAGTTTGTTCAATAACTTGGCGGATGATTACCCAATAGTCAAGTGGCATAGAGACAGATACGTCGGTCATAACTCTCATGAGGTGCAGGACTTATTTATATCTTATCATTGATAAACTGGAACGAACATAGGTCCAAATCCAACATCAATTTGTAACCAACCTGTCGGAATTAAAGGACCACCCGTAGGTGAATCAGGCAAGGCGGCTTGGACAGGTGGTGCAGCAGGTGGAGCAAAGTTACCAATTTGTGCGGAGTTGATGTAGGCTGCATCGTTAGTCAATAATGAAACATTGTCACCGGGTTGGAGACCACCGCCTCCGCCACCTGCGGCCACTAATGGGTTGCCGGGAGTTCCATCGCCTGTAATCGTGGAGCCATCAACGGCTACGGTTTCAAGATAGGCTACGTCGTTTAAGTTAGAAGCAATTTGTAGTGCACCATTGGCATCAGCCGTTATTACACCGTTTTTAGCAAAGGCTTGAGTAACTTTACCATTGGCCGCATCCACATTGAAAGAAGTCGTTGTAGTTCCCGGCGATAAAATTTGAAATCTCGCAGTTCCGCTTGGGTTCGCTGTTCTAAATAATCTAATGGTTTGTGCTCCTGTTCCGCTACTTTCAGCCGATAAATCCATAATTGTTGATTCGTCAACCGTTGAGTTAATGATTTTGAATGCACCGTATGAATCAGCAAAAGCAGTAATTTCGGTGTAACCGTTTTGACCCGATTCTGTTATTCTAATTTTCGGATCGGATGAACCTACAATGTGCAATTCTTCAGCAGGTGTCGTAGTTCCAATACCGACAAAACCGTTTTCATCAACAGTCATTCGGGTTGTAGGTCCTCCCGTAGCACCTCCGCTATCGGGGAAGGTTAAGAAATCAATAGCCATACCGCCTCTTGTATCGGTAGAATAGGTTTCAGTTGCACGACCAACAATACCTGCTAAGTATTTAGGACTATCAGTAGTAAATGCGGTGTCCGATGAACCGAACTTAAGTGCTGGGGTGTATTTAGAACCTGTATTCATTCCTGCCGAACTAAGCCACCATCCCGCATTGGTATTAGAAATAGAACTTTCACCAACACTTGAAGAAAATAAACCACCTGATACTGTGGCTGAACTTTTTGAAACCGATAGGGAATAATCTGTCTCCGTAGGTCCGGAAGTAAAACCTACTCTGATGTTATCATCTACGCTAAAAACAGTTCCGCTTTCGATAACGAACTTGTTGGCGGTATCACTTATTGTTACTCTGGTAGTCGGACTTGAACCTTGACCCGTTCTAAGAATAATGGAGTTATCACCTGCGGGTGAACCACTTGAATTATGAATAGATTGCAGGTAAAGTGGCTTTTTATTGCCTGTTCCCGATTGAGAAGAAATGAAACCACCCGAAGCATCCTCGTTTTGCATAGAAAGGTATTGGTTTGGCACACCTGACCTACTAATCCTTAATTCGGGGTTTGAATCATCAACGCCTACCAAATGTAAAAGTGAAGAAGGTGCAGAAGTTCCAATTCCGATTCTTCCATTAGAAGCATTGTGGGCAATACCATATCCACCGGGTCCACCACTGCTTGTTCCAAGATTCAAAGTTCTAAAATTGACGTTTTTAGCATTATAATTGGTTACTACTTGTCCGGTGCCTCCTGTGGTATAACCTTCCAAATAAAGCATGGTTCTAAGACTTCCTTCAATATCGGATTGTATAAACATGGCACCCGATTCAACACCGTCAGAAGGGTCGTCTAAAATTACTCCTATTCTGGCGTAGGCTTCGGCGTTTCCACCATCATCGTTACCATACCACCAAAGACTGCCTAAGTAGTCGTTAGCGGTCTGTTTAGGGCTTTTAATGACAATATCTGGAGCAGAGTTAGCACCGGGCGTAGCATCTGTTGATTCAATTCGAACAATTTCGTTGAGAGAGTTTTCTTGAACGTGTAGTAAAACTGAAGGATTATCGGTTCCCACTCCTAATCGGGAAGCACCGTTATCCCATTTTAGTGGTGTGTTGGTGCCTACCTGCATATCACCGACTAACATAGTATTTCCTGAAACGTTGAAAGTAAATCCTGCTACTCCTGTGGTCGTTCCAACGGAAACCCGAGAATTGCCTTGATCGACTAAAAACAAATTGTTTCCTGCAGATAAATTAGCCGTGAAGTTACCGTCACCAGAGACAGATAAAGTATGGCCCGGGGTCTTGTTACCAATTCCGACACGAATGTTGGAATCGTCGACAGTTAGCGTATTATTGACATCATCAATAATGTAGAGGTTGCCCTCTTGCTTTATATCCGTCATGATAAGATCTGGGAGTTACAACTATTTGTAACTTTCGCCTCAGTCTTCAGTCCAAGTTACAGTAGCCACATAGTTACCACTACCTGCTGGAGCAGCGGATACAATACGAAGGGTGTTTGCACCACCAGTTCCCAAGGTTAATTTGTCGCCATCCGTTCCGGGGACGACAACAAACATGAAGTCTGGAAGCAACGGGGCTCCGCTGGAACGAACCACAATGCCTTCAATGGTAACTAAAGCAGAGTTAGCCGTAGTGCTATCTTCCAAATAAACTGTGGCACGGAAAGCAACGTTGGTTCGAGTTCCTGAAGGAATGGTAAAGTCAATGTTATAAGCAGAAGCGGCAGAATATGAGCCTGTTTCCTTACCACCTGTGGTGGCTGCATCGATGACGACTTGTCCGGGCAGGTTGGTAACAGTAATTCCGCTTCCTGCTGTTAGCGTGGCTGGCACAGGGTCACTACCTGTTACACCAATAAGGAGTTGTCCATCAGTGGGTTGGGAAGTAGCCGTAATAGCACCGGTTCCAGAACCCAATAGGATTCCTCCATCAGTCAGGGAAGTTGCACCAGTTCCACCATTGTCTACGCCGAGGGTGCCGGCTGAGAAAGTTCCTGCTGATACGGAAATAGCACCGCTGGAACCAGAGAAATCTTGTCCGGTGCCACCATAAGTAGGAGCAATAACTGTGCCGTTCCAAACACCCGTAGAAATTGTGCCGACGCTGGTAAGAGAAGAGTTTACAACTCCTGAACCTAAAGTTGTTGCAGTTAGCACAGTAGTTCCAGCGACGCTGTATACTTTACCCGAAGCAACATCTAAACCAGATGATGATGACATAGCCCCGCCATCAGAAAGGGCCGTAAACAGAATGGTGTTAGCAGGAGTGCTGGATAGAAGGTTAAGACCTCCTCCAGCGTTGGAAGCGACACCCAAACCAGCAGAGGTAGAGTTAAGATCAATCAACTTATCTTCAATACGAAGATTGGTAGTATCAACATAAGTAAGCGTTCCATCGACGGTAAGGTTGGCTACTTCTAAAGTAGCGTTAGCACCACCAAGGTTAATGTTGGCGGCACCGCCAGCACCGACGGTAGCAAGAACGTTAATAGTAGCATCTGGGGCATCGATAGTGCCGGTGGTGTCCAAAGTGATTACTGACCCTCCGGTCATGGTTATTGAACCTGCATTAACGCTAAGAGCACCAGCACCATCAGTAGTAAATCCAGAGTCTCCTCCGAAAGAACCGGCGTTGTTGTATTGGATTTGTGTATCCGAGCCACCCGGGCTTCCAGACACACCTGCTACGAAGTTACCACGAGTCATTTGGCGAAGGGCACCTGCAGTATTATCATAAATAAGAACTAAATCTGCATCATCAATAGAAGTTTCAGCAGTTTTTCCAGTAATAATTGGCGATGCAGCCGTAAAAGCACCACCAGCGGCTAAAGTCGCATCTCCTGAAGCAGCGACAGAGACAAAGGCAGTTCCGGAATCAACGGCGAACTGACCCGCATTTCCAGCAGTGAGTTCGGCTACACCGTTAAGAGAGTCACCGAGTAGGATAGCACCATCTGTGGTAGCAGTCGGATTAAGAACTCCAGCAGGATTTGAAGTTACAATACCCGGGGCAAAACTCGTAAAAGTGATCGTCCCACCGACAGTTAAGGCACCAGCAGTGGCTGTTATGTCACCTACGGTAACTTCTAAGTCTCCCGCAGTAATGGTGGCTCCGCCTGCAGTAACGGTTAAACCGCCTGCAGTAATGGTAGCCCCGCCGGTGGCAATAGTCAAACCTGCGGTAATGTTGGCTGCTCCGGTGATGGTAGTGGTAGCCGTGGATCCATTGATTTGAATAACACCTGTGCCACCAGCGTCGCCATCGATTTGGTAGTAATCGGTGGTCTGTGTAATCTTAGCCATGATATCTAATGCTCCATTCGACTATTTATAGTTACTCAGTCTTGCACCTCAGTGGTTCTCAGGTGCCCGGTCCAACTGATAGTAGTTCCTGCTTGACCCGAAACGTTGACAACTAAATTATTTCCAGATGCCGTAGCATTAACATCCCAAACATCGCCGGAATCGTCATGAACAACAAACTTAAAAACAGCACCTAAGATGGATGCTGCTCCTCCTTGTCTTTGCACGACACCTTCTAACTTGATAGTCAAAGAATTGCTGGAAGCGTCTTGTTTACCAACAAATATCCCATCGAAGAACCAATTAGTGTTAGTTGTTAAGGTCATCGTCCCACCTCCCGGACTAAGGGTCAGTGCCGTGGTAGCAGCAGTAGTGGTAGTAGCAGTTAGCACATATGATCCGTGACGAGTATAAGAATTAACTGCGGAAGCATTTTGGTAAGTAGCACCGCCTTCGGGAATAACTTGAAGGTCTCCGCCTGCATCGGCATACAGATCGACATAACCGGTAGCGTCATAAGCCAAACGAAGTTGGGTGGTAACTTCTTCGACATGTAATTTACGAGCAGGAGTTTGAGTCCCGATTCCAACTCTAAGATTAGCAGCATCATAGAAAAATTGGGCAGTAGCACCTGCGAAACCACCAGCACCATCGTTGTATTGCACGGCACCAGAAGCACCACCGGGAGCACCTCCGCCACCACCGCCACCTCCGGTGACAATGGAGACTACGCCTCCACCTTCATCAGTTAAAGTGCCGTTAGTAACTTTGATAGTAGTAACGGGAGTGACAGTTGGATTACCGTCTTGTTCTTCAACAGTAAGATTGGAAGATCCACCTCCACCGCTGGTAGGCGTCACGAACGTTTTGCCCGAGAACTTAATCTTACGATTAGCAACAGCCATAACAATACTGTGTGTGGCTTGATATTTATAGGTTCGCTAACATCAGGATTGGACCTTGGCTCGGCTAACGTCATCGTAGCCGTCCTTCACTTCAGTCCAGCCAGAGAAACATGCATCGAAAGAGCCGGTAGTGAGAGCACCACCTGTGCGGTTGATAACACGGAACACAATTTGCTTTTCTACGATAATAGGGACATCGAAAACCCACATATCTCGCTTAGGAGATGGTGGAGCCCATTGGAAATCATTCCATTCAATAAACAATTGACCGTCTACCCAAAGTTCATAATACATACCAGAGACTGTGTCAGAATCAACTGGTTCGGTGTGTCCAAAAGAACCAACAACATAAAGATCGCCGTTTGAACCAACTTGCAGAGTTCCGGCAACGCTGGTAGAGGAAGAACCTCCACCTACTGGGAAACGGTTATCGGAAGCCTCACTAACTTGCGAGAAGTTAGCAGTAATTGGTGGAATGGTGGGTGCACGAGCCGAGGTATAATCAGAACGAGCAACTACTTCATCCAATACACCATCACCGTCGGAGTCACGCCATGTATTGTCACCCAAAACATCGGCTACGTTAACAACTACTGCATCAACGTAAGCGTTATTATCAAAAGAGTTGGCAGTAGCCAAAGTTCCATCAGCATTATAGGTATCCAAAGCAGTCAAACTTACTTTTTGTCTTTGGATTAGGTTAGCCGAGTTGCCCTTACTAACCATATGCCAAGGATAGTTGCTGTAATCAAGGGGAACACCAGAGAGTCCTGCCTGTGGGCTGGCTCGGACTGGGCGTCGAAAGGTAGCGGGATCTACTCCGGGCCTCACCACCTGAGTTGCCTTAGTTTGGTTAGGTTGGTTATAAGAAGAGATGGGTGGCGGTTGCGAACGAACCGAAGCACCTTTTTGGGAGTAACCTGTTTGCAGAGCCTTCTTTCGATAAGGTCGCTTCAGATCACGAATACGTTCCCCGTCAGTCATGTATTATAATCCCCCTTTCTACTATTTATAGTTACTCACCGAGTGCGAATGCGTTCTCCTCGCTTCTTATGGTAGGCTGCTTCGCGTTTTTTGTCAATTTCTCTCCACTCTCTCATAAGTTCCAAATACTTTTCGTAAGTGTTCCAATCAAGCCCTTCAGATTCTAAAATACGCTTCTTATACCAATCAACAGTATCGGGAACAACAGGGATGCCTAATTGCACCAACTTTTGACAAATCATAGCCTCAGCATCCTCAAATATCCAATAGGATAGGAATACTTCTGCAAACTTCCAATAAGTTCCAAAGTCGGCAGGATCTTCGGGTGGGGTGGGTGCAGTATCGAGATATTCCAAGTAACTATTAAGAGCATGAATATCATTCATTACTGTGTATTGAACATCCCATGACTGACCGGGTAAGACATAAACATTGGGCCTTAACTCGTATTGTGGAACCTTGAATCCTACATTTCGGGGAAATGGTGCAGCATCACCAGAAATCCCAAAAGAGGCTCTGCTGGCTGGGTCCACATAATATTGGGTGTCGTTAATAACAATGTTAACGAAACCGTTAGGTTTTACGCCCTCAATAAAATCGATGGTGTCAATACAAGATCCTGTGGGTGTTATGGTTAAGTTATTACTACCCAAAGCGTAAGCAATAGTTGAAGTTTGTTGATATTTGATAACAATTTCTGGTAGGGGTTGGTTGCTACCATACAAGGTAAAATCAACGGTGCAAGAAAAGACGTCAAAGTTTCCTGAAATTGACTCAGTAACTGTCACCACACCTTGAAATTGATTGTAAAAATCTTCCAAAATGGTTTTTAATTCAGCAGCGTTGGAGAAAACTCCCTTGTAAGGCTCTTCGACGGTGCCTCCACCAGTAGGGTTAGACAGATCTTTATTTTGAGCCAAGGTAACTCGTCCCCCTTCGATATATTGCAATTCATTTATCTGACCTAATCCCGGTATCGTGGGAATCTTAAGTTCAAAAGTGTAGCGATAAGTTCGGCAAGCATTAACTCTTTTTGGCAGAGGTAAAACACCGGGGGTGCTACCAAAACTGTTGACGACGATGAATTGATTGGCGGGGACTAAAGGCAAAAAGGAAACTTGCTTTTTACTCCAGTTATCTCGGGGTTGAGCAGTAGTGGAAATTGGTTCACGGTTAATCTTTCCTGCTGAACCGTAGGAACTGGTAAAGATAGAGAATGGGTTGCCGGCCACAGGCCAATCCTCAGGATTAAAACCATACGTTTTTGGTTCTAAGACCCAATGGTAAATCAGGTTTCTCATGGAAGTGACCTCCGACGAGTAGTAACTCCAGTTTTATCAATGAGGTCTTGATCAAAGGATTCATCACCGATATCAGCCATTAAGCCGTGTCGAATCAAATCTTGTCTATACCGTTGAATTTCCGACCATGTAATTGGAATACCCAACTTTTTCATTTGGTTAGCCAAAAGTAAATCTGAACCATCAATAAGTAGATATTTGACAAAAACTCTTCCGATTTGTCCATCACGGGTGGGGCTACCATCATGGGTGGGCTGTTCAACAGTGTAGTAAATACCCCATGTTGACTCTGGTTCGATAACAATGGGTGTTGGAATACCTTCCAGAAAAGATTCGAAAGTAAAGATATTTAGTTCATTGGGTTCGGGAAACGGGACTGTGTAGCCAGAAAGTCCACTTACCGAGGAATAATCGGGAGCCTCAAAATAGTAAGTAGAGTCAACGAAAACATTGATAGAAGCATCAGGAGGCCAGCAAGCCAAAGAATCAATGATAATCATTTCAGTAGCCTTAAGATGAGCCGAAGTTATGAGGTTGTTTCCAATGCCTCCTGTAAAAACACCAACTACGTCACCGGGGTTGATTCCGACGGTTTCGATAGTTTCATTATAAGTGCGTCCAGCAGACTCATCAGCAGGGGTCCAACGACCTAAAACGGGATGTGTGGGTCTAACCTTGCGATCACCCTGAGGAACTACATTTCTCCATTCGGCAGCCTGACGGCGGATAGCCATAAATAAGATTAAGAGCCCTTACTATATATATCTTGATGCTTCTGTGCCCAAAACCGATTTGTCTTATTGTGGAGAACCGTTAGAGAATCGCTCATCGTAATATTCCTTTTGAATAGCCAATTCACCGATTAGGTTAACAACAACAGTTCGGGTAGCAGTAGTTGTGGTCTTAACTTCGACCTTGATAGCCAAAGGTTGTTGGAAAAGGACCAAAATAGGGGTGCTGAAAGCCAGAACTGATCCACCGTTAGCGATGTTAGCAGCCAACCATCCGACATCGAATTGGTTAGAAGGAACTGCGTTAGGTCCGACTTGGACAGAAACAGCGAAATCAGTCTCAGTAGTAACGTTAGATCCAGCAGCGTCAAGGATTTGAACTGCCAAAGCATAGATTCGAACTTCTTCATTGTTGGCTTGATTCGTAAATACTGACACAGTGTTCGTGTTTCCTGATGTGGTAGCACCAGTGAAAGTATGACGAGTCGTGTAAATCTCTGGTTGTGGGTCTTGATTTGCCATGGTTAATCACCTTGTAGTTTTAAGTGAGCGTCTTAACTATTTATACCTTACGCTTCAGCGACGGGCCCTACGCTGAGTATAAAACTGCTTTTGAATGGCTAACTCGCCCACAAGTGTGCAAACAACGGTCCGGTTAGCAGCGAGAGTTGCACCGGTAGTAGATTTCAGTTCCACTGCCAAAGCCAACGGTTGTTGGAACAAAGCCAAGATGGGTGAAGAGAAAGAAAGCATTTTATCGTCACGAAAACAGATGGTAGTCAAATCGAATTGATTGGAAGGGATATTATTGGGTCCGACTTGGATAGTAACTGCAAAATCCACATCTGTGGTGGAAGTAGAAACTGGTGTGCCGTTTTCGTCTAAGATATCAACCATAATGGCGTAAATACGAACTTCCTCGTTGTTAGCCTGATTGGTGTAGATAGAAACAGTAGCAATATCTCCAGCAGTATTCGCCGTCGTGAATTGATGACGGGTAGTATACAATTCTGGTTGTGGATCCTGATTTGCCATAACTAATGTGGGGTGTTTCAACTATTTATAGGTTCTCGTTCTTGAGAAGCATTTCATCCCAGATATCTTGATTTGGGTCACCGTAAGGCGGAGGTAAAAACACCGGAGGTAGGTCTATCATAGAAGGAATGAGGATATCAGTGGGCAACGGAGGCACTTCTTTTACCACGGGTTTCCAAATGGTGCTACGAGCCAGCCACCAAATTAAAGGAGAAATAATAAAAACATCAATGGCGAAAGCCCAAGGTCCTAAAAAAGATAAGGCTCGGTTAACGGCTTCTTGGCTTTCATCCGGACCCATGAGTCCATCACGCCAGACATAACCCAAAATAAAACCACAAATAGCCATGATTAAAAACAGACTAAAAATGCAAGCCTGCAAAAAGGCCCAGAAGCGTGACATGATAACAACTTAATATCAAAAAACTACTATAAATAATTATGGGTCTGCTGCATCATTGAAACAATTCAGACTCATCTTTCCAATCAGGTGCGTCTTCGATAGTAAGGTCAGGTGGTGAGGCTAAAGGATCATTAGATAGCAAGAAATCATGAACACGAGGGACTAAATCATCCATCCGCTCTTCAATATCTGTGCCACGAGAAATAGATTCCTTTTCTAAACGAGAGAAGAAGGAAGAAAATAGTTCAATACCTCGATAGAAATCGGGTGTAAAGGCTTGACGATACCTTTTACTAAGGTTATCTGCAGAATGCTGAGCCATCATAGCCAAGATAACAGCACCCACGTTAGTAGCCAAAATAAAGGCTAAAAGTTGATAATTCAGCCAAAAACTGGGAGTCAGAAGTTGAGCAACACTTTGCACAAGCACCGACAGGATTACAACTACTAACAGCATTATTCGAACTGAAATAAACTCAGTTTCTTCCATTACTTCCCATTCATTTTCTGACGACATGTAAATACTCCTCTCCTAATAATCTAATGGTATCAACAATCTGATACTCATAGGCTGATAAATCCTCAGCCACGTTTTTTCTCCAACGACGACCCTTGTCTAAAGCAAACTCCTCTAAACGAAAGATACCTTGGTTGGAAAGCATAATAAAATCCTCATAATAAACAAAGGGAATCAGTTTATCGTTCCATTGGATTTCGGGAAAATCAGAAGCCACTTGTCGAGATATTTCCAAGTTAGCCATGAGTTTTCGTTCTAAATAATCCTCACCTAATTGTTGTTTAATAGGATCGTTATCTTCAATCCACAAAGCCTCAGCCATTAACAACCACTCTTGTTCAAAAAGGGCATTCCACCGTTGACGGTCGGTGTCATACTCTTGTCCTAAAACCTGACGACGGTCTGCAAGATATCTCTCACGACGAGCACCCAGATACTCAGTCCAGATGTCATCCTCCGTTTCCATTAAGAATACTTTTGGTATCGCACCTATTTATAACTACGCCGGGGCGGATCCTACACTTTCCCCAGTGGCTGCAAGCAAGGTCAAATGTGAGGTGTGTTCGTGCCGGGGTCTTCTTCCGTAATTTCTAATTCGGGTTCTTCCCTTAAGCGATCTAAAAGGATTTCTGAAAGCACAGTTCCAAAAACTGTGGTTACTAACCCTGAAATAATACCTGCAACAATACCGATAGTAAAACCTTTGCCAAGGCCCGTGGAAGTAGATTCAGATCTCATAATTCGAGGTCTTAAAAAAGGATCATCAGGATTACATTTAGTTCCGGGGCCTTGGAATCGACCTCCGAGGTGATTACAAACATCTAAAGAGGTTTCAAAACAAGAACCGTCGGGAAGCAAACAGGCTCCGTAATATGAACCGTAGGCAGGAGATTCAAAGTTTCGGTCTTCTGCAGACAACATTTCAAGAATTTCATCGACTTTTCCCGCTAACGAAATACCCATCCAATCTTTCTTTTCTTTGTCCGCCAAAGATTCAGAATCGAATTTATTACTATCGTATCTTCCGGTCCACCAAGTTACTGTCCCATCAATAGTAGCACCTTGATCCCAACCTCGGCTAAGATATAAATCAAAAGATTGATTTGCGTGGCGAGAGCCGTCGTCACGAATAAGTTCTACGACGTATTCGTCAATCAAGTCATACTCGCCTTCAAGCGTTCGGTCAGCAGTAAAAGAAACCTCATAGGTAATTCTATTATTTCTGAAACCATTTTGTAATGTTCCACTGAAGTTATCTGAAAACATCAGGCTTCACCTGCGTTAAAGATTTTGTCTTCTCGACCTGAAAACTCCTCGAAGAAACCGAGAGACAGAATCAAGAATGGAACTCCCATAAGCAGATAATCTGAAAGGTAAAAAGAGCCATTAGGCCAACCGTATTGTTTGTGAGTTCGGATAACTCCCAACATAGTAGAGGTAAAAAATGCTGCAGAACCCACGGCAGGAATTAAGAGGTTACGCCAAGCCTTTCGACCTGCCAACTCTTTAGCATCTTGCTGTCCCTGAAGGTTTTCCGAGATTTTTGACTTTTCGTTAGTCATATTATTACCTCAAATATTGTAAAATCAATCCAGCACTGATTCCACCCACTATCCATTTTGCAGCAGGGGCAATTTGCGAGGTATCTCCAACAGTCTCAGAGCCAAAGAAACGGCGATACCATGGCACGGAGGCTGCTACTTGGGTTTGATCTGTGGGGGCGGTTTGGAGTTTGGTGTTATCAGTAGGAGTAGTTTTGCATCCCAGAGTAGGCCAAAGTGGATTACAGGTGCGTTCGTTATACATTTTGCGAGAGTAAGAGCCGGGGGCTGATTCCGTAATGTATTTCCAATCTTGAGGATCGGCACCAGACGAAGGGGTGATTCCAAAGATTCCTGCGATACCAGACATAGTGAAAGGAAGTCCACCAGATCCATAAGGTTGATAAGCGTTACCATCCTGATCTAAAACAGTAATTGATGGTTGCCACGCTGTGCCAGCAGCCGTTGTGGCTTGCTTAGAGATAGGATTTCCAGAGGAATCATAACCAATAATTTCTTGTTTTCCTGAAGCAGTGTTAACATAACACTTACGGCTGTATAAATCTCCGGAGTCGCAAGTAATATTGTAACCAGTCATAGGCTAAAGTTATCGCCACGACTATTTATAGTTACTCTTCTTTGTTAGAACGGCGATAAAGAGTAAAGGCAACGGCGAAACCAATGATTCCTAAGCCCAATCCTACAAGGCTGGAATTGGTGCTGGGGCCTTCAGATTTAAAGACTGAGTCCATAGGCATGTCTTGAGTAGCAATAATCATTTCTAAGACATCGTCTGAAAAGGGGTTTGGAACTTGGATGGCGATACCGTCAGAATTTCGGTAAACGTGAACCATTTCGGTAATTTCATCATCCCAATCAGAATGTTGGTAAACTTTATCCCAATGTTCTTGACTAACTACAAAAGTTTCATAGCCTGTGGATTCCAAGGAAGTTTCTTCAACGTCTTCGATAACGATTTCTCCGGCTTGGTCAACTTCAGCACCGTAAGTAACACAAGGGTCTTGTCCACAACCACAGTTTTTCTTTTCTTCTGCAGCCTTACCAATAAAACGACTGTCGATAATCATAGGGAAACGATCTTTGTCTTGAGAATAAACTTGAATGGTGTCAATTTCGTCAATTTCCATACCAGAACGAGTTAGGTCACTAAGGTGTAGTAAAACCTTAGAGGGCAAACCAACGTCCAGATGATAACTCTCGTTTGGCTGCTTTTCGTAGCCTTTAACCTTGAGGTAAGGGGAGGTCTTTTGAAGGTGTTGTCGATTGGCCTTTTGACGTTCCTTTCGGGCAGCCTTATACTCAGGAGTATCACGACGCTCCATCATTTCTTTACTGCTTTCACCGGGTAAACGATCAGGACTGGTGTCGACTTCAGCCTCCATCCTCATAGGTCCAATGTTATCTTCGTCTTCTGAGCGGAAAGGAGTGGTGTTAGCAGTAGGGGTGGATTCTGTGGCTTCGATAGCAGTCTCAGTGCCAGCAGTGTTTTGTCCAATGACGTTACCAGATCCATTAGGCAAAAATTCTTCTGCGGCGGCTGCGATTTGACCTTCATCAATATCGATACCAGTTTCTTTGGAAATACGCTCGGCTTCAGCCTTGCCGACAACTTTGTTAAGGTTGTAGTCTTTTCCTTTTTCTTTGTGAACACCCTTGACAGAGTAAGATTTTTTCTTCACGATAGCCGTAACTTTTGCTTTAACGTGCTTGCGAAGGGGTAAACAATAAAAACTCATCTTCATTTTAATCACCATCCAAAGGTTTGTGACTCATAAGAGACACGAGGTGCGAATAAGCCTTCGTTGGCTTCAAAGGAAAAGGGTTCTTGACCGATAGCGTCACCGTAAACTCCTACGGTGCCCAGACCAACGTTCTCAGCCGTAGCCACAGGGTCAAAGTAATATTGAGCATCATTTTCGAGATATCCCATTTGGTCAGGTTGCCTTTCTGCAGAATGTTCATTTTCTTCAGAATCGAGTTCGGCTTCGTAGGCAGTTTGGGTAGCCTCAAGCAAAGATTCATAACGCTTAATTTCTTCTTGGGCCATACGACCACGAGACAAACGTCCAATACCAAAAGCCAAAGGAGCCACACCGAAAAGAATCATGGCCATGGGCCGATGAGAACCTAACAAATCAAACTTGGCTTTATCAACCGCAGAAAAGATTAAAGTAGCAGCACCAACAAAAAGAGGAACTCCTGTCGTGGGACTAAGAGCCTCTGTTTCAGTAGGTCCGGGTTCCCTTTCCGGAGTTTCCACTCCTTCTCCAAAGAGAATCTGATTGCGTAGAGTGGCGAAATCTACCATGGTATCACTTTGACCTCACGACTACTTATAGTTAAGCCTCATTGAACGCCCAATGAACGACCGAAGTAATTCTGGCCATATGTTGGGCTGGTGGTCATCAGAGAGTAACTGTATGCGGTCCAAGATTGATTAACGACATCGCCGGATTGTTGTCCTACGGGGTAAGTATAATTGACGTTTTGACCGACGGCTTGTCCACCCAAAATTCCACGTTCGGTGGAAACCATTGGAATAGATCCCCATTCTCGGGTAATTTGGCCTTCACGAAGAGGTTCTACATGGGCTTCCATTTCCACAGTTTCTTCTGAAACTTCCGTGGGTGTGAGGCGATCCATAGCAAGTTTACCTGCGATAGTGATAACCGCCAAAATACCAACAACTTTTAGATCCATACTAATCATTACTCCTCTCAACTATTTATACTTACTTGCGGTCAGTCCACATCTTAAATCCAAACAGGGCCACGATAGCACCAGCCACGCCTTTAAGGATTCTATTTGCACTAATCGATTCTGAATCGAACTCTATTTCCTCTTTAACGATAATAGGGACTTGTAGTTCATCTAACTTGTCAGATAGTTCGGAACGTAGACGCTTGGCTTCAGCGTAGCGAGGGTTCTTTTGGAGTTCCATATCTTCCATTTGGTTAATGTCATCAGAAAGAGAGAGGTAAAGTTCCAAGGCTTCAGTAAGATCGGAGATTTCCTCAATGTTGATTCCTTCGCTAATCCAATAAGTAAGGGCGAAAATTTGGTTTTCGGCACCCAACACATCTTCATCAATTCCGGGGATGTATCCATAAGGGTTGTATTCATTGGGATTAGTGTCAGCACCAAAATGGATATCATTAGGTGGGGCAGAAGCAGAGGAGAATCCAGAACCGTCTTCGAATTGCACGATAGCGTTAGAGTATTCCGCAGAGTAGTTGAAGTAACCTTTGCGTTCTTTGGCCTTGAGTTTCTTAGCCGCCGCTTTTTCAGCAGCCCCACGGTCACGAGTAGTCAAGATATCTTGCAGACGAGGGGATTGTCCTAAGCCACCGTAGGCTCCAAGAGCACGGAAAGCACCGTTGTGGTCGTAAACCCAAACCAAGTAGAACTTGTTAGAATCGCTGGCTTCAAAGCGAACTGCAAAAGGACCCCAGAGACATTGATTCCAGTCGAATTTAGGGTCGATTTGATTACGGACCGCATCACGAATGTTGGACTTTTCACGAGACAAGTTAGCGTTGGCCGTAGAAGCAGCCTCGAAAGTTTCCTCATTCTTTGGTATTACCTTGACAGCCATCGGAGTTGATTCTCCAATCATCTTGCCGGGGTGAAACTTACGGATTTTATCGTGGTGGATTCCTTCAGAGGGTTTCCAATCAACTCTATCAACTGGTTGATGAGGTGTTCGACGTTCAGCAGACATTTTCTTAGAAGCACGACGAGCATATTGATCAGCGTCATCATAATCTTCACCCATGTCCAGATATTCGTCAGCGATAACGTCAGCCACGGTGTTGTCTTTGACTAAGACCCATTCGTCTCCATCCCACATGACATCAGTGCCTTCGGCTCGCTTACGACCAGCAGCAGCCTTTTTAGCCATGCCGCCTTTTCCGTATTTCCTAACACCGATTTTGTAAGCCGTAGCCTTACCAATCTTTTCGGCTTCTTCTCGTGAGAATCCTTTGTCAAGGTATTGGGCAGTAATTTTGCTTGCTAATTTGTTAAAGTTACTTTGCTTTCGTGCCATAGTTATCACTCCTTTTTCCAAGTGCCGCTGGGCTTACCCATAAGGTCTTTAATATAATCTGAGGCTTGGGAACGGTTCATGAATATTTTCCCAGAAGGGGTAGCGGAACCAGTTAGTTGGTTGATTTTCCAAACTTGTCGATCACTAATGGGATCTGAATAAGCATTAAAGTTTTCAGCACCATGTGTAGCCATTTCATCAAACTGTAATTGATACTCAAACTGACAAGGGTAGTAAATACCGTCGATAATTACCTCCATAGTGGACCAGTGACGTTCGAAATCCATGACATGGCCTCCTGTCACCCATTCAATTTCGTTAGCAACTTGTTGTTCGATTTCGTTATAGTCGGAGAAACCATCAGGAAGTCCTGTGCAAGTCCATTCGAAATTAACAGTAGCGTATGCTTTTCTGGAGTTAGTGCCATTAAGGGTTTCGGCACTGTGTTTGTAATGACGAACTGCCTTTTTAAACCTTTTAATAGCATCGGGAGAGTTATCTCGAAGACCAAGAGAATTAGTAAGTTGATACAATTTATCACTATCGTCATCAGTAATAATGTGTTGAGGTGTAAAACCGAAATTATCCTTCATGCCTGCAGTATATTCAAAGGATGCAGGTTGGCCATACAGATCGCCAACAATGGTAGCGTTATCGACAAACTCGGCTCGCTTTCGCTTCAAACCGGGAGTGCCATCAAGAGGCGTCCAGTTAGCCATTTCTCCAAACTCCATAGGGTCTTGCACGGGTGTGCTACCTTCTTCATTCCCAAAGTATTCTGCTTCATATCCGGCTGAGGCCATAATTTCCTCTTTAAGAATGTGCGGTTGGTAGTCACCATTAGCAACATCCATTATGACTTCGAGTGCGTCGTCAAGCGTATTATCGCTGCCCAACCAGACGTAGACATCATCAGCAACGACTTTCTTCTTGTTATGAGACTCTGCTTCCATGGTCGGGTATCGCTCCACGGCACAGTCGTAACACATCTTGCGACGACCAAAGTTCATTACTCGTTCGCTTTGTTCTCCACAGCCTCCGCATGTGCCCTCGCCGGCATTACTACCAGATCTTCGTGAAGCCTCAAAAGTGTCGGATTCAGCGTTAGCGAAAACATTCATGTGTCCTGAGGAGTTAAGTGAGGCTTGGTCAAAAGTTCCTGAGCCTACGGTAGAGGTGAGTTGACTGGTAGACAAACCAACACCCGAAAGAGCACCACTACCTGCATAAGGAGAGTTGAAAGTTTCTTCAGCACCGTAAAGATAGAAATCAAGATATTCTATTTCAGCATCAGTAAAAGACGAAGCGTCAATCACATAGCGACCATGATCCATAGTCATTTCTTCAGCGTGGTATTGTTGAGGAACGTGAGGTCGTGCCTTGACAGGACACTTAGTTTGCTGAGGGTTAACGGATAAGTCAAAGGTTTTGGGAGTATTAGGATCAGGGGTCAATCGACCACCGATAGCACTGCAACGAACCATCAGAGGTGGGTTAAGAATAGATTCTACATATTCTGAAACCAAGAGTTTGAGATCGCCGGGGACGGATTTAGAGGGAACTACTGGAAACTGCACTGTGTTGCCGTATTTGTCTTGAGTAATCAAGTGCACACCGGCTCGGTTGGTAGCGTCCCAGTTAATTTCATCAAGGAAGTAAGTTCCATCGTAATAAATACTGTAATCTCCGCCTTGGAAACCAGCGTGTCGTGTTTTATAGGCTTTTTTATCGGCCTCAGTTTTTGCACTGGCCGCAGGGAAATGAGCAACTAACTTAAACTCACCAACGCCTACCTTCCCACTTTGAACAAGTTTATCTGGAAGCATTCTTAGTTGTGGAACCGTTCCAAAAAGGAAACGAATGTCTTGGAGGGGTAATTCTGCAACTGTGGGTGCAACTGACATAATCAATATTAGGTCCTGCCGCTATTTATAGTTTACCTTCAAACAAAATATGACTCTGTGGTTTCCTCTTGTCGCTTACGACCTCGCTCTGTGGCGATAGTCTTACGCAATTCGTTGAGTTCTTCAAGTGCCCCGTCAAGATGGGTTTGCTTGATGATAGCACCATCGTCAGCAGATAGCATAATAGAAACATTGACTAACTCACGAAGATAGGCTCCAGACCAGCCATCAGTTTTCTTGGCGATAGCACCAATGTCTAAAGCATCGGACTCACAATAACCCAGATATTTAGAAAGGATACGGGTGCGGGCTTTTTGGTCAGGATGGTCAAAGGCTACCCGTGCATCAAAACGTCCGGGTCGATCAGCCAAAGCCCAATCCAAATGGTTAGCATAATTAGTGGTAGCCAAAGTAATAACTTGGTCATTTTGTTCAACACCTGCCAAACAATTTAGGAACTCTCCCAAGAGAGGGTGGTCACTTTCTTCACGGTCAATACCTCCCAAGGTATCGATGTCTTCGACAACTACTAAGGTAGGACTCAACATACGGGCTACTTTGTAAATATCATCAATTTGACCCCGTTCGGTAACGGCATTACGAGAAACATAGATAATGGTGGAATCACGACAGTAGTTCATGAGCACAGAACAACAAAGAGTCTTACCTGTGCCGGGTGGTCCTTTAAGAAGGATACCACGACTGGTTTTCATACCCATGGATTGATATTGTTCCATACGGGCAAGGAAAGAAATAGCGTTTCTATCGATTTGAGACTTTTGTTCTTCAGAAATGATAATGTCTTCCCAAGTGTAATCAGGAACTTCCAAGTAAGTGAAGTCGGCATTGATAGCGGCTTTTTTGTAGATACCTTGAGTCTTGAAATGGTCTTTGACATCATCCATGAAATCAGTGTAATCAAAGTCAGAAGTGGTAGAAAAGTAGAAACGAACATCCATTTCATAGGTGTCGTAAGGGTAAAAAGTAACTACCAAGGGATAATCCTTACCACGATGTCGATAATATCGGCTTTGACGGTGTGGAACTTTGATAGTCTTTTCTTTGCCTCCTCGAAGACGAACCTTTTCATCCAGATAAACTGGATTGGACTCAGCAGAACCACGGTTATTGTAGTTAGTGGCTCGCACCAACTCGAAATCATCTTCTAATGTGGAAACCAAAGAATGAATCCAACCTACCATGGAACGACCAGAAAACTCTTTGGCTTTAGACTCGGAGTTAGCACCGATAAACTCATCGATTTGACGGTCTTGAAGATCATATCCAGTTTGGTGATTAACATAAAGAACTGCGTTCTTGTAGGCTTCGATATCAACATCAATTGGTCCCAGAGGTGTTTCTAACACAAAGGGTGGAGCGTGGTTATAAGCGTCGGACATAAACTTCAGTAGTCCAACCACTTACTTATAGGTTCATTGATTGGTTAGTTAGGCATCCCAATGGTCAACAATCAGTGAGTTATCAGTTAGTATTTTCCATTCTTGAGCGGTAACATCAGCAGGACACGGATCGGTATAAAATCCGGGGAAGAATCGTTCCATTTGGTTTAGGTTATCCTTATAACGTTGTCGGGCTTCGCTGCCCCACATATCATTAAAGGGGTTTTGACCTTTGTCTAAAAAATCATCTCCGTGTAATCGATAGGCTCCGAGATAATCATTACCGTAAACACGATAAACTTGATCATCAGAACGAGGGTCACCACAAAGTCGATACCACAGAATCTGGTCTTCTCCTGCAAAGAGTTGTTCGGGAAAACCCTTGACTTCTTCAAATCGCTGACGGTTAACGGCTACGGAAGAGGGAAACACCATGGCGTGATACTTAAAGTATAAACCATGATAACGGGGATTCCAGTCGGCTAAGTGGGGAAACCAGTTGAAATTCCGCCGGCTTTGGTAAAAATTACCTTTGCCGGAAGTCATGCTAACATCGACATCACCGGCGTTAAAAACCATAACATGGTCTGAATCAAGGGTAGCAATCGAAGTAGCCAACTCTTCTAAATGTTCTGGATACCACCAATCATCACCGTCTAAAAAGGCTACCCATGGTTGAGTGCCTAAAGCAACGGCTTGATTACGGGCTTGTGAAACACCAGTTCCGGTTTGCCTAATCCAGTTGAACTCTGGAAAGAACTCCTTGATAGTGTTGATATCTTCTGCTTCTTGAGCAGATTCAGGGGTTCCATCGATAATCCAGACTTGAGTTGGGCCCGAAAATGTCTGATGACTTACGGATTCCAGACACTTTTCCAGAAGTTCTTCACGGATTCGATAGATAGGTATGACTACATCGAACATAACCCTGTCTGGGTTACTAACCTACTTAACGGTTTCTATTATCGAGGTAATCGATCGTGAAGGCTGTCAGCAACAAGGTTTTGACCGACTCCGAATGATACTACTCCGAGTAGAGCCCAAACAAGATGATTCCTGTTGTAATGCTCTAACTTAAGCAACTTTTCCGAGTGATAACCTGTGATACTAACACCGACAACGATCAATCCCACACCGAGTTGGGCTGACGTAATCATGCTAACTACCTACCGGGGCTGAAGAACGTGTCTCTGCAAGGCAGCCTTACGGCTACTGTGCGTCATCGAAACGACTTCTGGCGGTGCTGGAAGCGTTAACTTCAGGCTTGAGCCTGAAGAAGGCTTCGCTTATACCAGTCCACGTTACCGGGGTTGATACTGATTCCCATCTCCAACAACTTGTTAGCGATAAGAGCATCTGGACCGTCGTAGAGGGTATACTTGACGAAGCATTGAAGTTCGCCAGCAGCCGCTGCAGTTGTGGATGCGAAAGCACCGAGGTTGTAGAAGGTCACCAAAGCGTCCCAGACTTGACCCGGAAGGACGTAAACGTCAGGGTAAAGGTTGAAGGAAGGCTGGAAGTTGATACTTCGTGGGTAAGGACTTGCCATACCGGGGATACCATCGTTAGGGATGTTATCTGGGTCCAAGAAGTAGTCAGTGGTGTTGATACGGACTTGAACGTAGGCACGAGGTCCTGCGAAGCCAGAAACACCAGTAGTTCCGTCGACCAAAAGGCCACGGACGACTGTGTCATCAGCGATAGCACTGTGGACACCAAGTGAAGGTGTCACAGCGATGTCTTCAATAACTACGAACTCAGTTGCAGTTGTTTCAGCAGGTTTTGTGATGTTGTTACCGACACCGCCGACGAACACCGAAACTCGTTGTCCGACATAGGTCGTAGGGTTCATTGTGGTTCCACGGCTGGCATCCCATTCATATACTTGTGATCTCATTGACATATTTTTTCATCTCCTTATTATATTACCTGAGTTAAGGGACTCAGGCTTGCCCTCCCATGCGGCTGCGTTGTTGCTGCTCAATCAAGGAACGCTTATACCAGTCAACGTTGTTTGGGTTGATGGTGACACCAAGTTCGAGAAGTTTGTTTGCGATAAGAGCATCTGGCCCATCGTAAAGAGTATACTTCAAGAAACAGGAAACAACTTGAGTAGTTGTTGCATCTGTTCCGTCTCGGCTTGAGAAGAGAATCTGGAAAGTCTGACCCGGAAGGACGTAAACGTCAGGGTAAAGGTCGAAAGACTTCAAGATGTTTTGTGAACCGACAGCGTCAGCGGTAGTAACTGCAAGGTCGAGAGTTGAGTTTGCACCACGAGGGTAAGGACTTGCCAGACCGGGGATACCGACCATGTCAGTAACGTCAGGGTTCTGGAAGTAGTCAGTTGTGTTGATTCGAATCTGAACCGAAGATCCCAAAGTTGGGCTTGCGGCGATATCTTCAATCACAATAAACTGTGTTGCGGTCGTTTCGGCAGGCTTGGTGATGTTGTTTCCAACTCCGCCCGTGAAAATATCGTATTCACGGTTTGCAGTAACCGCAGCAGGTTCGTCTGCAGTGGTTCGACGTAGTTGGTTAGCATTCGCCTGAAGATTGCTCCATTCATATACTTGGCTTCTCATTGACATATTTTTCTAACTCCATGTTTTTTCATCCCGAGGGATACTTGAAGTTTGTCTTTCTGACTATATATAGTTTTCGGTCTGGGCTAAGGTCCATTACCAAAATTGTCAATCATCTTCAAAATATTTTCGTATTTTTTCAATATAATTGGAACTTCCCATATTGGGTTCTTTTAATTCTGCCAATAGATACCAAACATCATCATCTGAGTCTAACAACATTTTAACAGTTTTATATTTAGTGTTGGAGGATCTATCATGAACAGTCTTCCAACGAAAGGGCCGATAGACAGTGGTATCTTTTGGTCCGACATTATTATAGTATTCTAAGATTGCGTTTTCAACTTCAGAAATGTTGTGGACATCATCTCCTCCTGACGTTACATAACTACCGTCACTTAATGTCATCCCTACGTCGCACTCATCACAACTATATGGTTGAACATCGGGTCTTGAACACTGAAAATAATGATGGTGAAGTTCCGATGTGGACTCGTTGAGACCTTCTCCACCAAAATAAAAGAGTTTACCGACAATTGCGGCCCGGTTACGGAGAAAATTGATAATACCTGACACGATATAAATATAGTTATTTAACTATATGTAGTTATTCTTCTTTAGGATAATACTCGTTAGCAATATCCAGACCTTTCTTGGCTCCGTAGAGAGAACCAG
>Ga0208792_1000038_pt1 | contig 55501 bp, 67 predicted proteins | sample 14_taG_FD_184087 | JGI IMG/M metagenome (GOLD analysis project Ga0208792, IMG submission 184087) | Marine viral communities from the Subarctic Pacific Ocean - 14_ETSP_OMZ_AT15311 metaG (SPAdes) (version 2) | ecosystem: Environmental > Aquatic > Marine > Oceanic | place: Pacific Ocean | collected...
AATATCACTTTATCCGTTTAGTTATCTAAAGACTCACTTAATCATTCTCAAAGCAAACAATCCTAAAAGTGTCGTTGCCCCGACTACAATAGGTGTAGCGTATTCTTTTACTTTCATTACGGCTTCAAAACGAGAGGTTTCTTGTTCGCTATTTAATGTTTCTTGTTCAGCCTTCATTTCCGACATAATTTCAGCCTTAATTTCGGCTCGGTAATCTGTTGTAAATGATTCAGCCATCCTTATTTTATCAACAAGTGATTTCATACCTTCACTTTCAATCTCAACAACCAATGGTTGTAAATGTGCAACAGGAACTCTTTCAACAGCCTTCAAAGCATCTATGTGTTCTTCACCTGCATAATTCATACGGCTATATGTAGCACCTGCGACTGCCGCATAAGAAGGCTTAACATCATATCCACTTGCCTTAAAATTAGAAACAATTCGGGCAACGGCTAATTCACCCGCTTCGGATTCCGAATTAAATAACCAATCCTCATAATCAGCAAGGTTCATAGAGGCTACATCTGTATAGTCTTCAGCATGAGAGTCCATGTATTCTTCTAAAGAATCAACCGACACATTCTCTTGCATTGGTTCACCCATTGGAGGTTGAGGCATAGGCTCAACAGGGGGTGGCGAAGGTAAAGGATTCTCTAAGCCCATAGGAACTTCTTCGGAGGCTACGGGGTCGGTTTCAGCACCTAATTGCTCAAGATTACCTGCGGAACTATCCATAGGACTATCCATCATGTGATGCGATACTGCGGATTCCATAGTATCTAAGTTATCCATAGGAACTTCAGTTCCGCCTTCTCCGTAATCTTCACTACTTTCAGCATTAAAAGTCATAAGTTCTTCAAATTCATTTGTCATTTTATTCACCTATAATACTCATAACCTTTTAAGTCCTTTTCCGAAAATAGACCTTTCAATTCATGTTCCTTGAAAAATCCTCCACTTCCTAAAATCTCATGATGTAATGCGTTATCCTTATCATGTAACTTATCTAATAAAGCAATTTTTCTTCGCAATTTCTTTACTTCCTCTTTGGCTTCCCTGCAATCACTTTCGGATTCAAAGGTTTCAGCCATATTCATGCCTGTTCCACCTGCATATTGATTCATTTTATGACATTCGTCACAAATCCGCCCTGCTTGAACATCATTTAATGTGCCTTTATCAACAGTAGCATAGCAAACCTCGCAATCTTCATATTCAGCACCAAAAGAACTGCATTCAAAACAAATCTCTTCTTCTAATCCAAAAACACTATCGGAACATTCAGCACATTTCTTATAACTTTCCGCATTTTGAACATTTTCGGCTACTTTAGGCAATTTTTCACCCTCTTTTGCCTTTGCGTAATAACCACCCCAAATACTTGTAACGATTTCATCAAAAACCTCCGTGTCTTTTTCAAGACCATTAGCGACTACAATTTTTGTAGTAGTAAATTTGTATTCTTTAGAATGGTCGTTTTCATCCACTACATCGGGAATACTTGTTTCTTTACCTACTTCAAATTTTATTGATATTTCATCAAACGATTCATAATCAAAAAGATTAATAAGTAAGACTCCATCGGTATAATCAATCAGCGAAACCGAAGCATTGTTTTTCAATTTTTCATCATCATAATTCAAAGGGTTTCCTTCATCCCATACTCTATCATAATCATCTAAAAAATAATATAAAATGATGGGTTTTGATTTATCATCAATTTTGTTTGAACTTCCATACTTGTAGTCCTTTCCATCTATGTCATTATGAAATGAGTCCGTAATAATCATAGCAACCTTATAATTCGTCAAGCCTAAACCCTCCGAATCATCTTACGGCCACCCGAACCTCTTTCCACGACAATTGCTTCCGTGTCCGAGATTTGTTGGACTTGGTTTTCAATACTCCATTGAGAAAGACTCTTTGTAGTGCTTCCATCTGTGTAATCGCCATTTACATCTTCTTTCAAAGGTCCACCTACATTTGTCAGCATATCGGGATTAGCAATTCTTGAACCAAAATGATTAGAACCTATATCGCCACTTGCAGGTTGAGAAAAAGAAGGGGTTCTTCCCGAAATGCCTACACCTAACATATCTTCATATACACTTGTAGGAACGAATTGTTGGCCTGTATAACCCGAAAGGTCAGTAGGGATATATGACGCTGTGCTTGGGTCTAATGAAACAGTAGTGGTTTCATGAATAACTCTTAAAGGAAAGTCCTTGTTTTCTTGACCGTTTGGTAAAATACTATTATAAGGAGATTGACCCGGTGCTTCGGAGGCTTGAACTAAAGATTGCTCATTAGGCAAGAAATTAGTATTACGACTCATGGCTACATCAATGTTTGCGCCAATACCTTCGGGCGAATCATAAACATACCTGTCCGTAGGCAGGGCGTGAAATCGGCTTCCCATAAATGAACCATCTAATGAAACAGGAATAATAGGAACATAATAACCTGTGGACTCCACTACAATTTCTTCATAATCAGCAGGGGTTAAGTCACCCGTATTAGGACTCTCAATTAAAGTATCAGCATTAGCAACATATCCTTTCTTTTTCAAGAAATCAAACGCTACAAGACCTACACCAAGACCAATAAGACTATTTAACCAATTATTTTTGACTTTTGAAACGATATTTGAAGAACCGAATACTTCGGGTTCTGTAATTGCTTCTAAACCTGTTTCGGATTCCATATCGGATTTAGAGCGAGCAAGAACAGACCAACCTTTCTTATCGGGATTTTCCTTTACCTTGTATTCATACCTTCCCTTACTGCTTTTTTCAATTTTGGCTTTTTCAATTTTGGCGTTTGTTTCGTTGCTCATATAAGAAACAGCAAACCAACCATCTTCATTTTCGGCTTGATTAACAGTCCATTCAAAACCTTCATCCATAAATCCACCAACAGGCAAAGGATTATTAGGCGGTTGAGGATATTGACCCACTAATTTTCCAAAGACTTGAGGACTCATGTTTTCAGCACCATATTCTTCAGCATTCTTTGGTGCAAAAGGAGAATAACTTTGACGAGTCTTACATTTACTGCAACGCTTCCCTCTCTTTTTCTTATCTAATTTTTCGTTTAACTTACGCTTTGCTGAATCAAAATTGGTGAATACCCCTTCATCAAAGGCATTTTTCATTACTCCACCGAAGGCTTTTCGGCTGTCTAAATGTTCACCAATTCGCCCATAAGCAGTAGCGGCTTGAAATCGCCCGTCTTTGGTTTCCATAATTGCACCATAATAGAATTTATTTGTATTACAGGATTCGTTTTGGTGTCTATCAACAAGGTATTCATCAAAATAAATATCCGTAGCATTAGGAAATTGAGAAAGCATTGATTTTCTTGCTCTCTTAATGTCTTCTAATGAAGCATCATGTCTATCCCAAGAACGACCCATGTATTTTCTTTATTCGTCTTGTTATCTAAAGCCCACGCCTAAGAATACCTGTGTAGGGTTCAAAACCATTTATCGCTGAATTATCTATTAAGTCTTTTTCAGTAATTGGGTCATTGTATAGTCTATAAGAAATTAATAAATCATCAAGGTTCTCTTTTACCTTTTCGGACTCATCCCAAACATTTGAAGTATTAGGTATTGGAGAAGGATTTGTAGTTAATCTTCCTTTGGGGTCTTGAGGTATTAGCCTAATCCAATCGGGAACGGGTGTGTTTGCTTCTATCCCTACATATTCCGCATAGAACTCCTTCTTTAGCCATTTATTAGCCGTTTTTCGCCAATTATCGTCATGACCTGCATAAATGAGTTCGGTTTTTTCTTCTTCATTAACCCAACCTGCATTATGGTATTCATCAGCAGGGAATAAAACATCAACAGTATTTGGATATACCCTTACAATAATTCCTACGGTAAATCCTCCCGAATCTAATTCGGGTCTTGAAACATTTACTTTATCTCCTACTAACCAATCCGTAGGGTTTCTTTGAGTTCCGACTTGCGAAAGGTTTCCTTGTCTTTCTTGAGGTGAAGAAATACTTGAAACACTATTTATAGTTCTTGAAATGACTGCCTTAGCATCATCAAAGAATTCATTCTGTCTTTCAAAAGTAATGTCTTCAAAAGTCCTATCACTTCCAAAATTTGTAGTCCCTATCTCTTCCACTTGGATTTCCACACCGAGATTTTTAGTCCCCGTTCCTAAATATCCTCCCGATGATTGTTGCCCCCTCCCTTTAGCAAAACCACTAAATGTTTCGGGAAATACCGCCATAGAAACCTTGAACTTAGAGTTATCGCCCGATACAATTTCTTCACGGATTTTTACCCAATTTGAAGGAATTGTTCGGCCATCATCTAAGTTAATACCTGCGAATTGCCGCAAAGACTTCTTAACTTTTGAGTATTCGCTCATTTAGATTCCCCATGAAATGCCGTCTTCTAATGTCAAAGGCAAACCCGATATTAATTTTGCATTAACATTGTTTCTTTCTTTAGGATTTTTTAATTCCGTAGTAATGTTTCCCGACATAGTTAATGTTTCCGATTCTAATACTTTACTTGAATTGAAACCTGCTAAAATCAAATCCTTGAGCCTTTCTTCGCTTTGAAAACCATCATCCCAAACAATAATTGCTTTTTCTAAAAGGATTCTTTGAATAGTTCCTAATCCTGTTTTGCCTACGGATTCCCGAACTGCAATAGAAGCGACTCTATCACCGACTCTCCAATCATGCAACAAAAAAATTCACCAATAAATAATTATCGGTTTCGTTATCTAAAGCCTCACTTAGACGGAAGCAAAGGTTGAACGAACTTTTGATATGCAATAACAGTTAAAATACCCAATCCATAAGTGATAAGTGGAGTGTCTGTAATCATATCTTTAACTTCCCCAATAATTTGAGAAATCATAGTGCCTTGAGGCTTGCCTTCAGCCGAGAACTCAACGCCACCATCTAATAAGTCTTGCTTAACAACAGTCAATGCAGGGCTGTTACTTGCTTGAACACTTACTTCTTGACGGTCTGTATAAGGATAAGGATTTGTAGCCGCAATTGCAGTCGCTTGAGGGGTCGCATCCATATTTATTCCTAATTCTTCGGGTGTATAACTCATCATAGGAATACTTTCGGAAAACGCTTCAGCCTCCATAGCCGTTCCATCACCCATACGCATTAAATTATCAACAGGTTGAATCTTTGATAACCAATTATTAGATGAATTAGAATCCTTCTCAACAAAATTATTTCGCATTTGAGTCATAAAATCACCACATTTTCAAATTCTTAGAAGGATAACCCGATGGAGTAGGAGAAGGAATATGACGAGGATTAGTAATTCCTTCAGCACCATGAATGTCTTGCTGTCCTTCCGCTTCCACAGGGTTCACTTGACCTACGGAGTATTCGGAGTTCTTAACTTGAGTATGATTCTTTCTAACGCTTCCACTTGCTTTGCGCTTTTCTTCAGCCGACTTTCCTAAACGGGATTTTGCCGACGAATAAAGCATAGGCAAAGAAAGTGCCGCAACAACAAGACCGCCAATTCCTAATGTCGTAGTAGTGTTAAAAGTATTACTTGCATTGAATAATTGAGGACTCTCATTTGTAGGGCTTGTTTGGATTTCATTAACCATATCGGGATTACTTGAAGGTGAATAAGTAGCCGCTTCGGTTTCAGCATTAAGGTGTGAAGTATCATCTCTTAACTTCTCCAACCTTTCTCGGCAATCGTCTAAGTCATAAACAGCACCATTCTCAAGGTCTTCAATCAAATCTTTCACATCTCTAAGCATGGTTGTAGCCCAACCGTGAAGTTTGTCGGATTCAGCCCTAAATCCTTCCTTTTTAGAACAGATAGCGCACAAATCTAAATCAAAATTAGCATAAGACCAAAGTTTAGCAAAACGGCCACATTTATCGCAACCAATCTCGTTTCCAATTGCTTCAGCATTAAATGATTCAGCATTACTTCCTCGCATAACTGCATCAACGATAATCGGATGTGATGCCTCAAGACCTTCAATATCGGCTTCAGTCATAGGCTTTCCATCCACCACATCATAAAGGGCTTCATGTAATGCTACAATTGCGCTTCTGTATTTTGAACCGCTATAATCAATATCGGCATTAAAGGTTTCAGCATTCATATTAACTCTTGCACTTGAACTTAGAACTCCCTCTCCTTCTTCAAAAGCCATTCCTTCTTCAATAGAAGGGGTAATATATTGTCTATCATCCCCGTTGTTTAATCTAATTTTTGCTTCATAATCAATATCAACAAAACCACTTTCAGCATGAAGTGGAGAAAGGTTAATAGAACTGTTTTGTTGGCCTATTGCCCTGCCGTCACCATCGGGGATAAATGAAGGTTCTTCAATAACAGGTTCTTCCATGTTTATACTATCGGCTTTCTTGCTATCTAAAGAAAACGATTCCGAAGCCTTTCTTTCAAGAATAGGTAAAAACCATCTTCCGCTTTCGTCTTGGTATGCTTCACCTAATTTTTGGTCAAGACCTGTTTCATTTCCGATTTCAACCAATCTTCGGGCGGAACTCATCATATTCATGTAGCCATTGTAGCCCGAAGCGGGGGATGATTGCATAGTTCCTATATTTTCATATTCAGCACCATACTTTTTAGTATGACTTTGTTTTTCATGTTTCGCCCAATCCACTAAGTCTATGTTTCCATGAGATTTAACTTCTTTCTTAGCCCAATTTTTGAATGAAACATTTTGACCGTGTGAAGAAAGTTCTTGTTTCGCCCAAGTATTTAAGTCCTCCGCCTCCCAAGCATCACTTTCCATTGGGGCTGATGTTGAAATCCTTTTTCCGCAAGCATTACAATCAATTGTCAATAATAATAATTCATTATTTGATAACTCCATTGTTTTAATTTGTAAATCATCATGTGAACAAGCATCTTCCCTTCTCAAATCGTTAATGTAAATTAATGTGTTTTGGTCATTCCAATCATCAACATACAAATCGTGAAATCCATAAGTGGCTAATTTATCGGTCATTGTTTTGATTGTAGGTATTCCTGTCGTCACTTCATTTTCATCATATTCTAAAGTGTGGTAATAATAACCATCAACAAAAAATTCATCATATTCTATATTGTATTTGAATTGACACTTCACTTTTTTTCCGTTTGGTGCTTTGACATAAAATGTTGGTTTGAACCAAACAGTATCTCCATCATCAACATCCTCAATAGAAAATCCTAATGTTCCTAACCGAAGAAGAATTTTTTCATATCTCGCTTTGTTTTTTATCTGTTGCGACATATCAAATCACCTTTCCTAATTTTAATAGTGCAACGATACCGACAATTAAGCCAATAATGACTGATTTTCCTTTTAACTCTTCAAGAGGTTCAGCGAAAGTGTCAATTCCCTTCATCATCTTCACCTTCTTTTTCTTTACACATGAAATCAAATGCTTCCTTATGGTCTAAATCTTCAGCATTTTGTAGCATAATTCCTTCACCTGCGCTAACTGCGCCAATCATCAATAGAGGAACAAATAAATAAGGTATAGGAATGTCTAATTTCAAACCTTGATTAATTCCTATTAATAATCCCGTAGTTAAACCGCCTACAATTAATCCTTTTCCTACTTTTTCTTTGCGAAAAGAATTATGTTGTTCAGCAAGATAAGCATGAATCCCTTGAGAACATACTGATTGAACAGACACCATACTTAGTAATGGGGGGTCTTGTTATCTAAAGACTTCACTTTCAAAGCAAATGTCCTTCAGCACCAAAGGTTCTTCCCGCATTGATACCGATTTGTCGGTGGCGTGAAGGAGTTAAACCGCCTAAGTCGCTTGCTCTAACAGGAGGTGCAATATATTCCGACTCAAGACGAACACCACTACTTGCAGGGATTAAACCTGCGAGGTTCTTTTGATGAGGAAGGTTTGCTTTAGGCAAAATAGGGGCTTGTCGGAGAGGAATACTCTTTGTTGAAGGTGCAACATTAACGCTCGGCGCATTGAATAATGCTCTTGGGTTTGGTGGGCGTGAAATGCTTGCTCTATTGACTTCATGTGCAGGGTTGTTTCCAAAGGTTTCAGTAACGCTGTGAATTAGCGTATTCGGAATGTGGGTTTCGGGCTTCACACGGTTTAGATGAGAAACATTGAATTGTTGGCCGCTTCCATAGACTTCAAGGGTATGTGATGGTCTTAGATACTGTGCTTCGGGAGTAATGTTTTGACTTCGGAGATTGTAATTTCCGAGATTTTGAGAAGGGGATGAATCCAAAGGAATACTAAATTCAGCGAACTTAACTTCGGGTGCGGCAGGGCGTGGTGCGTTTGGAACAATACCTTGTCCGAATCCGCCACCCATAACTGCCGACTCAATACCGACTCCACGACCCGCAGGGATTGTGAAAGAAGGAGTCTTCGGCATTTGCGGAGGTGCAGGGGTGGGTGTGTTTGGTGCAAGACCTTGACCCATAGCGTTAAATGCAGGGAGAGTATCAGCCGCAATCTTCACTTGAGGAAATTCGGGCATTCTTGGTGAATGAGGGAGGTCGGGTAAGACTGTTTGCGAACCAATTGTTCTTGACATACTATCACATTATCCGTTTTGTTATCTAAAGACTCACTTTCTTAGGTAAAGAACTCCACCAATAACTACACCGCTTGTCGGGAGTAACCATTTCCAATTTTGCTTAACAATAGCCTTTGCTCGCTCATAAATAGAACTATCTCCTTCAGCACCCTTAACTTCGGAAGAATCTTCGTCGGAGGGTGTATAACCTGCGGCATTCCCATCTCCACCTGTGAAATCAACCTGTGGTGGCTGTCCCATGACTTCTGTTGAATCAGTAGGCAACGATTGAGCCATAGTAGGTCCTGTCAATCCCGCAACCAATTCCGTTCCCAATGGGTCGGACATAAGGTTTGCAGGGGTTGGATTTCCAACAATGTTTCCAAAAACACTATCTGTTCCTGTTTTAACATCTCTAATCATTGGGTCGGACTTCATAGTAATACCTTAATTGTTCCGTTATCTAAAGGATTGCTTAAGAAAGAAGGGAATATATTAGGCATATTTAATATGGGATAGGGGAAATAATCATTTCTTGTCCTATACACCGTAAGGCTTGACACTTTATTTTCATCAAGAGGAAGTGCATAATAGCGAAAACCCTCTTCTTCATGGGGCATATCACCATATAGAGGTGTATTAACTTCATCTATGGTGTCGGCCTTCTTAGCAACCTTGTATATTTTATGTGGCTGTTTCCTAACTGTTGAAATGTATAAAAATTCAGCATTTTTCTTAGCAAGATTTGTAGGATATTGAGGATATGGATTATCACTTAATCTATACTTTTTTCCTACTTTTTTTGCAGGTTGCCAAAAATTGATTTCATGTTCAAAACGAAAAATGAAGAATATGTCTTTCTTATCCATCCAATGTATTTTACCTTTTTCTTTATAGGAAACCTTATTACCCTTGACCTTGTGGACTACTTTATGGATTCCTTTTTCGCTAAGGTAATTTTCCATACAATACTCTCGCTCACGCCCTATTTTTTGTTTCCAAAGGGCTTCATCATTTAAGAATATAAATTCCACTAAGGGAGGATTGTCTTTTTTGATAAATTGAACGGCTTCATCGGTTAAAACCCAATCGCCTTCGCATATCATATACTTAACATTTGCTAAACCCATATTTAATACTTCACTTTAGAATGGTGCTAAGAGTCAAGTATGAGAATCCCGCTACACCCAAAACAATTCCAATACCCATTAAAGGGTTCTGTTGTTGAGATTCATTAGATAATTCTAATTTTGGAGAATCTATTTCAATTTTTAATGTTTCATCGGGGGCAACATATTCTAAATCGGGGAAGTCTTCTTTCAATGTGGCTGATGATAATTTGGATAAAGAATCCCTTTTTGCTTCTTTTTCTTCTAAATCGGGAAGTTCGGGTGTTGGAGAAGCCGAATTACTGTCAAAATTTACAGAAGTTACAGACTCCGCACCCCATGTTGGCATAGAACCAATATCCATACTCGGATTCTGTGAAAAATCTGTATTCGGTGAAGAAAATGTTGCGGGTTTAAGTTCAATGTTGCTTCCCGAATGTGTTACCTTCCTATCCTCTCTAATTTTTGAAGCCCTAAAGAAACCTTCATCACGGAAATAACTTGGAGAATAACAAACGACTTCTCCTTGAGTAGCCGAAGCGATACCTGCGGATAATTTCTTTACTTGCGTTCTATCAGCACCGAATCCCATTTGGTCTTCAACCGCTTTCAAATCTCTATGATTGACGAGATTATGAATCATATATACACTACATTGGCTTAATGCGTCTTTAGAAACAGAAGCAGGTCTTTGAGAAATTAAACAAACACCATAGCCATATTGACGACCTAATTTACAAAGACGAATGATTCCTTCGGATGAAATAGGCTTACCTTGTTGCGGAACGAAGTCTTGACATTCTTCAAAAACAGTCAAAATACCCTTGTTTAATTGAGCCGAAATCAAGGCTTCGCAATAATCCGAAAGAAGGATTTGTTGCTTATCCAAAGGCAGTCCCGAAATATCAATAACAAATGATGTTGGCTCTTTCCCTAATCTTTCAACAAGACCTCTCATATTGACGGTTTCACCATTCTTAGGACTTAAGGCTTCAACATTATTCAAAGTAGCCAAACCATCATGTGCGCCCAATACATCAAAACATACGAATTGTAGCCCTATACGGTTGATTTCTTCCATAAGAAGTCCCGCAGTCCATGACTTACCGCTTCCTGTCATTCCTGTTAAAAAAGACTTATCTCTAACGAAATCCAAAGGGAACTTCAAATCCGCAGGTTGTCCTTTAGACATATCAGCGAAAACGATTTTGTCTTTAGGCAAAGAACCTCCGCCCTTTGACTCCGCATTCCATTCAGCCATATAATACCTTTGTGCCTCTTGTTATCTAAAGGATGAGGATTTAATCTTCGTCTTCATTAGCAAGTGTCATTGTATTGTCATTGTTGTCTTCGCCTATTTTCTTCTTTTGATTCATAGAAGCAATTTCAATTAAAGAACCTGCGAACTCTTTCATTTGACCATCTTCACCAACCAAAATACCAAAGGAAAGTGCAAATCGGCTCATGTCCGTCTTATACATTCTAAATAAAACATCCTCTAATTGTTGTCTTGAATTATCTAATAAGTCTCCTAATTTTCCAATACTTGAACCTATGAGGATATAAAAAACAGGACCTAATGCTCTTAATTTGGGGTCATACTTACCAATTTGACTCTCCCAAGAAGTATCGGTTGCATCAATGATAATACAAGTAACTGTTTGGTCAAAATCATACGATTCTAATTGCTCATAGCAATACTTCAAACCCCCGTAAAGATTCGTTCCACCCTTCGGTGCAAAGGGGCGTGAGTTATCCGTGTAATCAGCAAATATGTAATCAAGGAAACCTTTATGGTCGCCCGAAGGACCTTCCCATACAGTATCAGCATACCTTTCAAATTCAAAAACGCTAAATGTGTCTTTAGCAATTTCACATTGAGCAACCATTAAACCTGCGGCAATAGTGGCTACATCAACGCCCCCCAATGGAGTTCCGTCTTTAGCATGACCATAAACCATCATGTCTGTCCCCATACTGCCCGAAGAATCAACCAAAAGGTTCATGTGCGTAGCCAAACCCATTTCACCTTGAACCGTTGGCCTATACCTTCTTTGAGTCGTTAATCCAATAACAGGGTCGGGAACTGATGAAGTAACCATCAAAGCACTTAAAGGGTCATTAAGAATATCAAAACCTTTAACGCCCGAAAATTCTTGAGGATAACGGGTTGAAGGTTCACTTTCAAACAATAACGGGGCTAAATCATCAAAAATTGCCCTTAGTGGGTTAGGGTATTCTTGCTTATTGCCTGTCTCAATCCTATTTTCCGACTCAATGTAAAAAATAAAAGGATTGTCTTTTACTAATGTGTCACCTGTGCTAAAATCTCCCATGTCTTTCACCTAATCAAATTTATACTTTGTAATTCTCTTTAACATATCTTTTCCATTATGTTTTTTACTCGCTAAAATACCCCATGCAGTAGGGACTACTTCGCCCAATTCATTTTCCATCGGATATGAGGCTTGATATTCTATTTCAGCATCAAGGACATCTTGAGAGAACCCATTTATTGCTACACCGTTCTCATCACATTGATTTAGATTATGACGATAAGGTATGATGCCTTTTGCTTCAACGATGCCTTTACAGGTTTCACATTCCATAATGTCAATAATAACTCCTTCGGTTTCTCTAACGATTTCGCCTATCCCATCAACATAATGATATACAGGTGGACTGCTAATGAATGAAATAATTTGTTCGGATGCCTTCAACCAATCTTGAACGAAATGTGAATTAGGATTCGGTCCTAAATAATCATCAAAGGTTGAATCGGGGTCTGCGTATGAAGGAACATGATTCCAACGAGCATAAGACTTTCCATCAGCCTTACATTTTGGTGATTTGTCAATCCAATTACCATCTTCTAAAATTGCATGACGGCTTCTTCCTTCGCAAATTACAAACGAAAATCCCTCCGATGTATTACCATCAGCAGGTCCTAAATCAAAATATGCCTTCAATTGTTCACTTAATTGGTCTTTCATATCAGCCATAGAGTCTTTAGCATCCTTCACTAATTCTTCCATCATAACTGCCGCCCCTACATCATTAGGACATGACGGTGGACTGCTTGATGAGGTAATTGGTTCGGGCGCATCGGGAATTGCACTAAGACTTTCAATCATAGGCAACGGTAACAAGATTTTGTATTCTTCATCAACAGAACTCATAAGGTGAATGAAAAATACGGGTTCGCCATTTTTAGTCCTTCCCGACATAGCGGCCTTTCCTAATGGTTGCGCCGCCATGATATTCATTATAGATGGTGTGTAATAGTAATTTTCTTGAACGATTGTTGGAGGCATTGTCGCACCACAAGTCCCTCCTGTCGCTCTTAAAAAACCACTTGAATTTATTGTAAGACGGCTTGCATCACATACATTTTGCGTTTCACTTAATTCATTTGGCATTCCTTGATGGCAATTGTCAAGACCATTCCTACAAACCCGCCGTCTTTTCTTTGACAAAGCAAAATTCAATTCACTAAGCGGATATAGAACCTCTTTTGTTTCAAATGTGCCGTCATTAAATGTTGCACCATAAGTAAATTTGACATAAGGCATATACTTTTTAGCATCGGAATAAGCAGTAATAGCCATACCTTTTGACGGCATTTTCCTCTCATATTGATAACCTATCAATTCCCCTTGTTTTCTGTCTTTACGGTCATTAGGATTTTTAATCTCCCTGTTTTTCAAAAGAACATTTTGTAGGAACTTCCTATTTGTTGGATGATTGTTTTCAGCCGTATATTCTTTGATAAAGTGTTTTCCATAGGACTCTTCTTGACAACCTGCCTTTACTACATCGGTTGAACCGCAATTTTGACAAGAAGAAAAATGGCCTATGCTTGTTGTTTTACACTTATTACAAGTCGTTACATGATTGCATTTGTAGCGAGCCATAAACAAATAACGGTCTTTTTCATGAGATAAACCGCCTTTCCATTCTTTAGGCTCAACAGATGAAACCCAATCTTCGGGACTCGCATAATGTCCTACATCAACAATTTCCCAATTCCAAATAAAATCTCTTCGCCTACAATGAGGGCATATTTGAATACCCGTTGAAACGGCTTCCGACATAGGGACTTCTCCGTAACCTACAACGAATTTTTTCATCAAATTGACAATTGATAGCATATTATTTTTGAAATGATTAACTTGACGGTCTAAATCCTCCGTTTCTATTTTATTGGATTCAAACATAGGCTCGGCAAATATCATATCAAAGATTTTACCAATGTATTCTTGACCTAATTCACTACTGAATTTGTTCTTTTTCCAACCCATCATTCATCCCCCATAACTAAATCCATCGTCTTTGCTATGTCTTTCAAGAAAACCTTAGAATTAGACCTCTCTATTTTATTGTTGTAAGGTAAAAAGGTTGAATAAATCGCCGCCCATTGATAAACAAATAATTGAGTCATTAAGTAAATATATGAACCGTTTCCTTGAGCCTGTTGGTCTATACTTTGCACTTTATCATCATAACCCCACCAATAATCCCAAATTGACATTGTAGGCTCTTTACAGTCGGGACATAGCGTTTGCACATATCTTGCATTAACTTTCTTTCCATTGTCTAAAACATAATAATGAATCGGTTCATAAGGTGCATTTTTTCGGCCATCAAAAGTCAGCGTTTCTCTCACCTTATGTTTTGAACCTTTACTTAATCCACTTACCGATTTAGTAATTCTAACTTCATTGTAGCCTTGTTTATTGACATTACCTAATGATTGACTAATTGGCGGATAAAATTGAGGACCTCGCCCATGACCTACATATTGTTCAAAGAATGGTGTATTAACTGTTGGCTTGTAATAATCATCATTGGAGTCGCCATTTGTAAATTGTCCGATTTTCATACCTATGGGCTTGAAACGATTGTCTTTCATCGGCAAATTATAAGCGTTTTTTCCTGTTTTCAATAACTTTCTATGGCCGCTTATGTTTTCACATTTTTGATTAAATTGACCCGACATGAAACCTTTTCTTAATTCTTCTTTAATTTTGTCCCCTGTCCCTCTTTCACGGATATTAGAACCTGTCATAACAGACCAATTAACCATAATATCGGATAATACATTCAACCACTTTTGACGATTATCGGACTCAATAGGAAAATTATTAGCACCATTCATCCAATAATCGCTGTCTTTTCCGGGATGTGTGGTGATGTGGCCGAATTCATGACCTACGGTAAAGAAAGACGAACCTGCTTTGTATTCTTCGGGAACTTCATGATAATTTTCTAAAATTGTTTTCATCATATTGTCAATACCTACGGTAATTGAGTTCATATCAGTATATGCACCCTTTTCTTCAGCACCTAAATACATAGGGACAAGTGGTTCTTTGTATAAATTTTGAAGGGTTTTGAAAGCATTCCACATATTTTGCGGAACATTCCCTACGCCTTCTTTTTCCATGTCCTCACCAATATACCATTCTCTTAACGACTACTTAATCATTTCGTTGTAATCGCATTGAGAATAGTGTTGGTATAATAAGAATAATCCATTTCCGAAAGGTTTCCACTATCAATAAATAATGGTGTCGGATTGTATTTGCTCTTATCCAACAATTCTTCACTTATGCCAACATATTCATAGACGGTGAAGTATTGATATTGCGAACCATCGGGATTAAACCCTACATCATTATTGACCTTTGGCTGATTTGCCTTTGCTAATTTACTTGTAATTCCTATTTCCAATGCGAGATAATCTATTTGATTTAACTTCAAAGAATCGGTGCTTCTTCGGTGTAGTCTAAACCAAATCAATATGTTGTCCTTTCCCATAGCAACCAATGGATTTTTAATAGAATTCTTATCACTTTGATGTTGCAGTTCAAAACAACCAAAGAAACCATTCTTCAAATCAACCGTTTGCGTTCTGTCTTTACAATAATAATTTTTAATTGCAGAAGTTATGGATTCTTTGAAGGTTTTCAATTTGATTTTGTCTTCCTTAACACTTACGCCGCCACTTGAGGCATACAGATAAGATGAACCTTCAAGAATATCATCGCCTAAAGCATCAACCAAGCCATCTAATTTTTTGACAAATTGAACAGGCATTCGGAAATCATTTTCGGATTCCACTTGATAAAATCCACCTACAATGGATAATTCTTGATTTGCTTCATAAATGTAGTCCTTCTTTCCTAATAATTCTTCACCCAATGTGATTTGCGGAGTCTTATTTTGACCGTTTGACGCAAGGAAGCCCCATGCGCCGAGTCCATCATTATATGAGTTCCAAGAGTATGTAGTCAAATCTCCAAATCCGTGTGATTTGTATTCCGCACCCATTTTATCATAATTAGTGTTTGCGGTTGGATAAATTGAACCAACAAATGAAGGGTTCATAGGCATTTTAACACCTGCAAGACCTTGAATCTTTGAATTGATTAAATCCAATAAACGCATTTTATCGTCGGCAAATAAGTATGTATCATTGATAATATCACCTCTAACATTGTAGTATTGATAAAGTGTTTTACTACTGCTAATTTGTTTTGCTTTCATTCTTGAATCCATGTCTTCATCACCTGCAACGGCTTGAGGTCTTGAAATCCTTTCAAATAATGCCTTATACTTGTCTTGATAACGCTTAGAATTACGCACATTTTCAACAATCATAACTGCAATATGATAGTGAACAGGAGTAATGCCTGTCCCACTAACAACCGCTTGCTTCATGCTATTTAGAATATCCTTTTCATAAACCCATAATTCATCATTGGCTTCAATAGTGTTCTTACACTTCTTCATAAATGAATCCCAATCGTCAAACAAAGTTACTTCGGAAGGCGCACCCATCAATGTGTTCGTCTTCTTCAAAACATATCCTTCAAGAATCAATTCCTTAATCCATTCTTGCTCATTAGTCAATGTCATAGCATCTCTATTGATACCAATGTCACGGCCTTTAGGGTCTTCTCCTTCTCTTGCAGGGCCGAGTCGGTGTCCTACGGTGAAAGGTAATGCGTCAATAACTTCTTGACGAGTAACATAGTCTTTTCCTCTCAAAAATGCTAATGCCCTTGTCATTTTAATCAATGAATTGGTGAATCGGAAACCAAGCATACGCTCAATAAGTGCAGGGGCTTGAGCCTTGTCCTTTCCTAAATACTTGTTCAAATCCGTTTCATGTTGCTTCTCATAAGAAAGGTTTGTAGTTCTTGAAATATCAACAAGCGGTGAGAAATATGTGTGGCTTGAATCCGAGTATGTGTGTTCGGTTTCAGTATTGTTATAATTAACTTTTACTTTGTCTTGCTTAGGCATATACCTTTGCGTAAATAGAACCGAAAGCAAAGAAATGTCAAGTAATGCACCACCTTCCGAATCGGGCTTACCCGAAGCGTTGAAGAAAATACCATTCGTTAATCCCCAAACACTTCTTAAATCCTTGAACTTCATTGGTTTAATAAGACCTTCGGAAATTTTATTAATCAATTGTAATTTAGGGTCGCTTCCTTTTCTTTGAGAATATCGTTCAGTCAAAGCATTGAACCTACTTCCGAGATTCAAAGTTCCGAAATATAATTCCATGTCAATTCTATCAACAAACGCTAAATCGTTTCCTTTTTGGTGAGGGTTAGTATCCATCCAAGCGACGAAAGAAGGTGATTTGAAAGTCTGTCCTCTATACTCAACAGTCTTCTCCGCAATTAGACCAAGAACTGCGTCTTCAACACCACTTCCGCTTCTGTTGGCTTCGTTAAAGAACTTAATTGGTTGCGTAACAATTGGTCGGGGCGCAGGGTCAAACTTGTATTCCGATACAATCTTTCCTGTCAATTTATTCTCGCTTGTTTCTTGACGGATTTCAATACCATAGAGGATTTCTTCGGCTCGCTTGTCATAATCTATTTTAGCAATACCGATTTCTTCAAGCATTTCTTTTGAAATCAAGTCCATACCTACATTTTCATCGTCAAGCCTTGAATCATAAAAATAATCAATCAAAAATTCTCTCAAAAAGTAACCTTCATTTGCGCCTGTGTCTTTGTATAAATCTTTGCCTTGATATTGAAGAATTGTTTCTTTTCCTCTCTTCGTTCTTTTGATAGTATCGGGAAGACTGCCGTTCCTAAATAATCCCGAAAGAGTAATTTCATCAATAGGGGTGGATTTGATAGAATAAGTTCTTTTCTTTTCTTCTAAATCATCCTCAACAATGGTTGTTATGACCTTAGCAAATAATACATCAGCAAAAGTATTTGGATTCAATGATTGCTTTTTCTTGTTGTTTCGGACTCTTTGTAGGAATCTAAAGTCATATAAATAACTTCCCGAAGTCTTGCTCTTGCTGTCCCATTCACTAAATCGCCAATTTTCCCATAATGCCCTAAGACTTTCATTATAACCATAGTCTAAAGCATATTTCATACCGTTGGGGAAAATAATAGGAACTACTTTATCTCCCTTTTTGTAATTCTTGTATTGTTCTGTATTTAAGAATGTTCTCGCCAAATCATTGAAACCATAAGAATTAGAAAGTAATGTTGCGGCGGCTTCAATAACGGTGGTCTTTCCTGTTCCGGGAATACCTGTCAATCGGCAAGTGGAGTCCTTCATCAACCAAGCGGCAAAGAAGGCTTCTAATTGTCTTTGGTCGTCAAAACCGAATGCTTTAGAAAGCATATCCATGTGTTTCATAATTTCTCGCAAGTATTTAACACGCTCGCCCTTTGAATCTGTTGAAATTTGTTTTTGTAGCCTATCATTCAAGAATCCGCTAAGTGCATCTCCCATCTGTTCGGGACTGAACTTAGATACCGAATCTCCAAGCGTCATGTTGGAATTAACAATAATTCGGCTAATTTTGTCTGTTTTACCCGCATATTCAACGGTGTATGGTTCTCCATAACGGCCATCAACGATTTCAATGTTGCTCTTATCAACGGTATCAATAGAAGTCTTGTCAATCAAACCTAATTCTTTCAATTTGAGAGTAGCATTTAATCCAATAAGACCAATCAGTTCTTCTTCTTTCTTACTCATTGGTGCTTCGGGCATTGGAGGCATAGCAGGTGGGTTGTTTTGAGGGCTTCCCCCCGCATCTCCCGCAGTCCCTTCTGTTGGAATTTCCTTCTTATCAAGACCTTTCGGTGGATGGGGGCAAGTCGCCCTGTTGTGTCCTGTTCCTACTTCACCGCAATTTCCACACTTTCTCGCCATTACAATTCACCTATATTTATATTTACTACTTTGAACACTTCTTTGCCTGTTGAATCTTGAGTCGGAACAATCATTTTAATGAAATCATTTTTCTTTCCTGTAACCCAAGCGACTGAATCAAGGAGATAATCTCCTTCTATGTCAAATGAGTATTCTTTGTTAAGGTTATTCTTTTTCCTTTGGGCTAATTGTTTTCTTAACGCATCCGAAGAACTGCCTTCTTTTAAGGTCATTTTTACAACATTACCTTTCAAAATCTGTCCGTTTTTATCTTTTGCTTGAAAAGTCTTGTCTTCGGGGTTCGGAATAAGACATTCTGTTGAATCCGAAAAAGAAAATAATGCTACATCGTTAATAAATTTCTTACTTGTAATTCTCCCTTTACTAAACGCCAAACCATCAGCCTCTTGAGTCATTGGACTTATTGATTTGAATTCGTCGGGAAGAATAAGAGTAACGAGTCTTTTATTTTCTATACCCGACTCTCCTGTATAATTGTCTGTTGCATCAGTAGGACTATCAATGGATAAGACTAATTCAACATATTGTTTGTCGCCAAAATCACCTAATGACTTTCCATCCTTAGTCCATTCAACATCTTCAACCCGCAAGTATTTATCGGGTGCTTCTATGTCTAAAAAGGAATTTTCATTGTAGTAATATGTAACCTTTTTATTCATTTTCAAATGAGATGCCAAAAATGAACGAAGGTTTTTCTCACTTGCTTCCTTTAGTCCTTTCTCATCCGTGAAATTGATTAACAAACCCATGTTGTCATTGAACTTCTTCATATCCATTGGGCGATACATACCTGCTTTTGAACCTTGAGCAAAGTCTTCATCTTCAAACCAATTACTACTCTCCACCGATATATTACCTTCAATACCTTTAGAAAAGTCTTTACTACTGTTTTTAATGGTTATTACACAATTATACGCATCCCCTGTAATAATGCTGTCAATGTTGCTAACGAACATTGTAAATTTTATTTCCGAATCACTTACTGTAACTTCAGTAACTTTATTGAGAAATGGATAAGTAAATACTTTCTCTCCAATTCCATAAGAAAACATCAAAGGAGAATCTATTTTTACCAACATATACAAATTAGCATAATTGGAATCACTTGTCAATCGGACTACAAAATTAAAACCTTCATCCTTAACGATAAATGGACTTCCTTTGTAGTTCTTTTTTAACTTTCTCGTAGGTGAAACATTGGTGTCAAAAGGAATAGGCATAGTGATGTCACCAACCATCATACCCAATGTTGGCTGAATGCTTTTTGCACCAATAGGAAACAACGAAGGATAAAGACCCCGACTCGCCAAATTGTCATTCACCATGATAACCAATTCCCTAAACGACTATCTAATCCCTTCTATTTAGATAGACTTTCCCATGCTTCTTAAATAAGAAATTATGTCGGCTCTTGTAAAAGCATAAACCCTTTCAAACCAAAGAAGATTACTGTCTATCAAATCGCAAATTATTTTTAATTCTTTGATACTTTGATATTTTCTCAATTCATCCACCAAATCAGCAACAGTTCCATTCGCCCATACAAGTAATCCTTTGTCCGATAAAGTCATAATAAATTCTTCATTCCATAACATTTGTCGCAGTAAATCTTGCTCATCATGTAGGCTTTCGGGTGGCGGTCTGTAAGCAGGGTTTAAGTTAATGAACCTTTGGGTCAAATCAACATAACTCGGCAAGTGAACATTCTTTAACCAAGTAAGCCACTTTTCAACATTTTCAGCAACATATCGTTTCCATACAGGATTTGAAGCCATAGCCTCAATCCTCCGACGCTTCATTTACTTCTTCTATGTCGGTTGCACTAAATGTAGGTATGTCAAAACCTGCTACGGTGAAGGGGTCATATTCTTCGGCATCATCGGGAACTATTGAATAGTCCACTTCAAATTCTTTTTCTTCGGGTTGTAATTCCGTTAAATCAAAAGGCTCATCATTAAACTCTTCTTGTTCTTGATTATTGATTTTTCTTTGAGAATCACCCTCCATAACAGCATTAACAGATAATCCCGACTCTTGCGCTAATTGGCCTACATCAACAATAGCAAATTGAGTATCAATCATTTCAGCAATTGTATTAGGCATTCCCGTAGTCATATCTTCTAATGAAGGAATACTCAAAGCATCAGCATATTCATTGGTATTTTGTTTCGCAACATTGATACCTCCTGTTTGCTGATTCGCCCACGCATTAACCGCATTATTAATTCCTTCTAATTCTCTTGTTAATGAATTATCCAATGGGTCTTTTTCAACCTGCCCTGTGGCTTCGCTAAAGAAAGAGTTCCAATCATTCGCACCAAACGAGCCAAAAGCGGGTGCAGGGGCTTGTGGGGCAGGTGCAGGGGCTTCATAGGCCACTTCCTCTTCTTCAGTCATAATAAATAAATCATCACCATCTTCAAATAACGAAGCATCAGTAACGCTTTGAGATTGACGGATTGCTTCAAGGTAAGCCATATCATCGGCTTCTAATTCAGCCTTCTTTCCCGAAACAAATTCAGCCGCACCCTTGATAACAGGGGCTACATCACGGATAACTTCAAAAGCACCTACGGCAGACTCCACTCTCGGATTAGCCGTTACATTTTCACCAATGTTATATTTATCCAACAATGACAATAAAGGAACAAGTAATTTCTCGGATAATTCGGGGTCAAGGTTCAATTGTCGGGCAAAATTGCCTATGTCCTCATCCCCTGTCAGCATTTCAACAAAAGACTTACCTTTCTTTTTAGGTTCTTCTTTTTTAGGAATTTCCCGTTGCTCTTTTTGAATCAATGAATCACTTCTTTCAAAACGATTATCATTATCTCGCTCATATAAATCTCTAAACGAGTTCTCTTCGCTTGAATTATAGTCCGACATAGTAATCAATTGTAATTCTTAGTATCTAATCGTTCTTTCAAAAGACCTATCCATTCCGCATGATTTTGAGATTCTATCACACCTGCGGCATTTTTTAACTTCAAAGAATAGTCTTGCTTAAGCATTTGTTGTTGCGTAGTATTCTTAGTCCCTGCATACAATAAAAAATCGCAAAAAGCCATTGTAATTCGCCTCAATTCCTTTTCTTTCTTGAAACCACTTGCCTTCAATAACTTGATAATAAATTGGTCTTCTAAAATATCAGCAGTTCTTACCTCATCATCATCCAATTTAGAAACCAATGAAAAATAACTCTTTTCTAAATTCTTAGTTAATCTAATGTCATAAGATGAAATAAATGATTCAATTTGAGTCTTAGTCAAATCCTTCTTTTCCGTTTGAATGATTTTTCTAAAACGACCTATACTTAAAGACAACGATTCACGATTTGGTAAGTCGGTTTCTGTTTCCATCATCATTCACCTTAGAATTGAGGACCATTATTGTTATTAAAAGTGTTTAAGAATTGAGCATCCATACCGACTCGGCTATCAAATTGACGAACTGCCTCCGCCGACTTTTCTTTCTTTCTCATTTCTTCGGCTTGCTTCTTAACAGTCTTTTCGGTTTCAGCCATACTTGCTTCAAGTGCGCCAAACCGTTCTTCCATATCAGTAATTTTCTTCTTGTAAATACCTGCCGTAGCCAAAGTCCCTACAACACCACCTGCGGTGAACATAGCCATCATATTTAATTTACTTGAAGAACTCTTTGGGGCTTCTTTTGTTAAATTCATATCAGTAGCCCGTTTCTTGAACTCCTTCAATAATCCCTTCAAATCATCTTGATACTTTCCAAATCCTTCAGCCGAAGCGACTTCTGTATCGCTGACTTGTTCCAACATTCTTACTAATTCATCATCGGATAAATCGCTCATTTTCATGTTTTTCTTTACTGCTAAGATTGTATCGGAATCAACACCCATCTCTTCAGCCGCAAAAACAACCATTTCAGCAATACTTGGCTCATGACTACGAACTGTGTCGCCGTTGTTTTCGGGGACTTCGGGGTGACGATTTACCGCATTTTCGGGTAATTTTACTGTATATTCATTGATTTTACGCATCCCTCTAATACCTACGCCTCTTTCAAACAAGACATATTTACCTTCACCTACGGCTTCGCAAGTGTTAATAAAATCCATAATGGAGGGGCGTTCATCCCATTCAAAAACATTCTTTGTTCCCGATTGATGGTTGCCCTTAACATACCTTCGGATAAAGAACATAAATACTGATTGTCGGTCTTGTTATCTAAAACATAACCTATTATTCACTTTCAGCATACATACTTGGCCTACTATTGTAAAATCTCTTTTGTTCTAAATCATAAAATTGATGCGGAACTGAAAGGGTTTCCCAAAATTTAGCCACCGTTGCGGGATTAGTAATCCTTTCAATGCGTTGAGGCTTCGTTATTTTATATTCTAAATCCCCCGCATTATTGCGAGTCCATTTAATCATACGGACAACAGAATTATCCTTGACTTCTATGACAACAAATTGCTTTGAAGACATAACAATTCATTATTTTTCCTACTATCTAAGCCCACACTTGAGAAATAACCGAATATACATCATCAAGTGTTTCGGGTTCTAATTGTTCAAGTGCATTAAGGGTTTCACTAATTTGACTCATTTTTAACTTTTGAACTTTCTTCTCAAGTCCCCAATCGCTCGCCTTATCACTTAGACTCTTATTCTTTGAATTTTGAATATAGCGTTCCCAACCCAATAAATCTAATCGCCATTTTTTACCTGCTCGCCTTTCTTTCGTTTGAGCATGACAAAACATGGGTCTGTTTCTAAGAATTCCGACCACTTCTCGGCTTGTGTAGCGTCTTGGATATTTATTGACAACATATTCACTAATTTGCGTTGAATAACCATAGCCTTCATTATCTAAGAGGTAATCCACTATGATAAAGACTAAGGTTTCAGTCATTCCCAATTGATTATTAGTAGCCAAAGGAATATCCCCATCATTCCTCTTCAAATGCAGGGTCGGGTTTTCCATCAGCAATTGCCAATGCTCGTTCCCTATACTCTTTTTCTTGAGAGGTTTCATCGGGAAGTCCAAGCGATTCTCTAACGAGATTGTCTAATTCCTGTTTGAAAATTTCCTTTGCCTCTTCCGTAGTGTGACCTTCCTTCTTCAATTCCTTAACCCTTGCAGGGCGTGTCTTTTCAAATTCAAGAGCCATAAGAATAGCATTGTTTTCCGATGATAAAGAAACCTCAATAAATGGCTTTTCAAATAATGAATTAACTTCCTTTCTTAAAGTGTCTTGAGAAACACCGCTTCTTGGTGTGAACTCTTCTAAGTCTTCATCAAGAACTGCACCGATATTACCTGCTTTGTTAATGAAATCTTCTGCATCAGTTCTTGTTACATAAAATCCTAATCTGTCCCAATATCGTAGTTCTTGTTCGGCCATATTCTTTAATAGAGGGGCTATGTATCTAATACTTAACTTTTAGAAATCAAAGTAACTTGCTTTTGTTCAAACAAAGCATCTATAACTTTTACGGTATCATCTGTCGGCTCACCGTCAATATGCCAAACACTATTTTCATTTATTGCTTTGAATTTCAATACTTCAGCAAAAACATATTTTTCACTTTTATTCAACATAAAACCATTCTCCGCAAGCCTTTCCGTCTTTATGAGAAAATAAGCGACCCCATTTAGTGCCTACGGCTTTACGCCTCAAATCCGTTCTCAATCGGCCACCACATTCTAAATCCATTTCTAAAAAATCCGTTCTATGTGATATGACTTCTTCATCATCAAATTGAGAAGGAATTATAGACTCTTTAGAATCGGATATGATTAAGTGTAATCCTTCACCACTACTGCTTACCCTGCAAAATATATGCTTATCGGGAAAACGGTTTTTTAATTCAACAATTCCTTCTTGGGCTTTTTCATCCTTGAAGGTAATATCATCCCAATCAAATGTAAGCCTCATGGTATGTTATTCTTCGGACTCGTTATTTATACATTCCGTATTTATGTGGTGAAGGTTAATCCTCGTTAGCAAAGTATTCCAACGCCATAGAACCCAATTAACAAAATACAAAGACAAACCGCCTTGAACAACGAAAATCAAAGTGAGAACTGATAACCATATTGTAAAAGCATCCATAATTTCACCTACTTCATTCCCGAACCGTATTTCCAAACAAGTGTAGCGAACTTTGTTAAGGGCATAATTCCAATCGGTTCAAACGGCACTACTGTTAATCCAACCATCCTTAATTTATTTTCTTTGACTAATTCCCTGTATTTTTGAATATAAGGTTGCTGAATTGTAAAATTCCTATGAGTTAATGCACTTGCAGGGTTTTCACCAACAGTAGCCCACACTTCTTCTCCAAAATCGGGAATAATGTTGTTGATAATAATTTGACGAACAGGAATCTTTATATGATGAAGGAACTTTAATGTCCTCGCACATTCTTGATAACCTGCCTCCGTAGCAATAGAAACCAAGTTAATACTTACACTACTTGAAGAGAGTAATTCTTTGAACTCATCTATTCTTTCGCAAATGGCCTCCAATTCCTTGACGATTTTTTCCGTTTGCGACTTCTTTCTAAATATGAAGCCCTTAATGTTTTCTATTTTTGTCTTCATCCTTAGAATCCTTAAAATAAATGAACGAATTGCGTCGGGGGCAGTCAGCATTTTCATAGTATGTCCTGTCGGCGCAGTATCAAAAACAATAATTTCATAATCTTCGGATTTCATATACCTGTGAATCAATTCCATTCCAAAGTATTCATCCATGCCGGGAAAACCCGCCATATCCATAAACATTTCGGGGTCAAAGCCGGGAACATTACCCATCATACCCTTGACTTCATCGTTGATTAATGACATGAAATCTTTGGCCTGTGCTTCAGCATTGATATTCATAGCATCTAAATTATCTGTGATTTGGGTTGGCTTGTTGCCGACTTTGCATTGTAATACATCGTCTGTTGAATGTGCGGGGTCGGATGATACTAATAAAGTCTTCTTTCCAAGCCCTGCATAATGTAATGCAGTAGCCGAAGAAACAGTAGTCTTTCCAACACCACCTTTGCCCGTAAATAAATAAAGCATACTTACCCATTGTAGGTGTCCTTATCTAATTGTTTTGATTTTGCCCGCTTGTAAGCCGTAAATATAATCAAAAAGACTAAAATATCTAATAAAAATGCAAACGGACCTATATGTTCTAAATCCGATGATAAGTATTTCATCGTTTCAAGAGGATGAAGAAAACCTGCTCTTAAGAAAATAGTCAAAAGCCAAGTCCATGATAAAAGAAATAATATGCAAAAGGTGAACACACCCGTTTCCAATATAACTTTACCCTTCATAACCAATCATCCGTAAATAATTTGTTAAAAGTCTTTTTTTCCTCAATTTCACCCTTAACAATTACTTTAATTGGCTCAATATCTTCTGTTAAATCAACCAATAGGCTACAATCAGTATGAAGGCTAATTTCAAAATCAGCCCCTTCGTCAATATCCATAACAGTCAATATAAATCCATCATTACCCATCATACCATTATAGACAATTTCATTCCCGAACTTAATGTTTATTTTACAGGCATGAGATAACGGACTCGTTGAAGAATCCACTTCAAGTGAGAAAATCTTAAAATCGGAATTGATAGGAATTTTTAGAGGTGTGCAAACGCCCTTCACACACATTTCTAAATCAAAAGGTATTTCAATGTCTAAACCCATTTATTACTGTTTTAGGGGTCTTATTATCTAAAGATGATGTCGTTTTGCATCATTAGTGTAAGAATTACACCGATTTAGTGCAGTATTTACTTAAGTAGGAGGAATCCGCCAACAAGACCTGCACCAATTAGTGCCATAGTTCCGATACCCATTCCGCCACTATCCGAAGTATCGCCACCGCCGTTGCCGCTTCCGCCTCCGCTTCCGCCATTTCCGCCACCTGTGCCGCCACCTGTGCCGCCACCTGTGCCGCTTCCGCCTGTGCCTTCAACCCAAACACCAAGCAAAGTAATTTTTACCTCGTCATTTACTGTTGTAGGGTGAGAATTAACCAAATCTTTACCTTGAACCTTTAAGAAAAAATCAGTAGTTCCGCCCCAATCCGAGTCAATATCAATAGATAATTTATCGCCGCCCTTCATCAAAACAGTAGTAGCCAATTCGGTTTTGTTAAAAACACCTTCGGAATCATTAGAACCCCAACCGCCCCAATGGTCTTTTTTGAAATCTTTTCCATGTTTAGCATCAGTTAAGTCTATTTGTAATTTAACCATGTAGCCACTTCTAATATCAATTTCAACAGCACCCGAATTAGAAGACGAATTATCAAAATCATGCAGTATAAGAGAATTACCATTCGCACCCCAATTCCAACGACCCGAATCAGCCATACCTTCATTACCTCTAATGGTAAATTGACTAAAAGGACCTGCACTACATACTTCATCTTGCCCTATATCGGGACAGTAATTTTGCTGAATCGCCATTAAATTGTAAGCATAACCGTCTTCATCGGTTGCAGGGACATATCCCTCAAGCAATTCCGCTTCGGTGCTTTGCGCTAAGAAAGTCTTTGCATTTTCAGTATGAAGTGTAAAAGAATGCGAAGGCATATTTAATGTAGGTAAAATTGGGGTTGAATTAAAAGAATCTATTCCAAACATAATAATCACGCCTTATTTGCCATATAAACCATTACTGAACCTATCGTTCCGAAAACCGCTAAAGCACCAAGAATTTTCTTAGAAGAACTATCATTAGAAACAATTTCTGTTTCGTCAGTTCCCGATGCAACAGCAACACAAACACCCGTTTCATCTTCAACATATCCACTTAAACAAGAACCGCAAGTAGTAGTATCACCTGCAACGGCTTCACGGTTTTCTAAAGAACAATCCTTTGCAGTTCCACTACCTGTGCCGCTTCCGCCCGTTGAAGCCGCTTCAATTTCCGCATCGGCAGGAGATAATTCGCTAAATTTGATACCTTGTCCTTTTGACTTTGCTAAAACCGTTGTTAGCCATGTAGTCAATTCGGCGGCATTTGTCATACCACTATTTTTCCGACCACCTTCTCCGACATATTGAATCATATAAGAACCTGTTGATTCATTCCATTTGGCATCATTGTAATCACCGCTTCCGTCTGTTGGCTCAATATCCAAACTTGTAGCATTAAAAACATGATTTTCCGTCATTAGTAAATGAGATATGGGGACAGAATTTAATACATCAATTCCAAACATAGTAAATACTTGACGGCTTAACTATCTAAAAAGTAGTATGAGGAATGCGCCCTTCAACCCCTGCCATATCCCTAATTAGCAAAGGAAGAAGGAGGGACACGCACCCTCACACTATTCAATCCGAAAGGTTGGGTGTATAAAAGGATTTGCCTATATTCAAAATAAAATTAGTAAAAATAAAACAATAATCAATAATAAAATAGGTATTTCGGCTTCGGGTTCATCATCCCATTCTCTATGCGTCATAAAATCACCTAATCAATCTTCAAATACTTCGTCATAATAAGAACCTTGTTCGGGGCTATAACCACCCTTCTTCTTTCTTTCAATTCTTTGTTCTTCGGGAGTTGGAGGTCTTGTTTCGGGTGTAAATGCCCCCATGAACTCTTTGACTTCATTATCCATGAAATCGGGATTGATTTGTTCCTCAATACCTTCAGTAAATGCACTAACTTGCTTTTTCTTTCTTCGGACTCTTCCTTGACGCTCATTTTCTTTTAATGTTTGCTTATACTCGTCTTGTTGCTCTCGCATCCACATTTCAATCTCTTCATCCGTAATGTTCAAATCACCTGTTTGAATAATTGTTCGCTTGAACCATTCAACCGCTTCAATACTTACTTTCATACCCCTTTCTTTTATTTTATTAGCAATAATAGCATCAGCACCGTCAAAAAGTATATAGTCCACCCATACCGCCGCAGTTCGCCCCGAAGTTCCTGTAATTCGGCTTACCTGCGTTTTAGCATTGGGATAAGCATCATAAGTTACCGATGAACCAATGCTCGCTAAATTAACCGTAATGCTAACCGCACTTCCGAGATTTTTCGGTTTAATGCCTAAACCATTTTGAGTATTAGTATCAAGTTCACCAAACCAAACCCAACCATCTAATGAATTACTCATAGAGATGGGAAAATACATAGCCGCATCAGTATTTGCTTCAATTCCTAAGAAATTGTCCGTTTGGTCTAAAAATCCGAGATTGTTGGTGTCCGTGTTGAAATCACTTGAAGCCGAAATAACCGATACTTGGTTTGTATCGGAAGCAATAAATAACCATTGGTCACGGTCATTGTCCCAACCGCAATTGATAATTTTTCTTGTTGCCGAAGAGGGATTTGTAATACAATTAGCGGAGAGATTTGCACCCTCCGCCCTAACTACTAATGAAAGATTAGCAGGGAAACCAAATAGTAAAGGTGAACCCGAATCAAACATTACGGCAATAGCACCTTCACCATCCCGTATTCCTAAAAATCCGTAACCTGCACCCGACAAATCACCTGCTTGTTTTTTAGGAACTTCACCTGCAAAAAGACTATCAAGAGTAAATGCCCCATAGCGTTGAAAGTTCCCATTATAACCAATATATTCTTGTGAATCCGCATCAAAAATACTTGGAGTAATAGAAGTAATACCCTCCACTACATTAGGCGTGAACTCTCCTGTTTCGGGATTAAGTGTTCCTTGTTTCCCAAAATTCTCTTCCTTAATGGTGAATGTTCTTTGTTGAACTGCCTTTCCATACCACTTATTAGGTAATTGAACTCCTGTCGCCGTAGTCATACTTCCACCCTCCATAGCAAGAGAGAAGATTTGGTGTTCTTCATAAAGAAGTGAGTCCTGTGTAGCAAAAATAGCACCATATTTATCTCCACCATAAGGAACATCATTTAAGGCAATTAATGTAGCGGGTAAATCCTCTATATTGTAAGGAATTGTTAAAGAAGTGGCCTCATAAGGCAAGGAACAAAAAACCGCTACTGAACCATCAATGTTCGCCGCACCTTCGGTTTCCCATTTAACATTCGTGACCCTTGATAAAGATGTTGAACCCGCAGGATTTAGGATTAAGTAGGGGGCTTGGTCTTTTGTAAGGTCTGCATACATAAATTCTCTAAAAGGATAACAACCGGGCATCATCATTGGAACTGTTTTATCAATCGCCCCATCATCATTGGTGTCAAGTGCCGCATCACCAACAATAATAAATGCACTTGCGGCTAATTGATTGGTTGAAAATGGTTCAATAGACTTACAAGTAATATCATAAAACCTGCGAGGAAATATATTACAATTTACCGCCTTATGGTCACTATCGGGTTTTGTTTCGGGAACTAACCATTCTTGAAAATTCCAAATTATACCACTACCACCTGCTTTTGAACAGGATTCAGTAACACCAAGCCATTCATTTAAGTCCCGTATTCTTCCAAATGGCTCGGCGGTTCTATCCGTATGCCCTGCAACATTCGCTTTCCATGTTATTTGCATTATATTGTCGGGGTCTAACAAATACTCAATCATTTTATCCCCCTCTTGATTTATTTCCACTTGTCCCTCATATTTCAAAAATTGACCCATATAAATGTTGCCAACATAATCCGAACCCGTAGGAACGCCTTCAACCGTAGGGTCTATTCTTTGAAAACCACATAAAATCAAATTAATATCACCATTTGAATCTTCAAGAACTGAAAAATTTTCTTCGGCTTTGTAAAAATCTATTCCATACAAACCTACTTCCGAATCATTAGCAATAGCCGTAGCCGAACCCATAGGACCGGGATTAACCTCAAACATCATCCTCATAGGTAAGAAACCATTACCCCGATTCAATATGAACTCATCATTAGGACCAATCGGTCCTTCAACCAAACCCTCTTTTGAGATATTGAATCCCCTAAATGCTAATAAAAAACCATCCCATGCGTAGCCATCATCACCTACTCCGAATAAATCCCTACAATATGCCTTATAACTCCCTACAATGAAAAATGTTCCGTTGATATACATTCCCTTCCTAATAATATATTCACCCGTAGGAAAAATGTCTGTCGCATAATCAACAGGAGAACGAAGTCTTGCATAACCTAATGGTCTAAATATACCTTGTGGTGGCTTCCCCTTCCCTGCTGATACTAAAGCGTGTGAAAAATCTATTACCGAGTTAAGGTTATTTACATCTAAATCATAAGCAACAGACATAAAAACACCTCATGTATAACTAACCGCCCATGTATATTTCGGACTTGAGGGAAACAATTCCACAGGGTCTATGAAAGCATTCGCTACGAAATAATTAATGTCCCATTCTGTTCCCGGAGGGATTTCAATATCAAATTCGGATTTGAAAGTAGGACCGAACTTTACTGAAACGGGATATGGGGCGGCAGTTCCCGACAATCCCCTTGCAGGTAATCCATCGGGGTCTGTAAAATAACTCGTTGTCCCTATGCTAAAATTAACATAACCTGCGGGGACCCAATTGTTACCTGTTCCGTAAATACCGGGTGTGCTTCCGAAGTATTTAATGACAATAAATTCGGTTTCTTTAGTCCTTAGTCTTGCATCAATCGTTGCGTTGCCGATTCCCGAATAGAAAATACTTTGAGGGGATTCACTTAACAATGATAGCCTCTTTGGTGGCAATTGCCCTACATCTTCAACAGCCCATTCAAAGCCTTGCCGACGAACTGACATGACAATAGATTATCGGTATTGCTATCTAAACGATAGGTTCATTTATTCAAACAATAGATAAAACGGAAACATCAAAACATTCATAATGAAAGTCAATAGCCCACCAATGAACTCAAATAATGACTTCATATTTCAGCCTTCTAATTCGTCAAGAATACCGTCGCCATCATCGTCATTGTCTAAATAATTATCTAAGCCGTCATTGTCCGAATCAAATTGACCTGTTGCATCGTTGCCGTCATTCTGTTCAAACCAATCCGAAAGACCGTCATTATCGTCGTCTAAATCCGAAGCATCCCAAATACCGTCATTGTCATGGTCGTATCTGTAAGAACTCCATGCACCACCGACTTCATCAACATCAAGGATATTATCGTTATCATCGTCGGTATCGTTGCCGTCATTCACACCGTCATTGTCATGGTCACGGCTTGCCGATGAACCATTTTCATAAAGGTCTTTGTAATTGTCTATACCGTCATTGTCAATGTCTAAATCAAACGAATCCATAATGCCGTCATTATCATGGTCGTAAATGTTTGTCAAATCGTTGCCGTCATTGACCTCTTCCGAATCATTAATTCCGTCGCCATCATCATCGTCGTCTTCAGCATCGTTGATACCGTCATTGTCATGGTCTAATGGTGAATCATCCATTGAATCGGGAATGCCGTCATTATCGTCGTCATTATCCAAATCATTAGGGATTCCATCACCGTCATTGTCGTTTTCACCATTTTGTTGTTGATTGTCTAACTGTTGCCCTTGTTGGGTATCAGTCTGTTGTCCTTGTTGGCCTTGTTGTCCGTTTTGGGTTTGACCCTGCTGTTGTTGGTTTTGCCCGTTGTTGTTTTGACCGTTCTGTTCTTGTTGTTGTTGCTCGGACTGTTGGCCTCCTTGCTGACCTCCCTGCTGTTGTTGGCCTTGTCCGTTGTCTTGTTGTTGGCCTTGCTGTCCTTGCTGACCTTGATTGCCTTGCTGTCCTTGTTGGCCGCTTTGTTGGCCTTGCTGACCCTGCTGACCTTGATTACCTTGTTGGCCTTGTTGTCCCTGTTGTCCTTGCTGTCCCTGTCCTTGTCCTTGTTGCTGACCTTGACCTTGACCTTGACCTTGACCTTGACCTTGACCTTGACCCTGCCCTTGTCCTTGACCTTGCCCTTGTCCCTGTCCCTGTCCTTGACCTTGACCTTGACCCTGCCCCTGTCCTTGACCTTGACCCTGCCCTTGACCTTGCCCTTGACCTTGACCTTGACCTTGACCTTGACCTTGACCTTGACCTTGACCTTGCCCCTGTCCTTGTCCTTGTCCTTGTCCTTGTCCTTGACCTTCGCCTTCTCCTTGACCTTCTCCGCCGCCTTCTGTGCCTCCATTACCTGCGCCCTCATCGGACTCGGTAAAATCGGGGTCATAAGCATCGGGAATTCCGTCGCCATCGGAGTCGGAGTATTCTCCATCATTAGGGTCTGTTGGGAATGAATCGGTGTTATCGGGTTTTCCATCCCCGTCTGTATCGGAATTGTTAGGGTTTGTTCCCTTTGCATATTCTTGAGCGTTGGTTAAACCGTCGCCATCGGGGTCTGCATTTGCATCACCACCGTTTGTAGGATTGAGTCCGTTGGAGACTTCCCAACCATCGGGGAGTCCGTCACCATCGGAGTCTGCATTATTCATGTTAGTGCCGTGTGTTTGTTCTTCGGAATTGGTTAAACCGTCGCCATCCCAATCAGCCCCACCATCGGAGGGGTCTAAGGGGTCGCTTCCATCGGCTAATACAACACCTGCGCTCATAGCGAGCATTACGGCTGTTAAAATTGCTAAAATTGTCTTTCTAAATCTGTTTTCCTTTTTCATATTATTCACTTCTTTTTATTATGTGTTAATTATAAGGAAACCACTTTTCCTTCTCTTCCATTTGTTATGTGCTTTCCTCTTATCTAAAGGTTGGCTTATTTTGAGTATCACATAGACTTCATAGTATCATAAGAAAATTCACACATTCCCCCTCTATTAAGAGAGGTTCTTGGAGAAAACAGGGGGTTTTACTCGTTTTACTCTTATTGGGGGCTGAAGAATGGAGTCTGTATGATGGACTTGATGCTTTGATTAAGGACAAAAGAATTTCTCTTCGTCAAATTTAGGTTGGCCGACTTCGCTATATTCAATCAAGGGAACTTCTGTTTCCTCTTCAATCTTCATAACCATGTCTTTTAACGCTTCTTTAACGGCCTCTTTGTCTTCTTGTTCCATTCCACCCATAAGACTCTCAAATGTAGGCATCTCATGTTCAGTAAGACTCTTAATTTGGGTTTCAAAAGAAACAATTTGTTGAGTAATGTCATTACCAAATAAGGCTTCAATTTCACCATCTAATGAAACCATAAAGTATTGAAAAGGCAAATCTAATTCCTTCTCTAAACCCTGTATGATTTCAACAGGAGGAAAGTCTTTAGGTAAGCCCATAATTAAGTATTGTATTTTGAACTATCTAATGCTAATCAGTCCGTGAAATAGAAATGTGAAATCAATTTCTTGAAAACGGAAAGGGTTCTTCAAAAGTGAATACCTTTCATCCGATTAGGCAATACAATGTTTTGATTGCAGGTGTCGCAAGCATAACCTTTTTTCAAAGAATGACCGTAACCAAAGAATTTCTCTTTACAAAGACGGCAAGTAATTTCTTTCTTAGGCATACTGTTCACCAATTGCTCGCCATACGGTCTTCAACCAAATACCTATCAATTTCCTTACCTTCTTCGGTGATTACTTGATAAACATACCTTCCGCATTCGCTTCCTTCTAAGTGGGCTTCCATGTTATAGCCCAAGCAGTCGGGGTATTTAATCTCTTCGCATAGATACCTTGCTGACCTTCGTTTGAGTCCGATACCAACCCGTATCCAATTGAAGCGTCTTGAAGTCCATGATAACAGCCATTCCTTCGGATGAAGCACCATAGCGACCTGCGAGAAGTTCACTTCCCTTGTAGGGGAAATTGAGGAAATGACCGTCTAATGCAGGGTCGTCATTGTTGGCCGTAATGACTCCTACATACTTTGTGTCCCCCTTGTAAGGGTTGTTATAGGTTTTGGGTGATACAGAATAAATGTAGCCCTTCACATCTTCACCCATTTCTTCGGGGAACTTCGTCTTTTTAATGTTTCTTTCTAATTGCTCTCTTGCCGAATCATCAATGTATCTTGCATAAGTAGGTGTTGCTGTCGTTGTCGTTGAAACAGTCGGAACTGTCGGGGCTTGACCCATTCCTAAATTAGCCATTTGCTTCTTGTTGAAGTAATCCTTCAAGAGATTCATTTGAGAATAATAAAGCATCATTGAAGTAATCAAACCGCTACTATTAAAATTACAAGACTTAATCTCCATTTCATCTGTGATTTCAATAATTTCCTTATTTGTATAATTGATATTTATTCCTAATAAATTAAATATCTCTTCATTAGTGTATTTTTCACCCGAAGAAGGTATGTTTGAAGGGGTATATCGCACCGAATATCTATATGCAGAAATGTAGCCCCCTGCATCTCTATATGCTCTAAGAATTCTCCTGTTAATGTTGTTAGCCTTATCCGCCAATTCTTCAATCCTTTTCACTTCTTTTGCCTGTTCTTGCTCTAAGAGATTAACCTTGTCATTAATGTCTTTGATTAATTCCCAATTAACAGGTGTGCTGTAATAAATCCCAACAGCGTATTCGCCATCCCTTTTGTATAACATATCAGTCATGTTTCGGACTTCATTTAGGGTTTTTATATCATCCGAAGACATATTATCCGTAATGTAAGGTTGTCTAAGGGTGTATTGATTAGCCATATCATCAACAATCTTTTCTTCATTTTCATCTAAGAAGTCAAAAGTCAATTGCATACCTGTCCTTCGTTCCCTATTCTCTAATTTACCCTGCAAGTATGCGTCATGAGCCTTTTGTCGCACATCTTCCAATATGGATAATTTGTATATTTTCCAAATAGAGGCGGCATCCTTATGTGAGTTCTTTTTCTTGCCGACACCATTAATTTGAGTCAATTGCTTGAGAGGGTTGAGAATTTGTTGAGATTTGAAATACTTATCCAAAATCGGAGGCAAAGCGGAAACATCAAGGTTTTCTAAGAATGAAATTGCATTTTCTATATCTTCTTTTACTTCATCGGGTGAATATACTTCATTAATTCCCCCACTTAAAGCATACAGTTCCCTTAATTTATCGGGATTCGGCAATTTAACGAATTCCTCTTCAACATCTCCGTTTTCATCAACGATTAGAACGCCATCATCATTATACATTGGTTGTAAGACTTCAATAAAGAAATCCTCATCGTCTTTTTGTAAATCATAGGCTTCTAAAAATTCTTCTATTCCGCCTTCTTTAGCACTTGCAGGTTGTAGCCAATGTGTATCGTCATGTTCATAATATCTCGCTTCTAATAAGAATGAAGATTTATTGTCAAAGACACCCTTTGAACCTGCCTTCTGTTGAGAAGCAGTTCGGGGGAATACTTTATCACATACACTATCAAGTAATTTATTGTAATTTTGGCGAACAGTATAACTATGAGTAGTTCCTTGTTCAATATACTTATCTAATTGATATGGATTCAATGATTTGTAGGTAATCCCTCCATCTAAGACCATTGAATCGGGAATCAAGAAAGTGTGTTTATTTTTACTTCTTAACATTTTCATAGCGGTGTCAAATTTCTTGTTGTAGTATGCGAATACTCTTGTCAAATATGCTCGCATATCCATTTGTTTGAATCCCCAACCATACATACCGTAAGGATTTTGCCACCAATTTTGCTTAGTGGACTTAATTCTTGAATCACCATACAATGAAGTTACTAATTCAATATCAATAGGATTCACGGAGTATTCGCAACCGCCACCCATCGGAATTAATTGTCCTTTAGGAATATCAATATAACTGACAGCATCTTCTTGCTTTCCGAGCCGACCTATTCTGTAATTCTTAATGTCTTGGGTTGCTAAGTATAAATTAGCACTTCCACGCCACATTTCATCTCCTTTTGGATTACACTTGTAGCAATAACAAGAACCACCGTAAATCTTTTTAACGCCACTTAAACCTCTTGACAATGCTTCCACTTCTTGACCATCGGGGAACTTTTTTCTTGCTTGAGCCATGCTGTGTTCTTGAAATATGTTCATCCAATTATCTATTTGAGGGCGTATTCTTTGGTCTAATTCAGCACTAATCGGTTCATATTCTTGCCATGCTTTACTGCCTCCGAGAGCCGATGGAGAACTTGAATCGGTTCGGTCATAATACTTTGAAACGAAATTCCAATCTCCGTTTCCGTTATTGTCGCCACCCGCCATAACAATTTGACCGATGTATTCAAATTTAGAATCTTCAAATTCGGAATGCTCAACCATGTAAGTAATTGTTTCCCAATACCATTCAGTCACCCCTGCGACCTTTTTTGAATATGAGCCGGGAACTACATTTTTCTTAGCATAGGACACTAATGCGGCAGGTAATCTCTTTTCTTCACGGCTAAGTTCTTTGACTTTGAAAACCAATTTCATACCTTCGCTTGAATTTCTTTGCTTGACTACTTCTTCAATCCTACGGACAACATTCATAAATGTTTCTTCTCTTGTAATGTTGATTTCGGGGAATACAATAAATGTGCCTTTCTTGGTTTCATATTGCACTTGACCTCGCACTTCTTTTTCTTTCATTTCCGAAACATCAATTCCATGTTTAATTTTAGTATTGCTTGTTATAGGAGGTGCTGACGGCGTTTGAGCCACTACTTGCGGGTCTGTAACTACTGTTGTAGTAACGGGGGAGGGTGAGGGTGCGGGAGAGGGAGATACTTTAGGCTTGTTTTTACTGCCCTTTGGCCGACCTCTTTTCTTAGGAGGGGAAGGTGGTGCTTGAGGCTTCATAGGCTGTGTGCAAGTTCTTATGTTATGACCTGCAACGCCGCAATTTTTACATACTCTTACCATAATTGAACACCTTCTGTTTGCCATTCCTCAACGAATTTCTTTCGGCTAATTGCCTTCTTCAACCTTTCCTGTGCGGTTCGGTTATCTAAAGATACGGATTCAATATAAGCGGTTTCTAATTGAGCCAAAGAAAATTTCGCTGTCAAATCAGTATCGCTATATGTTCCAAGCCTATCATAAGGTTCGGCTTCATAAACCTTTCCTTCGTCTTTTCCAAAGTAAAGTAACAATGCACCAATCCCAAATAATGCCGCAGGGATTTTTCGCATATAATATCCTTGTCCGTTTTGTTATCTAAAATCAATGGTTTTCTTCGGGTGCGCCCTGCTTTTTACAAGTCTTGCACCTAATATCAATTAAACCATTGACGAGGGCTAATTTAATTTGACTCCATGATAAGTCATAAAGGTTTGAATCCATAGAATAACGAATAATTAATTTTTCTTGAGATAAACAATGAGGGCAAGAATTATCAACCGATGATAATAAATAATCCTTCTTTTTTAATCTCAAATCGGCCTTTCTCTTAGTATTTTTGGTGATTATTCTATCAGTATTCCCTTTGTAATACTTAGGATTATATTTTTTCATATACTCCTTCTTTCTTTCGGGGTCGGAATAAGGCATACCTAACCTTTATGTCTTTATCTATCTAAATCTTGACTTCAAGACCCTATCTTGAAAATCGGAAGGATGGCAGGGATTTGAACCCTGCTGTTTCCCATATCATCGGAGTCGTCACCCCTAATGGTTTCTTAACCCTATTGTTTGAACAATCTCTCCTAACCATAGCGAAGAAGCCACAGTATTAAAGGCTTTCTATTCAAGAACAGGATTTCAAATCATGCCGCCTGTCATTAAAGCCAAAATACCGGGAACTGCCGCCAACAATAATTCCCAACGCATTCTCCTTTCTTCCTTGCCTTCGGATTCAACCAATTCAATTTTTTCCTTTAATTCAGCAATTTTTTCCTCTAATACGGCTATTCTTGTAATCAAAGGGGGCTGTCCGTTACCATCTCGGATTAACTTATTCAATCCATTTATGTCTTCTTTGAAACGAACAATCTCGGTTTCAATTCTTGAAATAACTACTTTAGCATCTTGCGTTTCATCAATAAATGTTTGTAAAATGTAAGCCAAATCTTCGCTAAATTCTTCAACAAGCCTCTCGGCTTCGGTTTTCTTTGTCAAGTTCATGCCTCCAATTTATTTTTCAATACTTCGCAAGTTCTTAAAATACAATCAAAACGCCGTTGAGAAAGTCTAAGTAAAAATGATATGTTGTCTATACAATTCGTCGCTGAATCAAGGTTTTCAGTTATAGACTTTTCGCTCATTAATAATCACCATTATGTTCTTCGGAAGCAAATAGCCAAAGTGCGGAAGGTGCTAAATCTCTTGGTTGGCTATCCATTCCCATAGCAAAGTGAACCGCTTTTCCAAAATGATTCTTTTCAATCATTCTTTTTAATTTTTTCATATCCGTAGCATCACTTCTTGTCATTTTCGCCATACCGTATTCTCCATCCTCCGAATACCTTTTAGCATCCGTTGTAAATTCGTCAATAGCCCTATCACATTGTCTTAACATTTCATCCTTATGCTTGAGGTATTCCTCATATTCATTAAGACGATTACAATTGGGTGCATTATGGTTATAATCACCACATTTACTACACTTTCTAAACCCTGCCTTTCTTTTCTTTGTTTCAGCCGCATACCCTTCAGCGTTCATGTCCCATGAAACCTCTCCGCTAATTGAACCTCGTCTTTCAACATCACATACTTCACACCGTTGGCCGTATTCAACCGAAGCCGTTCCATCATCTTCAAGCCCATAATCATTTCGGATATAAGCATTAGACCATGTGCAACCTTCGCTACAATCTTTCTTTGAAGGGGGTTTTGAAGGGATTTTGATTCCAAAGAACTCAAGAACCTTATCATTTAGGCTAAAATACATTGTATGTATGTTCCCCGTTGTTTCCCCATCTCTCCTAAAATCTCCGTCAGTATCAAAATTTATTTCTTTAGGATTGAACTTTCGTTTTAACCAATCTTCTATTTCTTTTCTTTCGCCATCAGCGATTAACCAATTGCCTTTTCCATCCCCATTTTTACTTTGTAGCCAAATGTTCAACCACCCATCGTAACTCAAACTCATCCACTCTTTGTATAATTTATAGGACACTTGCGAACCATCCCACCCATAAGCATACAAATCACCAATGTATATATTATATTCTTCGCCATCAATAACAACAACTTTATATTCGGGGATTTTTTGGGTTTCCGCCGCATATTGTATTTCGGTTTTATCATCATAATACATATAATCCGAAGGGTCAATTTTCCCGCTTCCGCCACATTCTTCACAGTCTTCTCCATCACCGTCAGCAGGGTCCCAACGGGTTGCAGGGGTATAAGAAGTCATTATCCATCCTTCACCCTCACAGGCAGGGCAGGGGTCAAATAAAGCGTATTTATCATCATCTATAACAGAATCATTCCATGCCTCAAGAATTTCATAATCATATCCCGAATCCTCTATCATCTTCTTCGGTAAGTATTCTTCATTTTTTACCTTAAATTCAATAATTTTTGCTAATTTTGGGTTATCCTTCTTCAAATCAGCGAAGTAGGCTTCCAAATCTTCTTTAGAAAGTTCTTCAATATCATATTCAGCACCGAACTTCTTTTTCAATGAAGCCATCAATTCGTCTTCACTAATTAAACCTAAATTGACTTTGTTTTCTAATTCTTGAATCATGGCTTCAATGTTTGCTTGTTCCATCATGGACTTATTCATCATAGCCTTAGCCATAGCACCTTTAGGGGCATCCCCTTGACGAATAATTGCCGCTTCAAAGGTTTCAGCACCATAATTCTCAAAATTAGTATTCTTTTTCGCCCATTCAATCGCTTGGGTTTTACTTACCTTCCTTCCCAATTCCTTTTCCGCTATTTTGATTTTTCTTTTTGAAAGAGCGAGTTTTTGCTTTACTCTTGATAACGATGCTTCACCATCTTCCCATAGATTTTCGGGACCATATTCCCATTGTGTATAATTATGGTATATTTCTTCCATCAATTGATATTCTGTTCTCTTTGGCGGCATTTCATGGCGAGAATGTCTTTCACCATTTAGCAATCTTTCATACCAACCCGCCCCATAAAGACTTGTTGTATATGCTCTTGCATTCTTAGGGATTTTTCCCGTTGATGTTGCTTTATTCCATATTGGAGTCCCATCAGCCGTCTTTCCCACCAATGCCATTTTCTTATGTGTATATTTATCAGTAACAATAATTTTATTAGAATTGGATTCAAAGGTTTCAGCATTCATTTTCTTATCCATCTTATATGCTTCATCATCCCGACTTCGCCTTTCATAGATTTCCAAAGGTTCACTTGAATTAGCGACATAGGTTTGGGCTTCCTCTAATGTATTGAAATCGGCAGGTGATTCACCTTTCTCGTTTAGGACATAGAAATACAAAAATTCGGCATTCTTTTCTAATGCTTTGTAGCAAGCACACTTGGGGGCTTTAGCGGAACAATTCATAGGTTCGGGGGCTTTCATGCAAGCGCAAGGGTTGGCTTCGTCAGCACCGCAACAACATGAAGTCTTGCTTAATTTTGTTTCAGCACTTTTACAACCGCAAGTGCCGCACATAGTTATGAATAAGCATTCTCGCTATCTAAGCGTTTGCTTTTTAAGGTGTAAGACCTGCTTCGGCTCGCAATTGAGCCGTATAATCTCTCGTTTGTTGAATGTATGCTTCCCATTCTGCTTGAACATATTGTTCATCAGCCCAAATAACGGCTTCTTCCCAATCTTCAATTTCCACCCAATCATCAAATTTTCCGTCAATGTGGCGTTCAATTTTAATTTCGGGCGTTTCCGAATAATCTTCATCATAGTCCTCTTGTTCCATCAAATGTTCAACATTATCTCTTGCGTCTTGAATACAAATCCAAAGAGGCATTTTTATGTCAAAGCAAGACCCTGTGCTACATGAATAACCTCTTTCATCCCATGACATTTCCCATAGGTATTCGGTGTCGGTTCGTTGTTCTTCGGCTTGCATTTCTTCGCTCATGTTTTATCCCATGAGCCGCTACTACTTAAGTATTACTCCGTTTGAATCTCTTCTTCCGTTGGATTCGCATTAAAGTCTAAGTCGCAAACATCGTTATCGCAAAACCGTTCAATAATAACTTCTTCGCCTTTGATTCTTCCAAAAGACAATTTGCCTACTGCATCATTCATAGTGTTGTAGGTATCAGCATCAATTTCTTCATACGGCATTTGAGGATATGCGCCGTAATCTAATTTCGGCAAGAAAGAAATACCTTTTAATTGATATTGGTAAATATCTAAAGCATTAGCAATTTGAGAGCCTTCGGTTTCGGGATTAAATGTAACTGTGCATGACACTTGATTATCCGCCCACCATTTTTGAGCCAATGCCGCTAAAGACAATTGTTCCCACATTGAAACATTAGAAAGAGTTCGGACACCCTCTCCAATATCAACAGGAATTGATACTACTAATGTAGTGGTTTCGCTTCCGAAAGCAGGTTCAATGTTATACCCTGCCTTTTCTAATGCAGGTAATAGATTGCTATTGATTCCTAATCGCATTCTTCTAATGTAATAACGAGATTCGGGGAAATGGATTCCCGGTGTTGAACCTGCAAGTAGTGAAACCGTTCCCGAAGGCTTGATACTTGTTGTCTTAATTGAACGAGGAATAGCCATCCAATCGGAGTATTGTTCGTCAAGGTCTTGAATATGGTGATAACCTGCATCCATCCATTCTTTGAGGTTTCCTACGCCTTTATTCGCAATAAATTGAGCAATCCCCGACATAGAGCAACCAATTCTTCGGTTTCTCAACATAACACGGTTTGTTTCCGCCCAATGAGTCTTACCCAAAGTTACGGTCTTTGCATACAAATAAGCATATTTTAGCGTATTTTTGTAATCTTCAAGAGATTCATGGTTGTTTGGAAAGGTTTCAACAAGACAACATAATTCATAAGACTCTAATGTTTGCTCAAGACAAGGATTGCCGCCTTTGGCTCTATGGTCTTTGAAATCGGGTGCATCAGCCATTCTTCCGTAGTCTTTCATGTTCCCTAACCAAGCGTAGCCGGGTTCTCCATTATAACGGACTCTTTCAGCCGATGGCTCATAATCCATCCCTAATTCCGCAAAGATTGAATTGTTTGAAGTCCAACCATATTCGGCTCGGTGTGGGTTCACTTCATAATTCTTTAAGTCTAAGTATTCTTCGTTATCGGGTTCTCCGAAAACAATTTCAGCAGTTCTTCGCACATTCCCTGCAACAACACACTTTCCAATTAGATTCATAATATCAACAATTGAAGTAATACTAATTGGCTGTCCGATTTCATTATCCAAAATTGAAATACACTTTTCATGCAATTCAATTAATGGTTTAGGACCACTTGATTCTCCACCGAAGCCCTTGATAGGAACTCCTTCGGGTCTAATCTCCGAATAGTCAAATTCAACCTTTGCAGTCCCTAATGAATATGAATCAAGTAATGCTCTCAATGATTCAACCCATCCTTCTCTTGTATCGGGAATTGTAATATGTTCAACCTTGCGAGATTCATTAGGACCTTTAACCATAAGACTGTTTGCACCTTTTGTATCAAAGCCAACACCGACTCCAAGCATTGAAGCATCCATTAAGAAACAAAATGGTTTAGAAAATTCACTACTCATACTTTCCGTTGAAACGAAAGCGCAATTATTCAATGCCGCAAACAATTTCTTTTCTTCTGTAATCGCAGTCCCCATAGCCCAAAGCCCTCTTCCCGGAGGCAAGAACTTCATGTTGAAAATACGGTCATACATTTCTTGAGCCGAATGTTGGGCTTTCCATGCGTTCCATCCAAGACCGTGTGTATCAATATGTCGCTTTTGCATATTGAATGTTCCTTCCACTACTCGCTGAACGGTTTCCCACCATTGTTCATTTTTACCATCGGGCTTCAAACGAGAATATGTCCTTTGATAGACTAATTCACCAAGACCATTAAAACCAAATGGTGCTTTCTTCCTCTTGTATTTAGATACGAAATTTTCGGATAATTTGAAATTACTCATGCGCTCACCATTCAACGAAGTAGTCTTTGTTTTAGGGACTATCTAATGGTTCGCCCTACCTTAAAATTATGGTTTCAAGACCCGTTGGTATTATTAATTTCTTGAATCTTACGGAACATCGTTTCATCTTTCTTAGAAGGCGACTTAATCACTTCAATTTGGGTATCATTACGGAAAATCTGTGCTAACTGTCTTGGTGTCGGAACTTCTTTTCGGCCTGTGTCCTTTAATCGGACAATAATTTGCCGAGCCGTTAATTCTTCCATAACACCCATGACTTTTTTACTTGCTTCAAACATATTTGGCTTCTTTGTTTTTGGTTTCATAATACTCACTTCAATTTTTTGTTCTCGTTGCTATCCATGACTTGATATTTAACTTTTCAAATACCCATTCACATTCTAAAGGGGTGTGTTCGTTACCGCCCTTAATGAAAATACTCGTCTTTGCACCACTTGTTGAAAGTGTGTTGGCGAAATTCTCTTTTCCTAAAAGGATTTCTTGATTGTCCCCTTCTTTCTTATCAAAGTGCAAATCAATTTCATTTAATTCCGCCTCCATGACTCCATCATCAGTCTGTGCATGAAATTTAACGGCCTTATCATCCAACATTAGACTAAACACATCTGTTTTACCTATGCTCGTCATAAATGCCTTAATTGACTTGTAAGGAAGTCTTGCAGACCATAGGGCTTCAATTGTAGGAGTCTTATGTCGCTTCATCATACTTGACTTCAAAAGCCTTAACTTTCTTTTAACACCACATGATTCAAGACATAACCATGTCGGTTCTTCTAAATCATACTCAATTAAAAGTGTGTGCTTGTCTTTAACTGTCATTCCTTTCGTCATGTCTTTTATGTGATTTACAATAACTCCGAACTCAACAGCATTCTCTTCAAGGAACTCATAAGAAATCATATTTTCAGCAGGGATTCTAATATCAATTAACCTGTAACCGTTTGAATCCATTAACTTTGTCCTCAATCCTTCTTTCTCAAAGAAAATTAAAGCCATATCATTTGTATTCTCCATAGCCTTGACAAAAGCCTTCGCTAATTTAACATCTAATTCCGCTTTCACATTAAGTCCTCCAATTTCATTTGTTTTGATTCCGACCTTTTCCTTTGACGGATTAGAGGCTTTTCACCTTGAGAACCCCATTCCTTATTCAAAAATGCCTCAACATTAATCCATGTTTTGCCCTTAACTATGCCTTCATCTTTGGCCTTATGCCAATTACTCATCATGTCTTTCAAGTTATCAAAAACACCATAGATTTTCTTACACTTCTCTCGCCCAATACCCGGTAATGTTTGTAGCAAATTATGATGTGCATTCCTACTTGACTTAACAGCCGTTACAGGGCGAACAAAATGTCCTTGAGAATTGTCCTCCAACCTCAATTTGAAAGCATTGATATACCTTGCCGTTTCCATAATTGAATCCGTAAATACAACAGGACATACTTCAACAGAAACCCGATTCAAAAATGCCCTAAAATGTCCCCAATCATCGGGATTCGGTGCATAAAAATCCGATGGGCGACCCTCAACAATAATTGCATAATTGTCATGTAATTCAATCATACGGCTGATTTGGTCTTGAAGACGCTTAGACTTCCAAGCATTGAGTCCATCTCCCCATGTCTTTCTTTCAAAAATCCATGTGTTATCGCCATCGTTGTCTTTAATCAAAACATCTCCGACTTCTAAACGAACCTTTTCTTCAGCATGAACCATTGAAGGCAATAATTCTCCCTCGTTTGAATCAACGGTTATTGAAAACGCCATAGTTCTTATTTGTCTTAAGGGGTATCTAATGGTTTGGTTTCAAGACCGCAATTAACAAGAAACCATAGAAGCAAAATATACTTTATTGTTGTTAGCAAGACCTACTGCATCTTCGTCTTTTTCATTTGCGACCAAAAATAAATAAAAACCTTGTTCTGTCATGTCAAAATTGTTTTTTTTCAATTTTTCAATAATTGCTTTATCTCGTTTTCCCAATTTCTTTTCCCATTTGTTGAATGCCTTGCGAATTTCCCCTCTAAATTCATAGACATTTCTTGCGGTGATATTAGGAGGGTCACGGTGATATGAGTTCCACCTTTTTGAATATCCATTTTTGTCATATCGCTTGTCAAGAACATACCATCCCCAAATGTGGTCACTTCGCAAAGACCTACTATCAACATTATGTCTTCTTGAGAAGTTATTAGAAAAGTTAATATCACCTAAAATTATCCTACTATAAGAAAAAATCCAATCACTTAACTTATCTAATTCTTTGTCGTTTAAGAAATGAAAATAGTTAATGTTTGCTCTTTCGGTTTCATAAAGTGTGCATGAATAACCGTTCCGCCCATAATCATCTCCTAAATCCTCTTGAAGAATTCTAAATTTCCCATTAATGATTTTCTTTATTTCATCGGCAGTCAATTTACTAATCTGTTGCCCTTTTTTACGCCAAACAATTTCTGCTTGTTCAAAAGAGCCACCCATGAAGTCTAATTATTGTTTTTACTATCTAAGGCATTAGGTTTGGTTTCAAGACCGCAAATAACGCAAGTGATTTTGTAGCCTACATCAACCTTAGTTAATTGCTTAACCGCATGAACGCAATTCGGAGGGACAACATAATTTGTAAAATAACGGAAGGGCATGAGGGCTTATTATAAGAAGGATTATTTATAACTTTTGTATGAAGCATTAAATACTTGAAAAAAGAAGTAGTCTTTGGCTGAATAATATGGTTGATGAGTTCCGCATTGAAGAAACAATGATTGATGAAGCAATTGATTTAGTGAAAGAAGGTGGCGAGATGGAACACCGAATGCTTTATCATGTTTTGACAAGCCTCCGTGAAATGGGCTATCGTTGGAGAAGCCCCTACAAAGTAGTGCTTTTGAGCGATACCGAATTAGAAGCCGAGTATGATGATATATACGCTGATTATTTAGACATGAAAGCCCAAAGAAAAAACATTACTTGGGAACAATACAAAGAATTAAACGGAATTGATTCGGAGGAATGATTATGAACTGTCCTGTTTGCTCAACGAAATTTAGTGCGAAGCCTATGAATCTCAAAGAAGGATATTATGATTGCGGGTGTGGCTATTCAGTTAAAAAGGATAGTGCCGAACCCAAAACAGAATCTAAGTCTTTCAAATCGGGCATCGTTAAGCCAATATAATGAAAATCGGGCGTGTTTTCATAAAATAATTCTTTTTTCTTTCGCTTTTCTTCATACTTCGGTTGAACTTGTTTAGCCCAATAACTCGCATTAGGCTTGAGAACACTTAATCCCCAATACTCAATGATTACAGGCTTAGAAATGCCGTTTTGAGGAAGCAATACCCAATCGGGATTTACAACCTTTCCTTTATGAATTTTGACGGGTGGTTCATAAATTGAACACCAACCATTACGGTATAGCCAATCATCAATCCGTCTTTCGGAAACCGACTTGACTTTATTACCACATTTCGTCTTTAGCAACGACTGTTTAGCCATCACTTATGAATTATATTTCTTGTTATCTAAAACCTTACTCAAGTGGTGTATCAATGCCCTTCTCACCAAGAGTCCATTTGAGCGTCTTAACGACACCCTCTAATGCTTTCTTGTTTCTTGCGGCCTCACGCATACCGTCTTTATCGTCTTTAGATTTACAATGGTGAAAATAAAGAATCCAATTATTCATTTTCTTCTCCGCTTTGAAAAGCATATCCTCTATCTCATCCCATGACCTATCATAAGTCCGATGAAAGGAGTCTTGGTGGTCGCCCATAATCGCCATGAATTATTCTTGACTTCTTCTGTTATTTATAACTTTGCCTTTTAAGTGAAATCAATTTACGGTATTCGGGAGTTCGGGCTGTCCGTCGCCAAAAGGAAGTCGCACTAATCGCTTCCACTTGAGGGCTTTGTTGTAGTAATCATCAAACATTAAAAATCCCGATATGTCAAACGCTTGAGTCAATTTCCGAACCTGCTCACTATTCATTTTAACATCATCACCATTTTCTAAAGAAACCCATGCCGAACCATATTCTTTTTTACATTTAGAAATACTCCATCCATTTTCTTCTCTAATACTTCTCGTCTTGCTCGCTAATTCAACAGAACTCTTTGCATAATAGATTCTAAATTCATCCAACGGAATATCCTCTAATTTATCATAAGAATTCAATAATTTAGTCGTTTTTGCTTTACCCAAGTTAGGAACTCCCGGTATGCTATCGCTTGCATCACCGACTAATGCCTTCCAATCAGCATATTGATGAACCGTAACTCCTGTCAATTCTTTTACATCATCAGCAGTTATCTCTTTCTTGAAATTATGAAGTCGCACATTAGGATAACGCAACATTTGAAACAAGTCCGTATCAGCCGAAAGGATTACTACTTTATAGCCTTGAAGAAGGTATTCCATACACTTTTCCGCTATCAAATCATCAGCCTCTTTGTATTCATCATAAACAGTTATCCAACGAGGGGCTAAATCCTCTAATTCTAATCCCGCTTTAGTAAAGATTTTCCGTGTGTCTTTGCCTGTATGCTCACTTGCTTTGACTTCAAGACCCTTGTTCCTTCCCGATTTATATTCATCATAAATAGCACCCCTTAATTGTCGCCCTTTGATACCGTCAAAACAAAGAACCGCTTCACAGGTCTTATCATATTTAGGGTTGGATTTCATACGGGACATGACTACTTCGCAATAACCAATGTCGCCCTTAATTGCCTTATTAGATTTGTATTGAAATTGAAACCAATTAGTCTTATTGGTCTTGTAAGAACGCCAAGCCCTTTTCAAAGTTCCTCTCGGACTCCAATGCTTCTTTTGACGGCCAACAAAATATCCCGAATCAATGAGAATCTTTGTTTCATTATTCGTCGCCAATGACACCACTAATTCTTTATAGTCATTGATTGTATCTAAATGTAATGAATGTAAAGGTGAAGGCGGTGACAGGGGAACGAAACCCTTTGGCAACCTTCGGTGTTAATGATGGCCGAAACCACCATCCCCACAGGAGAGATAACACACTTTAATGCCGATGCTCGCAACGGTTTGAAAGGAGGATTCGCCCCGCCTTGAGCAATTATAGGTTGTCTTAACGGGTATTTATACCTTTACATTTTGAACCCAAATCAACACTTCTCTATTTTCGGGTGCATCATAGAACGCCATAGCCTCTTCGGAAATAACTCCTTGAACTCTTTTGGGTATTTTATCCAAATTAGCAATAGATTCAACCGTATAACCGCAAGAATAACATGAAATGTAGTCATAACCGAAATCCGCACTAACTTTCACATTAGATGAATTACAGGATTTACAAGTAGGTTTATTGGATAAACATTCACTACAAATATGCCCTGTTGAAAATTGAAGGCTCGTTGATAAGGATAATCCTAATCTTTTACATTCGCATGAATCGCAAAGTGGTTCAGTCATGTTCTTTAATTGAATTAGGGGGTATTTAATCGTTTTCAATTTCTTGAACAGGCATATATGGATGATAAAGAATCATTCCCATGCCGCAAAGATTACACTTCTTGTAATCAACAACCCTTTCAAATGTAGCATCTTTAGGGTCGGGTTCAATCCGAAAGCCTTTGCCTTCAAAAGTTCCACCGCATAATTCGCAATTCATTTCAAGACCTCCAATAAGTGCTTGAGAAGAAGGATTCGCCCATGTATTGAACCTTCACCAAATGCGTATTTCCGCACCATAGCATCATTCATTTCATGGCGAGAACGCTCACCATTACGCTCTTGAAGCAGTTCAAGTTCGGCAATCATCTGTTCCATAGAAAGTCTTTCCATTTTACTTAGCATATTATCTCATCTCCGAATGTTCTTTACAACAATAAAATGTGCGACCAAAAGCCACCGTATCAACGGCAACCCAACCCTTCACATGAATGTGGTTGAAATAACCCTTCGCACCATGATTGTATTTATCGCAATTCTCAAATCCGCACTTCGGCATAGTAGTCCCTATCCGTAACTACTACTTAACCATTTTGTAATGAACTTCCTTTCTTCGGTTGTTTAACTTGGTTTCCTTTAGTAGCAAACCTCTTTGTAAATAACGAATCGTTGTAAATTGAGCAAATTGTTGCCGTGTAGGAATTGCGGCTTTAATACCCATTGACCTCATCTCATCATAAAATTCATTGTATATTTTGCTGAAAGGAACAAATTCCTCATGCAAACCAATAACTTTTTCAAACGCTTCATACCATTTAGACTGCGGCCTATTATTTACCATAAACCTTACTCTCCAAAAACGACTTTATTAAATCTTGGTTTCAATGACTTGTTAAAAGGAATACTCTTGTCAATAATTTCAAAGTGATTTTTGCCGTTCTTCTTGAATTTCCGAACATTTTCAAAATAATAAAACATATGGTTGAAATTAGTCGCTCGGCTTCCCATTTTCTTTTCACCAAATACATCTCTCGCATTTTGAACAATTTGCGTTGAAGTTAATGGCTCATCCCATTTCCTCAAAATATAATATGTCAAACATAATTCTCTTGAATTGCGACCATGACGCTTCTTTTTGCCTAAATCTGTATTCTTTGAAAGAACCTTGATTCCTCTATTGGCTTGATTTGCACACGGCTTACTACAATACTTAAACATTCTTTCCGTATTAGGGGCTTTTAGTTCGGGACTGTCGCAAACCAAACAAAGTGAATTAGGTCTTGTTTTATGTTTGTTTCTTTTGACTTTGTTATGAGTAACTAATTTATCAAATACATTTTCTGTTTCTTTTTCAATAGTCTTTACAGGTGTTTCCGATTCAATCCACTTGTTAGACTCAACATCAAATACCCAATCTTTCGGCATACTTAGAGTTAATACAAACAAAGTATAAATACTTTTGCTTATTTATTCTTGACAATTAGCCCTACTGCGAGTAATGCGGCAGGTATTAACAATAATGGACTAAATGTAGGTGTTGGCTCAACAAGCGGAGGCTCAACCAATCCACCTCCGTTTCCATTTTCTTCATATTTACATTTTCCTAAAGAACCTGTTGAATCTGTATTTGCCTCTTCATCATAATTTGTTGCCGTTGGGTCGGTGCAACCCCTTACTACTTTACCCACCAAATCTTCGGCTGAAGGTGATTCTTCAAAAGGACCGAAAGTAGTAGTCGGCGGCATGACTGCGCTATTGTAGGTGACAATAGGAACTCCTAAATCATCTAAACCATCATAAACAGGGCGGATTCTAAGCGAAGGTGAATAATCATAAACATAAGTATAACCGTAAAATTGTTGCTTACCTTGAGACTTCACACCGCAAGCATCTTCTATAACTTCATAAGACTCAACAACGATAACTAATTGTTGCCCGTTCTGTTGTCCTACTACTCCCCTACTATTTTCATACTTCTTTCTATAATTTAATTCTGTTGTAGTCCCTAAGCCTTTGTTATGATTATCAACAATGGTGAGTAATCTATCAACCAATCCACCATAACCTGCTCTTGAATCCGCAGGGGTTGAAGTCTTAAATGCTGAAGAAGTGATTCCCGATGATTTTTCCCATGTATAAGACTCCCCATTAGAAAAAGAATAAACAATTTTTTCAACAGAACCATTACAATTACTTATAAAATTGGTTTGAGTTATACTGAATGAAGTTCCGTCGCAAGCAGTCTCTTTCTTATATTGAGTAGGTTGTTGTTGCGTCAAAGTGCAATTAGGAACATAACCTGCTTCTAATGATGCCATAGCACTATCAATAGCAGTCTTTGAGGCCGCTTTTGCTGAATCATAATTTGTCTTATTTGAACCCCATGTAAATTTCGGTGAGGTTTGAGTCCATGCTACTGTTTTTTCTTTGACACCATTTACGGCACACTTTGAACTTGTGCAAACCTTGTCTATTGTTGATTCAAAATATGACTCCACTTGATTATTAGGAAGAGTTCTTCTAAAGAATTTCCTGTTTGATTCAAAACGCACACCATCTCCAAATGTTTGAGATTTCTTAGAATAATTTACACCCCAAGAACTTTCATAAAATTGACAAGAATTATCCAATGTTAAAGCGGTTGAATCATAATTCGGAGAATATCTATCGGTGCAACCCGCATTAGCCGATTCATGAATGTCCTTATATGTTTTCCAACCATTATATTGACCTAATGATGTGTTTAATAAAGTAAAACCGGGATTCTTAGGCAATACGCAACGACTATCTCCACCTGCTTTAAGACCATTCAAATGTCGCTTCATAGCCGTAATTTGATAACTCGTTGGCGCACTTGAACCATCCCAAGAAAACCATTCATAACCACCACTATTATTCCATATTTGATAAATGCGATAATTGTTTGCACTATCCTCATAGACTTTTTGAAAATAACTTTGATAATTATTGTTATAACAAGAATTGGCCGTTGATGGGCTTCCTCCGCCTCCGCCTCCCTGCTGACCTTGCTGTTGTCCTTGTTGCTCAAACACCTTTGTTTCAGCCATCATTCGGACAAGACTATTGCCGATTGGTGAATCAAAAGGACTCCACATGATTAGTTATTGACGGTTTAATTATCTAAAGAAGTGCAATTGCATTCTTCAGCATCTATATCAAACCCGCACACTTCGCATAAATTAGGCATGGTTGAAAGTATAATGTTTGACTATCTATGCTTTTGTTTCTTCAAGTAGCCATTCAATTTCTCGCAAATATAAATCAAATAATAGAAAACAAATCATGCAAGGTTGCGGCGAACAATCGCACACTTTGAGATATTTTCGCATAAAAACCCATTATTTTCTCAATTATCTAAATGAATCCCTCTCTTGAGTCCATGATTGGTCTAAAGGTGGATTCTCTAAGTAATCCTTTAATGATTCAATGACTCCTAACAAATCTGTATTCAAATTCCTCGCCCATGATTTAAGGTGGCCTTCATTTGCATTACAAGCACCGCATAAAACACCTCTTATAATTCCTGTTTCATGGTCGTGGTCTATACACGCTGAACAACGAGACTCTCCTTCCTGTTTATCATGTGAAACAGGGTCATTACAATTAGGCATTTGACAATTCTTGATAGTTCTAATTTGCGTTTTGTAAATGTGATATGAAGCAATTTTGTATTTTTGTTTGGTTGCCCGACAAGAACCACATACATAAATTGATTCGGATTCATCCCATATAAGAGCATCCCTAACTTTGCATACACCGCAAATTTCGCCATGAAATTGTAAATGTTGAACGCAAGTAATACATAATTGGTGTGTAGGATTATCAATTGTTTTTTCTTTATAACAATGGTGGCATTCCGCTACTGTCTTGTATTTAACCCTATTTTCTTTTTCAACAGGCATAATAATACCCTGTTCTAATACTTTGACAAACCTTTCGGGGCGTAATAAAAACAAATGTCGCTTTTCAACAAACCGTTCCCAAATACAATAATTCATTATGCGATATGCCTTATAACAACTTGCACACAAAATTTTGTTGGAGACTGACGCTTTTTGAAATGTTTGCTTTCCATCACACTTAGATTCGCAATTAGGAACATCACATTCATAACCATAATAACGCCATTTAACTGTGCAAGACCTACATAATTGATAAGTGGTATTCTCAATGGGCTTCATGCAGTTACAGCCGCCATTACAAATACCAATGTCGTGTTTTTTGAGCCTATCATCAATAGGAATCTCCTTAAGAGGAACATTTTGATAAGTCTTAAAAGTCATAGAACTTCATTCCCATGAAACACCTGCACATTCATAGAATGCTTTTCCAAGTGGCCTATCTAAGTATGCAGGGTTGAAACAATAAATTATTTCTTTTCTTGATTGGCCTTCATCATTACGGTAATTGCTATCTCTCTTGAGTAGCAAACCTCTTCCCGCCCAAATCTTCATGAGCATAGGATAGCCATTCCTAAACGGGTGTCCTCCCATCTTTTGCATGATATTATACATAGCACTTCCCGATAGCCATTGTTCGCTTCCTTCATAATTAATATATCTATGCTTCATGATTCGCAACATAGTGAAAACCATTTGAGCCTTTCTTGCTTTAGGCATCCGATGAATCCTACTATGACAAGTCCTTGAACAGTATGGCCTATCAGCATCCGAAGTCTTTGTCAATTCAATTTCTTTTCCGCAACAAATACAATCGGATTTGATAACAGGATAATCCCACATACCCGAAAAATTCTTGTAATGTTTAGAACCCTTTTCTTTCAATGAATCGGCTCTATTTACTTTTTCTAATCCTTGCTCGTCATATTCTCGGCAATACCGTGAACAGTAATTTTCATCCCAAAATCGGAAATTATTAGCCGAGTCCTCGTTGATATTTGTTCCGCATACACATGAACGCATATTCTTAACTAATCCTTAACAGGTATTTAACTGTTGCCGACACATTCTCCTAATTCCTTAGACTTTGCAGGTGAAGGGGGTTCAATAATATAAAATACAATCAACAACATAGAAATCTCCAATTGGAGTTACTTCGGGGTCATGAAATCCACCATGCGTAGTTCTTAGTGTATTGTTTGAGAATACTTCAGCAGTAAATGTTGCTGATTCGTTGCTATAATTTTCTTCAAATATATAGGGAATACTAACTGTTAAATTGCCCGATTCATGATTAAATACTTTTACTTCGCAATCCAACATACCTGTATGATTGAAAACCGTTTCTTTACCTATCATCATAGGGGCTTCATTCCAAAATTGAAATGACTGAATAATTCTTTCCTCATTTTCATAAACAATTGGCTCAACAAATTCAGCAGGTGTAGCACTACTGATGCAACCACTTAAAATTAATGGAATGATAAAAAGTATCATTAACTTTTTCGGCAACAATCAATTCACCATACCTTGTAGGCAATAATGACAGACATACCTAATGCTAATACATTCGCTAATGTCCTAATTAAAGCCATACTGTGTTGATGGCGACCCAAAGTAGCATCCTTTTTAGCAAGGGCTGATTCATACAATCCCCATTTCTCTTCAACAAAATTTCTCAATTCTTCATCCATATTATTCACCTTTCTTTCCAAGTCCTTTACAATTAGGGCAAGGCATTTCAATTGCTACGCCCGAACCCTTACAAGAAATACAATCATCCATTGGCTTCATAGGAACAGTCATAATCATTCCTCTTCCAATACTATTTTTTGAGCATCCACAATGGCCTTTTCCATAGCCTCATCAATACTTTCAATATCTCCGTTTAGATAACCAACGCAGTTCTTTGCTAAACCAATAGCAACAATTGTAGCCATGTTGCTTGTCATAGCCTGTTCCGAGAATTTATGGTCGGGATTTTTGACAGCCATAACCATATTATCATAAGAATTATTCAAACGATTCAACAAATGTTGCACCTTTACTTCCATTTCATTAGCCATTTAATTCACCGCCCCATAATAGTCTTGATGAATAAATTGAGTAATCCATGCCGCACCATCTTCTCTAATTGTTTGTTTCAAAAATTGTAGGAATACAAATTGAGCATTGTCAATTTCTCCTTCCTTATTATACTTAACCATTTTATCAGCAGGGATTTCATTTAATTGGTCTTTGATTATTGAAAGCAATTCAATATGTTCGGAAATTTTCTTTTCATCATTCATAATAATCATACCTTGTCAAAGAATACCCATCGGGTATAGTCGGGTTCAATTGTCCCGTCATGGAGAGCATCAATGTAATTAAAAAGGTCTTCAAAGTTATCAAAGACAAAGTTAT
>Ga0208792_1000039_pt1 | contig 55099 bp, 75 predicted proteins | sample 14_taG_FD_184087 | JGI IMG/M metagenome (GOLD analysis project Ga0208792, IMG submission 184087) | Marine viral communities from the Subarctic Pacific Ocean - 14_ETSP_OMZ_AT15311 metaG (SPAdes) (version 2) | ecosystem: Environmental > Aquatic > Marine > Oceanic | place: Pacific Ocean | collected...
AATGATGTATTAGCTGTTAGTGCTACAGTTGATCCTGGTCCAGTACCTATAAAGCCATTTTTAGAAATGACCGGTCCTGAAAAAGTAGTGTTTGCCATAATAGTTGTCTCCTGTATAGCGGTTAAACTTTGTAGTCTCTATACCGTCTGACTAGTCAGTCTACAAAATTATATTATCTAGTGTTTGTATTATACATAAAAAAAGGGGCGATGTGAACACCGCCCCTTTAAAGTAACCCAAAGGGTTAAATATATTGACTATTAGCTAGTCGGTAAGTTTCCGTTACCAAATATACATCTTGGGTCTGACCAACCAAAGCTGTATCTTTCTCTAGCTTTAAATCTCATATTACCTGTATCGAAGTCACCTTCCATTGCAGTTTTGATAGGTGATCTAACGAAATATTTTAATCCGTTAGGCACATCAGTTAACAAGAAGAATGAGTCTGTGTCAGTTAAAAAGTTATTAACTCTGTAACCTTCAGGAACCATTCCCATGTTATTAATTGCATTGATGTCATTGTCGGCAGTTCCAACTCTCATTGGCGACTTCATGATTCTCTCAGCAGTAAATTGTAATTCTTTTGGAATTATCATTTTTCTACCAGAAGAAGCAATTTTTAAGCCTCTTTCATCGACAAATCCAGCAATGTCAATTAATGACTGCTCGAGTGAAGTTTCGTTAAGATCTGCAGCAGTTGCTAGAACGTTTGAGAAAGTTCCACCAGTTGCAAGTGGGTGAGCGTTTCCGATTAGGGATTCACCGTCTCCACCAACAGCAGTAGTTACTTGCGCATTGTTCAAAACATTTGCAGCTTTAACTTGCTTCGTGTTTGCCATAGATCTTGCAAGAGCTCTTGTGTATCTGCCCGCAAGTCTATCGTATAGGTTGTCTTCGATCGCTTCTTCAGTAATAGCAAATGCTAAAGCGATAGTTTCGTGGTTGTATCTAGCTGTGAAAGTTTCACCTGCTTGATCGAACACTACTCCAGCACCTTCTTGTTTAGTTGGTGCAGAAGCGAAACCGCTTAACATTACTTCTTCTTCAAAAGCTCTGTCAGATGTTTCAGTAGAGAAAATTTCAGCATGCTGATTTTCGTATCTACTATATTCCAGGCCGAATAAAGCATTCAAACCTGGCTCTAGTTCTTTAACTAGCTGTGATCGTGATATTGCCATAGTTATTCTCCTTTATCCTATATGCCTGTGCCACTTCTATAGAAGTGATTATTGATTCTAACAAGAATGTTAGCATTTGATACACTTGTATCCTGATTTTCAGGATCTTGTGTGATATCAATTGCTTGAACCGCGAAAGTAGCTGCAGTACCTGAGGCACTTACATCTAATTGTACGCTTGATATTCCTGTTTGTGTTACACCGGTTGCAGTTGTAACAGAGTAGTTTTTGAACAAGTCCGCTCTAGTAAAAGCCTCGTCTGCGTCCATTAAAAATACTGCATCTGGATCATCAACAACAAAGGCAGTAATATCGCCTTGAGTTGGTGTGATTGAACCAGGGTAGTAATTTCCGTACGTTGGCTTTTGAGTAGTTGGATCGTTGTAAAAAACTCCGTTAAAAACACCCACAACAGCATCACTAGTATTGCCAGTATGTCTTTCGATATTACCAGCCGTAGTAGGCTGTACCAAGTCACCTTGGAATATCGCAGTTGCATAACCTGCTGCAATTGTGTATCTGTTTTGGGCTCCTGCTAATGGTGTACCATCTAGTTTTCTGTATGGTCTAAGACCAAACTTTTCCAGTTGATTTGACATTGTCAGTTCTCCTTAACTTAGTTAGTTTATATTAATCCAAGCTATCTGTAGTAGGTAGTGCAAAAAAATTATTTCTTACGACCACCACCAAAGGTAACTCTAGACTGTCTATCAATATTGATAGGCATGTCCGGGTGTTGCTCCTTCATAAGATCTCGATCTATCGCGTCTGTTCTATCTTGAGTAATTTTTCTAAAATACTCAGCACGACTTTTCAATATCTCCTCCGGTATCCTTGCCAACACAAGGCCACCAATTCCGATCAGACCAGCATGTTTGCCTTCATGAATAACTGGGTAATCATGTTCACCGAGTTCACTTAAAATAGTTTCGGCTTTAACAAATTCCCATCCTTCTCTTAATTTCTTAGATACATTACCTGGATCTTCGAAACCGTTAGTAGAAGTTCTTATCCATCTGTGTGCATAACCTTGCGGTGCAGCTGGCGCATCCAAACTGGATGGTGGAGTCCAATCTTTCTTTCTAGAAAGTTTAATTCTAGATTCAGACTCGCGTGAAGTTTTTACTTTAGTATTCATATTAAGATCCTTCCTTCACGTATTTTGCGTATTCCTCTAGTGGCACCCCTAATTTCTTAGCGATAACTACCTGTGATTTGGTGAGTTTCACAGACTTGCGTCCACCTGATCTTCTGCTAACAGAAGCTACGTTTTGGACGGGTGTAGCTTTTGTTGTTTCTTCAGTAGAAGATTCGGCAAATTTCTGAGGAAAATACTCCTTCATACGTTTGTTGATTTGATTATAATAGCCATCACTCTCCGCGTCAATTCCCTCCTGCAAAAGGTCTTCGTGTATTCCCATAGCAGCAGAAGTTAATACTCTATCAGATCCAAACCATTCATTATCTGTAGCCCACTCTTGAGCTCTAGTACTAATTTGTGGTTGAGGAGCCTCAGTTTTTTCGACAGGTTGTGACTCTATTTCTTTTTTCTTAGACTCTTTTTCAGCAAGGGTCATGGAAACTTTTTCTTTCTCAACAGCTAATTTAGTAAGCTTATCTTGAGCTTCCATAATTAACTCTGAGTCTTGAGAATCTAATGCTGTTCTTAATTCAGCTTTTGCCTTATCTCTTTCTGAATCAACTCTAGCATTATATTCGTTTAAGTAGTTAGTATCAGTTTCTTCAAATTTCTTTTCTGCACTTTCATACTTATTTTTTAAACCTTTAGCATAATCAACAGCAGCTCTTTCTCTACGCTCTGCTTCTTTTGCTTGAAAGGTTAATTTTTTTATTCTTTTTTGAACTTTATCAGAATAATCTTGTAGACCTGATTCCTCTTCTTTTTCTTCTACTTGTTCAAATTTAGTTTCGACTTTTGGTTCTTCGTCTTCTTTAGTTTCTTGCAGAAGTTCTTTGGCGCTTTTACCACCACCACTTACATCTACATAACCTAAATCTACGTCTTGTTTTTTTTCAAAAGCTTCATCTGAAACTTTTGGTGCATCTACTTCAATTGTTTCTTCATTAACACCAGATGTGTCTATTTCAACTTCTGGATTTTTTTCTTGTATGTCTGCCATTTAGTCCTCCTAGTAATGGTGCAAAATATCGTTGGGGTCGTTTATAGTTGAAATGACTTCATCATCATTTAAAACTCTTACTTCTCCTCCGTCTATTTTGAATCTTGAACCTGCGTACCTACTAAAAATTATCCATTCATTTAGTTTGCACCAAGGGCCTTTAGGAAATTTTTCTTTGTCATGATAACAAAGATCTCCCATTTTTAATACTAGACCACACACTGTAGTCATTTGTATTGTTTCTTGTGTAGTATCAGATAACCACAAACCACCTTTGGTTTTTTTAGGCCCTGCAAATGGCAGAACTAAAATTCTATATCCAGTTGGTGTTGGTAATTTATCTAATGTTGATTTGTCGATCGCTTTTGGATCAAGGACTGTTTCGACTTCATCTTTTGCCTTGTAGGCATCTAGAAGCGCTTCAGTCCGTTTCGGTGTCTCCGTGGACTCTATCATCTTCATACTCCGTTGTTGTCAGCAGGTCTTTAAGATCCTGTTGCAGATCCTCAAGAGATCTGATTTGACCCCTAACATATTGTAGTTTCTCCATGGTGTCAACACCATATATAGCGTGTGACTTGAGTCTAACCAAAGCTTTCTTAACTTTATGTTGTACGAGTGATATTGTATCTATATCCATTATTTTCTTTTTAATGAAATTTTACTTTTACCTTGTTTTAATAATTCAAAACCATATTCGTTTACTATTATTTTTAATACTGCATCCATGTCATAATAAGGATAATCATCAAAAATAAACACCGAACCTGGTTTAGATCTTTTTCCAAAAAAAATTGCTTCATTAATAACATCAACAGTTTTGTGTGGCCCGTCAAAATGAACTAAATCATAAGTATTTATGATTTCTTTTTTTTCTCTGTAAATAGGTACACCATCATGAAAACTTTTCATAAATTCATCATCATCTAATTGGTACAATGTAAAATTTTCAAAGTTTAAGTCTCTTAATAAATCAACTTTCATACTATTTGTATAATTACAAACAATTGAAGGTTGGTTATCAAAATGTGGGTAAGATATATTACCGTAAGGATCTATACCAATGTGCCAGTGTTTTTTATGTTTAAGATTTTCAAGAATTAACTTAGAACCTAGTCCCTGTCTCACCCCTATCTCTACTGTAAATAAATTATCTGATGCTAAGGATTCACAGGCTTCTATTAATATTTCGTATTCTTTACTATCGCCACCTATCATAATTTGAATTGTTGAAGAACTTGTATTTTTTCTTCTGCTTCTGCTATTTTAGTAATTAACTTATCTAGTTCATCAAGGTGTTGTGGGTGCTCACCAATCGCTACAGGTTTTTCTAGATATATTTGAATAGTTGCATCCGCTTCAGATATTTGAGCATTGTATCTATCTTCTAGTGCTTGTAGCAATGTTGCTCTTAGACTCATAACGAATCTATATATTATCTAGGGTTTTTGTAAACTAAAAAACGCCTTCGAATTTAGTGCCTTTGATTGCAGCACCTACACCTCTACAATAGCCACCTTCTTTCATGGTAGGAACGTTTCTATTGATCATTGCATTTTCTCTTGCGTCTTCGTAAGTTTCTACAACTGCAGGATTTCCCATTTTACCTGGTTTGTATTTCTTTTTTTTAGGATCTTTAGGATCCACAGGATCTTTAGTTGGTTTATTTGCAACAGTTTTTTTATTTGATACTTTTCTTAATGGCATTATATTTTTCCTTGTTTCTTTAATTTCTTTATATCACCTTTTGTAAGACCTGTTAAGTCCACCTTAGGTTTTACCGATGTAATATCTGGTGATACTTTATTAAGTTTCCAAGGTCTAAATAGTTTTTTTATCCATTTCCACATTTTATGTCCTTACGTTAGCTGGTTTTGGCCCTGCATTACTTACTGATCTCTTTCTGGCAACAGCAGAGGCCTTTTGCGACTTTGACATCGCTGTGGCTTTTGCAAGTGGTACGCACTTCGGATACTTCCGCTTTGAACCACTGGCAGATTTTCTTCCACACTCTTGAAACTTGCCACCTTTTTTCTTTGCTCCAATATCTACCCATTTTTCATTAAACCATTTTGTTAATCCACCTGTTTTCATTGCAGGCACACAATTTGGAACCATACGATTCCCTTTTTTCTTCATTCCTTTTTGAACATAACCTTCCCAACAAGAACCTTTCTTGTTCATTACTTCACACCTTGAAAGTTAAGTCCTCTTATAGCTGCACCACCGCCTCTTACTAATTTTACTGTGCTTAAACTTTTTGCTTGTCCTGCGTGTAATTTAGAAGCTTTTTTTAAACCCTTAATAACTTTCTTAATTTTTATTTCAGCGCCTTTTGCAGCTTTCTTAGGTCCCCAATCTTTTCTTTTTACTCCTGATGGATCTTTTGCTTTACCTGCACATATTTTTGATGCATATGCGTTAGCATAAGCTGATGGATAAACTTTAAATTTTCTTTTTGCGGCTGCTTTGCCTCTAGCACATAACTTTGTCATATTTTTTGCATCCCTGGATTAGTTGATAGTATATTTTTTTTTGCTCTAGGTCTAGCTACTGAATCTTTACTTCTTTTACGTAGTTGAGCAATAGCAGATTCTTTTAATGCTCTTTCTTTTCTTAATTTTTGTAAGTCTCGTTCTAAATTCATTTTTTGTACCCTAACCCTGTTGTTCTATTTCCATATAATTTTGTCCAAGACCATGAAGTCAACTTAGTAGACCAGTGATATATAAGTGTAATTAAATATTTCATTTCTTATCCTTATTCATTCCGCCCCTGAAGATCTGAGTTCCCTTAATACCATAAATGCTCGCAACGACAAGGATCCACAGGTTTGTGAACCATGACGGGAGCTGTGAGAACATCTCGAAGAACAATTTTACCTTGTCCATCGCTCCTGGATCATCACTTATGACAGCCCAACTCAGGACTGCTATGGGCGCTGACAAAATTATCAAAACTGCCTCGTCTTTCCAGTCCGAATTTCTTGATTCTAAAAGTTTACCTTGGTAAGCTTCCTCACCTTGAGCCATCTTTCTTGCATGCATCATTTGTGCGTCCGCCATCAGCATCTTCGTCTCTTGACGTTTTTTGAAGATGTGCGTACCTGCTTGTGCCGCCAATTTTATCGCGCTTAACCACATAATATTTATCCTGTCTCCTTTTACTCATGAATTCTATCATTTTATCCATTATTTGGAAACCCCTGTAGCCGTTCTGCCTCCATCTCCAAGTTGGAGTGTGGTGTGGTTTTCTTATTTTACAGGGAAACATCTGACCCCCGAACATATCTACAAATTTTTGTAGCGTATCTCGGTCTGTCATCTCTATTGTGCAAGCAAATTCTTTTTTTCTTCCTATCCCCTTTGACCAAATGCCAAAACTTCCTTCTCCATCAAATATTCCAGCTAGAAAAATTAATTTAGACGATACTGGAAGACTTTCGTATGAGTTTTTTGGTGTACTTTTTAACACTTTTAAACTTCTTTTCGGTTAGTCCTTGTGGGTTTGGCCCTCTTTTAGGAGGTGGGCCACTACGTACACCTCCGCTTAAACCTTTTCTCATTTTTTGTTCATTTTTTCTCTAGCAACTTGTAATCTTTCATCTGATTGTTGGTCTTGTGTTGCAAGTCTATCATAATCAAAATCAAGTCTGTCTGCCGCTCTTTGATTTTCTTGATCTGCTCTAAATTTAGTCTCTTCTGCTTTTCTTTGAAGATCCATAGCTCTTAAATCAATTTCTTGTTGTTTAATTTTAATTAATGGGTCCTCTTTATTCTGATTTGCATTTTCAGTTTGTACTAACTCTTGAGTTATCTGTGCTGCAACCTTTGCAACTTCAGCTTCAAACATAATTTCAAACTGTTGAGGATCCTGTTGAGCCATTTGTGCCATTTCAGGATTTTCCATAACCATTTGTTTAACTTGTGCTTTAGCTTTAAAAGAAACGTGATCAGAAATATGCGATTGTAGTAGTGCATATACCTGAGGATTAATTTGTACCATTCTTGATGCCATAAATGCCATGTGTGCAGCAATGTGTGCATCGTGATCTTGGAATTCAAACGCTGTAAGCAACTTCATTTGAAGTGCCCGTGCATTTTCTTTTGCAGGATCTAAAGGTTCTGGCTGTTTTGGTGGTGGTTTTAGAATTTGATCTATAGTTTTAGTTCCAAGTGCTTCATAAACACGTCTGTAGGCTTCGTGTAAGTTGTGCATTTGTGGATTTGACTGTGCAATTTGCAATTGTGCTTGTGCAAGTGTTACTCTTTGTGACATAGACATAATATTTGGGTCTGCCACAGGTAAAATATCTATTCTGTTATCAAAATCTGCTTGTTTTATTTGTCTTGGGCCACCATAAACATCATAAGGATACTCTGGTGGTAAAGATTCACCACAAATTCTTGCTAAAATCTTAAATTCTAATCTCATTGCGTAGTAACAACGTTTGTGAACACCACTCATTACACGTGATCCTCTTTCCATAAGTGCAACAGTAGTTCCAACAGCTCTGTTTTGAGCATCATTACCAATATTTGAATCTGTTATCGCTGCAAACTTTTGTCCTGCTTGAACAACGAAGCCCATCAAGTTGTAAAGTGTAGGTGATGGCTCTGTAAACGGTAGATTAAAAAACTGATCTCTAATATTTCCTCCAGGTGCATCCACATCTCTGAACTCTCCTGGTTGAATCGGCTGATCATCATCTCTAACTCTAATACCACGTGATTTAAAACCTGCTGGTAAATTTTTTAAAGTACCTGCATCAATTAATTGTCTTAGAGATTGAGTTGCTGCTTGTGATAAACCACCAATCATATGTGTTAAACCAAAACCATAAAAACCTAGTCCTGGTAAAAATTTGTAATGAACAAAATATTCTGTTCTAGCGTAAGTTATGTCATTAGGTTTGTAGTTTCTGTAAATAGATAAAACTTCTCCACTACCTTCATCAATAGTTACAATGTATGGAATTTTAATCTTCTTAGCTTTGTCATCAAAGTCTTCAAAATCATCTAGGTTTAAATCTACATGCATTTCTAAAATTGTGTTTAAATAATCTGTACCCGTGTTTTTAATACCTTCTAATTCATTTAGTTTCTTTTCTACTGAATCGGGTTCTGTAGTTGAATCAATCAATTCTATATCTCTATAAAATCCTGCTGCCATTTTTTTAGTGACATCGTTAGTTGTCATTTTAATAACATGCGTAATTCTCTCACAGTCTTTTAAATCTGATGCGTAGTATGGAACTACTAAATCTTCTGCTGGTATAAATTTAGATACAGGTCTATCTAATAATGCATCGTAATAAATTTTCTTAAATGTAGATCCTGATAAGGGTAGATAAAATAACATCTGATCCATGTCAGTTGTGTAATCTTCCATCTCCTCCATCAGCAGGTAGTTCATATAATCTTTAACTCTATCTGCTTGTTGTTCGGTAGCCGGTGTTTGTAAACCTATGACTTGTGTTCGAACTGGCCCATCAGATGGTACGAGTTCCTTGTATGCTTGTGCTTGGAATTGTGTAACCGATTCAGCTAACAATGGATGCGTGACACCGGAGGCTCCTTTAAATGGTCTTGATACTTCTTGGTATCTAGTTCCTAATAAATCTAAACCTTTAATATAAGCATCTTCCCATTCTTTTCTAGATGTCTTATCTTTTTTATATTCTTCAATAAGTTCCAGAGCCATCTCTTTAAGCTCTCGCTCATCCATGTCTTCTGCAAGGTTTGCATTAAAATCGTCTTGAGGTCTTTCCTCTACAACCTCTTCTTCTCCTTCAACTTCTACATCAATTGGAAGACCCTCAGGTTGTTCAACTACTTCTTCTGCTAATTCCTCTGTTACTTTTTCTACTGCCATGATTAATTGTACCTTATTGGTTTAAACATATCCACTACAAGTCCGCCTTTGGACTTATAAGTTTTTTGTGTATTTCTCATTAGTGGAACTACTTTAATCGCATATGCATCGAAATACAAGCGTGGATCCCCTGCTGGAATATTTTTAGTTCCCTTTTCTGGATTCATACCAGAACTAGTGTGATATGTGCTTTTAATTTCTTTTCCTTTTAACGGGTGATCTGATGGGTATTTGAAGTTATCACTACTAACATTTTTATATGGTTTTGTTGGATCTGACAGAGATATCTTTGTTGGCCCTGCGCTTGATCCATAGAACCTTGCGTTCTTACCCATAACATCTGGAAGTACTGCTTTACCCTTTTTACCTATACCTTTACCATTAGAATAACCGTAAAATCTTTCGTTACCAGCTTTGTAACCTTGTCTGAAACTTACTTTGTCAAACGGGGCAACGGCTACGTAATCAACATTCTCACGTGCAGCCTTCTGCATCAAATATTTTATTGCATGATCTCCGTATGAATCTGATTCAACCATTGGGAAGTAATCTTTTTTATCATCACTGTAAGTATTTCTTTGAGTAGTTAATCTTTTTAATTTTGTATTGATATCTTTCATAGATGCACTAATAGCATTTACTCTACCAAACTCATTTTTAGCAACAGCTTCATCTAAATCCTTAAGCATTCGACCACGTTGACCTACTAGTAAATTTAATTCTATTTCAGCATTAAAGGGATTCAGTCTTCTCTCTCCTGATAGTTGTGCGGCTTTAGTCATACTTTTTGCAATACTCTGGTTTACATCAGATTGTATTTCATTGATCATAAATACTTTTTTACCATCAGGTGTGAACCTTGTATCAAATCTAATATGATAAATATTATTTGTATCTCCAATCTCCTCTGTAAAGTGTCCACCTTTATTTCTAAATTTTGCGTTAGTTGTAATATCTTCTGGAAGTGTAAAGATAGTTTCTCTGTAATCTTTACCCCCTTGTAATGTGTAATTAGATTCATTTCCGTATCTTGTCTTTGTAGCCTGCATTGGTCCAACTTTGTTATTAATATCACCAATAACTTTGTTCAGTGTTTTTTTTTCATCTACAGATACCATTCCAGATTTTGTCAAATTTTTTAATGTATCATTTATATCTCTTAGAGATCCCCTACTTGGAACACCGCTATCAGCTTTTAAATAGTATTGCAGTTGATCTAATTCATATTTTATAGCATCATTATCTTTGTATTTGACTTGTAAATCTCTAACAACATTCCTTGCATTCTTTGCTGATACATCAAATGCTTCTTGTGCACCTTTGTTAACACCGAGTTCAATTGGTTTTAATCTATTAATAGGGTTGAGTTTGATCATTGCTCCTATTTCATTAGCATCAAGCTTTAAACCAAATTTCTTTGCTGCATATAACAGGCCACCTGTTAGGTCTCCTGCTTCATTGAATACTGCTAAATTGGAATCGAATAATTCTTCTTTGGATACACTAACTTCTTTACCGGCAAAGGGACCTTGATCGTATTTAAATCTTTTTTGTTCACGGACCGTTTTCTGTGCAGGCTTACCAAATATTTTAAAGTTTACTTTTCTAGTAGATGTTAAATGATCTAGCCACTCATCTGCAGTGTACTTAGATCTACCCATTCTCATTGCCCAGTCATATGTTGATGAACCAAAAGCAGGTGCTAAGTCATCACCCATCTGCAGGGGTTTTGTTTTCTTTAAAACTACAGGTGGGTTTTTTAATTCTTGTGTAACTAATTCCTTAGCCTGTGCCTGTGAAGGTTTAGGTGTGTAAGTTATTTGATTTGTCTGTTGTCCGGTGGTCGGTGTTGCTGAAGGTTTTTTCGCCTTGAGTAATTCCTTACCAGCTCTGAGTAATGCCTTTAGGGACATTGTCCCTCCTATGTAATTTTAGTAGGTTTGTTTCTACCTAGTTTGCATTTTACTTTTACTGATGTTCCTGACTTGTAACCCATAGGTCTTTGCATCATGCCACCACCCATTTTACCAGAGGCCTTAAGTCCTTCTAATAATCTTTCTTTTTTCATAGGAGTAACTTTATCTTTTAAACTTTCTCTTACACCTTTTCCAGTTTTTCTTCCTTCATATCCTTTTGTATATGAAGATTCTCCACCAGAAGAATATTTCTTCATCATGCCACCACCCATTTTTTTCTTAGGCTCATCTTTCTTTTTCATTTTAGATTTTAAATATTGTTGTGCAGCGACTCCCGCTACAGCGACAGGTAATAACATTTTACCAACTCTAGTTGCTTTTAATGCTTTTGTAATTTTTTCTCTTCCAGCACCAGTTTTTTTATTGATAACACCTTTGTCTTGAAGTTCCATTTTTTTACTAAAAGATGAATCGTCTTTAACTTTAATAGATTTACCGACTCTGTATTTAGCAACACCACCCATTTTTTTACCAGAAATTCTTTTTAGCATTGCAAGTGGAGATAAAAACTCAGCACCTTTAGCACCTTTGTCTTTTGCTTTTTTCATAAACATTAAACCTAAGTTTGCTTTCATAACTTTACCTGGTTTAACTTTTTCATCTTGTAAACCCATGCCTCTGCCTTTTGCTTTTTCTGCTCTTAGCACAGCGAAATCTTTTGCATCAATTTTATTTGGTGGTGGAGCTTTGGCTGCAATTTTTGCTTGGCCACCTGTAAGCATTGGAATTTTAATTATCTTTCCTCTATCATTTTTTTTGTATTGAAAAGTTCTTTTGTTTCTATGATAATTTTCAATTTGAGTAGAAGTTCTTGAAGTTGAACCACCTTCATCAGATCCTCTTTGAGTTAGACCAATTCTTTTTGTAGTTCTTCCCATAAAATTCTCCTAATAATATTTATAATCTTTTTCTAATTTCATTGGTGGGTCGTCCCAATCGTCCGAGTACGTAGAAACAAATCCACCTTGTCGATATCTTAACACAGCTTGGGTCATAGAATCAACATAGTCATCATACTGACCATTAGGAAACGCTGCACATTCCTCAATTACTTCCTGTGCCCAGTGTTCCTCTAAAGGTGCCCACACCATACCAGATTCAAATACAGGTGCACAGCTATTTATTCTAGTATGCTTATCTCGTCCTCTAGCTGGAACATAATCAATTACAGGAATTCCTGCTCTACGAAGTTCGTGAATTAATGGTGTACCACTAGCTTTTGCTTCAATGATTACAGTTTCCGGTTCCCAGTAATGATATTGCTCTAGTGCAACATTTTTTAAATCTGGAAAATCATAACGTCCCTTTTGTGCATCTAATAATATAATTGCTTTTTCGTAACCTTCTATAGGTTCAAATACCCCCCAGGTGGTAATAGCTGAGTAATCTGCAGTTTCTTTTTTAGAAAATGCAGTATCATAACTTTGTATGACATGAAGTAACTTTGGTAAATTTTCTTTATCGTAATCCTGCCACCATTCCCTTTTTATAATTGCACCCTCTTCTGAGGTTGGGTCCTGCATATATTGTGCATTCCAATTTTTCATTGAGATTGAGGCTTTAACAGAATCTAAATCTTCTTTACCCCAATACTCAGGCCATACGGGTTTATCATCTGGCATGATTGCAGGAAAAGAAATTACATCCCATTGGTCTGCTTTAGTACCACTCTGTGCTTTGACCAACCTTCCTGTAAGATCATCAGTAGCCCAACGAGTCATAACAACTAAGATTCTTCCTCCTGGTTGTAAACGCTGTCTGGGTCCTGAACTGTACCATTCGTAAGCACGTTCCATCGCTGTATCGGACAAGGAATCTTGTTCCGTATGTGGATCGTCAATAATAAGCAAATCGGCCCCTCGACCTGTGATAGATCCGCCTACACCCGCTGCAAAGTATTCACCACCGTGATTGGTTTCCCACCTGCCTTTTGCTTTACTGTCTTCTCGAAGTGTAACACTTCCGAAGATTTCTTTATACTCCTTGGTGTTCATTAAGTTACGAACTTTGCTACCAAACCTTGAAGCAAGTTCAGCATTGTGTGATACCTGCATAATTTTTTTCTTTGGATACTTACCAATATACCAAGCAGGGAATAAATAAGATGCGAATTCAGATTTAGTATGACGTGGTGGCATGTTGATTATGAGCCTCTTTGCATCACCATCTGCAATATCTTGAAACGATTCAGCAATAATTTGATGGTGCCCATACTTCTTTGGGTCCTTTGTTTTACGATAGATAAAGTCTTGCCACACAGACTCTGCAAAAATTAAAAAATTATCCTGGCAGAGCTTGATCCACTCTAACTGTTTTTTCAGAATAATATCTTTTAATTCATCTTCAGTTAAGTTTTCTATTTTCATCTCGTTTGGGACCCTAGTATATTTGTATATCCTACTTTGTAAACCCTTTCGCCTCAAAAAACCTAGCCTGGCAACGCGAACCCTGATACCTGCAATTTTAAAAACGATTATGAGATTGATTATGAGCCTTGCTATAGGTGTGTGATAGATACACCAATGGCGAGGTGCATAGCCTCGCCATTGGTTAGTGTTTAATTATTCTGTGTTATGTATTGCTTGAACAAGGGTGCTGAACTTTTTAAGTATGTTGTCCTTGAATTCATCAACGATTGGATTGCCAACGTTCTCAAGTATGTGCTTTTCACACTCGCCCATTAACAACTGAAACATGATCTCATAGTTGAGTTGTTTCTTTTGTCCATTGTCCACCACCATGTCAGCAAGTGAAGTAGGTGCATTAGAGTTTAACTTCTCACTCAATACATTAGCTATGTTGATCAAATCATTATTGGGCATTTGATACCTCGCTAGGTTCTTGCAATCCATTAATACCACCTATTGCTTTATACTCACAATAAGCAATTTCTTTTTGATGTGCATTCCATAAATCTAAATGACTTAATTTAAATTTATCTTTATCAAAAGATTTTCTCTTTCTGTTAATCTTTTGCAATCCAAAATTATTTCCATGCTCGTCTTGAACAATAATTAAATTTTGGTTTGTTCTATCAAATAGATTAACAACATGCTCTTTCATACTGTCTAACTCTTTGTTAAGTCTATTTGCTTTTAGCTTTAGTGTTGCATAAGCTAGGACTATTTTTTTTTCGTCTTGCTTTAGCTTTTTTGCTCTTTGCATTTTTACCTCTTTGTTAAGTTATGTATTTTTATAAATACCTCTAATTAATACATCTTATTAAATCTTATTCAATAGTTAATTTAACTTTTTTTTAATTAAGTTTATTAGGTCTAGCAATAGTAGTATTAGCATTATTATCCTCTAATAGATTAAATAGTCTTTTTATTTTTTCGGTGAAAAGTTTTTCCCGTGCCGTCCCCAGCTGTTGTTTAGTTTTATTATCTTTCTTATTTCCACCACGAGAACGAGACGAGGCGACATCTGTCGCCTCGTTAATTTTATCAGTAGCCATTACCAACTACACCAATATTCAACGACCTTACTCTCGTTGATAGATTGCTCACAGAATTTAAGGAACTTGATATCTTGTTCCTTGTACTCCTTGACGCTTTCCTCTTGGAACTGTTGCCCCCAGAAAAATCCATCTTCTGCTTTGTAATCCTTAAAGCCCTCTTGTATTTGTTCGGCTAACTCTTTAGCCACCTCTTGAGTTATATATACAGGGGCATCACAATCAGAATTAAAACCTAAACTTGAGAGCATTCCCTCATGTTTATGGTGTGAGTTTTGTTCGTCCCACTTCTTTGCCATGAACTGTTGAAGTCTTGCGTGTTTTCTCCACACAAAAACATTTGCTTTATCTCCGTAATCATCATCAGAATAGTATTGTTCCCAATCTACCTTTTGACCTCGAAGGTGTGCGTGTTGATCTAATCCCATAACTTTTCTCCTTTGTTGATTAATTCTAATGTCTTATCGTATCTTATATACTAATGCAACAATTATCTTTTAGAATTATTCTAAACTAGCAACCTTACCATTCTTCATACCACAGCAGTTTCTCCTGCTGGGTGCCAAACTCCATAGTAGTCTATGTACCACATTATCCATTACTTCAAACGAGACCGAGCTTTACCACCAGAGTTTCCAGCGCCAGTCCTTCACTCCATCAGTAGCTTCTGCGCAGGGGGCTCACCTTTCTAAACGAGACGACATGTGGTGCATCAAAGAATACCAACGAGCGAGAGCATCAGGATCCCAGTGCCAGCTAATGTGATACCAGGAAACATAAACAAAAGGCACAGCCAAACGACAACGAAACTCATATGGAAGCTCCAGCTGCAGGTACCAGTTCATGCAGCTCCTGGGCCCGAACTTTAACCGTCCACCAAACGAGATCATTAACTAGTCCAGTAAGCGAGGTTGGGTCTTCGGATATGTGTTGTAGAAACTCACCCTTCTTCAGGCCAGCTGCATCCGCGTGATCCTGGACCAGCTGCCAGATCTCCTCCTGATGGTGATCATGAAACGCAATTGTTTCTGAGTAATACGTAATACCAGCGACACCTCCTGAGCAGCCGTGCTTAGCAATGTCTGCAATTAATCCTATATCCTGCTTCTGATACTCAGCGAGGCATTCCTTGATGCTTGGCATTAGGTACCACTCCTTCAGTTCATCAGTCATCCTTCACCTCTGACTCTTTCCATGTATTTCCGTTGGCAATGCAGCGCGTGCCCGAGCCACCGGTCAGTGCGTATACTTTGCCTTCTTCAGGTTTATCTTCTTTGGGCTTAGATCCATCTTTGATATACTCTTGATCATAATAATTGTTCATCTGCTGTATTAGTTTTTTACTTATCATGTAGTTCTCCTTTGGTTAACGAACTACATATAAGACACGATGGGATACCTGTCAAGGCCTTTCTTTGATTTTTTTTAATCTTTCTTCAAACGACCATTTCTTTTCCATAGGAAGTTCTTTTACCATCTGAGCTACCAGCGTGGTGAGCTCAGTCACCTGCTGCTGGAGCCCATCTAACTTAGTGTTGTAAGAACGAGATTTGTTCTCGCCTCGAACGAGATCCAGTGCATCGAAATCTATTGCCATATATTCTCCTTTGTTTGTCTGACCATACGACATCATGGGATACCTGTCAACCACAAAGTTCTCCTGATCCCAGTCTTCACCCCCCTGAAGCTGACGCTGCGGGGGCTCACCAGTGGCCAGTAAACGAGAACGAGATTTATCCAGTAAACGAGAACGAGAAACGAGAGCTTCACCTGCTGCTGGTCCCCAGGCCACTGATCAAACAAAGAGGGAAAAGATCAGTGGCCAGGGCACGAGAACGAGAGCTACGCTGCCTCTGAAGGAGATCCCAGCTCCGTTAGCATCCTGCGCTGGACCAGTGGCCATTGTAACGGGAACGAGAACGAGGCAAACGGGACGAGGGAACGAGCATCAGTGAAAACGGACACCGGTCTGTACAGTTTAAGGGTTCTCTTCAAAGGGGTCTCACCCAAGATAATAACTTTACCACCAGCCATGATATACTTGTTGATCCAAACAATCTGCCACTTATTTAGCTTCGGATAACTTAACGAATCTGATTTTAATTCCATCCAAAAAACTTCATTACTCATTACAGCATGAATGTCAGGAATACCATTGATTGTGCTAGATTCTACGCGAGTTAGAAAGCAATCAGTCAGTCCTTTTTTTACCTTTTGCCATAGCCTAGTTTCCCCATTTTTATTAGACATGATTAAGTAAGTTAATTATAATTTTATTTTCCTAATTGATTTAATTACTGCTGTTGGAATAATAGTTGTTGCACCAATATTGTCAAACGTTGGTTTATCCTTAGACTTAATGTAATCACTAAATATCCTCGTAATCCCATTCTTTTGACTAAGTAAGTAACCCTTTGATACACATACAGGTAATTGTTCTTTGCTTAAATCTTTTGTGCTGCTCCAACCAGCATCACCTTCGATGTCCAACCACTCTATCTCAACAAATGGATAATCATCAATTACATTACCGAGATTTTTAAAATCAAAGTTTAATATTTTAGATTGTTGTCTCTTTTTTTTAATCATCAATCTTTACCTTAATTTTACCAACTGAAGTAGTTATTGTAGAGTTATGTACTTGGTTAAAAACATCTAACCACTCAGACCAACTAGCCCTCTTCAATTGCTGTAACGTCTTCGGACTCAACTTCGATCGTTTTGGCATTGAATCCATCGATCTTGTTTGATAGTTCCTCGAGCTTTTTTTCAAGTTGCTCACGTGACATACCCTCCAAACCACTAACAGTTACTTCTTTACGATCAACATAAGCACCGGCCAATTGACCAGATCTATACTCAGCGTTAATAGCAGCAGCGAATTGTTTTTCTTTCTCTGCTTTGTCAGCAATTCTTTCTAACCTTTTATATCTTCTAAGGTTGTCACTTGTGTATTTTTTTACTTCTCTTTCAAACAACTTATCAAAGTAGTTTGCTATATGAGGACTGTGTTTTCTAGATAACATTCTAGATGCAACAGATCCATAATCTTTTTCATTAGTACAAACATAGCCTGCACGTTTAAGAGCTTCAGCTTGTGTTATGCTACCCCAATCAGCAACATAGATTTCAACAAACATTTTTTGTTTTGGAGTTAAATCTAATTCAGTTCTTAATGATTTCTTTTTAAGTCCACCAGGCATTACTTTCTACCTTTAGGTTTTTTTGGTGTAAATATTCTTCTCACTTCACCTCTTGCATAACTATCAGCAGATGTATGAGACATATGTATTTTTGCACTATCATACTCATCAGTATATAGTTTTTGTTTTTCCTTATTTCCAGGGAATAGTTTTTTAACTCTATCCTTAGCTAACATAAATAATTGTTTTCGCATATTTCTATTATATAGATTATTTCATCGTAAAGTAATAGCCCCAAAAAGTTTCGATAGCGTTCCCGCAAGAGTGGTGTCCCTTAGGGACACCACAGGGACACCACAGGGACAGTACTAAATTGATTAGAAGTGTTGGTATAATTGAATAATAGTCTACAGGGACAGCAGGGACACCTCTTTTACCCCCGGGGGTACTTTTTATTGCTCAGGGGTCTAGATAATCTATATAGTAAATATTTCCATTGTCCGGTATCCGTTATTCTGATACAGTTCAGCTGTGTTCATTCACAATTGGTTAATTACTTCTGGAGGTTTTTCGAGGAATTGCTCCCTATGTTTTCCTCCAGGAGTCAAACACATTCGACCCCCATGACTAGTCCTCTAATCTTTTTAAATTCTCTTTCAATATCAATTTCTTAATAATTCTTCTTTCCTCCTTAGTATTACACTCCCGATACCTTTTATATAAATCTCGATACTTAATCCAGGATACCTGTAATTTTGTAAAAAAAATTTTTCCACTATCTACCATTTTCATATACTCACCACGTACAAACTCAGGATCCATGTCAGCACCCCAACATATGTCTTGAAATTCTATACTATTACTAACAAACCACTTATGAGAATCATGCTTGTAATATGTCTCTTTCTTAAAACCAGATGGATTTACAGCGTCCTCCAACGCCTGGACAAGTATTGCCTGAAACAATCGCTGTTCTGCAAAAGCTTTAGGTTTTACAATCTCTAAACTCAATTTAATGCCCAAAAATTTGAGTAAGCTGGGAGCACAAGTCATAGGCTTTCTTCTTATCCATTAAAAAAGTTTTAGATTTTTTATTTCTTGTAACTCTAATAGATTTCTTCTCGTACACTCTGAAATACAAATTCCACATGCGCTCAAGGTAGTTCATTCTATCCTCACCTGTCATCAGGTCCAATAATATGATTGAATCTTTAAGTAATCCCCTAGCTTTTTTGGTACTCATTTGCATAACCACGATGCGGGAAAAGATATCGATATGGAAAAATTACACCGTGGTTAAGCATTTTTAACAACCAGAGTTAAACCTTTAGCTTTCGCTACCGATTTACGTCCTGATCGCCATCTATCCTCGATTTTGTCGAGAAAAGAAAGACTGAAATTTCCTAAACCAAAGTCATTTCCACAATACAACTGAAACATTAAACTTGTTAACTCATCATACGTCTTCTTATTTGGACACACCATCACTAGCTTGTCCAACGCATGGTTTAATGCTTCTTCACTACTTTTCTTAATAGCTTTGCCCACAAATAAATCCTTAAATTAAAGTTAAATTTGAGTTTCGTTGTTCTATGAAAATAAAGTGTTTTGAAAGCCCCACTTATTTCATTTAGGCTTAGGAATACTATTTAATTAATAACTATTTATTGATCTAAGTCAAATAAAAAAGGGCCACTCTCGCGGCCCTTATCCAACATCAGTGATGTTTATTATTACTTCAAGAGTTTCTTTCCTTGAGTCAATAAATTCTCTTTCATCTTAGGTTCAGCAACACCTTCTTTTTTAGCAATCTTTTTTATAGAATCGCTAACCATTTTTTTAATCATGTTGCCTGGGTTTCTAAGGCCATTTGCACCCATTGCCCTAATAATTGTGTATGATTCGATATCAACAGCAATTGATTTCCATTTGTTTACGTCCATTGTTTCTCCTATTTGTCTTGATACTCTTTAGTTTTATAAAACTCAACTAAATTTATTTTATTTTTTTGAGTCAGTCCTGCATTATAAATACGTTCAATGATCGCTATGTAATCAGCAGTAGATGTACCTGTCAAAAACCATGAAGATTTACTCTTACAAGCAGTTTTAAATCTTCTATGATCAAACTTAGGGTGTTTGTCAGCAACAATATAAGACACCACCATGGAACGTTTGAATCTTTTATTCTTTGTAGATTCCATACCATAGAAATATTTTTTAAGTTGCATCAATTGTGATCCAATACGATCGGTATGTTCAATACCTCCTGCAGGAATTACAAATCGTCCTGTTTTAAAATCATTACTGATTCTTGACCACAGTGAAGTTTGTTTTAACAAAAGCACTACCATCTCTGCAACATTAATTCCGTACTGTTGCATTTTGTTTCGAACAATTCGATAGTCCATTTTATTTCTCGCACAGTGTTGATCTAAATAATTTTCCATAGACCAGTTCTTACGACCTGTGTTAAGTCTTGCTACATCTAATGGATCATCAGAGTCCATAATAATATATGGAATCTTTAGATCTAATTGTTTTCTGGCCTCCAGCGTGTGTTGGCCATCAACAACTTCTAGATTTTTATTTACACGAATTGGATCGTACAAATCTTTTTCTGCAATTAACTTTTTAAGTTGTTGCACGTGTGCTTCGTCTACAGGTCTATTACCTCTAGTCTTTTTGAATTTACTATAATCAGTAGTTTCAAAAAATTTATTATTTATAGCTTTGTTCATATCTTTTCCTCCTTGGTTAGTAGAACATTAAATATCCCACAGATGCAAAAATAAATAATAATATCTTTGCTGGGATAATAGTTAACAATGCAATAAACATCATACTAAATATCAGGTCTTTCATCGGCCCCCATCTGTTGATCTTGTATTAGTTTATTAGCAATGGTTTCGTTAATTGGATATATAGGCATGTCTTCAAAGTTCATTGAACACTGCTGCAACATCTTCATAACTTCTTGGTAAGCATCGTCTTGATACTCTAGTGGTTCTCCACTTACGTCAGTTTTCGGTAGCCGTGATAAAATATTATCTACTTTTTCACTCCAATCCTTGAACACTTGTGAATCACATTTTGTTGTGGTTGCCATTTGGCCTCCTCTTTGTTATTATTATTGTGTATCTTTATATAAACATTTTAATGGGATATGCAAGTAAATAATAAGCTAGGATAATATAGGATATTATGACAAAATTTATATTAGTTATGTACATGTGCAGTATGATAACCAATGATTGCCCTAATCATCATATACCTGGTTTTACGTTCACATCACACTACGATTGTGTAGAATATGGCTATAGAGTAGCTCATGGCACGTTTAAATCATTAGAAGAAACTGAACAATTTGATAAGGAATACGTAGAAAAAAACAAGATTGTTGTTAAATTTGAGTGCAGACAAATACAAGTCCCAAAACCAGTAATACCTAAACCTAAACCAAAGGTGACTACATAGTTGCAATCATGTCACAAATTGATATATAATACCTTATGAAGCACTATCGTATCCAAGTAAAATACAAAAATGTGTATCTTGATGAGATCGTTAGCGCTGATGATGATAAGACCGCTCTTGAATGTTTTGTAAAGAAGGTTGATTCAGGAGAAGTAAAAGAGATTGAAGGTGCTGGGTTTGAGGATCCTAACTTTTTATTCTTAACCTTCGAAGAGGTAAACCGAGATGGCCCTACAAAAGTTAATATCGGAGAAGCTTCAGTTGGAGTCCAAGTGGGCAACGCAAGCGTTGGAACAGGGTAGAGTTACTCCAGATATGAAGTGGATTGATATAGAGATCAAAGATTTAAGAAAAAAGATTAATGATCAAAGTGTTGAAGACGCAAAATTAGGTCTTCTAGATATAGCTAGCTAGACTAGCTTAAAAAAAATTAAATTTTTCCCTAAGGATACTGCGCTCTAAATTATTCTTTAGCTTCGCCCCAAGATTTTCCTAATGCAATATCAACTTTTGATGGTACTTTTAATGTGTCTATAGCATTTTCCATAATGTCTTTTACACCTTGAACGTCAGATTCTTTATCAATTGAAAAACAAAGTTCGTCATGAATTTGTAATAAAGGTTTATAACCAGCCTTGTAACAATTAATCATAGCTTGTTTTGTTTGATCAGCGGCAGATCCTTGGATCAATCTATTTAAGGCTTTGTAAGTAAAAGCCCTCCTGATGTTATTTCCATAAATTGCCTTAGCCTCCTCATATTGCATAGCCTTGTTCATTCCGAAGGTAGCAGGCTCCCACATGTCAAATCGGCATTTACGGCCCCCTATCGTCCGAATAAACCCATATTTTGAGGCAGAGCTAGATACATCTGTAGCTAATTTTTTAACAAAAGGTACTCTTTCACCATATTGTCTTAACAAAGCTTCAGCTCTATCTTTTGTAATACCTAATTCTTTACCTAATTTAGCTTTACCCATTCCATAAAATAATCCTAAATTAATTGTTTTGGCCTGAGTTCTTGTAATTCCCGCCATGTCAGCAACTATTTGATGAAAGTCAGCTGATTCATTTTTATAGGCTTCGATAAACTCCGCTGCACCTTCAAAGTTATCATTGACCGATGCAGCGTAGTGAGCAACAAGCCTAGGCTCCTGTTGTGAGTAGTCGAAACTACCCCATTGCCTACCTTCTTCAGGTAGAAACAAGCTTCTAATTTTGTCACCAAACTCTTTGTTCCTTGCAGGAATTTGTTGTAGGTTTGGATTTGAATATGATAAACGTCCAGATACAGTTCCACCTTGGTCAGATCTTAACTGATTTATCTCAGAGTGAATTCTGCCTTTGTGAACATACCTTTGAATGGAGTCTATAAATGTTGAATGAAATTTATTTATTTCTCTTGCTTGTCTTATTAGTTGCGCTATTGGGTTATTACAATTTACTAACCAGTTTTGTGTAAAGCTTGGTTCATCAGTTTTTGCTGTACGTGGGTAGTCAACACCTATTCGGTCAAACACTTGAGCAACAGATCGAGCAGCCCAGATATCTACATCAAGTGTGGTCTGAGATTTTATACTTGATAAAACCTCAGACTCTTTTTGTTTGAATTCTTTTTTTAGCAGAGAAGCCTTCTCTTCGTCAACTCTTATTCCTCTTCGTCTAGTATCTATCAAAATAGGCAGTAATTCCATCTCCATTTCCCAAACATCGTGTAGAGACTGCTTAGATACCTCTGTTTTAAGCCGATCCCATAAACGTAAGGTTAGGCCTGCATCTTGCTCAGCATAGAAGCCTACGTAGCCCGCAGGCAGCTTCCACATGTCAGCTTTTGGGTCAATTCCCCATTCTTTGGCTTTTTCATTTAAAAATGTCTCATTCTTGATTTCACCTAAATAATCTTTAGCACATGCATTTAAACTAAAACTAAATCTGTTTTCATTGATCAATGCTGCTGCAATCATAGTGTCAACTATCTTACCTCTAATCTCAAATCCATTTACAAGCAACCAACCTACATCATAACTTGCATTGTGAAATATTTTTGTAGCATTTGTTTTTAAAACATCTTGCATCCATGCGCAGGTTATCGATAGATCCATATTCCCACCAGCATCATGAGCAATAGGGAAATACCATTGTTGTCCAAGAGCAGCAACTGCAAAACCTACTATGTGTCCATCAAACGTTGCCCAACCTGGTCCTTTAGTTTTTATGTTTGGATCCTTAGTTTCTAAGTCAATTGCAATCTCTGTTGCTTTTGATAAATCTGGATACTCTGCTGGAGCTATCCAATCACTATCGTTGTAAATAAAATTTAATTGATGGGTCATTGTATTTTCCTACTTAGGTTTGCATCTTCAATAGATATTGCTTTTTTAAAAGGTACGGCTAAATCAAACAAAGCACAGTCTGCACAGTAATAACTGTATTCATGTACAATTACAGCCACTACTTCATCACAGTGTTCACACATTACTAGTTTATTTCTTCTTTTTGGCATCTTTTAAATGTTCTATTTCTAAATCACAATAATGTTTAATTTTTTCTAAATCTTCTATTTGTTTTCCTTTGAATAAATACCTACAAACATATTTTATTACATTTGCTTGAAATGGATTTAAACCATTCTTTCTTATAAATGTCCAAGGTTGAATTTCAAAATGTTGGTAGTGGGATCCTCCGATTTGTCTGTCTTGCGGAAATGCTTCATCGAACATACTTTTATCTGACATAGTTAGCCTCATATTGTTTATAATACTTTCCTAATGGAAAATTATATTGATGGTAAGTGCCTAACAAATGTAATGTGCTTTTAGATCTAGTGGCACCTGTATACCAAACCCTAAGCTCTTTTACTTTTTCTGCTAAATTCTTTTTTTCGTAATGAGATGGAAAGTTACATTTGCTGGCCAGGACAACATTATCTGCTTCACCACCTTTTACTTGGTGTATAGTATCTATAATTATTTTAGGAGGTTGTGATAAATCTACACCTTCACTCATAAGTTTTTGAAAATATTGTTTATCTTTATCTTTAAATTTTCTTTTAAATACTTGATTCCACAGACCTTTTTCATCACGCATACCACACCTTAAATGTAATTCATCAAATGTAAACACTTGATTTGGATGTGCAAAACTCCATTTTTTACTATCCTGTGACCGGTAGCCGTGGTCAATGTTTAATAAGAACTCATACATTGTTGTGGCTTCCTCTCTAGTAATACTACCACCCTCACAAATCTTCTCCCAATAATTAATTGCTGCAAATTGATTAGGGTCAAAAGACTTATTATTTTTTTGATCTTGATAGTACAGGCCAAGGTTTCTTGCCTCTTGTTGTAATTCTTTTTTCACATCATTAATTCTAGCCAACACCATCCAACTACCTTCCATACCCCAAGGTACTTTCTTTAAACCATTCCACCTATGTACCGAACCCTCTTTACCATTAGAGTAAAATTCTTTTTTAATACGATTATCACCCATAGAGTTAAGTAAACATTTAGAAAAAAAATGTATATTTTTATTAAGTCTTACACTTTTTTTAAGCACTAATGATTTACCTGGAAATGTTTGAAACAAATTAACATCCGCACCATTCCATTCATATATTGCTTGGTCATCGTCTCCTGCAATATAAACTCTCTCTACTGCTTGAGCTATCTTAACAACCATGTCCCACTGCAAAGGTGTGAGATCTTGAGCTTCATCTACCATTAAAACTTTAAAAGGTACTACTAAACCATCATTAACAAATTTTTCTACCATATCAGTAAAATCTAATCTGTCCGGTGTTCGTTGTCCTGTCTCCATCTCCATTGTTTTAAATTGTTGATACCCTGCAATAATAGATTTAAATTGTTGTAGCCTAACTGTTTTTCTTGTTTGTTGTTTGTACAACCACACAGGATCTACTTTCATGTTTCTTGCCCTGTCATAAATTTGAAGCGACCAATTATTATATACTTTTTGATCATCCCAAGTATCTTTGTAACCCACCTTGACAGTGCCATATTGTGTATGAAACATCAGCAGGTCTGCCTTTGGATCTAATACGGGAATTTCAGCAAACTGTTGTCTGGCCAGAGAATGTAGTGTTCTAAAATATGAAAAAGCATCTTCATCATAACCTTTAAACTTTTGTCTGACTCTTGCAACACATTCATTTACAGCTTTGTTAGTAAAGGATACGTAACAAATCTCATCGGGAGAGTAACCTTTTTCTAAATAACGTTTTACACGTTTTAGAAGGTTCTCTGTTTTACCTGTACCTGGTGGTCCAAATATTTTAATTGTCTTCCCACGCAGCTTTTGCTTTATTAAATTTGACATCTTTATTTTTATGCTCTGTTTGTTGTGGTAGTGCTACAACCCAATGCCTACTACTAATGTTTTGAAACTTCTTCTTAGGCAAAGCTTTTCCCTGCTCAAGAAAACTTGTACATTCTTTTTCATTCCAATTATACCCTACTTTTTTCATGAATGATTTAAATGTTTCTAACTTAAATCTCATCTCACTTTCGTCTTTCCAAATGTTACCAGAATCTATCTGATCAAATTCAGTAGTATCTTCAACATCTTCTAAGAACCTAGTCATTCTAGAATTAAATACGTCTTGTCTTTCCTCACCAGAATCAAAACCTTCCATGTCTTGTTTATTTTGTATTAACTCATCAAGCCAATCTCTGTAAGGATCTGGATCTCGTTTAGAGGGTTTTAATGGTCTCCAAACAATATCATAATTTAATAACTGTTCTCCCAACAACTGCTGTTGGTATAATTGTTTTGTAGAAAGTCTTATAGATTTACCTTGTATGGGTAGTATCCAATAAGGTTCTGGATAAGAGTTAACTTTAATAAGTTTTCCAACTTCTGGTAAAGCTTCATTTGCTCCAATACCTAATTTTCTTTTTACACATGTGCTAGATACACAATGCATTCTTGCAATAGATGTTTTACATTTATAAGTGTACTCTTTGTTTTCAACTCCCTTAAATATATTTTGTAATTCCTTTGGGTGAAGTTTTTCACTACAAACCTTAGTCATCATATCTCTTGTCCACTCTTCATACATTACTGGATCTGGATTAATCTTCTTTGCTAAGACAGCCACGTTAAACATAGCATCATTACGACCTTCACCTTTTTGTACTTTATTTTTCATAAAGTTAACTACACAAGGAGGATAATCTTTTGTCTCATCATCTTGAAATATTTTTAATTTTTTAAAAGACTCAGGAGTTAATCTAAATTTAGATACAAATTTATATAGATCTTCTATTTTTATTGACTGACATTGGTCGTCCATAGCGACCCTTGTAGGAAGTTTTGCGTTTTGGTAAGGTAGGTTTACAAAGTTACCTTTTCTTTTGTCATCCCAATTATCAGGTGTCAAATCAACTTGATCTTGTGCAGGAAATATATCTGTAGTGGTGTCGTTGATTCCTAAATCTGAAGCGATCTCAATTAATTTTTTTCTCATCGCAGATGCTGCAACAACACCTTTGATAAAAATAATTAAATGGAGTCCGTTGGATTTTGATCTGAATGGGACGAGTGGGTATTTCCTTTTCCGTATAACCGATATAACGTCCTGATGCTGTATATTATAACGATCAACATCGATGACCCCCCAACTGCATGTATTATCATCTCGAATGGGAACTGATCCATAGTAAGCTTCTCCTTTTAAGTGTTGAACCCAATGATCTTTTGTCATCGGTTTAGGTTCAACCCAATGTTTAAATTCTGATTTGCCCTTAGAGTTTTTATTTCCAGTAGGTGCAGAACATCCAAAATATGTAGAAGAGCCCTGGAAGAGTTCTACAAACTCTCCCAGGGTGTTGTCAAGTAGGTCCATACTAGAATGGAGTTTTTTCTACTTGTTCTTCCTTGCCATGGTTAACTCTGACAGCACCTTTTTTACATGATTCGTAAAACTCAAAAGCTGCTTTGATTGTGTCTTCGCTCCCCACTGTACCTGTGTGTTCGATTTCCCAACCGTACCACGAACCTAGATTGTTCTTTTCTAAAACAGTTTTGATTGTGTATTGTTGAGTAAATGGCGCAGGTCTAAAGAAACCCTTACCATCTTTTCTTTTCTGTCTCAAAGACATCATCATTGAATTCCATTTTTTGGATTTCTTTCTTTGAGTAGATTTCATAGTAATCATAGCTGTAGAAGATTTGTCCTCTTGCACTATCATAACGTAGTGTGAAGCTGTCTCTTCTATGTAATTACCATTCTCAAGCCTATCCTTACCATCGTCACCTCTGGTAGTTTTAGTCATGATATCCGAACCAGAAGAATAAACATTTACAGGAGCAACAGCACCTTTTTCTCTGTCTCTCCACTCAATGTATTCTAATTTATAATAGCAAGGTATAACTGTTATACCTCCTGCACCATCATAAAGTTCATCTGTTACGGTGTTATAGATCATTCCAGGTCTTGCTTCAGGGTTAAACTGACTGTCACCTTGAGTTACTTGTGGTGACAACTGTCCCAGAACTTTTAGAAATGGTAATGCTAAACTCTTTGAATCTACATTATCAAATCCAGCATCAGCAAATTGCTCTAAATCAATATTAGCAACTGCACCAGCCTCTTCTTTAATCGATACTTGGCCCGATTGTCCGTCTTTTATTTTCATATTATTACCTATTATTTGTTAGTTATTTTCGTTTTATTTGCGATGTACACACCGAACAAATCAAAAGGAAGTTCTTTACCACCCTCGACTTGCTCTTTAACAAAAGCCTTAAGAGTCATAGGCTCAACTTTTTCTTTTTTATTATAGTTGAATCCATGGTCTTCACAGACTTTTATTAATTCAGAGACTTCGTTGTCTTGACCTCTATTGAATGAAGCGGTTACGGTGTTCTTGATTATATCTTCGAACCCCTTACCTCTTAACCAACTGAAGGCTTCCTCTACACGTGATTCAGGAATTTTTGCTGCATAGAATGGTTTAACTTCTACAGTAGAACCATCACTTAATTTCAACAAAGATACACCTGCTTCCTGCATCATCTCTGGAATTATTCTCTCTTCCATATCTCTAGCTTTATGCTTAAGAAGTGAAAGACTTTCTTCATCTTTTTCTATTTGTTTTCGTAACGTATTTAAAGAATTGCATTTGTCAGAAATAGATTTTACACTATCTTGACTAATGTCAATGTTTGACATTTTCTCAATATCCATATTTTTCCTCCTGCAGGTCTCTTAAATTATTCATTTGATCTTTGCAAGAAAAAAATATAAAAACTTTTAAGATGTCGAAATACCCCTATAAGACCAAGCCGTACGAGCACCAGAGAAATGCTTTGTCCGAATCAGCAGAAAAAAATTCATGGGCATATTTTATGGAAATGGGTACAGGTAAAACAAAAGTTACTATAGATAATATTGCTTATCTTTATTTACAAAGAAAAATTAACTCTGTTTTAATTATTGCGCCTAAGTCTGTTTATACAAATTGGCAATCTGAGATAGAAACCCATATGCCAGATGTATTAAAATATAAAATATATAAATGGAATTTAGATAAACCTAAAGATTATTATAAGTTAAGCGAATCACCAGATCTTAAAATATTTTTAATTAACGTAGAAGCTTTATCAACTAGAAGGGGATTTGAAGCGTGTGTTGATTACCTTAAAAAAAATAAATTAAATTTTGTAGCGTTGGATGAATCAACCACAATAAAAAACCGATCAGCAAAAAGAACAAAAAACATTTTAGGATTAGGAAAATTATCCCATATAAAGCGTATACTAACAGGATCCCCAATAACAAAATCTCCATTAGATCTATTTACACAATGTGCATTCTTAAGTCCAGAATTATTAGGTTTTAATAGTTATCTTGCCTTTAGAAATAGATATGCTGAGATGACAGATATCCCTGTAGGTTCTGGAAGGTTTGTAAGTGTACCTAAATATTACAAAAGATTAGAAGAACTAGAAGAAAAAATGAAGAGTTTTGCTACCAGAATACGTAAAGACCAATGTTTAGATCTTAAACCTAAGGTTAGATCTAAGAGATATATAGAATTAGAAGGTGAGGGTAAAAAAATATATGAAAGACTACGAACTCATGCACTTGCTATTGTAGAAGATAGTACAATATCTTTTTCTAACAAACTTACAGAAATTATTAAACTACACCAGGTATGTAATGGTTTTACCAAAGATGATGATGGAAAAATATTACAACTACATAAATCCAAACTTTCTGCTCTCGAGGAGACATTAGATGAAACTGATGGTAAAGTTATTATCTGGGCTAATTATTTATATAACATTCATGAAATTAAAAACTTTCTAATAGACAAGTATGGCCCAGAATCCACAGTAAGTATTTATGGAGAAGTTAGTGTTGAGGATAGAAAAAATGCTGTTGATCGTATTCAAACAGATGACAAATGTCGTTTTTTAGTTGGTAATCCTACTACCGGTGGCTTTGGTCTCACTCTCACTGCTTGCAATACTGTTATCTATTTTAGCAACAGTTATAACTTAGAAGTCCGAATGCAATCAGAAGACCGTGCTCATAGAATGGGCCAAAAAGGTACTGTTGTTTATATTGATATTGTAGCCAGAGGTACATTAGATGAAGCTATCATGAAGTCTCTTACCAGTAAAGGTAAGCTTGCTGCTAAAACTTTAGGAGAAGAAGATCTTAAGAGTTGGTTGCTATAAGTTTATTGTATTGTTCAACTCTTTCTAAAAATTTATCTCCATATTCTTTTAAATCAGATTCGTTTAATTTAAATTCTTGATACATGAGATCTCTAGTGCAAATTGATATTACACCTTGTTCAATTGGCCCATAATTTTTAGTATGTGCTAAGTAGTAAGCTCCTAGTTGATATTTATAATCTTCAACCCACTCTTCTTTTTTAGGTCTGTTAGATTGTTTCCAGTCTACGATGCTCGGTTTCCCGTAAGCAACACAAGATAAATCTGCTGTACCTGCAAATTTATTTTCATATTCTAAACTTATTTCATTACCCCATACTTCATCTATTTTAATATTATTTAAAATAGTTTTCGCCATCATCCTTGGCTTAGATCCTTCTTCCATAGCATTGTAATAACCTTGACCTGTTAAATGGTATTCTAATACCTGGTGCATTTCAGTGCCAATAGTAGATGCTTGTTTCATTATTCTATCAGCTTCTGCGTCTCCTACCTTACGTCTCCAATTATCTAAAAAACGTTTGTCCTTGGTTGCAGAAAGTATGGTTGTGACACTCGGAACTTTAATATTATCTACTAAGTATTTACGTCCTGTTGTGTCTGAGAATCTATTATAATGTTTGTAAGGATACTTTTTAAGTAACTTCATACGTAGTTAATACTACAAATGATTGGAAAGTACAGCCATAAATATTGCAAACATACCGCCTACAATAATTTTTTCTATTCTATTTATACGTGCTTCCATCTTATCCATCTTTTCAAAGGTCTGTTTTTGCATTAGCTTACAAATTTTTTCGTGGTGATCTATTCTAGCTGCTGCAGATTGTTTAGCCACGTTTAACTCCTCTTTGTGCTATTGCAGCTCCTGTCGGATCATTGGGAAACAAAGCTTGGAACTGTTGTGGATTTACTTGTCCGGTAGCCGGTGGTACTGGTGCTACAGGCGGTTGAGTTATAGGGTCTTCAAGTTGCAGATCAGCCATAATAGATGTTTTTTCTTCAGCTTCAATCGGTGCTTCTTCAGCATCAACCATAGCTTCGTTTTGTGTAGCTGTAGATAACATACTTACAGCGTTAGTATCTGTCTGTAAGTTACCAGAGGTTCCTGAATAATCTTGTGCAAACATTACTTCAAAATTATTTTTAGGAATAGTGTTTTCATCATAAATAGGTGCTGGAACTTTCGCATCCAACTGTCCCATTCTTTCAGTAATTTCTTCTGGTGTCACCGTTTTAGGATCTACTCTTGGAACATCTGCATCACTTTCATTTAAATAATTAACAAGTCTTGCAAATGCTTCTCTTTTTTGTGTTAGACCAAGTCTACCAACAACACCTGGCGATCTTAAAACATTAGCTGCTGTTTGTATATCTCTACCTTTAAAGTATCGTCTTCCTATACCTAAAACTCCTGGTACACCATTACCTACTTTTTTACCCATTAATAGTCTAATTTGTTCATCAGGGTTAAGTGCATCATTGAAAGCTCGCATAGCTATTGGATCTGTAAGTATTTGACCTGCGCGTCTTCCAAGTAATATAAATAGTGCTGGTGCAAATGGGTTGACAGCTGCAGAACCTCCAAGAACTAAAGCTCCTGTAAATGAATTAAGTCCACCTAATTGTAATCTTCTTTGCATAAAAGTAGAAGTATCAGCTATAGGGGTATCGGATATTGCTTTCATATAAGTTAAAAATTTTTCAAATTCTTTTGATTGTGCTTTACCACCTAAAATAGCTGTCATTTTATCTTGCCCTACATCATCAACAATATCACTTAAACCTAAATTTCTCATAAATTTATTTATGTTAAACATAGAAGTATCTTTTGGGCTAAATCTAATTTTAGTTGCATCAAATATATTAGTTCCAGCTTTTACTTTATCTAAACTAAAATCTACAACATCACCTTTTTGAACCATAGATTCCATAACATCAACAGTTCCATTAATACCTGCTCTAACACTAGCCTCATTAGTAATTTCATCAATCATCGATCTACCTGGACGAGATGCTGCTGAATCAAAACTTTTTATAAATGAGTTAAACATCCATCTTGCTTTTGCTGCATCATATAATGCTTCTCCACCACCTTTAGTAACACCTATTGCTCGTCCCGTTTTTTGTGATACTATTTTTTGAGCACCTAATAATTGCCTAAATTGCGTTATTCCTTCTGGAGTGCCGCTTGTAAATACATCGTTTGCTAAATCATTAAAAAATTTTTGAGATTTTTTCTTTTGCATTGAACCAATTCCAGCCAAAGCTTTGTTAGTAAACGTAGTTGCACTATAATCTCTAAATATTTTGGTAGCGTTGGCATTTTGATAAAAGTTCATTAATGTAGAGAAGGTGTCGTTTGCACTGTATAATTTATCTCTCAAACCTTCTGATGCTTTTATTTTTAATGCCATGTCTGCTTCTGCTGCAGCAGGATTTGTTTTCTTTAATGTTTCATAAGCAGCTTTTACTGTGTCATCTTTTAAAAATGTTTCTTTTGTTATAGCTCCACCAAATGAATTTAGATCATTTTCAAGAGCTTCTCTTATAGACCATAAAGTAGGTCTTATATTGTCATAAGTTGTGGTAGAAATAGCTCTGTTTAATGTTTCCATCATTCCTTTGTATTGTTTAGGAGTAACAAAATCATCAATACCGTTCATGTATCTAAAAAATAAAGCTAATGGATCTCCTGTACCCTGTAATTTAGCAATTTCTTTCATGTCTATGTCACCTAAGGCATCCTGTGCATAAGATTTTAAACCGGGATATTTCATAGAAAGTTCATCTACATAATTTCTAGCCATAAATTTTACATGACCCGTAGGAATAACTTTAGGATTACCAATTGTATCCGCTAAAGTATCAAAAGCTTTGTAACTGGAATTAATTAAATTAGAATTTTGTTTAAAAGCTGCGTCTGCTTGTTTCCAAACAGTAGCTGATAACATTCCTGTTTTAATAAGTGGACCGTATTTAAGAACATCATTATTTAAATAATTTTTACCTGCTGCTTGTTCTGCTCCTTGTAAAGCTTCTTTACCAATACCATTAATAAAAGGCATGATACCAAGTACCTTAAAATACTTAGCAGCAAAACCACCAAGTAGACCTGTACCTTCTTGTGCAGTCATTACCATAGGTAGTGGCAATCCTTTATCTCTAGCAATGTTGACTAATTCTTTTGCATCTTTTGATTTTGCACCAATCATTAATCTACCAACTTTACCTAAACCTTTTGTAATAACCGGTGTCAGTGTTGCAGCACCAGCGTTCCATGCTAAAGCTGTAAACATAGAATCTGCTGCGTTAGCCATCATATCTGTATTAACTTCTTTTGGACTCATGTTTTCCATGTCAGAAGCTATTGCATCCATTGCAGCAACCCCAACAGTTTCATTCAACATGTCGTAAGTAACTGAACCAGCACCTGCTCCCGCAGTACCACCCAATACAGACATAACTTCTGCTTTTCCAAGAGGACTAGCTAAAACTCTGCCGATCGTTGGATCTGCTACTTTTGCAAGTAATTTTGTAAGACCACCTAATAATTTAAATCGTCCTGGTAGTCTTGCAGTTAGTTTATCTGAAAAATTACTAAACATTTTAGTTCTAGCAAATAAACCTGTATTTTTATCTCCAGGTACTTTTGATTTAGCTGCACTAAATATTTTCTTTCTCATCATAACATAAGGTGTAATTGATCCTATTAGATCACCTGCAAGGACTGCTTCAGATCTACCATCTAATGAGCTTCCTTGTTGTTGTAGTTTTACACCAATAGGATTTTTAACTGCAGCATCAATAGTTGCTACATCTTTTGCTGCACCAGCTCTTTCGGATTGTAATTCATTCATTGAAGGACCTGTGATTAGTCCTCTTCTAATAGCTTCGTCTACTGCTTTTTTTTGTCTAGCATTTAATTTACTTGGATCAAAAGTATTATTGTTAATTTGATCTTGAATATCTTTCAAGGAAGCCATTAGTTTATCCCTTCAATAATATTTTCTATCTCTTCTAAACTTAAATCCCCTACCAATTGAGAAGCAACACCACCTTCACCTTCAAACACTTCAAAGTTTTTTAATCTTCTTAAATCTTTAAGTGTGCTTTCTAATCCACCAGCAACTGTATATAAACTTTCTTGTCTTCTAATATCTGATTCAAGTTGTCTTCCGATAGCTTCGATAGAAGCTCTTACGTCTTTAGAAGATCTCCCTAATGAGAATATGTTTACAATTTCTTTAGCAGCATTAACGTCTCTTTGTGTTAATCTATCTTGATCTTTAAATGTATTTGCAAGTGCATAAGTTAATGTAACTTCTTGCACAGCAAGTTTTTCTTGTTCTTCTCTAGATAACCCAGATAACATTCCTCTACCTTTTAATCTAGCTTTAGCTTGTTTAATTAAATTTTTACTATCTAAATTTTTCTTAGCTGCTTCTTTACCTTCATCACTTAAATCAGGATCTCTATCTATTGCAGCATATTCGTCTGCTTGAAGTTCTGCTACTTTTGCTTCTAATGCATCTAATGACATTCCTGATACTTCAAAACCTAAAACTTCTTTTGCAACCCCACTTAATCTTCTAGTAAATTGATCAATAGATAATGCAGCACCAGCTTTTACAGTTTCACCAGACTCATCCATTTGATTTAATGTTTTTAATACATCTCTTGTTACAGATAGCGCATTGTATCTATTTCCAAGTACGTCTTGAATATCAAATAATCTTTTATCTACATTCTTTTGTGGTAAGAAATTTTCGTATTGACCAATAATTTGACCATTACTATCAGCAATTGGGCCTCCTTGATTTACTGGTACAAAAGTTTCTCTACCATCTTCACCAATACCTGCTGCAATCTGTTTAGTTCCATCTTTTAGAGAGTACCCTTTGTAATTTCTCAATCTACCATCAGCTCCTCTAATTTGAATTATTCCTCCGTCCCTTTCAGGTCTTTCAACTTCAGCATTTGCATTATCATTTACAAATTTCATATGATCTAATGCTGCATTTAATGATGCTTCTCTGTTACTAGCTCTAAGCTCACCTTCTTTTAATTTTATTGTTGCGTAATTATTAACCGCAGGCCCTATTGCCTGACCAAACACTTCCATAGCTCCAGCAATACCAGATCTTCTTGTAGTACCTGTTAATAATCCTGATGCAAGATTAGCTAAAAAGACTAAGCCTGCTTGTGAACCTTCGTTTTTAAAAACCTCTTCTTGATATTTTTTGGCAAGTGCTATTGTTTTATTAAACTCTACATCATCAGATGGTCCACCTAAAGTAATTTCATTGTTACCTTGAGCTGTGCTTTCAGATTTCTGTGCCTTCTTTTCTGGAGCAGTTAATAGTTCTTCCGCTTTTCTTCTTTCTTTATCTTCTTCTAAAGTGCTTGTGTAATTAGTAATACCATCTTCATTTCCAGGAGGTGTTCCACCACCTAGTGAATTTTCTTGCACTGAATCTAAATTAGCTATGTCGTCTGAATTAGCTACGTTGTCCTGTAGCAATGGGTCGCCTTCAGCTTTTAATTCTTTTGATTGATTAAAACTTGGTCTTCCAGAACCAGGTTTACCTTTAATAATTTTTCTATCTTCTGCAACTTTTTCTTCAATTGGTTTTGGTTTAAATTTTCCAAACAAGTCTGCATCTGATACACCCTCTCCCATGTAACTAAATGCTTTGTTTCTATTTTCTATTTCGAAAGCTTTTCTTTCTTCAGGAGACATTGCATTTATTTTTTTTCTTAATTCTACACCTGCATCAACTCTATTTTTAAGACCTGCAATTCCTGCTAAACCAATTGTACTTGGAAGAAAACCTATTCCTGCTAAAGCAGGTAATGCTCTTGTAGCAGCGTAACCACCACCTAAACCAAACGCTGTTCTTCCAACAGGATCTTGTATACCTAAACCTTCTGCAACTTTATCACCTGCATAATAACCAAGTACTCCAGGAATTTGAACTCCTCCCTTCACTAAGTTTTTTGCACCTCTTACTGGTCCACTTACAGACATTCTTTCCATAAATGTAGGTGGCTTTCTTAAAGCAGGGACTGGTGCTCCGGTGTACGGTTGCCCAACCATAATACCTGTGTTTGCATTAATAGTTTTAAGCACACCTTTTCTAAGTGCCTCTTTCCTAAACATGGGTCTGTTTAAAACTTTGTTAATCGACATCAAAGCTCCTATGCCTGTTTATTTTGGTTATAGCCTTGGAAAGCTGAGAATGCTCCTATACCAGTACCAACAGCTTGTGCTAATGGACTAGTTGATGGTGCTGTTCCCATTGTAATACCTGATTGTGATTTAGGACCTTGTGCATACAAGTTAGCTAAGAATTCAGCTCTTTGATATGGTTCGTATTGTTGTTGTAATGTAGATTGTCTTTGTGCATCAAGTGCTGATTGAGCAAGTTGTCTTTGAAGACCACCTGCAGCCATCAACTGATTTATATCTGACTGAGCCATTTGTTGTTGGCCTAATCCTAATTGACCTAAAAGTTGACCACCTTGCAAACCAACTCTTTGTTGGTTTTGTGCTGCTGATAATGCTGTATTAAAACCTTGTTGTTGTGCTGTACCCATAGCAGTCAAAGCTCTACCTTGAAGTTCTGCTTGTTGAACACCTTCTCTTCCACCACCAAAAGCTCCCGCTCCGATAGCTTTAGATCCAAGTTGATTCCCCATTATTTGTGCTTGTCTACCAATTTCGTCTGTTACATAACTTTGATATGGATTTAAATATTGATTTATTTGCGCTGCACCAATTGGAGCAGACGCTGCTTGTACTGAATTAATTCCTGCTTGTACTGTTGGAGCACCTATTCCAGATTGAATATTATTAATACCCTGTTGTTCTAAAGCACCTAAGCCTGCTACTTGGTAATCAGGTAAATCAATAGGTTTTTGTGCGACTTGTCTCGCAATGTCCATCAACTCTATTTTTCGTTCTTCTATACCTGGTGCTTCTCTAACGTAATTAGTAGTTGTTGATGGTGGAGCTGATCCACCTCCGCCTCCTCCGAAAAAACTCATATTCTTATCCTATCCATTTTTCTAGTTGTACATGTTTTTTTTGCCATCCCCATTTCTTGGAAACTTTCTCCCATCCAGGTCTGGCCATTATGCTCATTCTTTTACATTTATTTGCTTTTGCAAATTCTGTAACTGAATTAATTAAATTGTCTTCCCATAATTCTCTTCTCTTTCCCGTGCATATTACAATCTCGTATTGATTGTAATTAGGCATTACACCAATTCTACCAACACAAATACCAAATACTTTATTCTCTTCAGATTCATCAGAACCAAACATAATCCAACATTGCATCATATCTTTTTTTAGTTCGTTCATAACCCAAGAAGAGTCTGCATACTTGCCAGAGAAAGCTAATGCTTCCGCTACCATAAATTCTGCTAAGGGCCAAAATCTTTCAATGTCCTTAGGCTCTAGTGGTAAAATACTTACTAGAGGTTTAATTTGTTTTTTGTTTGCTGTCGCCATTTCTATCCTTTAATAAATCAAATACACGTTTGTATCTTTTTTGTTGTTCATAGAAATATACAGCACCTTTTTCACGCATGTCTTTCATGCTATTTGGATTAGCTCCAGCTATGATCCCAGCACCTAATACTCCATCTGCTCTTGTTACAAACTCTCCGTCTGCTAATTGAGCTAACATTGTATCCTCGTCTTTGTCTCCTACGCCTGCTCCGTCTTCTACATAACCTGATGCTCTAACATAATTGTTTGCATCGTTTTCATCATGAGAAACTTTTGATGGAAGATAGTTAATACCACCTTCATTAAATTTTTTAATTTCAGCTAAACCACCTGTTCTTAAACCTTGTTTAACTAACGAGTATGGACCCATTCGTGGATCACCTTTTCCTGCTTCTTCAGGAGAGTAAACTTTTTCATAAGCTTTTTCTTCACCTGTAGTTGGATCTATGTAAGTGTACCCAGGTCTATTTTCTTTCATGTCTAAATAATTCATATTGTAACCTGGCATATAAATATCTGTAGGTTGTTGATCAAAGGCACCACTTAAATAAGATGCTCCAGCAATTGCAGCTGAAACTTTTCCTGGACTATAATTACCTTCTTTATTTTTTAAAATATCTAAAAGAGTTCCACCTTGTTGTTGATTATTTAAACCAGCAGCTCGTTCTTGTAGTAATTGATTTGATGGTACTGCTTGTTGAAAAGGTAAAGCACTTAAAGATGAATATTGATTTGCTAATTGACTATATGGTGTAAAAGCTGATTGTGCTGCTGAAAAACCTGGCACACCAACTGCACTTCCTGCACCTAAAACTGTTTTACCACCGTAGTAACCTGCTGTAGCGCCTGTTATACCACCTAGTATCCTTCCAAGTCCTGATGCTCCTGAATCTTTTGCTCCTCTGTATCCTTTGTAACCACCGTAAGCGGCCATTGCGTAGGGTAAAAACTGTAGCATTAAATATATTCTCCTTTTAAGATCTTAAGTATGAAATAATACCATTTAACTACAATGGTTTCAACTCATCGGCAAAACAACCTTCGTATTGGTGTTCTCCCACATGTATTATTGGGTCATTGATATAAACATAACATTTCCCCCCAATGTCCCTCCAAAGCTTACAAAATGAAAAATCCTCACCTAAAAATATCTTTGTTTCACTATCGTGTAATGTATCAAAAAAATTCCACATATGGGGTCTATCTATGTACTCACCATTAATAACTGTCTTTTGCACTATTCCTTTGTCAGGATAAGCCTTTATCATTTTATCAAAAACACTTCTTTTAATTAACATACATCCTGTTGGACTATGGGTTACTTCCATAACTCCGTTATCTAACTTTATATCTTCTGGGTTTTCTACTTTCATTGGATAAGTATTTAAATACCTATGTATATCTTCAGGGCCCTTAACTTCACCATCGTTCCATTTTTTGTAAAGTTTATCCCACATCATTGTTTTTAAGGGATAGGGAATAGACATTAATTCTTTATCTTTCTTCAACATTTTTAATATAGAATCTGCTCTGAAATATATATCCGAATCTACAAATAACATGTGAGTGCATTTAGATTCTAGAAAAGCTGATACACATAAGTTTCTACCTTGAGTGACTAAAGAAGATTTTAACAATGTAAATGTAATTTTTATTCTATGTTTTATACATAGTTGTTGTAATTCAAGTAACGCTTGTGTGTAATGCATAGCAACATTACTATGACAAGGTGTGCAAATCATAAGAAAAATTTCAGGTTTTGTTTCTTTTTTTCCGGTGTCCCGTTTCCACATAGGAAGACTAGCTTTCTCGTAAGGTGTTACCTCAACTTCTTTTAAAGTTTGATAAGTGTCTTCATTTATTGTTTCTTTCATTTAATGCTCCTTTCAAAAAGTTAGTCCACTCCATACCTTTTTTGTCCCAACTATAAAATCTTTTGTAAAACTTTTGTTGTTCTTCTAGATGTTCTTGCATGAAATTTTCATGTAGGTAACTAGCTGCTATGTTAATAGCTCCTGCAGTATCTTGTGCCATTTGTTCATAATTTTTAGAATAATTAATGTATACAGGCCACTCTGCACATGTTTCATACAAAGCTCCAAAGTTATTTGTTATTACATGCACACCAGATGCTAAAGCTTCAAGAGCAGAAGCACAAGATGTTTCTTCAAATATACTTGGATATACAAACATATCGTAGTTAGGCATCATTTCTTTTATGTACTCATTAGGTTTATAACCTATGTAGTTTACGTTTGGTAATTTCTTAGCTTGTTCATATAACGCTTCAAAATCTTTTTCAGTATTATCTGCAAATTCAGAACCATAAACTTTACAAGAACTATAAACATCTAATTCTATATTAGGGTTTTCTACATCTTGCATAGCTCTTAATAATACATTCAAACCTCTCCAAGGAGTACAATGATGTATTAATTTAATAGGTGTACCTCTTTTGTATATTTTTCTAATTGGAAAATCTTCTACACCGTTCTTAATAACAACTGATCTTTCTGTAGGTATATCAAACACCATTCTAAATTTTTCATAATTCCAATGACTGTTGAATACATACCAGTCATATTCAAAGTGTCTTTCTTTATTAGTAAAGAATTCTTGAAGGTTAGGTTGATCCCAAGAATTTTTTTGCCAAAGAATATTTAGTTTGTTAGGATCTATTGGGACTTTACCTGGTATAGATGTGCATATTTGTACTTGATCTAGAAGTTCTTTTGAAACATGCTTTTCAAGCATTTCCATTTGCAACTCAGTTGCGCCTCGAGGTTTCATTATTCTTTTGTGGCAGCACCCATAGAAACTTTAGTTACTTTGATTTCGAGGTCTTGTCTAAAATCATCCACAGAAGTGTCAGTATTGGGATCAGCAACATCATTATCAAAATCAATTTTACTAGCATATATTTTACCAGTTCTTTTGTGTTTAATAATTTCTTTTGCTTCAGCTGGTATTTTTATTATATCACTCATTTTTGTCTACGTCCTTGTCTATTGTATTTTTTATTATTCTGCAACTTCTTTTTTTTATTAGGGCTCTTACAATGTCTTCTAGGTCTCTTCCTAGGTTTATCTCTTTCAACAAAGTCTTTAAACTTTCTAGCCATTTTCTTGTGAACGATCTAACAAAGCATAAGAAATTATTCCTTGTATTTCATTTGCAGTGTCTGCAGTCATTTTTAATATATCACCTGCTTCTAAATTTAAGGTATTATTAATTACATCTATTGTTGTGGTAGCAGCAATTGATTGTTTAAATATTCTAAAGGTTGTAGTTGCTGAGGTGTCAGTAAATTGAACTTCTAAACTTACAGCACCAGAATGCTCGTTACTTGCTTGAATTTGTTTTATTAAAATAGTTGCATCTGTTGGACAGGTAAGAACACTTGTACTTCCTGTTGTTGTTAAATTTATTCCTTGATTTTTATATTGTATTGTCATGACATAAAGTAATTAAACGAATCTTGTTCGTTTTTCAAGTCTTGTTGGTATGAAGTATTCAATTGGTTTTCAACAGTAGCTAAAGCTTGGTTAATCTGTCTAAAACCTTCAGTTGTGTATTCTTGTGGTGGTTCCGGTACATATACATTTATTTTAGCCATGTAATGCTACTCCTCTCTCTGAAGAATCAAACCCACCTCTAGGTGAAGTACTTGGTGCACTTTGGTTTGCTCCACCAGGTCTATCTCCTCTGCCTCTATCACCTACAGAAGAATTTTGATTATTTAATCTTTGTTGTATTTGTTGTATTTGATTTTTATTTTGAGCAGCTATTAATTGTTTCTGCATTCTTTTGTCTTGTAAATAACTAGAAATTACGTTTCGTTTACCTACTAGAGCAGATATACCAATTAAAGGATTTATTGAAGTTCCTAACATAGTTGATCCTAAAGATTCTAATCCAATTTTTTCACCAATTTTATTTAATGCAATATTTTTTATTACGTTTGTACCCATTGTTTTAAAATCTGGCAAAGTCATACCTTCATCTACTAAAGGAGCTATGCCTTGAGGTTGTAATTGTTCCACTATCTTCTACCATCTGGGTTTACATCAGCTCTGAAAGTTCCAAATCTCCAAGTTTCATCGACTGCTGTGTTTTGTATTTTTAAATTTGCCAATCTTCCTCTAGCTCTTGTATCTATTTTTTCTGTAGACGAGTTTATAGTAAAAGGACCTAATTGAGAAGAACTTCCAGCATCAATAGGAAAGTTTTTTAAGAATATTGTAACTATTGCGTTACCTTGTAGATTTTTAAAGTCTGGTAAAAACCTACTCACTCTTAGCATATTTTCTCCGTCTCCGTCTGTGGGTAAATCAAAATCTCCTGATTGAATGTATGCAGGTATAGCAGTCTCTGTACCATCTAAAGCTATTTCGTTAGTACCAACTTCCTGAGCAAAATATAAAGATGATCCGAAAGTATTTGTTGCTCCGCTTAAATTAGAAATTGTTGGAGTTGCAGTAGATGTGTATTCTGTTGCATAAGGCACATCATAGGTACTAGCATCTGCATAGGAACTTCTAGCTAAAGTCATTGTAGCCCAAGTATTTTCTACATAATTATAAACTACTGATCTATTGTTTTGTACTGCTGGACTACCTGAGGGGGTGCCTGCTGGGTAAAACCAAATTATTTCATTAAACAAAGAATTGTGTGAGCCATATATAATTTCATTAGATGAATAATTTATACCTACATTTGATCCGGTGGTCGTGAATACAAAATCTTCTACAAGTGATGGAAGTAATTTAACTGTACCATCAAATACAAAAAACCCTCCACCTGCTCCCATCCAAAATACTTTACCATCCGCATATACGGTTGCGTGTTGACCAATACATCCACAGTTAGAACCAACTTGTCGTATAGAAAAAGTAAAGGGCGGGCCCACAAACTGCATTGTATATGCTGCTTGGTCTGTTAAAATTAAGTTGTAATCTTTACCAGAAACTGCTGCAACGATTTTGTTTCCGGTGTCCAGTCTAAATGTACCTGCAGTATTTACAGAAGTTGGTTGATACACACTATAGTTTTCTTGATCACTAAATCTAATAAACATTGGATCTTGTGTAGTAGAATCTCCAATAGTTGTTTCAGTTCCAAAATGAACAACGTGTCTATCTCTATCTGATGTTATAGTTAATCTAGTTGCTGTTGGAGCACCAGACATAATTACTGCTCGTTGTTCTAATGGGTTTGATACACCAGGATTCCAAACAAATGTTTTACCATCTTTTACAGTAGCAATCAGTTGTTCCCCAAAATTATCAAGTGACCATGATCCAGGATCTAGAATTAAAGAAGAAGTAGTAGTTCCTGATCCCCAAGTTAACCTACTCCAAGTTCCTGTGCCCCAACCATAACCATAAGTTTGAATTGTTGGCCCTATTTCTTCATAAGGATTTATTGAAGCTCCACCTGCTGCGGACATTCCTGTACCTGTTTCAGTGGTAGTCATTTTAATAGTAAATGAATTCGTAGCTGTAGTTAATACTTCAAAAGTAAAACTAGTAAAATCTGTTGTGTTGTATCTTGTGACTGTTGCTTCTCTTACTGCTACACCACTTGAATGAGATGCTGCAGTTGTGCTGTTTGTACCTCTTGTGCATCCTGTTAAATCGTTCGAAGACTTTCCTGTATATGTAATTAGTTCATTACCAATTCTTACAGTGCCTGCCGAAGAAAAACCTGTGGAACTTGTAAGTGTAATAGTTGTAACAGAATCATTTATATCACCATTAAGCGTAGTAGCTTGTCCTGGTACAGTGACAGATGAAAAAGTAATATACTCTCCAACTTCAAGAACGTGACTTGTTTTATTTACGGTTACAATATCTGATCCATTTGTTGATGTAAAAGTTGCACCTGTTATGGCTGTAGCCAAAGGTGTTACATCATAAAATTTGTCTTCATAATAAATATATAAAGCTTTAGATGTACCAAGTGCAGCATATCTTCTACCTTCTAAATCTGTCCAAGTGTGTTGGGCTCTTGTTGGCCCTGCAATTGTTTGTTGACCTATAGCTGTATAACCACCTATTTTTTCTGGTTGTCCATATCTAAATCTTACAAAATCTCCATCAATCCATTGTCCTTCTGCTCCTGATGGGGTATCTGCTTTATTGAAACCTGGGGCTATTCTTACATTTGTTAAAGGCATATTAATTTACTCTCAAAAATCTATATTGAATTTCTCCATTACCACCTGCAGCTCCTAAACCGGTAACACTTTCAGTGCCGTATTGAGCACCTCCACCACCTCCACCTGATCCACGAGTTCCTGCAGTTCCACCAGTTGATCCACCTTGAGGTGATCCTGCACCTCCTGCAACATTACCTGAATAAGATGCACCACCAATAGATCCACCTATTTGACAGTTGTCTCCACTACAGTTTCCATTGTTACCACCAACAACTCCATTACCTGATTGATTAAATGTTCCAACCGGCCCTGATGTCAAAGTTGTTACTGCTTTAGTTGATCCATCACTATCTCTAAAATTTCCTGACGTAACAGCTGAGCCATTTATTGTAGCCGATCCAGCAGTTCCTGCAGTGTTTGTTCTTAAAGGTCCTTGTACTGCACCACCTGTACCACTTGCTCCACCTCCAGCACCTAAAGTAAATAAAGATCCAGTTGAAGATCCAGAAAGAGTTGTATTAGTTCCAGCTGAGGCTGTTTTAGGATGACCAAAATTAGATGTTTGATTTCCTGGTGCACCACCACCACCTATTCCATAAGAAATTGTTTCGCCTTCAGCAACAGTAAAGACTTTATCTGATACATAAGCTCCTGATCCTCCACCTGCTCCTGCAGATTCACCCCCTGCTTTATCGTAACTAACTCCACCTGCAGCTCCACCACCTCCACCAACAGAAGCCTGTATGTGAATTGCGTTAGCACCATCAGGCACTGTGAAAGTTCCTGATCCTGAACTTAATGTTTGAATTGAAGTTGCTTGAAAAGCTGCAAATACTAATTTCCAAACACCAGATACTTTTGCATATATTTCATCTGCTTCTTGCCAAGTACCCGATACTTTGCCATAAGCATTATCTATCTCTTGAAACGTTCCTGATACTTTGCCATAGGTATTAGCCATTTAAACTCCTATGAATATTTAAACCAAATGTCTCCATCACTACCTCCTGATGGGGAAGATGTACTTATTGTAAATTTTCTTTGTAGTTTTGCAGCAGTTATAGCATCGTTAGCAATTTTAGCCGTTGTCACATTTACGTTAGAAATGGCAGCGGTCAAAACAGCATTATCTGCTAGCTGTGCGCTTTGGATTGCATCGTCAGCAATTTTATCGTTGTTTACTGCATCATCAGCAATTGAAGCTGTTCCTATTGTACCACCTAATGTATCTAGTGATACTTCATTTAAGTTTGTACCATCAGCATATGCTGCATAAATTTTTGAAGAATCTAATGTAAATCCAGTTCCCGATGCAGTTTTAATCGTAAGGTTTGTTGGATTAGTAATTAATCTGCAATCAAATATATAAAATTTTTCTATTGAGTCTGGTATAGTTACTGTCGTTGCGCCAGCTAATGTAATTGTCGCAAACTTAATTACCATATTTCTAGCAGTAGAAATAGATGCATTACTCATTACTAGTGCTGTAGTTGAACCGCTTGATAAAGTTATAGATTCAAAACCTGCTATTGCTTGTTGAACAAGTTCTAGATTTGTGTTTGTTTTAGTTCCCCATGTACCCGAGTTTTCACCCGTAGCCATTAGTTCTAATTTAAGATCTGATGAAAATGTTGATGCCATAATTTTGTATTATACCCTTTTTAAGCTGCTATATCAACTTCTGTCCAAGTATTAGAAACCCCTTTATTTACTTCAGTCCATGTGTTGGTCACATCTGGATCTACGTTAGACCAAGCAGTAATTAGTGGACCATTTATAGATCCAGTTAATTGAATACCTGTGACTGCAACCTCTACTCCAGGAACAGCTACTGCTGTACCAATAGAAGAGGTCAACTGAGAACCTGTAACATCTACAGGAGTATTTATATCTATGGTTTCTTCTCCTAAAGCAGCTGTTATTAGACTTCCAGTTACACTAACATTTGCATCTGCGGTAGTTGTTGCAGAACCTATTGACGTTTGTAATTGACTTCCTGTAACATCAACATCTTTACTTATTGCAATAGAAACTGAATTAACTGAGAATGTAGCTTGACTTCCTGTAATACTTATATTTGCGTCACCTGTTACATCAACACTATTTGTTGACATAACCATGTCATGTTCAGTAACAATAACACTGACATTACCGTCAGCACTTACAGAATAAGTACCAAGTGATAAACCTAATTGTGAACCCGTAACTGGTACGTTTGCATTTCCTACAAGAGCTTCTTCTCCCATTGACATAGTCAATTGAGATCCAGTTACTGCAGCACTTGCTCCAGCTTGAGTAGAAGCACTTCCAATAGAACCTGTTAACTGAGAACCTGTTACACTTACATTAGTGTTTATATCAATATTAGAATTTCCTAAAGACCCTGTTAATTGTAAACCTGTGACGGCTACATTTGCATTTGCAGTTACAGTTGTAGCACCGATAGAACCTGTTAACTGTGAACCTGTAACGGCTACGTTGACACTAGTTCCTCCTAAAGAAGATATCGGGGACTGTGATAAAGCTGTAATACCTAACATATAATAAAATCCTTAAAAGGAGACAGGGGGTATGTGGTGGTGCCCTGCCTCCATCTAAGAATTATATCATCGCTTAAACCACGAAGGAAGACCTAGATGAGGTCTTTTATCAAACATATTGTCCTTTGCACCTGGTGTTTTACGATTATTATAATGTAAAAAAACCTGTACGCATTCCTTACCTTTAAATTTATTTCTCCAATGCTCTAGTTCACACCCAGAGTAAACTAACATATCACCTTGTTTTAAATCTACTTTAATACCTTTAGCTTTGCTTTCAGCAGTTATTTTTCCCCCATTTGGTATACCCACATTTTGATCAGGGCTAAGATATATAGGCCAAGGATCACCACCTAAATTCATAGTAGTAGATATCTCGCAACTAAATCTATCTTTGTGTCTTTTTAATTCATCACCTTTTTTATATATTCTAGCATAAGTATATGCAGGATATAATTTAAGTCCTGTTGCTTCTTCCATTTTAGGAAGGCATTTTAATAATAAAGTTTCCATAGCCATATTTGCATATTGCGAATAAGTGTTTGGAATCTGTTCATCTTTACCTTCATAATACCCAATTATTGTCTCAAAAGGTGAGAAGTATCTTGATTGTTTACAGGTATCATAAACTTGTTTTTGCATACTAAAATAATTTGCAATAAAACTAGCTAAGTCTTTTGATATTGCTTGACGGATAACTGTATATTTTTTCTTTTTAAACATCTTTAGCCATTTCTTTTGGTACAGCTTGTATGTTCCAATGTATAAATCTGAAAGGCTCTTTACCAAAATCTACTGCAAATTCATGTTCCAAAAACCCTGGAAAGATAATTAAAGTTCCAGGTGTAGGTTTAAAATGTATAAGTTCAGATCCACCCCACACACCTTTTTGATCTGGTTTCATTTTTAATTTTGTAGCTCTAGCACCAGTTCTCGGTTCGTGAAATACTGGAAAAGATGTTTTATCACTGCACTTTAAAAAATAAAAACCCGATACGTGTTGGTTCCAATGTATATGTGCACTGTGATGACCACCACCTTTTTTAGCAAACTCTTGTACCCATAATTCAGAAAACATAGTTGTGTATTGTTGCATATCAAAACCTTGATGATCTAAATACTCCCAAGACTTTTGACCAATGTAATTTCTAAAATCTAAAAAATTATTGTCTGCTGTAAGTGGTGTTGAATGATATGATCTTCCAAAGTCACCGTGTTCTTTTATAAATTTTTTTTCTCTGTTTCTTGCTTCTTTAATATATTTATTAGAAGCTTTGTTTAATGACTTTACAAACTCTGGTTTTTTCTCTGACCAGATAGTTGTATTAAAATAATTATTGATAAACATTATTTAAAAGGTTTTCCTAAATGCCAAACAACAAGACTATATCTTGTGCCTGATGTTACGGGTTTAACTCTATGCCAAACAAAAGAAGGAAACACAATAATAGATCCTTTCGGTAAAATCTCTTTTGCTTTTACTAAATGTTTAGTTTCTTCTCTCATATGTGGATCGTAGTTTCTAAAATCAAATTCTAATTCACCACCTTTATATTCTGAACCATCTGTTAATTGACAAGTCATAGATAGTTTTCGAATCTTACCATTGTCAGGTCCTTCTTTTTCATAAGGTTTATCCCAACTATCACAATGCCAATCATAATATTGGTTGTGTTTATATTTTGTAAACTGACAAGATTCACTTCTTTCCCAATCAAAGTTCCAACCAGCTGCTTTATTTGCTTCGTGAACGTATGGGTGTAATTCTTTATATATCCAAGTATCATTTAACCAGACTAGATCAGAGTTTCTTCTTCTCTTCATATCTTTGACTTCTTCTTTTTTTAAATCTCTATCACCATACCCACCAGTTCTAGCCATTACTTCTTCTTGTTGATTAGCATAAGCTATAACATCATCACAAAATTTTGGTGTCAGAGCTTTAGGAAAATGCCAGTAGTAATTAGATAAATTCATAAGTTATTGTTTGTACAAAATTTAAACTATCTTTCTGATCATTTGTTACAGTATACATATTAGTAGATGGAAACATAACAAACATATTTTTTTTAAGTTCTATGTCCCAACTTCTTCCTTTACGTCTATTATCATCGTAATGTATTTTTATCCAACACTTATCAACTTTAACTCCGTAAAGCATTGTAAAGTCAGGTGAGTTTCGAAGATCTACTGGATCAACATTTAATAACGGTTTAGATACTTGACCAGGTTTATAAATATTTCCCCACGTTTTTTTGTTAATTAAATTTATAGCATACTCAAGACCAATAAAGTCCCGCATGTAAGTATTTAACATATCCCAAGTTATTGAAAATGGGAATTCTTTGTTAGTAAACGATGATTGTAAAATATCGTTAGTAAGTTTTTCTTGGTCTATCTCAAAACCTTTTGGCATATCAACATCACCAAAGAATAAACTTTGTTCACTTAAAATATTTTTTTGCATACCTGAATGTAATATATACATCCATCATTTTTGGTGTCAATTGATATAGATCAATTATGCTTTAGAATCTGTCAAATCCCAAGTTGTGTTATCTTCATTCCAAACGTAATGCCATGCGTGAGTATCTGCTTCGTTTTGTGAAGTTTGTTCAGCTGTTAAATCAGGTGCATCACCGATTGGTGATTTCCAAGAAGCTGAATCATTATGTTTTACCCATGAAGCATATGGTTTTTTAGGCCAGAAGATTTCATTATCTTCGTCCCAAGTATAACCGATACCTGCATAGTTTCCTCTAAAAGGTGTTCCGCCATCTTTATGTGTATTACCTGCTGTATTGTAAGATGTTTGAATCCACATTTGTGCAGGCCAATTATTATGAGTTTCTAAATATTGTTGACCTACTGATTCATCTTCAACACCATCAGCGTTTTTCATATCTTTGTTATCAAGTGTTAATACTTGAATAACTTTTCCGTTCGCTCCGAGTTTTGCAAAATGTGCCATAATTATCTCCTATTATATATTAAGTTTTAAAGTTAGTAAATACATCCTGTTTTATTGATATTTATATCTAATAATAACAATTCCTGAACCACCAGCATAATAACCTCCACCACCACCTCCAGTGTTTGCTGATCCAGCAGATCCAGGACCACCATTAGTGTTCCCTCCATTACCTCCACCACCAGGACCACCTGCACCTCCAGCGGAAGGACCGTTTCCTCCACCACCTCCTGCAAGAGTTACTGGAGAACCTGTTATTGAATTTGCTACACCATTACCACCAGCACCACCATTAGTACCTGGACCTGGAGTTGGGGAATTTGCACCTACACCTCCAGCACCACCTCCTCCACCGCCAGCTCCGACAGTTGAACCTCGTGATCCACCACCAACACCACCGTTATTTCCTTGAGGTGGAGAAACTGGTGGAGTATTACCTGAACCTGCAGCTTTTGCAGATCCTGTTGGACCGGGATTAGCAAAACTACCTCCGCCTCCTGAACCACCTGGTTGACCAACACCTGTTGATGATCCATCACCTCCTTCAGCACCACCTCCTCCACCTGTTGATGTAATTGTACTAAAAACTGAATTTGCACCTTTGTTACCTGGATTACCTAAAGGATTAGCAGTTCCTCCAGCACCTACTGTGATTGGATAACCTTGTACTGCAATTGGAAAAGATCCTGCATTACATCCAGGACTTGGAAAAGTTGTTCTATGACCACCTGCTCCACCACCTCCTGCATAATAAGCAGCTCCTCCTACACAAGTACTACCTGCTGCCCCACCTCCTGCAACAACTCGATAGTCTACATTACTTCCACCTCCAACTGAGTTTCCTATTTGTGAAACACAAAAAGTACCAGGTCCTGTAAATGTATGAATTTTAAAATCTCCAGAGGTTGTAATAGTTCCTCCTGTTGCTGTTATAAATAATTGTTGTTGAGAAATATCTGCTGCTTTAGAAGCATCGGTAATAACCCAACCTCTTGTTGAGTCTACATAAATAATAATAATTGAAGTTCCTTCAACAGTAATTTCAAATAATGTCGTTGAACCTTGAATTTTGTTTCCATTTGAGTTTAAAATACATTTATTTGTATCGAATGTATTTGCATAATCTTTTATACCAACCACATCACCAGCAGAGGGTGACGCTGGTAGTGTTACTGTGATTTGTCCACTTGTTGTATTTACAAAAAAACCTTGATTATCTGTTGCTGTAAAACTTGTAGTTTTAATATCTGAAGGTTTCCAATCAACTTCACCTCTTAAATAAATTGATCCTGTAGTATTATTAATTGTACCACCTGTGATTCCTGCAGTTGAAATTGATCCTGCATTTGTAATTGTTGATCCACCTGATGTAGATACTGAATCTCCACTATCTCCGATAGTTTGTGTTGTCCCTGTTCTTGGACTAATTTTATTTGTTTTAAATTCACTCATAGCTATTGAAATTTGTAACGAATGATAACTATACCTGAACCACCTCCACCACCTCCACCAGGAGCTGATGCTATGGCTCTACCGCCACCTCCACCACCAGTGTTGACTGTTCCATTTTGTGCAACAACATCAGTTGGAGCAGCACTATTCGCTCCTTTTCCACCATCACCTCCACCACCAGATCCTCCTGAACCTTGTGTTCCAGCATATGAAAAACCACCGCCTCCACCAGCTTTTGTAACGGGTGAACCAGTTATTGAAGTTGCAGCTCCGTTTCCACCATTTCCCCCATTAGAACCATAAGAGTTTGGTCCTCCTTGAGCACCTGCAGCTACTGCTCCACCACCACCAGCGCCAGCATATCCACAACCACCTTGACCATTTCCACCAGGTTGACCTTGAGGAGGACTTACAGGAGGTGTATTTCCAGCAGCACCTGGTGTGTGAGAGCCTGATGTTCCACCACCACCGGAACCACCTGTTTTAGCAGAAGCAGGTGCAGGAGAGTATCCACTACTTCCACCACCTCCGCCTGTAGATGTAATTGTTGAAAAAACAGCAGGACTTCCTGATGTTGAACTAAAGCAACTAACACCACCTCCACCCACTGTTATTGGAAAAGCTGATGCTGTAATTGTAAGACCTGTAGGAGCTACTAATGGGCTAGCTGTATATGAAGGTGTAATATCTCTACCTTCTCTAAAACCACCTCCTCCTCCACCACCTCCGTTACTTCCTGCGTGACCACCACCTCCACCACCTCCTGCAACTACATTGTAAGAAACTGTGTTGGGTCCACCTGTCGGAACTGTTGGGCCATTACCTAATGTTGTAACTGTAAATGTACCAGGACCTGTAAAGGTATGAATTTTATAATCACCTGAAGTTGTTATTGTCCCACCTGTAGCAACTGTAAATAAAGGTTCTTGAGAAATATCCGATGCTTTTGCTGCAGCAGTTGATAACCAACCTTTTGTTGCATCAACATAAATTAAAGTTATTGAACCACCTTCAACTGAAATTACAAAATTGTTCGCAACACCTTCGATGTTGGAACCATTTCTTCCGATTGTAATATTGTTTGTATCAGCAGTGTTTGCATAATCTTTGATACCTACTAAATCTCCAGCTGAAGGGGATGAGGGTAGGGTTACTGTAAATGCTCCTGAAGTGGTATTACAAAAATATCCTTCACCTGCTGTTGCTGTAAAATTTGCTGTCTTGACTGTTGTCTGCCAATTAACTTGGTTGTCAATTGTTCCTGTAATTGAAACACCTGTAATTGTTCCTGTGTTTGTTATTGTTCCTGAATTTGTTAATGCTCCACCACTTGTTAAAGTAACACCGGCTGGAATAGTTACAGTATCGCCACTGTCTCCGAGTGTGACTGTGCCACAATCTGCTGTTGGTGTAATTTTGTTAACTTTAACTTCACTCATATTACCTATTGAAATTTATACCTTATTACTACTATTCCTGAACCACCATTTCTAGAGGTTATAGCACCTGATGGCATTCCTGCAGGGTTAGACCCTCCACCACCGCCACCACCAGTGTTTGCAGTTGCAGCAGAAGAATCAAATGTACTTCCTCCACCATTTCCTCCACCACCTGGTCCTGCGGTTCCACCAGCTCCAGGTGCAGAAGGGCTTGGCCTTCCACCATTTCCTCCACCACCGCCACCAGCATACCCTGATGCAGATCCTGTAATACTTGTTGGTGCTCCTGCACCGCCAGGTCCACCAGGAACACATCTTGGTCCTCCATTACCACCTGCACAAGTTGCTCCGCCACCACCACCTGCAGCAGCATCTGGATTTGGTGCACATCCGCCATTTCTACCTTGAGGAGGACTTACTGAAGGTGTGTTTCCATTACCACCACCAGGTCCACCTATACCTCCAGCTCCACCACCTGAACCACCAGGTTGACCAGCTCCACCACCTCCGTTTCCACTTCCACCACCAGTAGATGTTATTGTTGAAAAACTTGAATTAGAACCTTTGGCTCCGTTACAGTTTCCAGGTGCAGTTCCACCAGCACCTACTACAATAGGAAAAGCTGATGCTGTTACTGTTACTGCGTTTGTTGGTGCATTCGCTACTAAAGGAGACGCTGTAAAATTATCTATTGGAACATTTCTACCTTCTCTAAACCCACCAGCTCCACCACCGCCACCGTGATTAGAACCACCACCGCCACCACCAGCTACTACTAAATATCCTACTGTGTTTCTTGCAGCACATACGGTAGAAACAGCAGACACTGTAAAAGTTCCTGGCCCTGTAAAAGTGTGAATTTTAAAATCACCTGAAGTTGTTTCAGTTCCGCCTGATGCTGTTATAAAAGGAACTGCTCCTATTACATTAGAGGTTGAATCCTGTATGTTTTTCCAACCTTCTGTATCATCTACATAAACAAGAGTTACTGATTGACCTTGTGTTGATAAGGTTGCACTTGCATTTGTTCCACCAATTTTTTGTGATCCATTAGGTGTAACTGTCAAATTATTTGTTTGAAAAGTGTTTGTGTAGTCAACAACAGAAACAATACTACCTGCACTACCTGCTGGTAGATTCATTGTAAATGCACCACCTGAAGTATTTGCAAAATAACCTTCTCCGTTTGCTGCTGTAAAAGTTGATGTTTTAATACTTCCTGTTTGCCAATCAACAGTACCAGTTCTACCAAATCCTGATTGAGAAGCACCACTTGCTAAACTTATTGTATCACCTGATGCTCCAAGTGTAATTGTAGTTCCCGATTGACTAACTAAATTTCCACCATCACTTGCTTGAAGTGCATTTGATTTTACTATGTTTCCTGCAACCGCAACTGTATCACCAGCTGCACCAACTGTAATTACATCACCACTTTCATTGATAATGTTATTATCGTTTTGGTCTGAAATATTATCTACTTTTATTTTACTTGTCATAATTATTTAAATTTATACCTTATTATTACTATACCAGAACCACCAGCACCAGTGACATTTCCAGTAGGACCACCTCCACCACCACCACCACCAGTGTTAACTGTTCCAGGTACTGCACCACAAGTTGTACAAGCTCTTGCGCCATCTCCACCACCACCAGATCCACCAGCAGCAATTGATGCAAAACCAACTCCACCTCCACCACCTGCTCTTGCAGTGGGTGTACCATTAATACTTGTTGTTACTCCAGCTCCACCAGCTCCACCAATTGCTTGAGGTGCAGTAGCTCCAGGACCTGAAGCATCAGTTCCTGTTGCTCCGGCTCCACCACCTCCAGCTGCAGCATAATAAAACATATTTAATCCTTTTCCACCATTGTTACCTTGAGAGGGACTTACAGGAGGTGTATTTCCTGTTCCTTGATTATTTAGTAATTGTCGAGCGGGAGCTGATCCAGAACAAAGAGAACCACCACCTCCACCTGAACCACCATTTAAAGCTGTAGAAGCAGCAACTTTAGGAGCGGGAGCTGAAGAACCAGCACCACCACCTCCATACATACCACCACCTCCACCACCTGCTGAAGTTACTGTTGAAAATACTGAATTAGAACCAGGATTACCTGTAAAATTAGGAGAAGGAGGACTTTTTGGTGCTCCACCTGCTCCAACTGTAATTGGAAAAGCTGTTGCTGTGACTGTAACTCTGTTTGGAGCACTTGGATAACCATCTAATGGACTAGCTGTATAAGGAGTAACAGGACTTTTTACTTCTCTATAACCACCAGCACCACCTCCACCACCAGCACTACCACCTCCACCACTAGCACCACCAGCAATTACCAAATGTGAAACTAAATTATTAGCTGCACAAGGATGAACTGCAGAAACAGTAAAAGTACCTGGGCCTGTAAATGTGTGAATTTTACAATTACCTGAAGTAGTTATAGTACCACCTGTTGCAACTATAAAAGGATTACCTGTTGCATTACTTGTTGAATCTTGAACATTTTTCCACCCTTCAGTAGCATCTACATATACAAAAGTTAAAGATTGACCTTCTGTATCTGCTATAAAACCAGCAGCTAAACCGCCTATTTTTTCTGACCCGTTTGGTGAAATAGTTAAATTATTTGTTTGAAATGTGTTTGTATAATCTACAACCGAGACTATAGCTCCAGCAGAACCTGCTGGTAAGTTCATTGTAAATGCACCACCTGATGTATTTGCAAAATACCCTTCTCCATTTGCTGCTGTGAAAGTCGCTGTTTTAATACTTCCTGTTTGCCAGTCTACTGTTCCTGTTCTACCAAAACCTGTTTGAGAAGCACCAGAAGCTAATTGAACTGTACCACCTGATCTACCTAAAGTTACTGTAGTTGCATCTACGACAGCAGTTTTACAAGCTCCACCACCAACTGTTACAGTTGTGCCGGACTGTTGTGTTATTGCATCTACTTCTATCTTACTCATTAAATAATTACCAATGTCCCTGTTATAGTTTGTGTTCCAGTAACAGTTACTGGCCCTGCTAATACGCCTGAATCTAAAGTTTGATCTTCATTTA
>Ga0208792_1000041_pt1 | contig 54543 bp, 60 predicted proteins | sample 14_taG_FD_184087 | JGI IMG/M metagenome (GOLD analysis project Ga0208792, IMG submission 184087) | Marine viral communities from the Subarctic Pacific Ocean - 14_ETSP_OMZ_AT15311 metaG (SPAdes) (version 2) | ecosystem: Environmental > Aquatic > Marine > Oceanic | place: Pacific Ocean | collected...
AATGGCATTACCATGCCACCCTTGAACAAACCATCATGTCCCCCTGATAGTTCATGATGAAATCCTTGAAATCCGTCAAGAGCACTGAAGGCTCTTTTGATTTTCTCAGTTACTGGACGCTCATCTGTACAATCTTTAAGAGAAAAGAACATATCGTTGTTTGTAATTACGTATCGTAAAGGGAATGCTCCAAATTCTCCATATTTGGCAGGAGATTCAGCAACCTCTTTGGTTGCACTCCAAATATAATCTCTTTTCTTATTATCTTCATAGTTTGTTCCACCATGAATTGCTCTTGCCCTGTCAACGGCAAAATGTTGTGCCGTTGTATATGAACGATTTAGGACTGAGTTTCTTGCTTGAAAAACCTTTACTCTGGAATTGTTAGAGCCGGATGTCGAGCCAGATAATGGCGAGCGATCTCTCTCTGCTCTTTCGAGCCACCAGAAACAGTTTTCATTCTCAGGAGTCCCTCCAACAGGTGCATGCCCTTGTTTCCATGGGTACAGGTGCCTGTTGATGGTGTTCATGCCACCTTCTAATGTCGGAGTTTTAAACTCTATTGTGGGAAACTTATGTGTGTATTTATCTCTAGAGAATACATAATTCTCAATCACATTATTAATACCGTCAGAATGAGCCAAGGATGCAGGCACAAGAGCCACCAACATCTCACCCAGTGAATCATCTAGCCACTTATAATAATCAATGTATTTGTCCAAATCAGGCTCGTTAGACACTCTCTCGAAGAAGAGTTGTCTTAAATTTCTGAGATCTTTGTACTCTTCTCTATACTTATCTACTGGGCGTCCGATTAAGTTGTTAAAATCTTTAACCGAAGACATGAAGCGTATCATCTCTTCAGATACGGTTTGTGCCATTGATTTCTCAAAAGCAATATAAAAGTCTTGCGGTAAAGTCTCTTTTGTGAATTGGATATCGTCTTGTTGGCGAATCTCGATCATATCATCGCCTTGCAATATTTCAGGGTAAGTTGATCTTGCGGCGTTGATATATTCCACATCAATAACTTTTTCATCATTAGATAGAAAGAAGTCTCCTCTACCATGATAAAACTTTCTCTTCACATCTTCAAACGCTTGTACATATCTTTGCTCGCCAGAGCCACTAGTGACATCTAGGGAAATGAATTGTCCGTTTGAATCAGAATTAGATAATGTTTTAAAGTCCCAATTTAACAATAAAGTATCAATCTCTGGGATCTTGATATCATTAACATCGTCTTCCATCAAATAGGCAGAACGCATTGGGGATTTAGCACCAATGTTACTACTATCATATGAATGATGCAGTAAGGTTTCGTTATCTAGATAGTTCATCCAGTATCTGACAAAGCCAATCTTATGATCAGAACTTTCTTGTACAGAACCAGTAAAGTTTGTTCTCTTGGCTCCGGCATATATCCGTTTTGAAGAATTCAAAAAGTTATGCGCATTTGCCTCTGTAACAGAAGAACTCAATTCAAAAGAATTGATTGTATAATTTCCTTCAGTATTGTACCCCACAAAATCAATTATATAATCTGCATTTAATGAAGAACTAGCCACAAAGTCTGTTGTTGGAAATTTCTCATTACGTATACGGAAAGAGAATAGCCATTCATTATTGAGGTACATATCATCATATAAAGATGAAGAAAGGTGTACACCTAGGACTGACGATGATAGATGAAACCTAACCCTTTTAGATTCTACTCTATCTCTCTCAGAATACATTTGAATCTCTGAGTAGTCTGTTCCCGGAATTGTATAATCACTCCCGTCAGAAGCATCTGCTTGGTGCATGCCCAAGATTACAGATTTTGTAAATGGAGTATTGTATCCATATGCAGAATTCCATTCTAATTTATTGGGAAGTATTACTTGAGTCTCTACTGTAATCGGTATGTATTTTTCAAACTCAGCGCCAGAGCCAGATATGAAACTAACCCCGTTTGAGCCTGATGCATACTGATATACAGTACCATTAAACCTGTCTGGATGGTTAAAATCAACAAACTTTTCTTTAGTTGCTCGAATATTGTAACGATCTTTTACTTCAAAATCAACATTATCGCCATAAAAATTAATTTTAACGACATCTTCATCAATCCCAAAAGCATGCAAGACATTTCTAAATGCCTTATTCGTTCCTTTCTCTTTGTAAATATTGATCAAAGATGAGTAAACATTCTGATATATCTGATTCTTGACGTCATGAATCTTCATTTCGTAATTTTCATCTTCACTACGTGTTGCCAATGCTTCGATCACACTAGCGTCTGCGAATAATTCTGGTGCTACAAATCCCGCATTTGTCAAAAGTCTGTCGGCAAATGGTAGAGGTTTTACTCCACCTTCAGTATTTGTATTACCGTTCTTATCGTTTATTTTAGTTTGAAAATGTGCATATACATCTTTGAGGCTGTTAAGATCCTGAATGTGCAGATACAGATTATCATAATAACTAGCCATAATGTGCGTAAGGATATTGACATTACCTTCTTCTTTGTCTTCGTCTAGAATCCATCCCGGAACTGACTTAATAAGAGATGCATTGTTATTGATATCATGCATACTACCAGACGCTTTTAGTGCGTTCAATGTAGAGATATATTGAGGATGTGACGAATAGATAGTAGGATCTTTGAATTCTTTCGCTGATGCGCCTGCAAGTACAATAGCCGACTCTTCTGATCTAGCACCAGATTGATACCCAACCCATGCTCCATTAGAAACACGTCCTGAATAATCTAACACTGTTGAGTCAATGCTTGCAGTTTGTGTGATCCCTTCATTAAATTTATAGTATACTCCCAAGTTAGTATTCGCTTCGTCTGTATTTGTACCACCACCAATATTAGTCCAGTAGTAGCGTCCAACTTCTTTAGAATTTCTTTCAGTCTTCCAGTATCTGAACTCGTCTAGCGAGCCAGAAAATTTACCAGCACCCTCTGTAACTGTCGGAGAACCTGATGGGGCAGTGCGTAGCGCACCAATATAAGAAATAAGAGAACCGGTTACATTATCGATAGCAGCAGAACTTAGCGTTTGTGCTTGATTGAAGTTTCCATTAATATATAAATTAGCAGAAATGTCACTGCCACTATTTTTAAGGCTCAATGCAACATGAGTCCAGTCTACTATAGAGCCAGTTGTTAAATTTTGCCCAATACTTTGGTTTTGTACACCAGAAGTACCACTTAGTGCGGTAAACAAGAAGGGAGAACCAGCAGAAGCGCCAGTAAGTTCCAGTCGAAGTCTACCGTATTGTGCCGAACTGGATGCTTCGCCATTCCACAAGTCGAATAGTACCTCTTTCTCTGTTTTTGATGTATCGAAAGCAGGCTTTTTTACCCACATCTCAAGAGTTACACCGTCGTTTAAGTTAAATTTGAGGTTTGACTCTCTAGATTTACTGTTGTCAAGTATATTGGCATCACCATATTGCTTCTGTAGCCCTATCAAATCGGACTTATTTGGGCCGCCAAATGTCTTAATATATGTATTTGTTGTCGATTTTCCGTAACCGTCAATAATTGAACCATTTAAAGTACCCCAACTTGGGTAACTGAGACTTACGTGTCCATTAAATCTAGGATATTTATGCTCGAACAAATACATGTCGATGAATGTCGAATCAAAAATCCAATCATATTTTTCTTTTTCAGAGCCATCATATGGATATGTATTTCGAATTCTTTTGAACCCATCATCATAATATCTTTCTGCCGAGCCAAAGAAGGCAAAGTTCTTTGGATCACTATAGTCAACGTTAGGCATGAATCTTATCTTATCCTTATTGAAGGACTCAATATACTCTTGAGATTCTACCTCGTTAGCCATATCTTCCAGACTAGAAGATTTAATTGTTTTTGTTGAATTGAATAAGTCTTTAAGTTTCATATTTCTCTACTCTAAATTTAAATATCTTGTTTACAGGTTTGTAATCAGCGATAAAGTCGTCATAAAATGCCAACTTAACCCCATATGAATATCCGGGCTCAAGAATAGACATATCGAAATCGAAATAACTTCCTGAACCATCAAAAGATAACTCTGTGTACTTGACACTGCCTGTAGCGTGTTCAATAACTTTGTAGTTGTCAATGATTCTAAATATTTCATATGATCCTGATGTTGGAATATACAATTGAGGCTCTGCAACTGTTCTTGTGTAAATAGTTGGACTCCAGCCTTTTAATCTTGTATATATTCTAAATCTTGCTGTTTCGTCACTTTCGTAAACTTTCTTTAAATTAGTAATAGAGACATAATAGTCGTTTGTTTTTGTAGTTGTCCCAGTGTATCTTACTTCTGGGTAGATTGTTCCTGTGTGGAATTGTGTGGAACCTGTATACCATACATCGTGTAAAGTTTCAGATGTTCCAGTGATAGACACAGATGCGCTATAAATACCAGTTGAAACATATGATCCTGTAACTGTCACTAGTGCTGTTCCAGATGGAGCCGATGCAGACGATTCATACAGTGCTACTGCCAAATCTCCTGTACCAACAGAAGGAATGTTCTTTAATCTTCCACCGATATTATTGTAAATGTATAAAGTATTTAAATTATCTTCGGCAGGTGCCAATGAGGAACTGTAATAAAAGTTTGATCGATCATCTTTGACAGAAGAGTTCCATCTTGCTTCAATAGCAGGACGATTGAAATAATATTCGGAATCTCTTGCTGAAAACTTTTTAGTATAGTAACTGTTTGCATCTGATTCAAAACTCGATGAAAACTTTAGAATAAATCCATAGTTGTTACCACTGTTCAGAGAATTATTAAGTACATCTTCTACATATTTCGTCACATCTACTTCAAAATCTTCAAGTCCGGTATCAAATGTTTGTTCAAATGCGTAAGAGGTATTGTAATCACCTTCGGCTCCACCGGCACTCCAAGCGGCTGTTGTGGATGATGATAACCAGTTTGAGTGCCCAATATCAGTGAATTCATCTAAATCCATTCCGTAGCCTTCATCCCAGTCAACTGTCAATGGGTGTGCAATTAATTTAAAATTTCTTGGTACAGTATCAGGATGTTCGACGTTGCTAAGTTTCATGAAAAATTTAACTGATCCTGAATTTGGTAATACTCCAGCATCTCTATCTTGTTTGATAGTCTTAATATCACTGTTAAGATCTGTTTCGTTCACTGGGAAATTGATAAGTATCCTTGCTTGCTCTACGGAAGATGACGTAACTTGCCCATACATCTTAAATATTTCTAGAGAATCTGCTAAACCTGTATTCGCACCAGTACTCCTCTTACTTAGTCCAGAATTAAATTGATTGGTAATCGTATTATCTGCGATTGCTGTATATCTTTTAATAGCCATTACTTAACACTCCCTTTGATATCAATTGTTGGAAACTTAACTTCAAATATGCAATTCAGTGGACAGGCAATAAATCTTCCATCTGGGGTGGTATTAGCAGCGATGTCTATTCCACTTCTAGAATAGGCTCCACCGTTTTTGTTGGTAACATGCACATCAGTTGTATCTGCCACCCCCTCAACTCTATTTAGGGTTGAATAGACTTCTGTATAGTTAAAAGGCTCTGCGATGTCAAAGTGTCTTAAAAAACGATTTCTAAGCGTCCTTAGACACTCGTCAAGGACTTTAAATTTATCATAGCCCCCTTTGGTTACAATACTAAATGAAATGGCTAGATTGAGTATCTTCGCGTCCATAATGTCCAATGTGTCATTAATCATTCGATACTGATTAAGCCAAGTCTTGATATTGCTCTTAATTATGTCGTTTGATACACTAAGATTTCCAGCACTATTCTCAGAAATAATGTACATGTTTAAGTTTCTTTTAAACGAGTCTTTGTCTTGAAGCACCGCACATCTCTTGACTGCTCCATATTTTGGAGGCATATTGTATACCAAAGATTTGTAGTCTTCTCTTGTTACAGCACGGTTCTGTGCAGCGAAGAAAGATTTAGTTCTAACCTTTAACTCTTCTGTTGTTGGTATATTAGCATGCCCAATGATAGGGTTTTCGTTAGAAGATTCTAAAGAATTTCTCACCTGTGCTAGTTTTCCAGAGTCTAGGGCAGTCTCGTTCTCGAAACTGTATATTGCTCTGACTAATTGCGTTACCGAGCCCACCGAAGCATTTGGGTTGTTGCTACTATTAACCCTGTATACTACATTCAAAACAGTGTTAACTGGAGAAACTCCGAACTTGTCTGAGCCAAGCAGATTACTTGGATCAAAGTCTGTATTGGTTATATAGTCTCTACCAAATTGCTCTAGAATAACATTACTTGGATCAATTACTTTATCTATCTTTATGTCTTCTTCTGAACCAAAGCCGAATATAAGGTGAGTCTCACCTCTGCTTCTTTCCACAACGAATCTTCTTGGAACAGCGGTTGGCTTAAGCAGCATGGGGGCGGCTTCTCTCGTAGAAGAGTCATTATTAGATATCTCTCGATAAACAACGTCTTGCCCTAGATGCTCAACTTCGTAATATTCATGCCCTTCTTTATCAGTACAATCTAATATTTCTGCCACATTGGTATCACCTAACAAAATCTTGTTGAATTTTTTAAATGCCCCAACGGTTACATTCTTTTCAGCCAATCTGCCAGATATTATCCTTCCAACTGATTTGATGATATAATGAGTTGGAAGCCCTGTGGTTGTGTTAACCCTACCTACTACTACCTCATTACTAGAATCTCTAAAATCCACATCTTCAGTAAGGATAAAATTCTCACCGGCTGTAGATGCTAATTCAGTTCTTCTTTTAAGCACTGGTATGTACCTAGAGTCCGGAGCGAGTCCAGTTGAGTCTGCCGGGATCAATATAAAAAGAGATACATATCCATGAGCAGAAGCCCGTCCTCTGTATTTATACCCCATTTGACGTGTTAGTTTGACAACATTGTCATATTCATTTGCAGTGTCTAGGAAAGATTCGTTCGCCTGATAATCCAAGTAGAAAGATAAGATGTCTCCAGTGTAAGCCACTTGATCCATCACAAGAGATCCAAAAGAAGCATCGTTAAAATCTTTATAAGTGTCCGGATAGTACCTCTTGGCATGATTAATCAAGTCTTGCTTGATAGAGTTAAAGTCCCTACTAGTATACTTAATGGGTACTTTTTTGTTTTTATCGTCGTATTTAGCCATTTACTTCCCTCTTTATATGTTTACAACCAAAGCGCTAACTGCACCGGATCCGTTGACACTGAATTTCACAGTAACTAGTAGTCCGTTCGCAGTTATATTGTCATTATTTGATTCTGAATGAAATAAGACATCTTCGATTTTAATATACCCCATATATTGACTTACTTGTCTTTTTATCTTAGCCTTGATTCTAGAATAAGTTGAAGAATCATTTTGCTCAAATAGATATCTTTTCATTCCCACGCCAAAGTTTGGATCCATAATCCTCTCTCCCGGACTGGTAAGAAGAATCATCTTAAGATTTTGATTTATAACTGCCATGATAGTCTGGTTATTTTCATAGCCATTCGAGTCATTAATCAATAAAGGAAGTTTAGGTGAATAGTTGGACATATTAGTTACCTCAAATCTAAATAGTTATTTTATCTATTTTGATTCAAAGTAAGAATCGCTTGGTTTCTTTCTTGTTCTAATGCCTTCATGAAATCATTAGCATTTTCTTCAAAATTGTCTCTGTAAAAACTCGTGTCAGTAATATTAATAATATCATATCCAAAAAGTTCTTTAAAACTTGAAGAAAATTCGAAAGTTTTAATATTCGAATACAAATCTTTAAAATTATTATACCTTTGTTTGGCATCCTCGATGCTGGAATCTTGACTTATTTTGAAAGTTTCATATCTATAATTTATCACTGAATTTAATTCTTCTAGGCTCGTTGCATTATAAGTGAATTGGATATGCTGCAGTAATGTTGAAGGGTATTCTTCTAGTGGCAAGTCAAGATATTGATCATAAACTGTTTTATAAAAATACACAGAGAAAGTAAAGTATCTTAAGCCAATTCTCATGAGCCTGTTATATTGGTTTATTCCATCTTTGAACTTACCTTCTTCAAGAATTCTATTCCATGCATATGGTACTAAAGTAGATGATTCATTCACTAAATAACTAAAATAGTCTAAATAATCTTCTAAATCATTTCTAAAATCTCGATCTAACGGCATGTAGAACAGGTTCGACATCAATCCTATAAGTTTCCAAAGTTCTACCTCTTCTTTCCTATCAAAATCAATTGAGAAATAATCTTCGGGATCATAATAGAGTGGCTCATCTAGTGACACTTTTCCAGAACTCTGCCCGAAGGCTGTAGATATTGGGTAGTTAGCGATGTCCGGAAGATCTACTTCTTCTACAAAATCATCATGTGAGCGCTTTTGGAAACTTAAAAATTTATTATAGAACTCTTCCATAAAAGAAACGAATTCTGTGTACCTTCTAATGACTTCAGATGCTTTTTCTAAAGACAAACCTGTTTGTGCTTGCAATTGCTCTTCTATTGTTCCCCCAACGAAAGTTCCAGTATCCTGATCTGCACCAGAATTCAGATTATCTCCTCGTTTGAGATCTGCTAATTTCTTTCTCTCTTTTGGTTCTAGATAAGAACTAGCCAGATACAAAAGTCCTAATGGGCCGATTGGAGGGCCGGGAGCGAATGGGATTAGATTCATAGGTAGTGCCATCAAAGACGCGGCTTTTGGCGGTATATCAAACCCTGCCAATGATGCCCCCTGACGTATCTTCGAGGCGATCTTTATATTGGGATCGAATTGTTCTGCAAAGCCTTTAAGAATTAAAGGCACAGTCATCAATGCCATTTTCTTTGCAGTGGCAGAGTACTCTGGAGTTGTTGATATGCCAGCCTGCTGCTCTAGGGACAACATATCCAATTGCTTATCTTGCGATTCAAATGCAGAAGGATCCTGATCAAGCGTTTCAATATTTCTCTTGATTGTGTCTTTTGACTCTGAAAATATTAAAGATATTTCTGGCTTCTCTGATGTTAAAAGTACCTTGTAAAGTTCGATGATCGATTGCTTAAGATGATCTACTCTCATAATATTCATTAAAAAGTTGTATACACTAGTTTGGGTGCTGTTGCTGTCAGTAATTAATTTGGATATTGATGCCTTTGTGTTTATATTTGCTATTTTGCTTACCTCAGTCTCTGCTAATGGAAGAAGATAAATATCTTGAGCCTGCAACAGAGTTCCCGATGATCTTCTATTACTAGCCAAGTACTCATGAGATATACTATTTTTAAGTTTGTAAACTGTGCCATCTAATATAAGTTCTCTCTTTGAATATTCTTCATTAAAGTTTGACGGCATTTCATACTCTTCTCCCACTCTCATTATATAAGAAAGTCTTAATAAAGGCTTGTAACCACTCTTAAGTCTAGTAGGCAATTGTTCATATTCAAATGAGTATATTTCTTTCCCTTTCTCAGGAGATGTGCTCTTACGGTACACTCTCTGGACAAATAATTTTTGTGAAGTTCTGTATGCCTCTTGAAGTCCTGTAACGTATCCTGCAATATCCTGAGATTGAATATCCGTGTCATATGCAAATTCTCTAGCCAGTTTTGGCAAGTACTCTTCTGATTTTCTGAAGATTTTGTTAAAGTTTTTCGATATATCAGAATAAATCTCTTTCACAATATTCGAGAAAGAAAACGAAGAATGCAAAAACTCTTCACTGTAAGCAACTTTGTATTTATCTTGAAACTTCTCATAAAAAGCATCTTTTTGTGTTCTTAGGTATGTAGATAGTTTAGCCCATACGACAGCAACAAAGGCATCAGATGCTTCCAGATCGTATACGTTCGAATTACAAAATGCATTTTTAACTATCTCTTCTATAACCTGTACCCTAATCATTGTATTAATCAGGTGTTTAATAGAAGATGTTTCTAGTGAGTTATCATTTTCCGCAAAAGAGCATTTAGAATTGAACTCTTGCTTTGCTGCATTTTTAGTATCTTGTAGTTTTAATAAGTTTACAGTATCGCTGTCAATGACAAAAGACAACATGTTGTCTATTTCAAATAGTTCAGAGCCTTTCTCGCCATTTGTGTCATTCCTAAGAACTTTTGAAGTTAAGTATGACAATCGATAAAACAGTGTTGATACCAAGCCACTTCTCGGTTCTACAAAGTTAGGATCGGCGGCATCAGACAGCGTCACTACAGCACCATCAAACGATTCAAACTTAGACTTGAACTTGTTGTACTTATACTCTGAATCTGTTGATCCAGATGCTACATTCTCGACGTGAGATTTGAAAATATCTTCAATATCGAATTCAGAATGATTTAAAGATTTAATTTCTGTTGCTTCTGCACAAGGTGCATATTCTTCTGATCTACTATCGTATTGTTCAATAATAAAATTAAATTGACTTTGGTATTCATAAGTTGTCTTAAACTCTACACCCTTTTCAAGTAAATTCGTTTTATGTTCTATTTTGATATAATTTGGAGTATCAAACCTTCTAGACGCTGCTGAATTAATCTCAACATCGGTAAATTGCTTTTTAAATAAAGGAACTGGGACTGAAGATGGATTCTGCTTTTTGATGTATATGTTGTTGATAGATTCTATACCTTTCGTGGTGAAATTCCACTCTCCATTCTCTGATTTTATTTCTACATCAGAAGGAGATATCACTTCAAACGCACCTTCTACTTTTTTATATAAATTTGTTCCCTCTCCGAAATAATTAACCGCAAATTCTTTATTAAAAATAGTTGAAGTGTCTTCTGGAAAAGCCTCTGGGTTAATGTTAAGAAGAGTGTCATACACTATTTCAAAGGTTCCGTCTGGGTTTTCAATTGACTGGGAAATTACGGAGTCGAACGGATAGTTCCTCATTTGTATATATTCATTCGAACTAGTTGTCACTAAGAATGCATCCTGCAAAGTCGCTGCTTCTCCTTTATACTGCTTTTCGATTGTGTCAAAAATATTATCAAATACCATATTGTTCACGAAGTTCATTGCAGGGATTGAAGACTGTGGAGGCATGAATGAGCAAGGGTTTTCGTCAAATGGTAAAACGCTATTGTAGTTGTCTTTGATAGCACCTATCGCCTCAACCAGTGAGTCCTTCGTATCATCAATCAATCCCTCAACAATGTCATCCAATTCTTCTTCAGATATGTTATTATAATTTTCTCTAATCTTGTCTTTGATATTTGCATAATTGTCGTTTAAGTTTTTTCCTGATATGAAAGAGATGTTACTATTCTCGCACAAAGAGGCAAAAACCTCTTCATTGTCGTATACCCTTTCTAATTCTTCAAGCATTTCAAAATCGATTATATCGGACAAAGATTCGAACAAGTCAATAAAAGATGACGCGTCAAGAAGAGAAGATACCGGTTCTGTGAGGTTTGAACTTAAGTTGTCATAATCTTTCTCGTTGACTTGCCCTTTAAGTATCCGTATGGCTTCTAATGGCTTTGCTGCTTCTGATATCTCTTCAAACATGTTTTGTACATCTTGCCTATTAGGATCTGGAACTTCAAACACCTCATCGCAAAGATTAGCCAACTTAAAATCTTTTGATAATTTGAGTCTATTAAGTGCTATATCAATCGCGAAGTCTAGATTAGTGCCATTACTGGCATTGAATAAGTCTGGGATACTCAGAGAACCGAAGTTCGGAAGTCCAAGGTTTGGAAAATCGCCGTTCAGTCCACTTAGAACTCTTCTCAATATACCTTTGATAGATATAACCAAAGATCTTTCTATACCTGATCTTATCGATTCTTCGGCAGCATTGATGGCATCTCCAAAAATATCGTCCAAATTTCCAAATTGAAAATTAGTAAAATCAAAACTAGGGTTTATGTCTCCCATACTTGGAAATGAAAATCCTAAATCTAACTTTTTAATCTCAAAATCCAGATCAATGCCATCTACTCTTTTGAGCAACTTATCTCTAGTCAATTGCAAGTCTCCTAACAGGAACGATACACTCGGAATAGATAACAACCTATCTCTAAGCATGTTTTGAGGCTCGAACTTGAACCGATTTTTGAAATACAGATCGATAACAGGCTTTAAAAGAGCAGGATCTAATTTACCAAAAAACTCAAACATGTCAATTTTAAGGCTTCCTAAGTTCAAAGAAGGTAACGATAAAGAAGGGATGCTAAAGCATTCATTAATGTCTCCAAAATCAGGTAACCCTTCTGTGAGTATTTTGCACATTATTTTGGCAACCATATCTTCTTGGTAGAACTTATCGTAATCGATTTGAGAAAATGCTATAGCCTGTACCAGTTTTGCACAGTCATTCAAGCCGGCTGACTCTAGAACATCTCCTACATCTCCAACATAGTTGTCAGGTATCAGTCCCCCTAAAGTGCCATCTTTCTTGTAGTGTATGAAATATACCCCAATATTCTCAACATCAACTAGCGACTCTATCAAAGATGAATATTCCTCTCGCCCGAATAGATATTTGTCACAAATAGTCCCCCCAAAATCTGACAATTCTGGTAGTTCTAGAAATTCAAATACGATATCCAGAAGTTTAGGGAGGCTCAGTGACATCAAAACACCTCTCAGTTTTATCTCACCTAATTCTGGTATGCTGAGGTTTGAACCAATACTACCCATCAAAAAGTCAACTAGACTTTTTAAAGATATTTTATTCAAAACTAGATCGTATAATAAATTCAAATCCCCTATATTCATAATAATATCTGGAAGATCGATCAAGAACCTATCGCCAATTAAATCTCTAGACTCTCTTAATCTTAAAGTCAATTCTCTTCTTATGCGTGGATCTCTGGTAAACTTATGTATACCAGTCGCATCAGCAGCAGATAGAACTGATATTCCATCTCCTTTTTGGAATTTAGGTAAAGTGCCTATATTAAAACTCAGCCCACCATCTCTTCTAGGAAGTTTAGGTAGACTACCAATATTATACTTTAAGCCTCTGATATATCTTTTACTGAAATCTATTGGATTGATTCCAAAATCGACATTGACTGATCTAAGAATATTCTTGTGATCTTGGATCATTCTAGAGATGTCCGGATCAAATATATCACATAGGTACGACATACCGATCTTAAGAAATCTGCCGACTGGATCAAAAAACAAAACATATTTGAGTATGCCTGATTTCTTGTCGAATCCTAATTCAAACTTATTACTCAAGTCTTTAGACAATGTAATACCATTCTCATGTGTGTATTTTTTGAAATCTGCCAAAAATCTTTTAGATTTTGCAGAGAGTTGCCTGAAGTTGACACCTTGGAGGCTACCTGCTAATTTACTGTTAGTCTTGTCGAATTTGTCTAATATCTTTGACAAGTCTTTGACAATTTTTTCTAGTTCATTTCCTCTGAAATTAGTTGTCACAAAATCTGTGTTGATATTCTGTAAGGTGAAGTCTTCCATTGACATGTCTTTAAAAACATCAAAATATTTATCATGTATCGAGAACTTGATCTTAATACTCTTACCCGGCCGGGTTGAATAATTAAAATCTCCAACTTCTAGAAGTCCAAATGGACTAAGTACGAATTCAAGCAATTTCTCTTCGTATTCTGTAGCGTCGATGTTTTTTCCATAATATTTCAATATGTCATGTGCAGCGGCTGCTTTTATATTCTCAAGACTTTTTAATTTTAAATTATCTTCTAATTCTTTCTTATCGAAATACCCAGTCTCTAGTACAATATGCACTTTATTATTTCTGCGATATGGTATGCCAACTTTGATATCTGCAATCTTTTCTTCCAGTTCTTTTGCCTGATCATATGCTTCTTTATAGTTTGCAGCAAAAAGTTCTCCGGCAGTGTCTAAAAATGCCGCTCTCATGAAATACTTCTTTCCGCCGTATTCAACTTGACAATATTGATATCTATCCCCCAAATTAATTTGCAGGACTTCTACAAACTCTCCTTCTTCGATCATCTTTATTGGATTATCGGGACTATCTGCCGAATCATACAATTCGGTTTTCATAATTGTTTTGAAGTTATTCATCTTTCCTCGCCTTAATTAGTATTATTATGTCTACTGTTGATGTATTTTTTACCAGATACGGCATAATAAGTTTGCTTGTGGAATTTTATGTTCGTCCTGAACTTAAAGAGATCCTTAACAGTCTTTGTGCCTAAATCTTTAGCAATCTGTACTCCTGCTGGGATTAGGATTTCAGATGGAGCAGTAGGTGTTCCAAAAAAAGCAGTGATGTGGGTGTGAGATGCCACTTTCGTATTAAATTTCATTTGATATACAATCGCAGAAGATACGATTCCTGCTAACTTATCAATATGATCAGCCATTTTTTCAAGTGATTCATTGACGTTATCCCCCAAAACCAAGGGTTGTATATTAGCATCATCATTGCCTGCAATCAAATCAATACCAGATACGCTTAAAATATCTTCACCATGAGATCCTTTCGTATCTGTTCCAGTAACTAGTTTAATTCCTTCTCTACCTATTAGCCTTATGGCATCTGATTTTATTCCAATTCCAGATCTAGCAGTTGAACTTCCTACTTTTCCATTAACTAAATCAAAATTATCATCAATATCAGTCTTTTGGCTGATATAGATCCTTGATGCGTCTAGTTTAAAGTCTGGATCTGCTTTTAAGTTTTCATTCCTAGAGTTTACAGTTGAAGGATTGTGAGACATTCTCCCAACCACCATATCTATCGAACCAGCACCTGAATCTCCCCTCCCTCCATAACCTGAGAGAATTGAGCCGGGACGATCTTTGCCAACCACAACATATGCATTAGTTCCATTTTCTATTATTTTCTCTGCTTTAGTTTGTGTGAATTGAGGTATAGGTTCAGAAACTCTAGATCCTGCGATACCTTTTCCAAGTACATCATTGATATAGTCTGGTGATGATAGGATATTTTCTTTGAGTTCTTTCTTAAGGTTTTCTATGTTTAGTGCTTTCTTGAATCTAGGCATTTCTTCACTCCGAGTATTAATTAGTTTCTTATAAGATTGTTATGTGAACATGTTGTTGATATGCTTCAACAATTGGCTTGCCACCTGCTTCAATTGCAGACTCGACAATTGCTCTGATAAACCTAGAGTTATTCATTTGAGTCTCAGAGGCGCCATCATATGGCTGCCCTTCTGCTTTTAAATGACTCCAAGTATGGATGTCAACACCTGATCCGTAGTTATGCCCTCTTTTCCCATTTTTTGCTCCTTTGTCGATATTCGCCTGAACGGATGCCACTGCTCGTGCATTTGCTGATGCATCTCCTGCTTTGTGCTTTTTCCATTCGGCAACTACATCTTTAACCCATTGACGGCTGGATCCATAAAGACTCCAAACTCCATTCTCACCTAGTTTGTCCATCTTGTCCCACATCAAATAAACCTGTTTGGAGGCAGTTCTTAAAGTGGATGTTACTCTGATCTTCTTGAACGCACTTCCGGTATTAATAGGATCATTCAATGGGATTCGTCTGTAATACGCAGAAGTAAACCTGTCCATGAATTGCAAAATAACATTAGTCACTCCTTTGTCACCATCTGTTGTCCAGCCGAGTTGTTGATGATTTTCAATTTCTGAGAATCTCCTTGTCGGAGGTAGTACAAGTTCTCCGTTTCCGACAGGATTTGGTAACCCACCCATACCGGGATTAGGTGCACATTGTAGCCCCGGAGAGGCATTGTTTTCAACTGGTGGCGTCTCGGTAGGCTCGGCAGTGCCCTCTACTCCTAATGTAGGAGTGTTATCAACTGGAGTCTCTGCTGCTGGAGCCTGAGTTGGAGATTCAACAGTACTTCTAACTTCTGCTTTTGATTTCTTTTCAACTGTTACTTTACTACTTAGGAAGTTTTGCTTTTGAGACTCTTTGATTCCTATTGATTCTTTTACAACAAGCAAGACTTCTTTTTCCAGCCGACTATAGCCGTCAATCAAAGTCTCCAAAGCAAAAGCATATTTTAATTCTTCTTGAAGTATAAGTTCGCTCCTTTCGCCAAACAAGCATGGATCATTTAGAGTTTTTAGAAAATTAATTCCCCCTAAATTAAACGAACTCAATCTTTTACTAGCAAAGTCAGAAGAAGAAATTTCTGAGAAAGGTGTACCTAACTTTTTAATTTCATTATTATAATCATAATGATTTGCACTAGCAAAAACTTTGTAAGAATATTCTAGTTCTGCTGCCTGAGCATGCTCTGTTTCGTGATTAATATACCCATATTGTTTTAGCCCTCTGCTGAATGTCAACTGAAGACAGTTGGCGTCAACTTCATTAGCCTCTTGTAAAGTCTCTGTAGTATAGTGGTTTATGAAATAATCTGGTTCAACCTCTCTAATGGTGGAGCCCAATAATTTTAAGTTTTCTACAAATTGGGGAAAATCCTGTCTTATTAATAATCCAGTCTTGACTCCTCTTGACTTGAGTTCCATCATGATTTTCTTAAGCCTATCGGTGTCTCTCACCCTTCTTTCTCCTTTCGCCAATGTGAAGCATATGTTATATACGCCTTTTCTGAGAAGTGTGTCAAAAGTGAGGCTTACGTCAGAAAACTCAGGCATCGTGTCAAACTCATTGATCGAAACTAAATAAAATGCCTTGTAAACTATATCAGAAGTATTTGGCTCTTTTTCATATGCTATTCCATCAGAAAAAGATTCATCAGCAGGATCAGTGCTCAGTTCTTGCTCCTCAGAAGCCTCAGGAGCCTCTTGAGCGTCTCCTTCAGGTTGAGCAAGGTTAAGAGTAGGGGCTCCAGAAGCAAACGAGTCAGCAGTCCTACAGACGCCCCCTCCTGCAGGTGGACTACTACTGTTAACGGTGGCTGATACAGATGCGCCAGAAAAATTATTCTTATCTTGAAAATCAATTACAACAATATCTCCAACTTCTGGTATTGCTTTATCCTTTGTCATGATTGCTTTTGGGTGTCTATTGATTGCCTTCCAATCTTCACCATTTTCTGGCTCAGGTAAATGAGCATGCAGTTCTGGTACTCTAAACCTGATTTCAATATAATCTGGTAATACACCTTTGTCTTCTTTAAGATACGACATCAATGGATTTCTCCAAAGCATGTTATCTACGGGAGTGTCTATAACTTCCAACACTATAGCATTCATGGCACCGACAGACTCAAATGCATCTGCCGTATGCTTATCACGAACATTCTTTTTTAATTCATGAAATATAGATTGCCCAGAATCATCCGAGAAAGTCCTCTTCGCTTTCTTGTTTGATATCTGATTAAGTCTATTTGGAGGTGGTATAAATCTTGACGCCATCCATTATTTCTCCTCTTTGTCACTGTTTTGGATTATATCATAAATATTATCCTTATCATCTCCTGAGAAGTTAAAAGCGGAATCTTTCTTTTCGTCTTTCTGTACCAGTCCTGCTAATTTAACTAACTGCTCATTAGATCTTTGAAGAGTTTCTACGTATTTTGCTGCAGCAAGTGATACTTCTTTGTGACTATGTTCACTTTGCCCAGCAATTACAATAAGATCGCTCAATAACTCTTGGGTTATTTCACGATCTTTTCTTATATTAACGACTGCTTCTTCAATAAATTTATTAAGTCTCTTTGACATTATTCTTCACCATTATCATACCTTTCTTTGAAATCAGAGTATTTTTGTCTCATCTTGGATAACTGCACAACTATTTGTTTAGTGTTCAAGCCTGTGATCTCTCTTAAGTATAAGTAAATAGCCTTTTTGTTAAATATTTCAATCTTATCAGCGTTATCTATTAATGTATTAATTGCATCGTACACCTTTCTTTCATTCGGGCGCATCGTTATAGACTCCCAAGAAGCAATCTCTTCTTTTAAAAGTTTCATGAATTCTTCACGCTCTCTATCTTCATGATACGTATCTTCTCTTCCGGGTTCAAATCCAGCCTCGATTTGTCTCTCTAGAGAGGTTTCTCTCTGGTTTTTCTTCTTGTTTTTCTTGACTTGTGCGATAAACCAATTCTTTGTAATTACTGAAAAATAAGAAAAGGCTTTGTGCCCTTTCTCTGGCTTAAACTTGTGTAATATAGTCACAAGCATTACTTTACAGTCTTGCTGCAATTCAGAAATATTTGGCAATGATGTAAACTTATATGTATATACAATCTTGTCAACCATTTCATCTAATGCAGGATGGATCAGTTTTTCGTAAAGTTCTGATTTCTTGCTTAATGGTGTATCTGGATTATTAAATTCAATAATCGCATTTTCATGTACCTTGGTAAAGTACATTCTTTTTGTCCTAGGCTTCCGTTTCTTCGCCATCTGTATCCTCCTGTAGATCGTCTTCGAACACAACCATAACTTGAGAATAGTTTTCTATTTCTCCTGCTAGTCTTTTCATGTGCTCAACTAAGGATGTGATGGTTGGATCTCCGTAAAAGGATTCGACTTTGTTTATAGCCCTTAGATGAGTGGCAAATTCAAGCAATTTAGATCTCATTTCCATAAAATCATCTTCCATGGAGATCAAATTTCTCAAAAGTTTATAAATATACCACCCCAAAAAACCATTAACAAGAATTGAAATTGTCAATATAAAATATAAAATCATAATTTAAAACTCCTATCAATGTTCTTCTTGTATTCCTTTACTTCTTTTCTTGTTTCTTCGATTGTTTGATTTACTACATCGCCAACTCTTTGCCTAGGAGTATTGATGGTAACTTCGCCCAAAAGAGCAGGAATACGCACAACAGAAGGAGCATCACAAACATTACAATTCGTGTGCTCCTCAGTCATTCCATGCCAAATTTCGTACTCGCTCTCACAAGCGTCACAGCGGTATGAATACTTTGGCATTATTGTACACTCGTTTCTACGAACTCACCAGAAGTTTCTTGAGTATTAGCCCTTAAAACAGGTGGGTTGATCACGATCAATCCTTCAGTTGGGTGTACAGTCAACTTAAGATTCTTTAAAATTGGAACAATATCAGTTTGATTCAGAAGGCTATTTTGCAAAGCCATCATAATTGCCCCTAATGCTTGATCAGATAAATGTGTAGTTTGAACTTCGGTGTTCATGTTTTTCTCCTTGTTTAATTATTATACGTTTGAGATACTAGTTTTATTCAAAAATTTATTAACATAATCTGTGCATATGAAATCATACTTTGAATATTCTATTTCTGGGTGTCTTTCTGGAAATAACAAAACGGTATTGTTTCCGCTCGTTTCCTTACTAGGGTAAGCCCAAATATATCCTCTAGAAGTTATAGTATAATCGTCTTGTTGGTGCCAAAAACAATGCACTTCAGAAGCCAGCATTTGCTCTAGAGCGTACTTGTTTTTGGCATGGCACCAAAGCCCTTCTTGCTTGAGAAAAGACTCTTGAATTTGATATTTGGGACTGTCATGCCCTAATAAATAATTTCCATCTATATACCAAACATCTATCTCAACATGCAATCCAGAATCCAACAATGCTTGAATCGCTACTGGATGGTTTTCGATATCTGGATCCTCTCCGTTTACGTATGCCCTGTGTGATATAATTTTCACATTGACTCCAGACTGTGTGGGCTCGTTTGATCATAATAATTAATTATTTTAGGATTTTTTAGTTTGACTCTGACATATTCATATCCATAATATTTCATCAACGAAGCCCTGTGCAAGCCATCTGAGATTAAATAATATCCTGTATCAGTAACTTGACAAGAAATCATGTTTTCACTATCACACATGACTGCTTGAGGATAAAATTTTTCTATCAACTCTTCATATCTTTCAACAGTATGCCTAGGATCTGGATCTGTATTGGTATATCTGATATATTGCTCTTTATCTCCATTTAAATATCTGTATTGAACGCTGCTCTCGATCTTGATCAAATCATATACTCCAGACTGCCCTTCTCTATAAGAAACTGCTCTAAGCAAAGCAATCGGAACTACTGCATAATGATTTAAATATTGATTTAAATTGAAAAACTCAAATATTTTATTTGATTCGTGAATCTCGTCACAGCCATGAATATGTAAGTGAGAGTATTTTTTTCTAACTTCATTTTTCATTTCGAAAGATTTTTGATTTAGTACCTTTGGTGTCTTAAATTGATTAGCAGGCTTTCCTATGTTAGAATACGTTGGATTATGATCTTCATAAACAATAACCTCAAAAGGGTGAGAATAGAATATTCTAGGATCATTAGGGTTCATTTTTATCTCGTATATTAAATTCAAGATATCATACTTTCTTTTGTGATCTCCTCCAATTTGCATCTTCTGCCTTTTCAAGATCTTGAAGTTATTTTTCTCGATTTGCGAAAGAAATGATTCAGTTGGCTTGGGAGTCCACATAATAAAAGCCATATTCTCTTTATAAAACTTGAATACCTGTCCGGTAGAAAGGATGGTATCCATTGCGTTTCCAAGTGCAGAATTATCTGTCTTAAGCATATTAAGACATCGCTCAAATTCTTCTTTGTCATTTGTGATACTAGGCATTAAAAACTCTATTCTCCGAATATATTTCTCAGGGATAACGCCACCTTTATCAAAGAATGCACGATATATTAGTAGCAAAGCATCCCAAGAAGAACTAGGGATACTATAGCGGTTCTTAAACTTCACTGAAGATTTGAAAATGTCTGATTCTACTTCGTGAGATATTACAACCTTTTTTCCAAAATAGAAAAAATGGTTATACAAGTCTATCCTAAAAGAGCCATTGGGTATATCTGAACATCTTTTATGGTTGGTAAAATATGGATTATAACTACATTCAGTTTTATCTATCGAAAATCTTTTCGAAGGTTCATCAGTTTTAAAATCCTCATTGTTGTTCAAAAAATCTAAAACTTCTGAATATTTGTGATGATCTATTACGATATCCAAATCGGTATTTGGGAACAATGGTAGCCTATCGTATCCCCTCATTATAACATATTTGATTTCACTTTCTCTCAAAAAGTCAATAAATGACTCAAATTTTTGCCTATGAGCCTGTATGTCGCTCATTTCACACTCCTAAGGTAATTATTTAAATCTTCCGGAGTCCCAACTCCATGCATTTTATGTACAAAAAATGGAACAAGAGTTTTTCCTTGTCCGATTAGTTCGTTATATACAGGAGCAATATAGAATTCGTTTTTAACTCTTATATCTTTTTGAATCATTTGTTCGGCAGATTTAACAAAATCACTGCCTTTCCTATACCAATATATTCCACATGTGGCAATGTCTGATATTGGTTTCTTCTCTGCGACTTCTGTACAGAATCCTCTAGAATTAGTTTTCACGAAACTCCACTTAGGATGTACATCATTGAAAGTCCACACAATTGCATCAACATTTGTAAGGTTTCTCATGAGGATGAAATTCTGCGGTTCATAATCAATAATCTGATCTGAATTTGCAATAAGCAGATCGTCATCAGAGTTAATCAAATCTTTTGCCAGTAATGCTGTACAGGCTGCTCCTTCGGTTAGTCCATCTACCTCTACAATTTGCATCCTATCATTTGTGATTCTTGATAATGTCTCTCTCAGTCCATCATATTTTTCAAGATGACTCTTACGTACCAAAAATATATACTCGCAATCAAAATCTAGATTTTCGATTACTCTCTGTATCATGGGCTTTCCATTGACATCGATCAATGGCTTGGGGAATGTATACCCCTCCTTCGCGAATCGGCTGCCTTCACCAGCCATTGGTATTAAAACTTTCATAGTATTCTCCTTATATTATTTAATGTGACATCATATATGTCTGTTACTTCTAGTACTCTTGCTCCACTAGCATATGCTGCTTTTTTTCCTTTGGGTGAGTCCTCCACAATCAAGCACTCTTCCTTACCAATTCCAAGCAAACCCATTGCTAATATATAACAATCCGGATGTGGTTTATTATTTTTCACATCCTCATTTGTGATCAAAAAATCAAACAATTCTAATTGCCCTGTTGACTTTAACATCTGAGTTGCTGTTTCTCTGATTGAATTTGTTACGCAAACTAATTTATAGTTCTCTTCTTTCAGTTTGGTTAGCATCCTTATTTTATATTTATCGACTGAGCCGTGTATTTTAATGTTCTCCAGTGTTCTATCTTGTTTCATTCTCCATATGTCTTCTTTCTCATCCTCAGAGATCCCAAGCATATCTAACTTAACACTTGTCGGAAGTCCATTGTACTTATCAATATGATCATCGTAAGATATTTTAAAACCCTTGTAATGCTCAAGGGCATCGTTTAAAGAGTGATAGTGCCAACCACAAGCATCCACCAAGACTCCGTCTAAATCAAAAAAAATTGCTTTAATCATAATCCTATCCTATTCCAAAAATCTACTTTTAAATTTCTATGTTCTTTGTTGTGTTTTACATATGAATTAGGATTAAAAATAATTTTAGAACTATTCCTAATTCTTTTGCTCCATTCCACATCTTCCATTTGGTTTGCAACTAGTTCTTCATTCAGTGGATTCTCAAGAAAAAACTTTTTCTTGATGACAAAATACCCTCCGCTGAAATATTGATATTCAATGTTCGACTCGTCTTCATAAGGCAGTGATCTGTGAATACCAAGTGTGGGGTGATCAAGTGTCACCCAGTCAGTATATTCTCTTCTGCCATCAGACATCAGAACTGGGTTTAGGCACAAATCACAATTTTTAAAACGCTCTTTTATCTTAAGATATCCTTGATACCAAGTTGGGTGAAAAACAAAATAATCATGTAGCATAACAATGTTTTCATATTTTGCTAGTTTTGCCACATCATTTTTCTTTTTTGTGATCCACCCCTTTTTGATTGTTTCATGAAAGTCTACTTTAAATAAGTCTTCGAGGTTTCCTGAGAATCTAGAACCTTGTCCGCCAATCACTATTATCTCATAGTTAGGGATATCTAAATTTCTTATTGAACGCACGATCTCCGAAATTCTTTTACATGCGTCTAATGAATTGTCCGTTATAATACAAAAACTAAAATCAATCATTTAACCTCACACTTATCCCACAGATGAGAATCAACTAATCCTGATTCTCTTCTGAGATCTGTTTCATACATTTCCATCGCCAATTCTTCAAAATCGTATTCTGGCATCCATCCTAAAACTTTCATCATTTTAGAAGGATCTCCCCATAGTTTTGGAACTTCACAAGGGCGATAGAATTTTGGATCGATGACAACATGATCTTTAATGTCAAGCCCGGCATACTCAAATACATATTCAAGAAACTGTTGGACTGAATTGGTTTTACCTGTTGCTAATACATAGTCATCTGCTACATCGTGCTGTAGCATCATCCACATTCCTTTCACATAATCTTTTGCATGCCCCCAATCTCTAAGGGCAGAAAGATTACCTAGGCGAAGTTCCTTTTGGTGCCCTAGTTTGATTCTTGATGCCGCTTTCGTTATCTTTCTAGTGACAAAGTTTTCTCCTCTTCTTGGAGATTCATGATTGAAAAGAATGCCAGAGCATGCAAAGATGCCATATGATTTACGATATGTCCCTACCATATGGTGTGCAGCAAGTTTGGCACAAGCATATGGAGAAACAGGAGAGAAACGAGTTCCAAGCCCTTGAGGACATTGAGCATTGTCTCCAAACATCTCACTAGTAGATGCTTGATAGAACTTACAGGATGGCTTCTGCAAGCGTATAGCCTCTAATGCATACAAGCACCCCATCAAGTTGATTTCCGTTGTAGAGACAGGTGTCTTGAAGGACGTACCTACATGTGATTGAGCAGCCAAATTATAATATTCATCTGGTTGATATTCATGTACTAAACGATAAAGAGAAGCAGAGTCTGTAACGTCTGCTTCCTCTAGAATAAAATTACCGTTATCAAGCAAGTGAGAAATATTTTGAGTCTTATTGGAAAAGTCAGATACTGTTCTGCGATGAGTGCCAATCACCTTGTAGCCCTTATCAATCAGAAATTCTGAAAGATAAGAGCCATCTTGTCCAGTAACACCAGTTACTATTGCAGTTTTCATAATATTACAACTCCTTCTTCGCTTTGTGAATCAAACTCAATCTCCAACTGTTCGTTGAACAGATCATAATAATGTTGCTCACCTAGGTAAGATTCCTGAAGTTCCTTAGCCAACATGTTCCAGTGATGTGTGTTTTGGTATACATCTCTCATTTTACTTCTAGCGTCTTCATTGTCAACATAAGCCCATTTAGAATCTGCTTGAAGGACTCCATTCCAGACTGCTTGCTTAGGAATAGCCTTAAGTTCGTACTTCACAGCAGCAAACTTCTTTTTAAAAGTTGTAATCTTTCCTTTGGTTTTCCCACCCTTAAGTTTTCCTTCAGGATTAACATCCTCCTTAATAGTTAAGAAATCCAAATGCCCACTCCAGTCAGTTGCTACGACAGGCAGTCCATTGCAAGATGCCTCGTATAAAGGAAGTCCAAATCCTTCCCCATGAGTAAAAGATACCATCGCTTTCACTTTAGGGTGATTATATAAGCCTTGCATTTGTTCATCAGATAAATTACCGTGCAACAGATTAATCGAACACTTCCAGCCTTCTGATTTCGCTGTGTTGGAGATTTCAGAAAATTGCTTTTGTATATTATGGAAATCCATAACAGAATCATTAGCCATGTGCACTTTCAGTAAAAGCCCGACATCTTCATTCTTGAACTCTTCGATAAAGTTATTAATAACAGCATCAACATTCTTACGTGGGCCCAATTGAGCAACACACAAAAAATTAAAATCATGCTTCAAGTTAAGTTCTAAATCTACTGACTCAATGTTTCTTTTGGGAAACCCTACAAAAGAAATTGGAGTTTCGCACTTATACTCTGGAATTTTCTTTCCTGTGGAGTTATCTACTGCTTCGTATGTAGTATTTTTAAATACATCCATTCCGTGCTTCGAAATAGTGACTACTTTGTCCACTTCGTTACCCTTTACAAGCCACTCTCCAGCAACCTTATCTGTCTCGATTCCTGCCGTATATCCAACATCATGGGGGCTAAGACGCTTCCATTCATTCGGTATTGTACATTGAACAGAAGCATCAAATTGTCCACCATTTTGTTGATATAAGACAGTCTTCTGCAGCAAGGCATCAATTAGTTTTCTTTCTTGATTGTCCTTCCAGATCCATCCAGACTTTCCCCAATTGATATTATGCATGTACAAATCAATTCCGGGGTTTGACATCATTGCTCTAAGAGCAAATCTTCCCATTTCACCATAACCAGATCTAGAAAGAACTGGTGCTACTAATAATACTTTTTTCACGCTACCTCCAATAGTCTATAATTTGAATGCTTTCTTGTTTCCCAAGAGCCTTCTTCTTCATGGATCTTAAGCATTAAATCAACCCATGTTTTATTGAACACTTCAAAACTATAGTTCTTTACTACGTGTTCTCTGCCTGCTCTACCATATATTGCTCTATCTTCTTCAGACATTCCATACATTGAACGGAGTGCTGCTACAACTTTCTTTCCGTTTAAACGATCTTCATAAATGTAAGGCACTTGCTGTGAGCCGATCACTGATTTAGAATCTGGCTCTAAGCCTATGCCAAACCATGCTTTTCCGTCTGTTACCTGCTCTTGCAAACCACCTGTCATGTTAACGATTATCGGTGTGCCACAAGATAGAGATTCTAACGTTGCCAAGCCAAAGCCTTCTGCATCTGAAACGTTAATTGTACAATCAACAAAGTTATAAAACATAGCCAATTGTCCCATGCCAACTTTCTGAGTAGAGAACAATACTTGCCCTTTGTCAATCTCCAACTCTCGAACGATTGCATGAAGATCTTGTCCATATCCATCTTTTGGATCTGTATGCATAATTAAAGACGCTTTGTCGTGCCCCACTTGATCTAAGAATTCTTTAAACCAAAATAATAGAGAACCACTCTGTTTGCGTCTAGCATTGCGATTGTTCCAAAAGAAAAGAAATTTTCCTTCTGAATTATGTTGCTCATCAAATGCTGTTCTAAATTGTTCTATCTGCTCTTCTGGAAGAGGCTTAAAAAAGTCTGAATCTACGGCATGTGGTACGTACAATTCATTAACATCAGGCGCAACTTTCTGCACAATATCACTAGTGACTTTAGAAATCGAAGCAATAAAGTCATTAGACTCATAAAAAGCCTGATTGTACTTAGGTAATGGGTAGTTATCCCACACATGATAATAAACCATAGGAATTAGAGAGCGAATCTCCGCTTCTATTTCCCATAGCCAACCATAAAAACGAGGATCAGTCATAAAATACAAAACATCAGGACGTTCATTCCTGATGATAGATCTCACAATATCCTGTGTTCCGTAGCCATCAACAGGGAAGATTTTCCATCTTTCTCCCCATTGCTCCGTGATCTGTGGCTTAAGATCCGGATGCTTAATTGCCCCACCAAGACTGATGATATCAAACTTATCAGACTTGAGCAGGGCTTCTATAATATATTTTGTTTGAGTTCCGACACCCGATGGTGATAGTGGGTGATCAGAAATAGTTAAAATTTTAATTCTTTTTTCCGACATTTCTTCTCCTTTATGTTACGGACAGTGTTCAGTACCCTTGAACTCACAATAAGCACAAGAGAGTCTATTCTTAATATAAACACGATTATCGATATTGTGAAGGGCTCTTACTAATAATTCCATAGCATTCTCTGTTCTTCTCTTTCCAGAAGTAACTTTGAATAACTCTACTTCATTAGACTTTGCAGTCCTTTTCAAGAGCCCAAAATGGCATTCGATATTCTTTGGATCGATGCCATGTTTAATCGCATAATAATGCTTATAAAAAATCAATTGGTAGACAACCATCTTATCAGACTTTCTTTTAGCGTCCCAGCCCCAAGAGCAAGTTTTCCAATCTAATATGTGATAAGTGTTGCCTTTCTTGACAATCAAGTCAATGAAACCCTTAAACTTAAAAGGGGTTCCTTTATATTCTGGTATATCTTCGAAGATATCCTCTTCGCATTTTACAATCTCGTAATCTTTACCAAAGTAAGAATCGAGTTTGGCTTTATATTTCTCTACCAAGTTTTCTCCTTGAGTCCTAAATTCACCAAAATGGCTGTCTTTAATCTCTTCGGACAATAGGCTTCTTTCTTTCTCAAAGGCAGAACCAAAGTACTCTCTAAGTCCTTGCTCATCTATCTCATTCTCTAAGTGCTTTTCAATCGTCTCATGCACAGCAGAGCCAAAAGCGGTATAAATGTTTCCAGAAAAAGAGCCATCTACCTTGTCAATATTTGATAGTTTGTGATAGAAAGGGCATTTAGCCCAGTTTTTAAGTTGTGAAAAAGAAATATATTTGTTAGTCATTAATCCCCCGATTTTGATTTTTTTGTTCTTCTTTTCTTATACGTTTGAGTGCTAGGTTTATTCACTTTTTCTTCAACTTTATCAATCTTATTGAATACCCAAGTACCTTCTAGGGTAGGCTTTAATCCTTTTGTCGAATAAGAAGTCAAATGTTCATTCGTTCGACTCTGCAATTCATATTCTGAAAGTGTTATGCCTTGCTCTTTCAAGTATTGATTTAGTTCAGAATTGGAAAACTGCTGTACTGGATCATTGGCGTATCTTCTAGCCGGCAATTCAACACTAACAATCAATTGTTCATCATTCTCTATTTTATCGATTTTGATTTCTTTCATAATATTCTCCTTAATTAATTTTAAAATCTGTACTCTTGTCTAGTAGTTCTATTCTAGAGTGTAATATTGGTGATATGTTCTTGAGTTTAAGTCCACCTTCTAAGTAATAGTCTTCAAACCCAGTAGCAAAGTACTCACGTACTGAGGTTGCAGCATATGGACGTATGAACAAAGATGGAGCCATATTAGTCATCTTTTCATAGCCAACTGTCTTATATAAAAACTCATCCATCTTCTTATCAAATTCAGTATTAATAAAGTCAAAATAAGACATATCATACTTCTCTAGAGTGTACTTCTGTGCCACTAAGTCATGTAGTCTGTTCATCTTTCCCAGATACTCGTTGATAATTTTCCCATCTTGATATATTGCCTCAGAATTATTCTCTTCAAATCTATGAGCAAACTCATGTATTAGATCATCTAGAATCTCTTTCTCACTAGTCAGTTCTTCACTGGAAATATAGATGTTGTCTTTATGATGCAAGGCAGTGAGTGATCTTTTCTTGAGTATGTCAAATTCTCCAAAGTATACATTATTGATTCCCAAGTACGACGAAACGGGCAAATTGCTACGCAACAAGCCCATTACTTTTTCAATGTTAATATTTTTCTTAAGAGGCTTATCAAGTACGAACTCAATCCCTCTATTAAAATAAAATCTCTTCTTTTCAGAAAGAATTTTACTCTGCGATTTTTGCAGTAACTTCGTTAAGTTGCTTCTGTTCCTTGACAAGACGCTCTCCTTCTTCTACATCGTTTAATGCCTGTTCGTATCCACGAATCCAGTTTTCTTCTGCTATAAGCAATAAGAACTCAGGAAACTCTTCAGACATTACTTCAACGATATGATCTACGGTGACATCTCCATTATCAGGACTAGTCTTTTCTCCAACATATGTTACAAGAATTTCTTTAATAGTTTTTTCCACGAATACCTCCAGTGTATATTATCTATACGTTTGAATGTAAAGGTTTATTCATTTTTTTTACATATTTTTTCTCTTATGTAAAAGAAATCCAATTTTCTTTACAAACGTTTGGCGGCTTCGGTGGCTAATCTAGATCTTTCACCTTTTTTGAACGATACGTGTCCGGAGATTGCTGAATCTTTAAACTTTTCGATAGCATATGTGAGTCCATTAGAAGTCTCATTTGTGTATATATTATCAATCTGTTCGATATCACCGGTGAGTACCACTTTCGTTCCCTCTCCTGCTCTAGTGATAATAGTCTTTACTTCGTGTGCAGTAAGATTCTGCGCTTCATCAATAATAATAAAAGCATTAGAAATAGAACGCCCTCTGATGTAAGTCAGTGCTTCTAACTCAATTGCTCCAGATTCCATCAATTGTTCTATAATAATTTTATCATTTCCTACGATGAACTGAATGTTGTCTTGAATTGGCTTAAGCCATGGCATCATTTTCTCTTCCATAGTGCCCGGTAAAAACCCAATATCTTTACCTAGGGGCTGAACTGGGCGAGATACAACCATTTTATTAAATACCATACCTTCCTCATCATCTTCCATCATATTATATTTCTTAGACAATTGCATTTTGTGTCTTGTGTCGGGCTTACTGTTGAACATTCTAGCAAATGTTATAGACTGTTCCATACCAGCAGCGATTGCACACAAAGTCTTACCGGAACCTGCTTGCCCAGTGAGGGTAACCAAGTGAATATCTGGATCCATCAAGAGATCAAAGGCAAATGTCTGTTCTTTGTTTCTAGGCTGCACTCCCCAATTCAGAATGTTCTTACAGTCTAGTAAACGATCAACTGGCTCATTACAACTGTAATAACGACACAATGCTGTTTTCTTTTCATTAAATGAAGACACTAGCATTAAGAAAATATTTGGATAAAGAGCAATCTTTTGCTCGGCTGCAATTTCTTTTGTAATGAAGATATCTTCACCAGAGTAAAATCGATCTATCAATTCATCATCAACAAGTATGCTAGCCATCCCAGAATATAATTTATCACTGTCTTCGACAACCTGAGATACCAAATAGTCTTGAGAAAGCATTCCAATTGAATCGGCAATAACTCTCAAGTTTATGTCTCTTGATACTAAAACAACTTTTCTAGACTTTGGCGTATTAGCCATGACTGACATTGCTGTCTCTAAGATCATGTGATCAGCAACTCCAGAGGTTAAATCTTTTGGAAGTTTTTCAGTCACATTATCATATGTCACAACGGACACAATACCCTTTCCTTTTTCAATCCTGACGCCTTTTTGTAGTGAACCTTTTTCTCTCAAAGCATCTAAAATCCGAATAAAAGATCTAGCGTTTGAACCTACAGAATCTTGCCTCTTTTTGTGTTTGTCTACTTCTTCTAGTACCTTCAATGGAATTACAATGTCATTGTTTCCGAATTTATGAATACAACTAAAATCGCTTAGAAATACGCTTGTATCAATCACATATGTTTTTTTTGCCATGTTGACTCCTTTTTGTGTCTTTAAATTAGCATCAAGATCTCTAAAACGAGATTACTTGTACCTTTAAATATCCTATGGTATGACATTTTGGGAATAAAATATTCTTTTCCTTCAATTAATTTCTTTGGAAGTTCGTTGTCAAGTTGAAGATACCATGCTTGCCCTTCAAGGACTTTTACCACTCTATCCTCTCTGTCCATATGCCAAACCAATTCAGACGTGTCTACGTCCATCATGAACGTCCTACGAACTATGTTTTCTTTTATTTTGACTTGCTTAAATGGAAAACCATCCATTACCAGAACCTTCCGGGAACATTTGTCCCGAAATCTTTATGTGCTCTACAAGCCCAGTATCCGGCTTTAGTGCGATCTTTTTTCTCAGCGCAGTTATGACGCGAAGCGAATGATGAACGAGCCTCAGCGTTGTTCCAGTTGCCTTTAAGTCCACCTTTTGAATCACCATAAGAAATCTTTTTGATTCTTCCAGTCTTCTTGCTGCGAACATAGACTTGATATTTCTTACCACCGGAGCCCTTCATCGGCTTTCCAATTGGTGGATCTTTCTTCTTCTTTTTCTTCTTTGCTTCCTCAATTGTCTCCATATACATAGGAAAATCAAGGGGAACTCTTTCACCTTTAAATTCAACCCACTCTCCTAGATCAGACTCTAGAAGTTCTTTTTCTTCCTCATTGAGAGGGGTATAAATTCCTTCATTATAAGCCTTTCTGGCTTCAGATATCACTTCAAAATAAGAGTCAGATCCTACACGATAAATATTATCCGTAAGAGGTGTTCTGGAATCAATGTGGTGCTTCAATCCTTCTGATAAGAGAGCAATTTTAGTCTCCTCCAAAATGATTGCTTTTAATCTTTGTTTAGTGATTTTCATTTCTTTTTTCCTTTGCGTTTAGCATCTTTTTTGCCCCAAGATTTACCTTTAGAGCCTTTCATTTTCTTGCAAGCACCGGGAGTTGGACGACATGCAGGATATCTTTTTCGCTTCTCACCAGAACTCTTTCCACAAGACTTATATCCACCTGAACCATCTGGTGCATTACAATCAACCCATCCTTTCTTCTTTCCTTTTGCTCCTCTTCTACCAAACCAGTCTCTAAGAGATTTTTCAGAAGATGGCTTTGAGGTTAGTTTACGCTTTTTTTCCATCAAAAATTTATTAACTTTCTTCTTCAATGAACTGATCAAGCCATCAATGGGCATATCGTACACCAAACTTGCGTGGTATCCTGCGCCTCTCATCATAGAAGCAAATTCATCTAAAAAATTGTTAAATTCAACAAAATCATCATGAGAGTCTGGATACAACATCTCTACCGATGCGGCGTACTGTGGATCAATTTCTGACGGATTTGAAGCAGCCATCTGACGGCTGGGGTATCTCTTTGTCCAGTTCACCCTAGTGGTTGATCCGTTATACTTTCTTTTTAGTCTCTCCAACTGATCTATAGCAGTAAAGATAAAGTCTTGATGCTGCTGATAGTGTTGTTCTAACTGTTGCCTACTCATTTGTGTGGATTCTGAGACTATCTCCTCTAAGGTTTCCTCATCTAGTTCTAACTCTTCATTAGTCTTTTTAGACTTATTACCCCAGTTCTTTGCGCCAACCTTTCGGCACTTAACAAGAGCACCGGAAGCATATGCACTCGGCCACACATCATATCGAGAACGTACCTTGTGATAGCAAGCATCCTTCTTACCCTTCTTCTTTTTCTTTTTTTTCTTCTTTTTCTCGTCGAGGAGTTCTTCAGCCTCGTTTAAAATCTGAGAATAGTCTTCAATATCTTCAAAGTCATCTTCAGATATAAGCGATAGATTCGGTTCATATTCGTATTTAGGCTCTTCATCGATGAAGAACCGTCTCCATTTATTATTCATAGGTAACCCTCATTTTGTTAATAAATAGTACACTACAAACAAAAAAAGAGAAGATCAATTGATCTTCTCTTTAAAAAGGGAGGGGGGGAATGACGTTTACACAATAGTAACTACATCTCCGGTATGCCAAAAGACTATATTGGGTAGTTTTTTATCAAATTTTTAGCCAAATCTGACGATGAATTGAATTTATAGTCTCCTCCTATTCCCATAACATGTTAATTCCTAGTTCTTCACAAACATCTTGCTCTGGAGTATTGGATTTGCCCCTATCTCCGCCATTAGCAAAGTAATCAGGGCGAATCATTCGGATTGCATTACATACAGTATCGTCTGAATCATCTACCGCTGCAACCAAAATCACACCTTTAATCTCTTTAAGGATCTTCGCACGTTCTTCAAAAGACATAAATACATATCCTTTCTTTCTCATAAGCCATTCATCTGAATTTGCTACGACTATCACATTACCTCGCTGTGCTGCATCACGAATCATTTGTACATGTCCTCCGTGAATAGGATCAAAGCCTCCAGATACCATTACTGTTGGCAAATTAAGTCTTCTAGACTTCATCATTTCATCTCCTTGATTATAACTTTTTTTCTTGCTTTCTCAATATTATCCATAATAGATTCTTGCTTTGAGGAAAGATAATTTGCTTTACCTACAAAAGAATCTGGGAGTCTTGTCAACTTTCCGTTTTTACTGCTTTTTTTGATATTCTCTAGCATCTCACCAGCAAATAAATCAATCATTGCTTTCAACTCCTTGACGGTTAAGAACAGAATAGTCAAAATCAATACCTGATTGGTGTTATCTCTATCGTAATATCCTCTTTCAAGTTCACACTTCAGGGTATCATAGCCATCAGTAAAATACAAGAATACTTCTTCATCATGCAATGTAACTCTTACGTCTTTTTCTTCGGTATATTCTATGTAATATTCCTCATCTTCTTTCATCATTGATTCGAACAAATCTCCATACATAATAAAAAAATTCTCTTTATCATAATCATTGATGAATTTGAAATATTCCATATTCAAGCCATTCTTTATAAAAGCCTCTATCATCTCATCTACTGTTTTTTCTTCCATATTATCCTCTTTATGGTACACTTGGCTAGACTCGAACTAGCAACCTACTGCTTAGAAGGCAGTTGCACTATCCATTGTGCTACAAGTGCTCGTACTTATTATACGTTTGAGTATAGGATTTTATTCATAATTTTTATAGTTTCATCTGGAGAAGTTGTTTTAAATCCAGTTATCTTTGAGTGCTCATATATCTCATAATCGTTTCCGTCTTGTTCACAACGATCTCCTACGAAGTATATCTTACTATAATCATGGAATATGTCTGTATTTTCTAATGGATAAGTCTTGTCCCATCCTAATGGAAATATATCAAATGAAGTATCTCCACCATATTTTACACTCAATTCAACATCAGATGACGAAAGATCTCCTAAATTAGAACACTGTGTGTGTACCAATGTCTTGAGTTGTTTCAAAAACGGTTTTCTGATTTTATAATCAAAATCCATTCTTTCCCATTTGCTCCTATCTTTCTCTTCAGCATTTCTACCTATAGGGCACCAATTGAGTGTACTACCCCTGTAATCAAAAAAATGCCCTGTAAGGGGTATATCGTGCTCTAAGACTAAATCTTTTTGTAATTCTATTAACAAGATCATCAATCTGTTCCAAAGTGTTTCACCCATATATTCCCTCATATTTCGCTCGTAAACCATTTTATCGTTCAAGAGGTACTTTGTACCATTGCAAGGTAGAAAATGAATCCTAGAGGAATCTACGAGGCTTAAATCAAATAATCTAGAACATTGATGACGGACATAATTCATATCTGAACCTGTAATGATTCCTATATCAAATCCTTTTCGCTGCGCTTCATGAAGACGCATCTCCATGTTGATATCCATTTTCTGTCTAGCAGGAGTCAGCGTACCATCCATGTCGAACAAGATTATTTCTTTCATATCACTCACCTTTTATCCATTCCGAAGGGTTATATTGTACTTCGTAGTCATCAAAAGTTTCAATTAGTTCGTCTTCTGTGTCCAAGAAAACTGGATAGTTTTTAGCGTAAGTACCTATCGTGTTATAATGATAGTACTCGATTGCTTCTTCGTAAGTCATACCTTGTTCTGTTAACTGTTCTAGAAATTGTTGCTTAGAGTACATAAACCTGTCGTCTTCAAGGCTGTATCCTAATATTGCAGAATCATGATATACTCTAGGCTCAAGAACTATCGCTTGAGATCCATCTTTAAGAAAAAATCTTTTTTCATTTGCGCCAATTACAGTTATCATTTCAATCTCCAGATAAAAAAAAATGGCAGTTTTTTAAAGAGAACTGCCAAACTCAGGGGGGTTATTATTCTTCTTGTGAAGTATCTTCAGGTTCTTCCTCAGTCTCTCCATTCTCTCCTTCAGAGCCTTCGGAGGCGGTATCTTCCTCTTCTACTTCTTCTGCGGCTGTTTCCTCAGCCACTTCCTCTTCTACGCTTGTATCTTCTTCTTTCTCTCCACAAGCAAAGAGCATAAACATTAAACTACTAATCATTATTTTCTCCTTCAACATTAGTTGTATTATCATTAGTTATAACAGTTTCACTATTCTCTTCCGTCACTTCTTCTTTAACTTCTACCATTTTTGTTTCAGTAGTGGTATCTACAGTTTCGACTTCTTTGGTGGTTGCAGTTGGAGTAGCAGTAGTTACAGTAACTTGCTCCTTGTCCCCACACCCAATCAAGAGTGTCATTATTAATAATTTAGTTTTCATTGTTTCTCCTTTCTATATTATTATACGTTTGAGTAGATGATTTTATTCATCTTTTTCTAATCTTTTCATTAAAATTTTTATATACTGAATCATATCTTCGATAATTGCCTTATCTTCTGTTCCAGCATAATTGAATCTTAGATTCTGAATCTTCTTCAGAACAGTATTCCATTTAAGCCACAATTTTTGATTTTGTTTGTTCACCATGTAACTCCAAATATCTTAGAACAGTAAGTTCTTTCATTTTTGCTTCCACCATAACATCAAGTGAAACGCCATAAGTATCTATCTTCTGATAAATATAGTCAGAATGTGCTTGAGGTTTTATAGAATTGTCACATTGTTCTTCTCGTCTAGACTCAGAGTAATGAACTACAGGGACGATGTCTCCCCATGTTGAGGCTGCCAATTTGACTGCCTCTTCTTGCGATAACTCCCCAGTGCAGAAGCCGTGATGATGGTAGTCATGCACAATAGGAATACCGATACGTGTAAACACTTCGTCATAAAGTTCTTTTGTTGAGTATAGTGAGGCTTTGTCATCGTTTTCTACCGTTAGTCTAGAACGCACACTTTCAGACAATCGCTCAAAATTTTTACAAAAATTATCCAATGCCATCTTTCGATTGTTATAGTGTGCCCCAACATGAATATTGAGTTTGGCAAATGGAGAGCGCTCAAGACAAAGCAGATCAAACACTTTCCCATGCGTTTCTAGATCCTTGATTGTATTTAAAACAACTTGCTCTTTAGGAGAAGTCAATTTATTGAATGGGCCGGGATGAGATGTCACCCTCATTCCGTTCTCTTCAATATATAGTCCACAATCAAATAAGACACGTTCAATCATTGAAAATTGAGGAAGATCCTCAATATTGTATTCGGATGCCCATGGAATCAAATTAGATGAAAGACGAAAGAAATCGAAACCGTTTGCTTTATTCCATTTAAGGATAGTGAGAAGATCTCGACAATTTTGAAGTGCCAGTTGTCCGGCATACTCCAAACCTTTTGCCTTGAATGTTCGCTTGATCATGGCACGATTTGTCGTAACACGTTCTGCTTTTGGATTTGATCCAAAGTTTTTTGGATCGTTAAGTTGCATATTGATGCATGCATAGCCTATATTGTTAATCATTTTTAACCCCCGTTGTTTTGATTTACTCTTTCTATACGTTTGAGAAAGAATTGTTATTCAAAATATTTTTAGTTAGGGTTATTATTGATCCTGAGAGCCGTGACAATCACAAGGATCACATTCACACGCTTCACAAATGCAAGATTCACAAACACTGGTATCTTTATTCCATTGAGCACATAGTGATTTCGCTGTTGCATAATTGTGACATGCTGTCTCAACTTCTAAAACAGTATCATATATGCTGAACTTGCCTATAAATTTTGTTGACTCGATTATAATGTATCTCATTCTCTCTCCCAAGTTTTAATTTCATATCCAAATTCTTTAAGACATCTTTTGTACTGATTCATATCGATACCCAGTAATCTAGAAGCCTCAGAATTATTAGAAGCAATACCAATAATAGAATTAACTAAAGCCTCAGAAACAATCTTATGAAATGATTTCCACAATGGAAAGTTAAAAAATTTAAAGTTTAAAGATCTAATGATAGTTTCTAGTTTAATAGAAATAATATCTTCTAATGATAAGGACTCAATATAATATACGAATTGATCATCAATTTTATTCAAACTTTTTAATTCTGATATTTTAGAATAATTTTTATAATATAATTCTTTATCTTCTTTCTTATTAATCATAATAATATAAATAGAATAGTATATAATATATATAATTATATATAATATTAATATATCAGAGTTCCAAATCCCCTAAGTCAACTTCCATCTCTTCTTCAGTATCAGCAGAGACATCATCTGTTGAACCTAATTTCTCCTCAGCATCTTCAATTGCTTGTTGAGCATCTTGAGGAATATCTGCTTGAGGTTCATTTGAAAGTCCATCTTCAAATTGCTTGAAATACATAGTCAGGTTAGCGATCAAGAACCTTTTGAACTCTGTTTTGTCAGCAGGGTTTCCTAGTGTCTCATAAGCGCTTCTAATGCTATTCTCGATCTTCTTAAAGGCTAATTCTGCACGTCGTACACCAGTAGCATCTTCTTTCCCTTCAATAGACTTGGCATTTTCAGAATCTTCACGAGCCTGTTCTTTCTCTTTTTCCATTTCATCCCGTTTCGGCCCAACTACTTTATCTTCCGGAATATCATCATCATCGACAGTGATTTGGATGTCTGGCTCTTCTTCTTCGTAAAGTCTGCTAACTGCTTCATTGATACTCTTGGTATCCTCGTCTTTTCCGATACTTTCTTGCTCGAAGATATCCAGAACTAGTTCCATGACTCTTTCTCTATAATCTTTCCTTTGTTCATACGACGTCGTCAAAATCTTGTAGTCACCCTCTAGAACGCTTAACAAGTTGGTATTAGAGAAAAGATCTTCTAGTGCATTCATACCGGTAGTCTTGTGGATAAATGCCTGCTTCTTCGCTTCTGAGAGCACCATGAAAGATTGCAATTGGTTTCTCAAGTGTTTTCTGTATATCTTTTCGATAATCACCTGCTTCTTCTTTTTCGACTCTTGGAGAATTTTAAATTCGCCTAATCTCTTTTTGATTTGAGAACGGTAAACCTTCTCAGCGAGTATCTGCTTTTCGATACTGTCAAATAAATCTTCTCTTTTCATTTTTATTTTCTCCAAAACTTGAATAAAGTAATTAGTTCAAACGTATAATATTGTGTAGGACTTTCTCAACCAAATCGGTTATGATATCGTCCTCACTATAATAGGGGGCTCGTTTGTCGGTATATGTACTATCAATTTTAAATTTGTTTTTGATGCTTTTCTTTGCAATTGCATCGCTACCACTATTAGACTTATGTCTACTACTTGGTATTACTCTGACAGTCATAGAAGACAAGCCGGGCTGCTGCGGAAGTTCGGAAGGGTGGAATGTGACTTCGTTCACATCCTCTTCCTCTTCGTCACGGTTACCGTCTAGTGGGCTAGATCCACCTGCTACTGCCCCACTAGCCATAGTGGACATTTCATCTAATTGTTCCGCAAGGATCGATGTAATCATTTCTTGAATTACGTTAATCGATTCATTCACTTCTCCGGAACCAAATACGATGCGAAGATAGTCTTCAAGGTTTTGCCCTACGAAGTCTACGAGAAGTGAATCTACTGGGAGGTTATAAACTTTTTTCAAATCCAAAAGAAGTCTAAGATCGGTTGCACTAAAATTTTGTTTATCTAAATCTTTTGGTGTTGATTTCATAAACTTAGCAACTTTTTTCTGATTAGCCTTGGACAATGCAGAGATGTATTCTTCCACAGAAGCATTGGCAGATAATTTTTTTCTTTTTCTTGAGGACACAAGTCCTTTAGCAAGTTCTGAAGCCTTTGCTTTTATATCATCAGAAATTCTTTCAATAATATCAGCAGACTTAGTCATTAACTCAGCAATTGCTTGAGAGTACTCAGGATCATGTTTAAAAGCAGGTACTAAAGTTATTTCTACATTTTCCATATCTTCATAAAATGAAAATCTTTTCATTGAGCCCGGATCATCTTTTTCTTTTTCAGACATTGCTAAATAATATTTAGAATATTCTTCGGGATAAAAATCAACATCTTGATAACTTTGTCTTTCATCAGCAGGTTTCATTATTTCTGCTAGAGCCATGATAGGAGAGGGACTAGGATTTGTTGTCTCTATTAATCTAATATTACCAGAAGCGCCTCTGAGCATGAGTCTCCACAGTTCTATGGCTTTATCATATGTGATTTCAGTACCTGAAAATGGTAGCAATCTTTTTGAACCGCGTGGAGCAGATACAAAAATTAAGACATCATCTGCAACTTTAGACAGATGTTCCGCCATAAGAAGATGTCCTTTGTGGGGAGGCTTGAAAGAGCCCGGCATTACAGCAACAGTTTTAGTTCCCGTGGTAGTTACAATTGTCTGCTCTCCTTCTTCATCTCCGATTTCACCTTCTGGAGTATCTTGAAGTTCTGTAGACTCATTCACTGCAGCAGGCTTTTTAGTCATAGCCTGTGCTAAATTACTTCCCATTCCATCTCTGATGAAGTCACCTGTGATCTTGATGGGATTATTAACCCCAAATACATCATTCGAGCGCATCACAACTCCTTCGTGACTAGTGAGAGCATCATTTCCTACTTTAGACTTATTGACTAAAGTTTGAAGAACTGCTCTTCCTAATAGTCTAGTTGCATGGTAGAATATTGCACCAGATGCAAAGTTGTAATAAATCTCATCATCTAATTCAGGGTGTGCCTCTTCACTCAGAAGTTCTCTGATTGAGTATTGCTGCTCTCCTTGATCTGGAATTAAAGCAACATAATTTGCCTTGCTGAAGCAAGATCTAGATTTTCCATCTGAAAATGTATACTTAACACTATACGAAGGCTTTACAATCTTAGAATCAGATAACCAAGATGATAGTGATTGTGAAGTAGACGTTTGTGAGTCCAATTTTACCTCTATAACCTCTGCTAGAACTTTACTATAGTCAATGTCTATCTCACCTTTTAAAGCGACTGTATCGTACGGAGAGAGCGCTCTAAAGCCTTGTACGGTATTTGTATCATTGATTATCTTAACCAATTGATTTAATGCCTGCTTTTGCTGATCATTCAAATTTATTTCTTTAGTTTTTCTAGTAGTCTTGCCTTCTGGGCTGAATATCTCATTGAGTCCATGAAACGCAATAAAATCTTCATCATATTTTACAGCATTTACTTGCCCCGAATCTTTCGAACTTTCATGCACAATATCATTATTTAAACATATTGCAGGGTTATTCCACATGTCCAACACTCTTAGAACTTGTTCCATTTGTGTTGGTTGAGCACTAAGTGCATTATTCAATACAGTTAAAGCAACTGTACCATCATTTACAAAACCATGTCCAGAGGTAATCCCCTTTACGACAACGGGCTTCTTTTTCTTTTTGTGGATGATTGTTAAATTAGTCCCAACAGTTAACTTGTCCATTGAGACGCCCATAGCAACTAATTTGTGTAGAGGGATTTGCATAACTTCATCAGAATCTAGAGATTGCAATATAGCCTTCTCAAACCTCTCTTTTAAACGATCTGCTGTGACTCCTTCACGATCAATATTAGCCCTAGACATCCTGTCAATAGCAAACTCTCTGTCTCCGGACTTATTAGTGACTAATCGAATCGGCCCATTAATCCCATCTATCTTGATAGACGGTGTGAATTTATTAATATATTCTATCACTTCGTTCTCGAATACTGATAACAGATCTTTTCCATTCTTAACTGAATCCAGATCAAATGGATGCCACATATGCCCAACCGGGCCTTCTTGCAATAATCTTTTAGTCACTTTATATTCTCCTTTATTTTAAATACGTTTCATACCATTTTTGTTGCGCACCTTCTATTGACAAAACCTGATCGGACTTTCTACCGGGGTTTCCGTCTGCTGGGCGTTCAGCCCAAAATTCCACTTTACCTTCCCAAGTTGGTAATTGATCGATTACTTCTTGTGGTAAACTTTTTAACTTCGAAGATGATACAACTGTTTCAGCCATATTTGGCTTTTCGGCAACATTTAGGATATCCATTAAGTGTCCAAATCCGGGAAAGACTGCCAACGGTAAGCCTGTCATTATTGAAAGTTCAACTGAATCTTTCAAAGGAATTCTAATATCTTTGGTGCCGTGAATAATAAAACCTCCAGAATCATGAATACCAGCAGAAGTGCTCCCAGCAGATTTCTTCCAAGCAGGGGCGACATAATGTACCTTTGGGCGATACTGTAAACCGCTAGCGGCATGAGCAAGAAAAGCAACGCCTCCTCCTCTGGAGTAAGCAACTAAATGCACAGGCTTTCTGTCGTTTAAAAATTTAACGGCAATTTCAACATCTCTATCTGTAACCAACTCTCCACTATCAAATTGTGGACAACCAGCATCTCCGGGCTTTTCCCAAGTGTCATAAATTCCGTCCGGCTCAGGTTCTTCTAAAGTACCTTCTCCGGAATCTGAATCGATAACGTCTTCTAGGCATCCTAATTGATACATTCCACCACCTCTGCCTGAGACAGAATGTTGATTAGGGCGTCCGCCTTTGCCATGAAACCCTGCCCATTCCATCTGTTCGTTAAATTTTCTAAAGTTTTCCATTATTAATTTCATTTTCATTTTCTGATATATCCCCCACATGCAGTAAAATCACCATCATATTTAGCGACTGACTTTCCTTTTTCATCTTCATATCCAAATTCAGCACAAGCAGGTAAAGTAGATTTACACGCATCAATTGCTTTTTTATATTCTTCGGAGAAGTTATCTGGATATTCACCAGATACATTAGAAGCATCACCAACTGAATCTCTACCCAGTGCGTTTGCTTCTAAGTCATCTCTACGATCATCAAATTTTTCTTTCCAAGTAAGTCCAGTAGGCTTAATTAAGTCAGTTATCTCTCTTAGTTCACTGAAAACTATTGCAAACGCCTTTCCACTCCAACCTCTTTGAGTTGCCATATTGTTAGCCACACAATGAAAGAACTTGTCTTGATTTTTAACATTGAACGACATCATGCTAGAATATGCAAAGATAAAGTCTTTCATTGCTTTCTGTACAGCCAAATTTCCTCCACCGATATCTCCAAGTTTTTCGACACCATCAACAAATTTATCTTTAAGAAAGACAAGAGCATCCCTAGCAATGCCTTCATTAATTGCATCTTGAAATATCCTTTCTTCCAGAAGATACATTTCATATTCTTCTTTGATTAATATTTTTAATCTAGATTTTCTGATTTTCATACCGAATTTCCTTATTTATTAAACTTAAGTATCTCTTCCATCATAGCACGAACCTGTCTACGATAAGATTCATTCTTCTTCTTTTTATCTTGATCTTTCATAGACTTTTCAATAGCCTCTCCTCTCTTCTTTTCATACCCAGAGACTTTGCCATCTTTATCCAGATCAGCCTTTTTAGGATTTTCAAGTTCTTCGATTTTTTTGCCACCGTCTTTTCCGGCACATTTCTGCTTTCCACATTCAGGGCATGGCTTATCACCTCTGTTACCTTGTCCCATACAATGAACTTCTTCTATAGTTTCTTCTTTCTCTTCTTCTTTCTCATCTCTGTTTCCACTACAGTGTGCTTCATTCAGAGTACTTTTTCCAAGATTGAACTTTTCCATCAATAATTTGTTAAGTTCGTTGTTCTTGCTATTGTTATATTTTTTCATTATAGTGTTTCTCCTTTTAAATGAATTCTTTCGATGGATAGATTCCATCATATTTCTTTTATATCCGTCTTCCCAATCTCGGAAGCACATATTACCTTGTAAATAGGCTTCTTTTTCCATATTTCTTAGATGCTCATCATTTTGTGCATAGCCCTCGCCTATTGCATTGATCTTATCAAATTCACCTCTTAGGTTTTGTCCATGATGAATGAGTTCATGTGCGATAGATCTAAGTATGTCTTTAGGATGCCTATTAGTCACATAGACAGTCACTGCTTTGTTTTGGGGATCATAGTAGGCTGTCTTCCCTAGAAGGACATCAGCGTTATCCTCGTCGTCCTGAAGAGTAATACTAGGCATAGACTTGAGTCCAACTTTCTGTTGAACTGCAGAAGCCAAGTCATCTATCAGAGGACTTAGTTCCTGCATATCCATATTTGAATTATTTTTAATTTGACAATTCATTAATGATACCTTCTAACATGTAATTAGAGAAAAAATCTAGATATGACTCCTCTAAGACACTAGCAGACTCGTTTACTTTACCTTTACCTTTTTTGGGCTTAGATTTTGAAAACATAGCCAAAAGTTTAACTTTGCTTGACAGCCCTAGTCTTTCTAGATCTTTCTTCAAGAACCTTCTTAGAACTTTTAAAAGTCTTTGTTGAACCTTTTGTCCCTCAGGAGACTTTAGATCATACCCAGCGGCTTTGAGTTTAGGGCCGATAATCTGACTGATGTTGAGTACACCATTTTTGATTTTTGGAATCATTTTTATCATCTGTTCTTTGGACTTAGTTGGGGAATCTTTCTTAGCGTCATCTAAGGTAGAAGATTTGAACCTTCCTTCTCCAGCAGCAGTGAATTGCTTCTTGGAATAAGCGAGTGCATAGTCTTTTGAACTTTCTTTCTCTTCAGGCTTCATCCCATCATATAGACTATTCATTTTCTTAACAGCGGTGATATCTTCGTATCTAGAGGCTAATGTACCAAAGTCGCCCTTTTCGGCATAGTTCTTGAGTCTAAATAAGAACTTTTGTATTGCTTTTCTCTTTTTCTTTGGATCTTCATGCTTTTTAGTAACTTTCTGAAGAGCAACTTGAAGATTTGTTTTGAATTTTGCTAGATCACTTCTTTTTTCTAACAATACTCCACCAGATTCAGACAACATAATAGTTCCAACAGTATCTACCAATTGACTTCTTAAAGATTCTGAAATTTCAATACCTGAGCCTTTCAACTGAGCCTCAATGTCCCCAAGGATAGCAGCCAATGCACTAGTGTTCTTAGAAACGATTTTTCCTTGATCACCTTGCTTATCTGTTTTGCGATAATAGTAAGTTCCTCTAGCCTTTGCCAAATCAGGAAACAACTTAGACAGTCTAGACTGAAGGCTGTTTTTCCCTTTTCTGACGTTAACAGTTTCATCACCACCTTCTTCTCCACCTTCTGGATCTTCCTCACTTCTTCCTGCTTCCTGATCAGAATCGACATTATTTTCTAAATTGCTTTTTGCTTGTTCAGCAGCCTTCTCTTGCTCTGCAGGTGTCTTACCACTAGAACCATTGATAAAATCATAAATTTTTTCCCACATCTTGGCATTTGAAGCGAATGCAAACTTGTATGAATCGAAGATAGAAGCCAAAATCCCTTTTGCCTTTGGACTTTCGAGTTCTTTACCTAGGTTTTGTGTATCTTTCTTTACATCTCCTGTTGGTTCTTCGGGAGCATCACCGCCACCTAATTTCTCTTTCTGAAATTTTATGTATTGTTCTGCTTCAATTTGATCTCCAGTCTCAAATCTATCTGTATTTTTCATGATGTACTGTGCCATTTTTACAGGATCTGACATATTCAACTTCTTCAGTTCTATTTGTCCTGAATTGGATAAAGTTTGTGGAAATTTCTTAGTACCACCAGACTTTTTAGGATCTTTGTCCCCTTTGTTACCACCACCTGTAGGCGGCTCTTTTTCAGCATCAGCGGTTATATTTCCTTCTCCTTTTCCGATTTGATTGGAAATAATCTCCCCTTCTTTTCCAACTTCTGCAGTTTGCTCTTGTAATTGCTTCTGAAATCCATCATATATGTTTTCAGATGACATATTTTCAGCAATGATCATGTTTTCTTCATACTTTCTCATTTCAGAGATAAAGGCACGAAATGCACTTTCGCTTAGCACTGAATTAGCCTTTTTGATCATTATAGCCCTTGCAAACTCTTCTCTGATGATTTTATTATTGTTGTCGTTCATTTTGATACCCTCATTTGATAAATTTTTGACATTTTTTGTTATAGTGTATGAATTCTATTGTATTTCCATCCGGATCTTGCAAATATACGCCAGTTGTACCATCTCTATGACTAACTTTAAGTCCATTGGCAGGTAAGTCTTCTATTTCTTCACATCTAATCCCAATATGAGGCTTAGATGTATCAAAACTCTTATCTAGAAGCGCAATATTTGTATTTGCAATCTTTAGGCGTATATAGTTTTCTTGTCGGTGGGTTATTTCCCCACCTAAAGTGTCAATATACCATTTTTCTGAAATATTTAAGTCATCAACTAAAATAGCAATATGATCTACAACAGAATCCATGAATTATACTCCTTAACTCTAACTAAGTAGTCCTTTTACTTTCTATTCTGGCATTAATTGCATAAATATTAGTTATTTGATTATCCAAAAAGTCAACCACTCTTAACATTGCTACTTTTCTCTCTGTCAATGACTCAGTCCCAATCTTGATCCACTTCTCAAGCACCAGTCCTCTTCTTTTTCTTGAATGTTTGGAGAGATTAGTCCAACTTATCAAGTCTCCCACGTCTATCGTGTCAAAATTTGCTTTTCCAAGCATTTATCCCTCTGGTGTAGGAGCATTTAATTTGAGATTCATCAATTTTATTTGCTTTTCCTGCTCTTCTTCCTGATCATCCTCTTCTTCTTGCTCTTCAGCATCTTTTTCAGACTTTTTTCTCAGTTCATCAGCAAGTTCATCAGCAGCATCAGCGACTTCTGACTCTTTTATGAACTTATTCCAATTTTCAAATAATTTTTTCATAGTTTATAATCCTCTGTATACTTTATAGACGGCTTTTTCGAAGTCCATGCCCTCTTCATACAACTTAACAACCCTCCGGGCTGCATTGTACGCTCAAGCACCATATATTCCTGCCTCATTGAACTTTAGTTCTAGTTTTTTTGTCATTTCTTCTTTTAGTTTTTTGTAATCTTCCATTTTTGTATTCCATATATCATATATTATATTTTTCGGACATTTTTTTGTCTCAACTTTTGTTAATTAGTCCATTTTTATATTAACTTTAAACGTATTTGTCCCAGTAGTATCACTTAGAGTGACAGATTTACCATCTTCTAGGTTCTTCATGTCTGATTTTGACATTTTGATTTCAATTTCAATATCGTGACTTGCTTTTTTGATTTTACCTTCGGCATCTTCTGATATCATATTGACATCTTCACCTAAGTACTTGTCCATGTAATGATATACTTTAGAAATATAGTCTGAAGCCTTGGTGATTTTGGCTTGAACCCATGCTGGAAGGTTCTGTTCGCCGATTTGCTCCATCCTAGCAGACATGGATTGAGAGTATTTTGCTGCTTTGTCTAGTTGTGTTCTAACCATAGACACTTCATGATCTAATTCTCCAGTGATTGTAAGAGCACCAGTGGCTTTTGCTGCCCCTGCTTGAGGATCAGTCACCTGTCCTCCATGCATATTCGGATCATAAGGCTCTAAATCGTGCTCACAGCCGTCAGTTTTCTTTTCTAATGAAACTTCTTTCTGTAGTTCTTCCATTAACCATACCATTTCTTGTTTTGTTAAATCATAATTACTCATTTTTTCTTCTCCTTGTTCAATCTTTGGGTTTTTTTCTTGGATGCTTCTTTTCTTTCTTCTGCATATTCATATGCTTTCTTCAGCCTGGCCTTAACTTTGGGATCTTTTGCATTTTTGTAAGCAGCACGAGCCCTTTGATGGATCAAGTTTATTATCTGAGATTGTCTTTTGTGAGATTTTGATTTAAAACTTGACTTAGCAAGAGTATCTTTGACATCTTGAACTGTAGAAAACTTAACAGATACTGTGTCACTAGGATTTTCGTCGGTATAAAGTCTTCTTCCGGAACCTTTTGGCTTTTTACCTGTACCTGTCTTGGGGTTTTCTGAGCGATTTCCATCGCCACCACCGCCACCATCTCCGCCATCACCGCTACCACCAACTGAAACACCGGAAGAGTCTCCATGGAGCATATGGTGATCATAAAAATAGCCTCCAAAGTACTTTTTGCTTCTTTTATGAGTTGGATGATGAGATTTTTTACGTTTTTTACGCTTACGCTCTTCAATATTATTTTTATTCTTCTCCTGCCACTCTGCAGATTCAGAATCTTTTGCGATTGGGCCGCCTTTAGCCCAAGTATGACATGATCTGGCACTATGACACTTGAAATGATGCATCCAGCAGTATCCTAATTCACCATCATCATCAAATGTATCACCGGGAAGACAATCTTTCATCCTAGGGGAAATATCAAATGCAACACAGACACCACATGAAGACTCTTTGGCAGCCTTCTCAGAAGTTTTCCAATATTTTGCAATTTTCTGCCAATAATCTGCTGGCTCATCGACATTCAATGGGCCGTAGTTGAATTTTTTGATTGTAGAATCCCTGTTTTTCGTATTAAGGGCTAAATCCTGTGTAGCAGGGGGACAAACTAGATCCAAAACTGCTTTCTTTATTTTTTTTAATCTTACTTTTATAGACATATGTATAAACACCTCTGCATAAATAGTGTTTTTACATTAGTTTGTCATAAAATAAGACTAAACCCATCAAAAATTGTATAACAGTGAATCCTGCAATCGCTTTCAGTTTAAAATCTTTTAATTCTCGTACTTCTTGTTTCATCTCACCTAGTTGTGTTGGAGATACAATATCATCAATTCGCTCTTTCCACTGCTTAAGTTCAGCAACACTATTTTGTTGTGCCCTGACTTCGGCAATTTGAGTCTTAACTTCTTGTATTTCACCACGTAACTCTGACATGCTAGTATTTAGGTTTTCTAATTGTTGCAAAACCATCTTACTATATACTTCCCATCCTGCTGCTGAATCCATTTTATACCCCTCCGAGTTCATTAAGTAAATAGTGCATCAATCCGTTATGAGCAGTTTTTGTTAGGTAATATTCTCTGGCTTCAGATGTGCTAACCCACCTATATTTTTCTATCTCTTCTGCCTGCAAAACAATGTCTCCAGTCCACTCTGTAACTAAGAAATAAATCTTGTCTCTATTGCTATCTTTTCCAATAAATTTAGCCTTTTTGATCTTCAATCCAATCTCTTCTAGGCATTCTCTGTAGACTCCCTGTTCTTTTGACTCTCCGAATTTAATTTTTCCACCGGGTATGTCATATCGATCTTCACTCCCAGTTGGCTTAACTAATAATATCCTTCCTTCTTTAAAGAAAAATGCTTTTGCAGATGTGGTTGTATCACCGGGTTTTAAATTTGCCATGTTGTCTCCTTAATATATATCTAACTAGTTTTTGTGGCTACAATGAAACTTTTATTATGAAACCATTCTTCATTAATAAACTTAAATGAACTGGCTGTGTTCGAGCCCCATCTTACAACAAATACTTTGAAATTTTTTTCATATGCATGTTTGTCTTCCAATGGAAAAGCCAATGTCCCAACTAGATTCGTATTGTCCTCTACAACCAGCATAGAGTCATATTCTAAAATATCTGTGACGATGCCGTACGGATATCTACCATTACTAGACAGAACCTTGTCCCAAACTTTTGTAAAAGTAATTAAGTCACCAACCACTGGTAATATTATTAAATCTTTTATTCCCATATCTTAATTAGTCACCTCTCATCTAGTATTGCCGATAGATTTATTGGAACCACGCTGACGATACCTTCGATCAACTGTGCATATGGAGGCTCTCCAACAGCAGCAACGGATACGACAACACCGATAACTTTACCATTCTCGTTAAACACTACAGAGCCTGAAGAGCCCGGTAAAGAGATGGAATCGATAATATATCCTGTTGGACTATATCCAGTAATCATCCCCTTGGATAAATTAAATGGTATACCTAACGGGTGCCCACAATGAAATACTTTTTCTCCTAGTTTATTGTTTTCAGAAAATTTAAACTTAGTAGCAAGTGTACCTGTCAGTTTCACATCAGGCTTTATTATTGCCAAGTCAAGTTCTGGATTTGATAAAAGTACTTTACCGCTTACAATGTTGCCATTCTTCTCTACAATATCCAAAAACAAAGACTGTTCAACTACATGATTTGCTGTAATAATATATAATTCACCTTTATGGGTGAACAAGTTCCCTGAACCAAAAGAAGTTCCTATACTAGACACAGATACTATTCTCACTGAAGTCTCGAATGCTATTTTTAATCCATCTTCTGTATCTTGATGAACTAAGTTACTGCTCTTAGCAAAGACATCTGCACTCGAAGTGTCTCCGGCTATCAAGAGCATTGAAAATAAAATGCTAATCATTTTAATACCCCCCTATTAGTATATAGGGGCTATTAACGTTGAAGAAGATTTATTATTTCGAGACGTAACATTTCCTGAATGTCTGTAGGTTTGGGAGGACTAGGAATATCTGCCCTGACTAATGCTTCCAAGCATTCATCAACATCGATATGCCATCCATTGTTATCATTAAACCTACCTAACATCATTTTGCCAACTGTTTCTATGGTAACAGCATCCCAATCCTCACAAGTTATTTTGATGCTTAGATTCAGATCGTCATCTTCTGCAATACCTTGCAATATTCTGTCGGGACTAATTTCATCACTCCATCCAATAGATGCCTCGACTTTCATATCAAGTTCATCTAATTTGGTAGCCTGAGAGAGGCTTGAGTATAGGCTCTGGTTACTTAAGAAGGCTTGGTTTAGCAAACCAGCCTTAATAACATTCATGCCTTCAGAAGCCAATATAGAGATTAATGTGGATATATGCCCAGACATTCTTTTAGCCATTTCAACTAGTTCTGGGTTTTCTGGATCAAAATCTTCATTGACTTCCCTGAACAGTTGATTCAGATCAGAACTATCAGAAAACTCTGCCGTGAAAGAAGTAAGAACATCAAATCCTAAAGGATTATCGTTATCTAACTCCTCTTCATTGATATCCCAGTTGCCATCTTCTTCTAGGGTTTTTTTGAATTTAGTTAGATAGTATCTCTCAGAAATATCGGTACGAACAATCTCTTCTCCATCGGACATTGCGCTAGCATGAGAGATATAATCTTTAACTGTGTTATTTAGAGAATCGTCGGCATGCCGATCCATAACAAAAGTTAACTTATCTTTCATTTCCGATAATGCATACATCCACGTATCAGGATCATGAGGAAAATATTCACCATTATCAGTAACATTAAAGTTAGTAATAGGAATTGATATGATCATAACATTCTTATATCCTCCCCAAAAAGTATCAAACAATACAGAGTAGTTAGTAAACCAAGCATCATCATAAAAATAAGTTTCTGCAGCGTAATCGATGGCATCATTGATAAGTTCTCGAACATCAAACTTACCACTAACATATTCAATTTCATCAGCATAGTTATATATAACTCTTACCTCACCTGACATATAAAATCCATCTCCGTTCCAATCTTCCTCCACTTCTAAATTATCAAAGTTTACAAAACCTCCATTGTATTCTGCCTGCAGGCTCTGCAATGTCTCTGTGGCATTTTCAATAGTTGTTCCCATGTATTGATCTTTTAAGGACTGCTCTAATTCATTCGAATACTGAACTGTTTCAGTGTATTCAATGTCTTTTCTATCCAAAGTATTGCCAAAGAATTCTGGTAAGATTTGAGACATACTATTATCTTGATAATGCCCACCAACTCTCAAGAATCTACGCAAGTCCACATCTCCTTCGAACTTGTTAACAATGTCTTCAATCTTAGATTTTTGAGCCTGCGATAAGACTTTTGCTACGTGCTCCTTGAAGCCAGAAATCATATCACCATATGATCTATTTTCTGGAACAGCAACCCTTGTTAAAATTTGAGAATAATCTCCTTTGTCTGCCAAGAAGGCGACATTCTTAATTCTGATTCTACCAACAGGTGCAAATCCTTCTACGCCTCTTTCATCATCAGAAAAAAGTTCTTTGTCTTCATATTGATCTAACAATGCTTGTGTAGGTGGCTCTTCAAAATCATCCGGATTAAGGGCATATGCAATCATACCATTAGCATGGGCTTCTGATAGTGCGCATATATTATATTGATCCCATTTTTCTTCAGATGGAGATGCCCCAAGTTTCTCTCTGCTAGACGGAGGAGTGTGGCACGAATCTAGTCCTTGATGATCGGACATTCTAAACACATCAATCGGGTGGCGAGAAAATACAATATACTCTGTGTTGCCGTTTTCTTTTCTATATTCATCTAGATTCTTTCCAGAAAAGATCACATAGTTTTTCTTTCCTGAGCCTTTTGAGCCCATTAGCCAATCACGTTGTCTGAGGGTTTCTTTTTTCAAGTTTGATAACTTAAAATAATCCTCAACATCTTTAACAGTCTCTTCTCCGCTTTCCCATCTTACTCTACCGATACCAGAAAATACTTGCATTTTATTTTTTTCTGGGAGAAATTTCATAATAGATTTTTTAAGAGACAATCTCTTGCGAAACATGTTTAAATAGTTTTTATCTTTGAGATATTCTAACTTAAAGCCACCTCTTGGTTGCCTAGGGCTATCTTTTTTGAAAGTGTTGTTGGCGTATTCTAACATATCCTTCATAACTTTATTCCAGTTAGACATGGTACCTGAAACGGAATCTACATAATCAACTAAATCTTGCATCCATTTAGAGATTGACATCTTTTCGACTTTTGTTCTTTGTTGTACTCCATCTTCTGGATTGGCGATATACGAGGTGGTAATCGACTTTTCAACTTCTGCCATATTATCAGGGTTGAATGTCCATCCAGTTCTGTATAAAAACTTTTCGAATTGAGAGAAAGGAGAATCTGGGGAGTTAGAGTTAAAAGAAGACAAGATGCGATATCTGTCTCCAAATATGTCATGAAACGGGAGAGCATCTTTTGGCATCTCCAATACGTCATCTAAATATCCAATTTCTTCTTCTGTTGCTTCATTGATTTGCTTATTCATCTCTTCAATGATAAGAGATCTGAGAAAGTCTTTTGTTAAATTCATAATATTACCTTAAAAGTTTAAGCCTTAGACAGAATAGTTTTTTATTCCAAACTTATTTTGTAAAATAAATAGTCTTTTAATCGAATGCCATCCCACTTTTCTTATTTCTTTGTATCTGAAAAAAGGAGACTTCATCCATACAATTCTTGCATAAACGTCACCTCCTTCTCTACGAAGATTAATCAATAATCCTTTACCCGATAATATCTCATTTTCAACATCACGCAAACAAACAAGAGAGCCAATAAGGCTCTCCTGCATATGTTCAAATTCTATAATAGAATGTTTTCCTAGATCCATTCCCAATCGTCTTCCTCATCAGGCTCGGCTTCGGGCTCATCATCTTGAATCGAACCTTCCACGATAATTTTGTTGTTTTCTAGATTCATATTTATCTCTTCAATTTCAAAATCCTCGACATTGAGAATCTCTGTCATTAGAAGAAAGTATTCCATTATGGCATCTTGCAATTCAGGAAACTCTGTTATATCAATTTGATACTTTTTCTTTTCTTTACTCATTGTTAATAACCTCCATATGTATAATATATACGTTTCAGACAATATTAATATTCATTCATAGGCGATATTTTTTCCACGCCTTGTGTCCTCTATTGCTAATATAATCCATATCATGATCATTAGCATATGCTTCCTTTTCAAAAGGTATCTCAAAATAAGCCTCAGAGGCAGTTAGCCCTTTTGCTATGCCAATACCCCAATACCAAACGTAAAGGGCGTAGAACCACAATACAAAGCCTTCACGCTGCTGTTCTATATGAATGGACTCATGGTTCAACAATACATCCGACATTTCTTCCCTAGAGATGATAAATGGATATATGGTAATAGCCCCAACCTCAATAAATACGGAAAGGGCTTTGCAGATTATAGGGGATACAATAATAATCGGCTTCATTGACAATTCTCCTTAACTTTCAAAATATTCTTCATAACCATGATAAATAGCATCACTATATAGTGATTGTTTGCTAGAATCTCGTGGAGAACGCTTAAAGCCGTCTAGAAAAGTCCCATCATTTACATCTACCAAGTTTGAAGCGACAAATTTTCCTTTTAAATCGTCTATGTCACTTGAAGTAACCACCTGAAAATCAATGTCTGGCTCTCCTCCATGCTCAATGGTTCCTACCATGCCCTCAACTTCTCGATGAAACTCTACTTGCTTTGCATCAATATCTCTCCAGTCGTCCATTTCGTCCGAATCAAAAAAATGTTCGACAAAACCGGTTTTATTTCTTTCAAAATCTTTCTTTAGTTGTTCTTTGTATTCTATCATCTTTTCATGATATCTGAGTATTGCTGCTGACAGATACCAAGATTGTATGTCGGAAATAGGCGCCATCATTCCTATTACTTGTGAAACTAGCATAATAACCGGATAAGCATTTGAATGGCACCCTTCTGCTGTAGAGGATGTATTAACTGATCTTATAAGCCCATGAATAGCCTTATTGATTGGATCTTGCAAACTTAAGGGATCGTACATGCTCATCGCTCTACTTTCGGATAGGACTGTTTTCCGAAACCCTTCGAATAGTTTTTGCATTTTTTTGTCTGATGAATACCTTTTCATTGCACATTCTCCGCTTTATTGCTTTCTTGAAGTTTTTGTATACAAGACTGTATAACCGTTGTGATGTCCATAGCGTTAGCACCCATGACATCTGCTTGTTGTTCTAAGTCTCGGAGAACCTCTACAAGTCCTATTATTGCGCTACTACGTAGATTGTCTAACATCTGCTGTTCAACAGCATCACCGTCCATATTTGCCATCTCTTCTTTGACTAATTGGCTTATATAAGATGTTGTTATTTTCATTGTGTAGAAACCATTTTTTGAACCATCGATTTGAATTCATTTGACATTTTTGACATTTCGTCCCATTTTCCATTTTTAAATGCTTTTTGAGCATTGGCTACGACAGTATCAGCATATTTATTAAAGCCGATAAAATCATTTTGAGCAGCATTCATTAATCGCATATTTTTTTCTTTTACTGCCTTTTTAAATTGAGTAAATATGTGACGACTCATTATCTGAGATTGATCGAATATTGTGTTTATTTCCGCATCTGCTTTTTTTATTTTGTCCATTTCACCGGGTGCTGCCTGCTTAACAGCCTGATCGCCTGCCTTATCAAGTTGCTTAATCGCTTGCTGATCTGCTTTTAGATCTTTATTGATTTTCGCTAAAGCACCTTGTGGATCTGACAATGCAGCCACTGCAGCCTCTTTAGATGATGAATATTTCTCTGGCTGTGCTTGTTGCTTATCTTCTCCTTTACCACCGGATAATTTTTGTTGCATGGTATTCATTTCTTTTTCTGTTTTATCGATAAACTGTTTGAGGAAATCTTGTGGCTTCTTCTTTGCCATCAATAACTGTTTTCCTAGTACTGCCATTTTTTGTGCTAATTCTTTGTTTTGGTTTTCATATAATTCCTCGAATGATTTTTCGAATTCTTCAATTACGTAAGAATTAAAAGATTCCATAATTAATTTCATTTTCATTTTGTATGCTCCTTATACTATATGCGAATGTTGTAAATAGTCTTTAAATCTCAAATTTTTTTTTAAAATTTCGGAAAATGACGTACGCGTTGAAAAGAGGCTTCCTGACGCACAAAAAAACCCGACGCGCTAGGCATCGGGAAGAGGGGGGGGAGGGGATACCCCCTTTTAAATCGCTATTTGATTTTACCCCTATTTGACTTTACCCCTTACTTGAACATATGGCTGAAAGTTGAGGACTCACGCAATTTCTTTTTACCGTTCGATAGTGCCGACATTACCGAACCCTTTGGGATACCCATGTCTTGCGCTATATCGGTGTATGACATGTCGTCACGAAAACGTCGTACTAGACACCCGTATTCTTTCGCATTGGTTAATCCTTCGATAGTGCCCCAAAAGTCGACGCTATCAACTGAAACGTCGCCATAATCGACTTCATAGCCACCTGCCATGAGATCGAGTGTAGCGTTATCGTAGCCACTTGATGTCTTAGATACTGCGTGTGAACGGTAGTAGTCTGTAAGCGTGCGATATGCGATAGAAGAAACCCATGTCTTAAGATTCCCCTTGTCGGCATCGAACTTGTCTTGATTCTTGATAGCCTTGGCGATAGCGTCCATAGTGATGTCGTGTGCTAGATCACTGTTACCA
>Ga0208792_1000042_pt1 | contig 53635 bp, 51 predicted proteins | sample 14_taG_FD_184087 | JGI IMG/M metagenome (GOLD analysis project Ga0208792, IMG submission 184087) | Marine viral communities from the Subarctic Pacific Ocean - 14_ETSP_OMZ_AT15311 metaG (SPAdes) (version 2) | ecosystem: Environmental > Aquatic > Marine > Oceanic | place: Pacific Ocean | collected...
CCTAAGCGCAAGCGAAGGGTTAAAAAGAAAAAGAAATGAGTAGAATTACTACATACCCTAAAATAACTGAAATATCCCCAGAGGATTTACTTGTCATCTCCGATGTTAGCACCCCTTACACTTCCACACGAACTGTAACTGTTCAGGATTTGGTAGGAGGGAGTACTGCTCCTTTGGCTTTGACTACTTTTGGAACATCGGGGCCAGCTACTTTAATAAACAATGTTTTAAACGTACCTATTTACAGCAGTGGCACTATGAGCTCTTGGACTGCGGGAGCAGGAGGCGAGGGAGGTTTTGAAGTTTCAGATGGAGAACTTGTTTCATTTATAGGTGGAACCAAGCTTTCGTCTAGCGCTATTTCAGGAACCAGTTCAATTACATTTGATCATAATCCCACTACTAGGCAGGATACTACTTCTGCTGTTTCTCCTGGAGGTGATGGTACTTTTACTGTAATCGATTCAATAACCCAAGATTCTACTGGACATACTACAGCTGTAAACGTTAAAACTGTGACTATGCCTACAACTGGTGGCGGTGGAGGTATGACTCAGTGGTTTGTTGATGACGGCGGGGCCGGGGGATTTCCAGTGCAAAACAACGATAGCGTTATTGTTCAACCCGGTGCTAAAATTGATCTCGTAACCTCGACTGCACTAAAAAAATTAATATGGAGTCACGAGAGCACAACTAGAAATGACACAACTTCGGCGGTTACTCCAGGCAGTGGCGGAACTTTTACCGTAGTAGATTCTATAACGCAAGATGCTACAGGTCATCCCACAGCAATTAATGTTAAAACTGTAACCATGCCAACAAGCGGGGGTGGTGGTACAACTTATGATTTAGCATCGGCTCAAGATGGTGCTAATGTTGATATTACCCTAACGCCAGCTACAGGTGCCGTAGACACGGTGCAATTGACGGCTGGTTCGGGTATAACACTAACTGATGACGGCAGTAACAACATTACAATAGATGCAGCAGCTGGAGGTAGCGGCTTATGGACTGCTACTGGAAATGACATTTACAATAACAATTCAAATGCAGTAGTAATAGGTAAAACTACGGGGGCTACGGACACTACATCGGCTTTAGAAGTAAGCGGTAGAATATCCCAGGTAGATTTAGGAAATAGTGTATTTATTGGATTTGAAGCAGGACTAAATGATAATCTAACCCTTAACACCTGCGTTGGGGTAGGTTATCAGGCTCTAAAGTCAAATACATCAGGTACCTCCAATATAGCTATAGGCTCGAACAGTTTATTAAATAATACTACGGGGGGTAGAAATATAGCTTTTGGCACTGATTCTTTAAAAGCACATATCTCAGGGGTTGGAAATATGGCTATGGGGTTTAAATCTCTGGAATCCTGCACAAATGGTCAATATAATATGGCCTTTGGAGAAAATGCTCTTAGCGTCACTACTTCTGGTTTAGATAATATAGCTATTGGTAGAAATGCTGGAAGAAATTGCCAAGGAACTGAGTACAATGTTTTTATGGGATCCTCTGCAGGAACTCAAAATACAACCGGCGAAAAAAACACAGGTATAGGGTATTCTTCTTTACTAAGCATAGGTTCCGGGTCTAATAATACTGCTATAGGTTCGTTATCTGGCGGTTATAGTGGCACCCCCGATTCTGGAAATGCTAATGAGTCTTCAAACTCCGTATATATAGGAGCTGATACTGTTTCTTCCGCTAGTGGAAACACAAACGAGATAGTTATAGGGTATCGAACTATTGGTAAGGGAAGTAACACTGCAACTATAGGGAATGATAGTATTACAGAAACATATTTAAAAGGAGTTGTAGTATTAGAAGGATATACATTTGCTACACTACCCGCAAGTCCTGTAGTAGGTATGAGAACTTATATAACTGATTCAGCACTTCCCACTTATTATACAAATGCAGCAGGTGGGGGAACTTATAAAGCACCAGTGTTTTATGATGGTAGTAATTGGTTGTGGGCATAAAATAATATAAAAACAAACTAATGAGTATAATAACTACATACCCACTAATTTCAAGTGTGTCCGGTGAGGACTTACTAGTAATTGCTGATATGAGTGTTTTGGGTACACCTACGCGCACAGTAAAAGTTAGCCAACTAGTCGGAGGCGGAGGCGGAGGCACCGGAACAGTATTAGAAGTAAACGGCGGCAATAGCAATTTCATTAATATAACCGGGGGGCCTATTACAGTGTCAGGTACTCTTACCGCATCTTTAAGTGCTGAAGGAACACCAAGTTCATCAACATATTTAAGAGGAGATAATACTTGGGCAACTATACCTGGAGGCGGAAGTGGTACCGTAACAAGTGTATCTTACTCAACTAACATAGCGGCATTTACAGCTAGTGTGACAGACGCGACGAGCACGCCTTCTTTAACGCTAAATTTAAACGGAGGAAGTACAGGACAATTCTTAAGGCAAGATGGAACATGGGCTACAATACCCGGTGGTAATTCGGGTACGGTTACAGAGGTTGGAGTATCTAGTAACTATTTGACAATAGGCAATACACCTATTACATCGAATGGTACTATATCGGTAAATGTGCCTGTACAATCTAATTTAACTCCGGGAGCTTACACTAATGCTAATATCACTGTAGATGACTATGGGTTTGTAACAAACGTTGCGAATGGCAGTTCAGGTAGTGGCGGGACAGTTACTTCCGTTACCGGAAATGATGGTATAGTTATGACAGGATCAGCTACAGATCCTGTAGTAAATGTAGATTATTTAGGGGATGATAATTATATACTTACAGCAGCTAATTTAGATCCTTTAATTCCTGCAACTAGGGATTCGAGCATGAATTTTAGCACAGAGCGTGTTACAAAGCAAATTTATAATACTACATTAGCAGACATAGTAGATACGGGTAATGGCTATAAGATGACAGCATTTAGATTAAATGTAGCTTCTGCGGGATCAACGCCTACAATAACAATGATAAATAATAATATAGGAGGAACTTGGTCAATTTCTAGAGTTGGAGTTGGTGAATATAATATTACCAATTCTGATGGCGCTATTTTTACTGATAATACAATAGGTTATATAAATAACCCGAACATAGCAGGAACAGTAGGGGCAACTACTAATGTATTCCCTCAAGCAACTAATATAAGGCGCAAGGCAGCTACTCTAATATCTGTTGAATGCTTTGAGGTAGGAACTACTACGGGGAACAGAGGACAATCTGCTGATTTTGGAACAGCGAATCCTATATATGTAGAAATAAAAATTTACGATTAAAAAAATAAAAAAATAATAAAAAATAAACAATGGGACAATACGCAAATCAACCAGATTTTGGAACTATAGCCGCAGCGGTAACTGCTAGCGATACAATAAGCAATGCAACTAACATAGATAGCTCATGCTTGTTCATTGGGACAGGTGGTGACGTAAAAGTAATATTATCGGGAGTAACTGGAGCAGGCGGTTCAGGAAGACCCACTGCAGCACAAGCTATAGTTTTTAAAGGTTTACCAGCAGGATCTTTTTTACCAGTAATAGTAGATTATGTACTAGCTACTGGAACAACTGCTGCTGATCTAATAGCTGTTAAGTAATGGGTGGACAATCTATAGGTAACGGTATATGGTGGCCCTCTAATTATGGCGGAGGTGGTGGCCCGTTTATTATAGCGGAGAATGGCGATTTCATATTATCTGAAGCGGGAGATAACTTAACCCCAGAAAATTAAAAATATAAAATAATAAACAATGGCAAATATAAAATTTTCAGAATTTACTGTAGCAAACGCGGTATCCGATATAGGATATGTTGTAGGCTATAAAAACGGGGCTAATGTACAAATAACTCCCTCCGTATTACTATCTACCGCTTTAGGGAATTATCTTCCCTTAGCTGGAGGTACAATGACAGGTGATACTCTCCACGGAGATAACGTAAACAGTACTTATGGAGATGATGGAGATCTTCAAATATATCACTCTACTAATAGTTTTATTAGAAACAATAGCTCAGGAGGTAATCTTAACATTCAAAATAACCAAAATAGTGGTGATATTACTTTCTCTGCAACTTACAATAACACACTCAAACAATTCATGAGAATTGATGGGGGAATGAATAGAATTATAGTTAGTGAGGATATGAATTTTGATTCAGGAGACAAAATTATGTTTAATGATAATCTTCGAATTTACAGTTCCGGTAATGATTCTTATATTACAGAGATTGACAATGCAGGTATTTTGTACATTCGAGCAGGGGCTGACTTAAGGCTTCAAAGCTCTGGAAATGAAGATTACATAATTTGTAATCAAGACTCTTCAGTAGAATTATATTACGATAACCTTAAAAAATTTGAAACCACTGACACTGGAGCAAATATAACAGACACGTTAGGCATATTAGGAGATTCTCTTAATCCTGGTTTTCTAAAACTATACGCACCTAATTCATCAAATTACGTAGGTATTAAAGGTCCTGTTAATTCAGGCGCCACAGGCACCAATTATACATTGAGATTACCGGACGCTTTACCAAGTGTAGCTAACCAAATACTAGAGTCTGACGCTTCAGGAGCTTTATCTTGGATTGCTACCCCTGGTGGTGGTGGCGGTGGTGCTACTGAATTGAACGATTTAACTGATGTTTCTATAGGTACTAATACATCTGCATTAATAAACGTACCTGTTGGTGGTGTAGGTAATAATAGTTTTGTTATGGGTGTTGGTGCTGGTAATTCAATGACTACTGGATCACAAGGTATGACTATAATAGGGCAAGATGCTGGTGCTACTTTAACATCATCAGATTATGGAGTATATATAGGTGCGTTTGCAGGTAGATATCAAAATACATCAACAACACAAGGTAATGTGTTAATTGGTTATGAAGCTGGGCAAGGAAGTTCATCAACAACAAGTAATTCTTATGCTACAGTTGCTATTGGGCATCAAGCCTTAAAAAATGTAACTGGTGGAGATAGAAATGTTGCAATAGGTTATTCAGCATCATCAAATAATTTAACTGGTGGTACTACAGTAGCTATAGGTGTTGAATGCGGTAAAGGTCAAACTACAAGTAGTAATAATGTATTTTTGGGATATCAAGCAGCAGAAAATACTAATGCATCAAATTCTGTCATTATAGGAACACAAGCTATGGATACTGGTGCAGCTTCAAATATGAACTACGCAGTTATAATAGGTTATCAAGCTGGAAGATCAGCAACATCACAAAGAGCTTTCGCTATAGGTGCGCAAGCAGCTTATTCACAAACTACCGCTGGTAATAGTGTTACAATAGGAACTTATGCTGGTTATAACAATACAAGTAGTGGTGATAGAACTATAGTTGGTTATGCTTCTGCACAATATAATACTGGAGCTGGTAATACATCTTTTGGAACAAACGCATTACAAGGACCAGCATCTTCCTCTGGAATTACTGGTGGTTATAATACTGCTATAGGTAGGAAATCACTTGAAGAAATAACTACTGGGTTTTTTAATACTGCTGTAGGTAACGAAGCATTGGCAGATGTAACTACTGGTTATTTTAATGTTGCTATAGGTAGCCAAGCTGGTGAGGGTTTTATAAATGGGTTTTATAATACTTTCGTAGGTACAGATGCAGGTAATACTAAAACTTCTGGTAATAATTGTGTTATGTTAGGTTATAACGCGCAACCATCAACTGCAACAGTTGCTAATGAAATAACATTAGGTGATGGATCAATAAATGCTTTAAGGTGTGCAGTTACAACAATAACATCTTTATCAGATAAAAGAGATAAAACAAAAATAGAAGATTCTAATTATGGTTTAAATGTAATAGATAAACTAAAACCAGTTACTTTTGATTGGAACACAAGAGATGGTGAGAAAGTAGGTGTTAAAGATTTAGGTTTTATAGCACAAGATTTACAAGAAGTAGATGATGAAAATTTAAAATTGGTATATGATGTAAACCCAGAAAAATTAGAAGCATCTTATGGTAGATTAATACCGGTTTTAGTTAAAGCAATACAAGAATTAAAAGCAGAAATAGAAATATTAAAATCTTAAATATGAAACGTAATACAGTAACAGAAGAAAAAGGGTTTAATGAAAGTGATATATTGAATATACAAACACAATTACCAGAACAGTTACAAGAAATTTCTGTAGCACCTTTTGAAGAATTTGAATATTTAGAAATTCAAGGACATTTTTTATTTGTTTTAGCAAATGATTTTTATAAAGATGAATTAACAGCTGAGCAAATAACTGAAATGGAAAGTTATCTACCTGAAAATTATCAGGAAATATTCTACACGGACTAGTTATATAAGCTACTAATCTGTAGCTTTATAAAATTACGCGTAATTATATAATAAAATCTAATTTAATGAATCAAATAGTAAAAGAATTTCACTTCGGAACTGAGGGGAAAGAAAAACTGTTTAAAGGTATTGACACTTTAGCAGGAGCAGTAGCTTCTACATTAGGAGCAGGTGGAGAAACGGTAATCTTTGAAGATAATGCTGGAGTACCTGTAATAACAAAAGACGGTGTAACTGTAGCTAACCTGTGCATCATGGAAGATCCTGTAGAAAATATGGGTGCGTCTATGGTTAAACAAGCGGCACAAAGAACAGTGCAAGACGCAGGAGACGGCACGACTACCGCTACGGTATTAACGCATTCTTTATTACACGCCTTAGTTGATAACAAAGACATAAACAAAAGAGAAGTAGCTGAAGCTATTAACACAGTAGTAGATAAGGTTACTAAGTATTTAGATAAGATAAGCAAAGTGGTTGATAATTCAATGATTGAAGAGGTCGCTACTATATCTACTAATAACGATATTGAGCTAGGTAAGTTAATTGCCGACGCTTATAGGGCAGTTGATTTGACTGGTATAGTTATGATGGAAACATCAAAAACTGGTGAAACAGCTTTAGAGGTTGTTGAGGGAGTTCAGTATGACAAGGGATTTATCAATAACCATTTTGTAAACAATCAAACAAACAATTCTTGCGAACAAGAAAACCCTTTAATACTTCTGATCGATTCTCAAGTAGATACAGTAAGACAAATACAAACTGTACTCGAACACGTTATAAAAAACAAAAGATCATTCCTAATCATAGGGGACGTCGACCCGAAAGTGGCAGCGACTTTAGCTATGAACAAGAATAAAGGAAATATTGATATTAACATTGTTCCGGCACCTACACATGGTGTAAATAGAAAAGAGATGTTTGATGATTTAGCTTTATTAACAGGAGCAACAGTTATAAGTGAGAACTTAGGAGATGATTTAGATTTAATTGATCTTGATCACTTAGGAACTTGTACGAAAGCTACATCTACATTTGCGGACACAGTTATTCAGATTAATAACGATGCTGCCGGGAGAGTTGCAGAAATTGTAGCTAATCTAAAAGAAAAGCTAAGTAGCGAAACAAATCCCAACAGGGTAATTAAGATTGAAAAAAGATTAGCTATGCTATCAGCTAAGGTTGCAATAGTGCAAGTTGGTGGTAATTCAGATATAGAATTAAAAGAAAAAAGAGATCGTGTAGAAGATGCAATATGTGCAACTAAAGCAGCGATTAAAGAAGGTGTTGTTGCGGGTGGAGGTGTTGCATTAGCTCAGGCCGCTGCAAAGATTAAAACTAAAACACAAGCCGAAAGAATTGTTATGGAGGCACTTATTGCCCCTTACAAAGTTATATTACAGAACGCAGGGCTATTAGTTGATATTGTTGATCGTAAGGATTGGGGTATCGATGCAAGAACCGGTAAAGCGGTAAATATGTTTAAAGCAGGTATCATTGATCCTGTGCTTGTTACAAAGTCAGCATTAAGGAATGCAGCGTCCGTAGCCTCAACTATATTGTCTACTAACTGCATAATGTCTAATCTAAGAGCGTAATATGAAAGCAATAGGATATAACATATTAATCAATAAAGAAAAAGAAGGTATCAAGGCTACCAAAGGCGGTTTGTTACTTTCAGAAAGTCAAAGACAAGATATAAGATACGTTAAAGCAAGGATACAATCAGTTGGTGATCTTTGTGCAGGGTTAGATGCAGGAGATGAAGTTTATTACGATAGGCACGCAGGTCATAGAATAGAAGTTGACGGAGATGATTATCAAGTTATTAAGATGCAAGATGTAGTGTTTGTTTTATGAGAAAATTAACCGGGCAAGATTTAAGAGAGTTAGGTTTATTAAAACATTACAGAGTCGTACGCAGATGGGCTTGCAAAAATAATGACCTTACAAGTTCAGATATTGAACTACTTATTTATTTTGACTGCATAGGTGAGTTTAAACGAACCGATTTTGAAGAAGGTGTATTAACATACAGTTGGGACAATCGCAGATGGAATAAGCTGGTTAAAAATGGTTGGGTAAAAATATGGCGTAAAGCAAATAACGGAGATAAAAAATATAGTCTATATAAGATTAGCCATAAAGCAAATTGTTTGATACAACAGATGTATCGTATAATGCTTGGCGAAGAAGACATTCCAATGTCTGTTAGACGTAACAAAGTAATGAAAAGAGAATCATACTCTGACAAATTAGATGCCAGAGCTATGAAATTAGTAAACAAAGACAAAACAAGATAAATTATGAGTTGGGCAATGGCAGCCGGAGCAGGCATAGCTGGGAGATTAGCTAAAAAATCACAAACAGGGTATCAGAACTCAACCAACAACAATGCTGTTGGACCGGCAATTCCTCAGAGAATGCAAGATTTTATGGGTGTAGGGATGCAGCGTCTTAATGATAAGATAATGGCAGATCGTCAAACCCAAGCTCAACGAGCAGCCGCTAATGCGGGGAACGCTTCAGGTAATAGTATTGCAGGAGCAGTAGCAGGAGTCGGGGGAGTAGGTATAATGGGTAACACGAATAGAGGTTATGCACGATCTACAGGAGGTAATCAATACATGCCAGGTATGGAACAAAGAAGAGCTATTGGTGTTGGAATGAATGGATCAAGAGGTTTTAGAAGAAGATCAGAAGTTCAACCGACCCCTGAAAAAGTATATGAAACACAAGAATTTGCGGGAAGTGATTTTCAAAGTCAAACAGGATACGCTACCCCACCTCCGCCGGGGTTTGAGCATAATATGACACCGGCTCATGCAGCCCAGAGAGCAATGGGCATAGCGAGAGGATGGGATAGAGAAAAAGCTGCTGCGCAAGGAGTAATTATATAATAATAAAAAAAATAGATATGAAAAACGGAAACACAGGAGCATCAGCACTATGGGGCGGACCATTAAGTATGGAAGGTAGACCAACAGCTAAAGGTAATTCACGTAATCACATGGAAATTAGCAAAGCTCATTGCGGCTGCGGTATGGAACCAGGCAAACCTATTACCGAGTGTGCTAAAGGAGATTATTAATGAAGTTAACCAATAACTTTAATAAATCAGAATTTGAATGTAAATGCGGTTGTAAAATGCCTGATGACGTACTTTTAGAAGTAACTAAGTTAGCTAGCCAATTACAACATATTAGGGATTTTGTAAGAAAACCTATTAGATTAACAAACGCATACAGATGTCCTGAGCATAATAAAGAGGTTGGCGGAGTTTCAAACTCTCAGCATATTTTAGGTAAAGCTGCTGATATTCAAATAAACGATTTAGATCCATCTGAGGTTTATAAAACTATAGATAATCTAACGGAGCACGGACACATATTACAAGGAGGTCTTGGCAAGTATAATACATTTACTCATTACGATATAAGAAAAACTAGAGTCCGTTGGAATAAAACATTAAAATAATGGCGACAAAAAAATTTAAAGTACATAAAATGTACAAAGGTAAAGTTACAAAAATAGCTAAAACTATGGCTCAACATAATGCTTTAAAAAAGCAGGGCTATACCCACACTAAACCTAAAAAGAAAAAGTAATGGCGGTTAAGAAAAAAGCAGCGCCTAAAAAAAGAGGTAAGGCGCCCTCACGTAAAAAATCTAAAGGAAATTACGCAAAAGTAAAAAAGGGAAAGGGTACAGGTAAGAAAGCTGGTGGAGGAATGACTGCTAAAGGTGTTGCTAAATACCGAAAGGATAATCCTGGTAGTAAATTAAAAACTGCCGTGACTACACCTCCTTCAAAACTTAAGAAAGGCAGTAAGGCTGCTAAAAGACGTAAATCATTTTGCGCAAGATCCAAAGGCTGGAAGTCAGAAAGAGGATTGGCTGCGCGAAGAAAATGGAATTGTTAGAATGGGAAGTAAAAAGAAAACAAATAAAGACGCTTGTTATTACAAAATAAAGGGTAGCTATAAGGTATTTCCTTCTGCTTACGCAAGTGGAGCTATTGCAAAGTGTCGTAAGAAAAGAAGCAAGAAGTAATGGCTGTTCGTAAAACAAAAAAAGGTGCTTCATTAAAAAGATGGTTTAAAGAAAAATGGACTGACGAAAAAGGTAATGTTTGCGGTTCTACTAAAAACAAAAAAACCAAAAAGTGCAGACCTTCTAAAAGAGTGAGTTCAAAAACTCCAAAAACCTGGAAAGAAATGTCTCCAGCTGAAAAGAAAAAAGCTGTAGCGGAAAAGAAAAGAACAGGCATGGGTAAAAGAACTTCCTCTCTAAAAAGAAAAAAGAAATGAGTAAGAATCCAAATGCTAAAAAAAACGGCGGTGAAGGAACTGCTGTAGGAAAAGCATTAAGGTTCTTAGCTGCTCAAGGAAAAAAGTTTGCGCCAGAACTGCTGGACATGGCAGGATCATTAACCGGTGTTGAAGCATTAAGTAAATTAGGAGATGCAATTAAAGGCGATCCTGAATTATCTGAATTAGATAAAAGAATATTGCTAGCTGAGCTAGAGATAGATGCAGTAAGAGAGCAAGAGATAACTAAACGCTGGGAAGCTGATTTGCATTCAGACAGCTGGTTATCAAAAAATGTACGACCATTAACATTATCATTCCTATTAGTAAGTATGTTTCTGTTCGTTATATTAGATAGCACATCATCAATACCATTTAACATAGATCCAGAATGGATAGACCTCCTTAAAGCACTTATGATAACCGCTGTTGGTGGTTACTTTGTTGTGAGGTCAGGAGAAAAAATAACAAACAAATTAAAAAAATAATTATGGCATACAAGCAGGCACGTGGAGTTTTAGAGGATCCCGTAAAAACAAGAGTGGCAGGTAATGAAAATGAAAAACCTAAGTCACAAGTAAATGAAACAGTAGAATCAGTTGACAGAGAAGGTACTAATCAACGTTTAACAGAAGTGTCTATGGAAAAAAGAGCGAAAGGCTCAGGAGCATCATATAATAAGGTAGTAGATGCTACTAGGTCTACTAAAGGAGCTATTAGAGGTAATAAACCTTTCAGATACAAAAGTGACAATAAAATATACAATTACGTGCCAGGAGAACAAAACGATAACCCTAAAACAGGATACAGATTATAAACTAAAAATTAACAAATAAAAAAACAATTATGGCTTATATGCAACCGTCTGAACACCCAGACAAAAACAGAAAAAAAACAGATAAAAAACCGCCTTTAACTAACAACACCAAAAGTTTTACGGAAACAGTAAAGAAAGGGTATAACGAAGGAAGTAAAGGCTCTATGGTGGGCAAATACAGCCGAGGAGGACAAAACACTGACCTATTAGGAGGAATTGTGGGAGCAGGACGCGCCGCAGTTAATTACTTCAAAGACTAAACAATAAATTATTAACAATTAAATTAAATTAAATTATGGCAAAAGCTAAAAAGATTACAAAGAAAGAATTAACTGAAATTAATGAGCAACAACACTCAATGAGCCAATTACTTATTGCGATTGGCGCTTTAGAAGCGCAAAAAAGTTCGGCTATATTACAGTTAAGACAATTAGAACAGGCCTTAGAGGCTAGTAAACTTAAAATTGAAGAGACTTATGGTCCGGTCAATATAGATCTCAAAACAGGTGAATATACTGTTATTGAGAAAAAGCCCGAACTGGAGACTGTGTAATAATGAATATTATAAGGAAAATAAGTATCGGGGCTGACTATAAGAACGAAGCAATGCATTATTCTGTAAATCAGAAAGTTTACGGCGGCCACGAAATTTCTCATATAATCTTTGAAGAAACCGATAAGTCTTATAATATATTCATAACAAAAAACAACGAGAGTATGCCATGGAAGAAGTTTAATTCTAACATGGCTATCTCCGTTGAGTATGACTTAGAGTACTAATGAGAAGCATATACGATTTTATCGTAGAGCCTTTCGGCGAAAGATATGATAACACAGTAAAGGTTGGCGAAGTGGACCTTATAACAAACACTTCTATAGAAAGTTGGAAACACGTAAACAAGTATGCAAGAGTCCTAGAGACTCCAGTTGGCATTCACACACCTATAAAAAAAGGTGATACTATAGTCGTGCATCAGAACGTGTTTCGCACTTTTTATGATATGAAGGGAAAAAAGAAGAACTCACGTTCATTCTTGGAAGATAATAAGTTTTTATGTGCGGTAGATCAAATATATTTATACAAAACGCACGGACCTTGGAAAGCATTAGGCGATAGATGTTTTGTAGCTCCAATTGTCAATACAGACGATTTTAGCTTAGATAAAACAGAAGCCCTTGTTGGAATACTCAAAATAGATAATAGCTCCTTAAACGAGCTTAAAATGGGTACAGGTGATATAGTAGGATTTACACCAAACAGCGAATGGGAATTTGTTGTTGATAATCAGCTAATGTATTGCATGAGGACAAAAGATATTGTAATTAAATATGAACACAAACAAAACCAAAAAGAGTATAATAGAAGCTGGGCGAGCGGCCGTTGAAGAACTAATTAAGGTAGCAAAAGAAAAGATCGTAGACTCTGGAGAAGACATTACTGCAGACAGACTTAAGAATGCTGCCGCTACAAAAAAGCTAGCAATCTTTGATGCATTTGAAATTCTGTCAAGAATTGATGAAGAAGAGAACTTATTAGAACTAGAAGCTAAAGGACCAAGCAAAAAGCAATTTAAAGGTTTTGCAGAAGGGAGATCTAAGTAATGGCATACGAACAAACACTATATAGAGTAGTCAAAGATCATATCAAGCCTGCTATTATAAAGAAAAAAAACCGCTATGCTAAATGGAGTTATGGTTACAACGCAGATTATGATGTTGTTGTAATTAGCAAAACAGGCAAAATTGGGGAAATATACGAAATTGGGGATGTAATGATTGCGTTACCTAAAGTAGATAATCCCGTAGCTTTAAGCGACAACAAGTGGCAAGCTATTGAATATCCTAAAGAATTAAAAAAAATTAAGAGTGTACAGGAATGGAACTCTTATCCTAATACTTTTAAAGAGCAATGGCATCCATATATAGATGAAGAGTTTAACAGACGTGAAGAGGGGTTTTGGTTTATCAATAAAGGTAGGCCTACTTACATTACTGGTACTCATTACATGTACCTGCAGTGGAGTAAGATCGATGTTGGTCTTCCCAACTTTAGAGAATCAAACCGATTATTCTATATATTTTGGGAGGCTTGCAAGGCAGATAAAAGATCGTACGGTATATGTTACCTTAAAAATAGACGTTCTGGATTTTCATTCATGTCGTCGGGAGAAACAGTTAATTCGGCTACGATATCTTCAGACTCTAGATTCGGTATATTATCTAAATCAGGGGCTGATGCCAAAAAAATGTTTACAGATAAAGTTGTTCCCATATCGGTAAATTATCCGTTTTTCTTTAAGCCAATACAAGATGGTATGGATCGTCCAAAAACGGAGCTAGCATATCGAGTACCTGCTTCTAAATTTACTAGGCGAAAATTAGAAGATAATCAAATGGTTCAAGAACTAGATGGATTAGATACAACTATTGACTGGAAAAACACGGGTGATAATAGTTACGATGGTGAAAAATTAAAATTACTAGTACACGATGAATCCGGTAAGTGGGAAAAACCGTCTAACATACTTAATAACTGGAGAGTTACTAAGACATGCCTGCGGCTAGGTAGTAGAATTGTAGGTAAGTGTATGATGGGATCAACTTCAAACGCTTTAGATAAAGGTGGAGCAAACTTTAAAAAGATATACGAGGGGTCGGATGCGTCAAAAAGAAATAAAAATGGTCAGACTAAAACAGGTCTATACAAATTGTTTATTCCTATGGAATGGAATTACGAGGGTTTTATTGATCAGTATGGCTATCCTGTGTTTGATACTCCAACGAAAGAAACGTTAGATCCTCAAGGTAATTTAATTACAGAAGGTGTTATACAACACTGGGAAAATGAGGTTGAAGGATTAAAAGACGACGCGGACGCTTTAAACGAATATTACAGACAATTTCCCCGTACAGAACAACACGCTTTTAGAGATGAAGCTAAACAATCTATTTTTAATTTAACAAAAATATATCAGCAAATTGATTTTAACGAAGAGTTAAACAATAAGCAAATGGTGACCACTGGAAGTTTTCAATGGGAAGGCGGGATCAAAGACACAAAAGTTATATTCTATCCAAATAAAAACGGTAGATTTAAAATATCTTGGATACCAGAACAATCACTTCAAAATAACATAATATTAAAACGTGGCAATAAATATCCTGGAAATGAACATATAGGTGCTTTTGGCTGTGATAGTTACGACATTAGCGGTACTGTAGGTGGAGGAGGAAGTAACGGAGCATTAGCTGGATTGACTAAATTTTCAATGAGTGATGCGCCACCGAACCATTTCTTTCTTGAATATATCGCAAGACCTTCAACGGCAGAGATGTTTTTTGAAGATGTATTAATGGCTATTGTATTTTACGGTATGCCAATATTATGTGAAAATAACAAACCTAGATTGCTTTATTATTTAAAGCGTCGTGGCTATAGGGGCTATTCTATGAATAGACCTGACAAAAATATAAATAAGTTATCTGTATCTGAAAGAGAAGTTGGAGGCATACCTAATTCAAGTGAAGACGTAAAGCAAGCGCACGCAGCTGCAATTGAAACTTATATAGAAGATTTTGTAGGCGAGAAAGAAGACGGATATGGGGACATGTATTTTCAGCGTACACTAGAAGACTGGGCTAAGTTTGATATAAATAATAGAACAAAGTTTGATGCATCTATTAGTACAGGCTTAGCGCTTATGGCTTGCAATAAACATAGGTATAGGCCAACAAACGAAACAAAAAGAAAGTCTTTTGACTTAGGATTTAAAAAATACAATAACAAGGGGAATTTTTCCAAAATAATTAAGTAGATGAAAATAAGCACAAGCTATAATAGTTCGTTTCCGGATCAGGTGGTACCAGATGAAGAAAAAGCAACTGTTGAATATGGTTTAAAAGTTTCTAGAGCTATTGAGCAAGAATGGTTTTCATTCGGAGGTAGCACTTCAAATAGATTTAATTTAAACTACAAAACTTTTAACACGCTAAGATTATATGCCCGGGGCGAGCAGCCTATGGATAAGTATAAAAATGAATTAGCGGTTAATGGTGATTTGTCTTATATGAATATAGACTGGACTCCAGTTCCAGTATTAACTAAATTCTCTAATATTGTTTGCAACGGTATATCACAAAAAGAATTTGACCTTAATGCTTACGCTCAGGATCCCGAATCTATAGCTAAAAGAACAAGACAACAGGAAGCTATATTATACGACATGACAATGCAGCAAGATATTGCTGTAGCGGCTCAAGTGTTTGGCAAAGATATATCTAAGTCAGGTATGGACGATCAGCAATTGCCTGATACTCCCGAAGAGCTAGAGTTATTTATGCAGTTAAAACCTAAAATGGCTATTGAAATAGCTGAAGAGGAGGCTATAAATACTGTTTTGGATCAAAACAAATTTGAAAATATAAAAGAAAGAGTTGATCAAGATCTTGTTAATATAGGTATTGGTATAACTAAAACATCATTTAATAAATCAGAAGGTTTAGTAGTTGACTATGTAGATCCCGCAAAATGCGTTTGGTCATACACAGAAGACCCTTACTTTAGTGACTTATATTATTTTGGCGAAGTAAAACAAATAACACTATCGGAACTTAAAAAAGAGTTTCCTAATATAAGCGATAGCGATTTAGAAAAAATACAATCGAGCCCAATTAACGGATCTAACGTTACAGGGTTTATGAATAATGATAGAGATACGGTTCAAGTATTATATTTTGAATATAAAACTTTTATGAATCAAGTATTTAAAATTAAAAGAACAGATACAGGTTTAGAAAAAGCTATTGAAAAAACGGATGAATTTAATCCTCCACCAAACGATAACTTCGAAAGAGTATCAAGAACGATAGAGGTATTATACCAGGGAGCTAAAATAATGAACACCGATATAATGCTTAGATGGGAGTTAGCTGAAAACATGACTCGCCCTATGGCAGATACAACCAAAGTTGTAATGAGTTACGCAGCAGCAGCACCTAGAATGTATAAAGGTAAAATACAATCACTTATAAGTAAGTGTATAGGCTTTGCCGATATCATCAACTTAACAAACTTAAAGTTACAACAAGTATTATCTAAGATGGTACCGGATGGCGTGTACTTAGACGTAGATGGTTTAGCAGAAGTTGATTTAGGTAACGGCACAACATACAATCCAGCAGAAGCACTTAATATGTACTTCCAAACAGGTTCGGTTGTAGGTAGATCACTTACACAAGAAGGTGACATGAATAGAGGTAAAATACCTATTCAGGAATTACAGACTGGGAGCGGATCAAGTAAAATACAATCTTTAATTGCAGCATACAATTATAACTTGCAAATGATTAGAGATGTAACAGGGCTCAACGAAGCTCGTGATGGTAGTCAGCCAGATGCTAATGCTTTAGTAGGATTACAAAAGATAGCGGCCAACGCATCTAATACTGCTACAAACCATATATTAAAAGCGTCTTTATTTTTAACGTTAAGAACTGCAGAGATAATTTCTTTAAAGTTAACGGATGTAATAGCTAACCCATTAACTGAAAATTCTCTTAAGAATTCGATATCAGCATTAAACGTTAATACGTTGAGAGAGTTAGCGAATTCAAATTTATATGATTTTGGTATAATGTTAGAATTAGAACCTGACGATGAAGAAAAGGCAGAGCTAACAAATAATATTAACACCTCGCTGCAGCAAGGCGGTATAGATATTGAAGATGCTATTGATATTAGAAATATCAAGAATATACAGTTAGCTAATCAAATGCTAAAATTAAAGCGTCAGAAAAAACAACAAGCTGCACAACAGGCTCAAGCACAACAAGCGCAAGCACAAGCACAAGCAAATGCCCAAGCGCAGGAACAGATTGCAATGCAAGAAGTTCAAAAGCAACAAGCGTTAACAGCTGAGAAAATAGCAATAGAAAAAGCTAAAGCTGATTTCGAAATACAAAGAATGCAAATGGAGGCTCAGATGAAAGAAATGCTTATGGCAAAAGAATTTGAGTACAACATGCAATTAGCACAAGGTAAAGGAGCCGCTGAAGATCAAAAGCAAGCTCAGGCCGAAGACAGAAAAGATCAGAGGACAAAAATACAAGCTACTCAACAAAGCAAAATGATTAAACAAAGAGAAACAGGTGGTGAACCTCAAAACTTTGAATCACAAGGCAATGACAATATGAGTGGGTTTGGTTTAAGCTCATTTGATGTTGACTAGAATTATTTAAACAATTATATATTATTTTATGGAAAAAACAGAAGGAACTTTTAAGATCCAAAGTAAAAAAAAGCCAGAGGTCATACAGACAGACGACCAAAAGCGAGCGGCTATTAAAGAGCCGTTGATTGACACTAGTACAGATATACCTAAGGTCACGCTAAAGAAAAAAAGCACAGAACCGGATATAGCCAAAGTGGTTATACCATCAGAACCTGCAGAGGTTGTTGAGGAAGGTGCAGAGGAAACTCCTACATTGAAAGAAATTGTCAAAGAAGAAGTTGTTGCAGAACAGCCATTAATTGAGGCTGCTCCCGTACAACCAGTTTTACCGGAAAACATTGAGAAGTTAGTTAGCTTCATGAATGATACAGGGGGTGATATACAGGATTACGTAAGATTAAATACTAATTACGACGATGTTGATAAAAGCGTCCTCGTAAAAGAATACTATAAAAGCACTAAGCCTCATCTTAGTTCCGAAGAGATCGATTTTGTTATCAATGATAACTTTGCGTTCGATGAAGACATAGACGAGGATAAAAGCATACGCAAGAAAAAGATTGCGTATAAAGAAGAAGTTGCAAAAGCTAAAAAGTTTTTACAAGAGACTAAGAACAAATACTATGATGACATCAAGTTGAAGTCTAACGGTAGTTCTAATCAAACCGAAGCAGAAAGTTTTTTCAATAGATTCAAGGAGAATGAGGCGCAAGCCACTAAGAACCAAGAAATATTTAGAGCAAACACAAACAAATTATTTTCACAGGAATTCGAAGGTTTCGATTTTAATGTAGGAGATAAGACGTTTAGAATGAGTGTTCCAAATGTGGAGAAGGTGTCCGAAAGACAGCAGGATATAAGCAATTTTATCAATAAGTTTACTGGTGATAGCGGAGTTCTGGAAGATACAGCAGGTTATCACAAAGCTTTATATGCAGCAAGCAACCCTGACAAAATGGCAAACCATTTTTATGAGCAAGGTAAAGCTGATGCAATTAGAGAGATAACTAATAAGTCAAATAACGTATCGACTGAAGCCCGTCAGGCTGCTCCGAAGGGAGATGTCAAGCTGGGTAAATGGACAATAAAAGGTGTAAGCGATGGAAATTCTTCAAAATTAAAAATTAAGAAATTTTAAAATAATTAAAAAATGGCAATAACACCAGAATTTGGGAGTTTAATCCCAACACAAACTACGCAAGCACTTGCGACAAACTATTTACAATGGAACGATAACGGCGGAGCCGCTGGAATTCCTGATAATTTTGCTGACTTTGCTCAGCAGTACTTACCAGAAGTATACGAAGCTGAAGTAGAACGTTATGGAAACAGAACGTTAAACGGATTCTTACGTATGGTAGGAGCAGAAATGCCAATGTCTTCCGATCAAGTTATTTGGTCTGAACAAAACAGATTGCATATTTCTTATGACGGAGTAGAACAAACATCTACTGGTACTACTTCAGTTATTGAGGTTAACCCAGCAGCTACTGCGGGGGTACAAAATGTAATTTCGGTAAACGATACAGTAGTAGTTTTAGATCCGGCAGGATTAGAGGCTAAAGGTATCGTAACTGCATCTACACTTGGAGCTGCAGGTACAATTACTGTTCAGCCTTTTGCTGGTACTTCTTTGACAACTCAAGGATTTGCTGCTACTGGATTGAAAGTATTTGTTTACGGATCTGATTACTCTAAAGGAACTAGCTTAGAAGCTGGTGGACCTGGAAACTCAGCTGCACGTAATTCTATTAACCCAGTAATGACTCAGTACGTTAACTCACCAATCATTATTAGAGATCAGTTCGTTGTATCTGGTTCTGATACTGCACAAATCGGATGGGTAAATGTTGCAACTGAAGATGGGACTGATGGATACTTATGGTATTTGAAAGCTGCATCTGAAACTAAATTACGTTTCGACGATTATTTAGAAATGGCAATGGTAGAAGGAGAACTTAATCAAGTAGCTGCTACACAATTAACTCAGCCAGGAACTCAAGGTTTATTTGCAGCTATTGCTGACAGAGGGAACATTGAAACTGGATTTACTGCAGCGAATGGTTTGGCTGAATTTGATAACATTCTTAAGAACCTTGATAGTCAGGGAGCAATTGAAGAAAACATGTTATTTAACAACAGACAAACTTCTCTTGACTTTGACGACATGCTAGCAGGTTTATCTGCTGGAGCAAACGGAGGTGTTGCTTATGGTTTATTTGAAAACTCTTCAGATATGGCATTAAACTTAGGATTCACTGGTTTCCGTAGAGGTTCTTACGATTTCTATAAGACTGATTGGAAATACTTAAATGACGCATCCACTCGTGGAGCTATTGACGGAGTATCTTCTATTGAAGGCGTTATGGTGCCAGCTGGAACTTCAACTGTTTACGATCAAGTTTTAGGAACTAACATTCGTCGTCCATTTTTGCACGTACGATACAGAGCTTCTCAAACTGATGACCGAAGAATGAAGCAATGGGTAACTGGATCAGTAGGTGGAGGAACAGGCTCTACTCTTGATGCAATGGAAATTAACTTCTTATCAGAGAGATGTTTAATTACTCAAGGAGCTAATAACTTCGTATTATTCAAAGGAATCTAAGGATTTCAATAATAAAGGCGAGGGTCTTCGGATCCTCCCTTTTATTTTAACTATTTAATTATATTATATTATGGCAAATAAAAAACCAGCGGCTAAAAAGAAAGCAGCTAAAGCGGAACCTATTGCAGAAATAGCTCCAACACAAGTAGAAACAGTAGAAGCAGTTAAGCCTGCACCTGCTAAACCAGTTGAACCTGCAAAACCAGAGTGGGAAATTAAAGACAGGGTATATTTTTTAAAAAATGATGCTGAACCATTAACTCACACAATACCAGGTAAACACACACCAAAACATTCTTTATTGTATTTTGATAAAGAAACAGGTGTACAAAAAGAAATTAGATATGCAACCAACCATGCATCTCCCTTTAAGCAAGATCAAAAAGGCGAGGCAACCATGGGACATATTGTATTTAGAGAAGGCGTGCTAACAGTGCCCAAAGAAAAGCAAAACTTACAGAAGTTATTGTCTTTATATCACCCGCTAAAAGATCGTATATACGAAGAATATGATTCGGTCGAAGAGGCGGAAGACGATATAGATGTACTTGACATGCAGGTTGATGCAGCCATTATTGCAAGAGAAATGGATGTTGACGAAGCTGAAGCGATTCTAAGGGTTGAGGTTGGAAGTAAGGTTAACAGCTTATCCTCTAAAGAAATTAAAAGAGATCTTAGATTGTTTGCACGTCGTAATCCTCAATTGTTTTTAGAACTAGCTCAGGATGATAACGTACATTTACGTAATGTAGCAATAAAAGCTACTGAAGCAAATATACTAAGCTTATCTCAAGATCAGAGAACATTTTCATGGGCATCAACAGGCAGAAAGCTTATGAATGTTCCTTTTGACGAAAACCCATATTCAGCAATGGCTGCTTACTTCAAAACAGATGAAGGTATGGAAGTTTTCAGATCCATAGAAAAGAAGTTTTAATTAGTAGTTTTTTATAAAACTATGTAATTATAATAAGTAGACTATATTAACCGGATTCGTAACTGAGTCCGGTTAATAATATATAAAACAAAATATAATGGCAATAAATGTAAATACAGTTTATAGAACAGTTTTACTTATATTAAATAAAGAACAACGGGGGATGTTAACTCCTGATGAATTTAATAAGGTAGCTACACAAGTTCAATTAGAAATATTTGAGGGTTACTTCAATACACTAGATCTTCAAGTTCGTAAGCCTGACAATATTACTGAATACGGTGATAAAATAAAAAACACTAATCAGGATATATCTATATTCAAAGAATACGGTGATTGCACATTTAACCCAGCAGAGGGCAAGTTTATTTTACCTGTAGAAAACAGCGGCTCTGTTTACTCACAATCTTTTTTGGGTACGGGTACACAATCTTCGTTTATATTTACATCAATTACAGCAGCTCAATTAAGTTCAAGTGTCATCTATGTTTATGTTAACGGGGAACTTTTATCTTCAAATTCCTACAATATAGGAGGTGGCGCTATTTCATTTAACACCATCCCATCTTTAAACCAAACTATATTAGTTACGGCAAAACCTAATAGCTTCTATACATTAGGGTCTGTATTTTACAAAAACGAAAAAGAATTACAGCTTGTTCAAAGGAATGAACTACCTTATTTAAAAGGCAATCCACTTATAGCACCTACTGTTAACTATCCAGTGTTTTTATATGAAAATGAAAAAATACAAGTATTGCCAGAGACTATTACTTCTGACATAGCTGTTAGTTATTTAAGAAAGCCTATGGACGTAAGATGGAACTTCACTGTGCCTTCAGGTCAAGCATACTATAGTTATAGTGCTGGTGGATCTATTGATTTTGAATTGTCTAAAAAAGAACAATCTAATATAGTGACTAGAATACTTCTTTATGCAGGAGTAGTAATTAAAGACCCTACTATAATACAAGTAGCTCAGCAGCAGGTACAAGCAGAGACAATTAAAGAAACCTTATAAGATATGGCAATACCTAACGGCGGCTTAATAACCGAAACTAACGAACAATATTACGCGGGATCGCAGAGATTTTTATGTGAGGATGCTAATGGAACTAGCGTTTTTGTAGCAACTTTTAATACAGATTTAATTTTTGGATCTTATGATCCGACAAGTACAGATTATGCATTAAATAATTTTGTTGTTTACACTAGCCCAACTAGTCTGCCAGGATCCTATACAGAGTATACCTTAGAGTTTACCGTGAAAGATAATGTTATTACCACGGCTATTCCTATACCTGTGGGCACATACGTTGTCGTGCAGCTAAAAACTTTAGACGGCGGAAAATATGGCGATGAAAATGCATACGGAGAAGTTGTACAGCAAAATCAAGGAGGTTATGCTTATACTTCGTTAAGCGATATTATAGACGCTTTTATGGCTATATATGTAGGAGAAGGCAAATTAATACTTGATGTTAAACGTACTGATGTCATATTTCATGCTAAGCGAGGATTACAAGAGTTTAGCTACGATACTTTAAAAACTATTCGTTCCCAAGAGCTTACAGTACCTGCTAATCTTAATTTAGCTGTGCCTCAAGATTATGTAAACTATACAGCTATATCTAGAATAGATAGTGCAGGAGTTAAACGCCCAATATTTCCAGCTAACACATTGCATGTTTCGCCTTACCAGGTTCCGTTACAAGACGGGGTTGGGCAGATTACTACAGATAATTTTGGGGATCAACTAGAAGGTTCATCTATAACGAATGAAAGATGGGCAAATGCTAATGCTAGCTTGCTTGCTGGTAATATAAGCAGACAACAATATAATGACATTGTAGATACATTAAGTTTTGATTTAGCCGCAGGGCAAAGGTATGGAGGCGACCCTCAATACATGCAATCGGGAGGTTGGTTCAATATGAACGAACGGGAAGGATCTATAATGTTTTCTTCTAATCTTAGGGATTCATTGATAGTATTAGAATATGTATCTGACGGCTTAGCTTATGAAGGTTTGGATTTTAAGGTGCCTAAGATGGCTGAAGAAGCATTATATGCTCATATATCTCATGCAATCATTTCGACGCGAATGGGGCAGCCTGAATACATCGTACAGAGGCTTAAGCGAGAAAGATATGCTAAATTAAGGAATGCAAAAATAAGATTATCAAACATTAAGCTATCGGAGATAGTACAAGTGATGAGAGGCAAGTCTAAATGGATTAAATAAGAATTAAATGGCACAAGAAATAAAAAATACTTTCCTTAAAGCTAAGATGAATAAAGACTTAGATGACAGGATTATACCTAATGGCGAATACCGAGACGCGCTAAATGTAAGCGTTGGTCGTTCTGAAGCTGATAATGTAGGGGCTGTAGAAAATATTATAGGTAATTCTTTAATAACTCAAACAGATTTAGGGCCGATTGAAATAATAGGCCAGCTAGTAGATTCATCTAACGACAGAGTTTTTGTTTTTCTTACAGATTATTCAGACCCTAACCCTGAAAATCCTACTGATGCTCCGTTCGGAACCCAGCACTATATATATGTTTTTAATACAAGCTCTGGAAATTACACTAGATTGGTAAAAGGAGAGTTTTTAAATTTCTCTACAACTAACAGAATTACAGGAATAAACCTTATAGAAAGTTTATTGTTTTGGACAGATGATAGAAACCAACCTAGAAAAATAAATATTAATTTAGCCTCTACTATAGTTCAATCAGGTAGATCATCTTCTACTGATGAGGACACGGACTATTATACCGAAGAACATCAAATATCTGTAGCTAAATATTCTCCATATCAACCCATAAATTTAGTAAATAAATTAAGAGTAGTAGCTTCAGGTGGTGCTGCAAGCTATATTACCGTGGAAGGAAATAGGGTTGAAGAACTAGAGCCTTTTATAGGAGGTATCTTGGTATCTCCCGAAGATAATTTAAGTGGTGAAGATTATTTAGTAATAGTAAGCGTAGCTTTTGTAGCTGGTAAAACAAGAATAAGTTTTGAACCTGACATACCAGGAGGTAACTCGCCAACCCCAGGCTCTTATTATACTTTGTTCGCTTCTACAATGACCAATAAAAAAGATGACTCTAGTTGGCCAGGAGATCCTGATTACCTAGAAGATAAATTTGTAAGGTTCAGCTATAGGTTTAAGTACGATGATAACGAGTACTCCCTTATGGCTCCCTTTACTCAAGTGGCTTATATACCTAAACAGAAAGGTTATTTTGTGCATGGGCAAGAAGATGCGGCTTATAGGTCGACAGTCCTTGACTGGTTTGAAAACGACGTCCAAAATATTGAACTAAACATTCCTTTACCGTGCCCCGGGGATAGATTAAACTCACATTACAAGGTTTCTGAAATGGAAATTCTTTTTAGGGAATCTGATTCCGTCGCTGTGAAAGTTCTTGAGTCTGTTTCTGCCAGTGAAATAAACTCATTTTCTGGAAATAATAACATATATACATACGATTATCAATCCCGTAAACCATATAGAACATTAGCGGAAGCCCAGACTGTTAGAGTATACGACAAAGTGCCTGTGCGTGCACAATCTCAAGAGGTTTCAGGTAATAGAGTTATTTATGGGAACTATAGAGATCAGCATACTCCTCCTACGGCATTAAATTATAATTGTAGAATAAACCGTAAGCTAGAAACAGGTAAGTACAATAACTTTGTAGAATATCCTACTCATACAGTAAAAAGAAACAGAAATTACCAAATTGGGTTTGTGTTATCAGATAAATTCGGTAGAACATCACCTGTTATATTATCTAATGTTGATTTAGGAACCACTAAAGGCGATAAGTTTTTTTCAGGATCAACTATATATAGCCCTTACGATTCCGGGCCTGATGATACTCCCAACATTTTAGAATGGTTTGGAGATACTATTCAAGTTTTAGTTAACGAAGCAATTTCATCTACTAAAAACTTAAGTGCAGGCACACCCGGACTTTATGCAATAGAGAATAAAAGAGATACTTCAGGTGAGGGCTATGCGGTATTACCGGATGGCATACTTATAAACGGCAATGTATATCAGTTTAGATGGGATTCTAATTATCTTAATAATAAAAATTTACCAGCTGAAAACGATTATTTAAGAGGACAATTTGAAGATTTTGTAGAAGTAAAATCTATTGAAGAGATTGATCCTACTTTAAACCTTTATCAAGTTATAACTGATGGCCAGGTAAACGAAAGTTATTTAAGAGAAGAAAATTTACCAAGTAATAGTCCTGATTTAAAATTTTCGTATAGGTTGAATGACTTAGGCTGGTACAGCTATAAAATAGTTGTAAAACAAACACAACAAGAATATTACAATGTATACTTACCTGGAATACTTAACGGATACCCGGGGCAATCTTACAAATGGACTGAGTTGTCTAAAGATGAAGTCGATGCTGATGACAATCCTATAGTAGTAGGAGATTTTAAACTTACTTTAAGCGGATATAAATTTCCTAACGAATTAGATGTAACTGCTCATACCGTGCTTTTTAATGACAATATTAACAAAATACCTAGGGATTTAGCGGAAGTAGGTCCTGATCAAAAACAATACAGGTCTTCGGTAGTTTTGTATGGTAGAGTTACAAACATAATGACACCAGCTTATGGCCCTACTTGGGGAGAGCCAGGAACCTCTTACGATTTAGGAAGAGAACATTTATCTAAGCCTCAAAATACACAATATTATCCAAGAACAATTGCTTCTGGGGTTAATGCTGTTAAGCATGTTGCAACACAAGTTGGTAACGCTAGAGATATGCAAATGGGTCTAGACGATTTATCTCCTAGTGCTTTGAAATTACCTATAGTAGGTTTATATGGAGAAGATTCAGGAGGCGAAGGAGGTCAGGACGTATTTTATAGTTTAGACTCTAATCCTCTAATAGCAAAAATTTCGACAGAAGATAAATCAATTGGCTGGCCAAATACTAGGCCCCCTTATGATTTCCAGAACTGGAATCCCGATGATGAAGACCTTCCGGAGCCTCCGGAGTTTTTATTTCCTCAAAATATGCTACCTGGATTGGCTGTTTACGAAACTGAGCCAGTTGAATCTAATTTAGATATATATTGGGAAACATCGTCTACCGGCTTAATAGTTGATCTCAATGCAGACATTAATGGTTTTGCAGGAGCAGCTTTAGCTTTAGATGGTTACTCTTGGGATTTTGACGAGGGAATGACAAAAGGTGATGCTGTTACCACACCTTTTAGGCCAATTGACAGCGAAGGCAATCCTTATGTTGTTACTCCTGATGTTCAAATTACCTCAGTTACTAAAAACGTAAACGGAGTGACAGTTGATGCTACTACAATGTTTAAAATACAACCGTCTGCACAATCTGGTTTTTTCGAAATACTTTTTGATCAAAACAATATTCAGTTTGTTGAAAACAGTTACAACAATGATGTGTATACGTTTAACTTAAGTGTTGAAACAGACGAGGGATTTCTTTCTGAAATAACTATACAGGGTGAACCTGGAGGAGATGGTGCATTGGCAAATATAAAACCGTTTTTTGACAATTTTACTCCTGCGAACAACGGAGTTGCTCAGTGGGAATTATCTTCCAGCGAATCTATTATAATAGAATCTAACGAATGGACAGGCGTTACCAATGGTGCACATCCTAATGTAAATGGCGGCGCACCTTACGAAAATGGTCTAGTATATAGCTTCGTTATGAGAAACCCTAATGAAAGCATACCTGGAGAGGATAATGGTAATTGGGAAATGAATCCCTCAAACGGTGAGCTAAAATGCGAGGCGGGAGAAACCGCAAATGGGGTATATCAAATAACTTTAATATTAACAGATGCGAGCGGAGATACTCAAGGTAATGGAAATTTTACTGCTTTAACACATACACAAGATATGGATGTTATAGTGGGTTATCCTACAGTTAACCCTGGAGTATTAACAACTCAGGGAGAATGGTGTTTATTAAATGCTTTTAATGGTGGAAGTCCACAGCCTGCACCTACGCTAATTGCTTATAATAGAGCATTAAGCACTATTCCAGTTAATAATCAAGGTAATGGTAATGTAAGTAATGGTAATGACGGTATATGGTATATAAGCAAAGACCCTCAAGGTGATTTTCTACTGCCAGGGGTTATTGCTTCTAATCCTCTAACGGAATTACCTAATAACCTGTTTTCTAATAAAATTTTCGGGGGTAATACAACAATTCACAGATTAGGACCTAATGATCCATCTACCTCGGATGCAAGTGCGCACTCAAGAGGAACTTTAGCATTTTCAATGAATATGTCTTGGAATCGTATAAATCCACAGCTTTCAATTGCCGACATTACGGTTCCGGCTATTTACATGTTTTGGAGAGCAGAAGGTAGTGAGGATTGGAATGCATTTGGTAGTGTTAATGATTCAAAATTTGAATATAACAATACAAAAATGGATAGTGCAACTTTGCTTAATCTTAATCTAACTCTTTCTCCTTTTGAAATTCCTCCGTCGGAACCATGGACCTTTTATTGGTCTGCGCTTAGAGCTTTTGACAAACTAGATTTTGAGGGAATAGAAAATCATATTGAGTATGCAATATTAGTTAAAAAATTTGATAACGGAGGTAATCCTGTAAATCAAGGACAATATGCTTCTGAAGGATTATTCTGGATTCAAACAGATGATTTACACTATCATAAATGCATTCCAAGAATGGGGCTAAACGCCGCGAACGAGGAAGCTACTTCTGGAGGCCTGCTTTTTCCAGGTAGAAACCCAGAAGGATCATATACATTTAATCGAAGTATAGGGTCTAATGATTTAAACACCGCAACTAGCCAAGAGCCTGAATATCCCGTTTATGCAGAGACTCCTTATGTAGAATATGTTAACGCTTTTTATGAAGATCCTGAATTAACAACAATATGGGCTCCGGCTGAGCTCGAACAAATTATTAATTTTGAGTGGACAGGAGATTTAGGTGGTGATGACGCCACTAATGCGTATGAATGGTTTGATTTTCCAGCGTATGAAGGCGGGGGAAGTTCACTTGATACGGTTATACCAAGGGGAGTAGCTGAGTATGATACGAACACTGGGATTAAATTTAAACCTACAACCGATGGGCGTTTAAGTGCTAAACAATCAACTAAATGGGATAACACTGTTCCGTCTTCTCCACTAGATATTTGGGGTACAACTAGACTACAATTTAATAGAGATTGGCCAACACCTTAAAATTAATTTTTAATAATTATATATAAAATAAATGGCAGCAATAATAGAATTAAAATATTTTAATGCTTTTGCTTTAAAAAAAATTAAAAAAATAGTCGATGTAACACCCGGAACCACTGGGCTAATAACCTCAGGCGGCGGAGCAACATTAACTCTCGATGCAATAAAAACCCCCGCTACTTTTAGAGCGACAGGAGATAACACTACTTACGAGTTTACTATAAATACTATTGTTTTATCAGAGCTAATATTCCCTTATGTTTTGACTGTGACAATAGCAGGCGCAAACATACCCTCTGATGACCCTACTTTTGGGTGGGTAGTTAGTGGATCAACCATAACGTTTTCTTCGTCTATACCGAATCTTCAAGAAATGATTTTAACGTCTACACCACCTCTTACTTTTGACGAGACAGAAATGAACGTAGGCCAAGAGGTTACATTTTCGTATCGAGATCTTTTAGATCCAACAATTTTAAGATTTTATAAAGGTAATATAACTGAAAGATTGAATGATCAACAAATAAGAATATTTCCGGTTCCACTCAATTTTAGCTTAAATCCAATTCCCGGGGAATCAGAGGTTAAAGCCACATTTGGAAAAATAACTGATTTTCAATTTATACCTGGAGCTTATAGAGAAGATGGAGAAGAAGACAGGGAAGAAAGCTGGTTGCTCGAAGAATCAAGAATAAGAGGAGGCTATAATAACTCAACAGTTGATTTTGGGGTAAGAGCTTACTTAGTAGAGGACGAGCCTAAACAATCCCATAAATTTAGTGGACTAATACATTCAGGCCCTTTTAATTCAAGAACAGGATTTAATGCTACTAATCAATTTAGTGTAGCGGAAGATATAACAAGAACTATAGATCCATCTAATGGCTCAATACAAAAGTTATATGCGGAAGATACTAATCTTATTATATTTCAAGAAAACAAAGTTAGTAAATCGCTTATTGATAAAGATGCAATATATACGGCTGAGGGTAATCCACAGGTAACCGCTACTAATAGAGTTATTGGGCAGAATGTGTCATTTGGAGGAGAGTTTGGTATAAGTAAAGATCCGGAGTCTTTTGCTGTAAATGGGTATAGAAAATACTTTACAGATAGAGATCAAAACATTGTATGTAGATTATCAAGAGATGGAATAACACCTATTTCAAGCGCAGGTATGACTGATTTTTTTAGAGATAATTTGCCTTCTGCATCCTATATAAGAGGAGGCTGGGATGCTCACAATAAACAATACGTAGTTTCTATTGGTGATAGTGGGCAAAAAGCTTCTACTTTTAACACTTTAGCTTATGATGAAGCCTCTAAAGGATGGGTTAGTAGATATAGCTACAGTCCTAATTGGATATTTAGTATTAATAATAACTATTACACCGCTTATAACGGTAAATTATGGAAACATTATACGCTGAACTCAGGAAGTAATAGTAGGGCAGTATTTTACGGAACACAATATCCTTCTACTATATCAGTAGTATTCAACGGAGCACCTTCGACTATTAAAAATATGCAAGCTATTAATTATGAAGGGGACAGTGGGTGGAGTATGTTTAGTTTTGCAACAAACACAGATACTGCTTTATCTATTTCGCCGGCGGTTACAGCATCGACGTTACAACAAATGGAAAATCAAATGTTTACAAGTTCTTTTAAGGCTAAAGAAGACAAATACTATGGTACATTAATTAACGCTAGTCCAATATTAAGCGGAGAGGTTGTTTTTGGATCGTCATCATCTGGTGTTAAAGGATTTTACGGGGAAATAACTATGAAATTAGATAACGCAGGGAAAGGAAGTAAAGAAATTTTTGCAGTATCTACTACCTTTGTTCGCTCTTCATAGCGTAGCTTTTTAGTAAACCATGTAATTATATTATTATGAATAATAATAGCTTAGACAAATACACAGGTTCTACCGCGGAAGGAATACAGCAGATAACAGATCTACTAGTTGAACAAGGAGGAAATTTACCTGAGAGCTTAGACATGTTAGGAATGAATCATTCCTTTACAGACGGGGTATACGCAAGAGAGATGACAATACCGAAGAACACTATGGTGGTTGGTAAAATACATAAACATCGGCATCATAACTTCTTGCTTAAAGGCGAGATACTAGTTGCTACAGCAGAACATGGTGTACAGCATTTAAAGGCACCTATGATGATTGTTTCTGAACCAGGAACACAAAGAGTAGGTTATGCGTTAACAGAGACTGTATGGACGTGTATACACAAGAATGAAGATAATATAGAAGACTTAGAATTGTTAGAGGAGATTAACGTTGTTGATACTCCTCAGCAATATTTAGAATATAAAGAACAACTTAAAATACAATAATATATGGCATGGGCAATGGCAGCCGGGGCTGTGATATCAATCGGAGGGGGATTGATAAAAGGCGGTAAGGCTAAGAAAGCAAAAAGAGCAGCTGAGGCGGAGAAAAGGCGGCAAGCTGCAGCTATCAAAAAATTTGAGGCTAGCAGACAATCACCTATTAACCCTTATTCTGGTGTTAAAAACATGGCTGATCAAGTTAAGGATTTGAGTGGTAATTTAAGCAACCCATTCGCTAATATAGGCGTTGCTACGCAAGCTGCAGAATTTCAAGCTGAACAATCTGACATGGCTTTGGCTGCTACACTAGATACATTACAAGCTACAGGAGCAAGCGCCGGTGGAGCAACCGCTTTAGCTAATGCTGCTCTTAAGTCTAAGAAGCAAGTATCGGCTACATTAGAGGCACAGGAAGCTAAAAATTCACAGTTACAAGCGCAAGGTGAAGCTAAGTTACAGCAATTAACCATGAATGAACAAGCTAGAGTTCAAGCAGGTAAAATTTCTGCGACTAATACATATAATCAACAACAGGCTACTGGTAAACAATTCCAATTCCAGACGCAAGAAGCTAGAGACAATGCCACATTGAATAGAATGTCTGGCGGTTTAGATCAAGCTCGAATGGATTCGGCTAATGCTACTAATGCCCAGAACGATGCATTAAGTGGAATGATCAGTGGTGTAGGATCTGCTATTGGAGCAGGAATAAAGGGAGGAGCCTTCTCAAAGGGGGCTAACGCCTCTTCAGGGGGCCAGCTAGCAACTATAGACACTGAAATAGCGGGAGCGGGTGAAACATCGGCATGGAATACCAATACAACAACACTAAATTCTTCAGCTACTCTTCCTGAATACAGTCAACAAGACCTACAAGATATAGAAAACGGTTTATACTAATAATAATATGAGTTATCAAAATCCATTAATAATACAGAACAACCCCGGTGGAAACATAGGAGAGGCAGCTAATAAAGCTGCTACATCTATACAAGATGCTATCTTGTTTAATATGGCAAAGCAGGAAAAAAAGCAGGAGGAAATTGCTAGAAAACAAGCTATCGATGATGCCAACGCTATTGCTGCTGCTAAAGAAAGTAGCACAGAAGAAGCTGATGCTAGAAAAGCTCTTGCTGCGAACGAATATTCTGTGGGGGGTATGGACGCTTTTAATCTATCCTCAGGTGAAAAATTTAAATATAACCAAATAGTAGCTAATGTTAATGCTACAAGAGAGGAGCGCTTAGCAGCTCAGGAAAAAATAAACGCGGAAAATACATTTCAGCAAAACCAAATAGGCGCTTTAGCTTATTTCAGTGAAGATAAAACTGAATTAGCAACACTTAGAGAAAAAGGAAATGTTTATTTCGACGATAAAAGTTTACAAGGTGCTTACGTAAGATTTTTAGACGGTAATCCTAACGTTAAGTTATCAGGCAAAAGAGTTGGTAATGATTGGGTTAATACTTTAACCGAGAACGGTGTGACTTACGAATTACCTACAGACAAAATAAAAGACGGTAGCTTCAAAGCTTTTGCTTTAACACCTGATTTATATGAGGGCATAGATGCTCAAGCCAAAGAAATTAATGCGGCTAGGAATAAAAGAGAAAAGGGAATGCAAGAATTTACGCCTAATGATTTATCAGGCATAAAAGAAGCGGTTAATGTTAACATTCAAAAAGCCACAGCTAATTTTAGCTCGTACTTAGAAGCGGATCCTATAAAGGCTAAAGCTATACTGGCTAATACTATATATCCCAATTTAAAACCAGATAAGATTGAAGAAATTTTTAATGGACTGACAGCCGGCGGAGAGGATGGGGTAAAAGCTTTTGGAGTTGTAGCGGAAGAATTAAAAAAAGACATTGAATACAAATGGGGTATGAATACAGGAGTATTCCGTAATGACAAGGATGAATTTGAAGTTATGAAACCAGAAGAGCCTGTGAATACTAAATCAAGTGGTGGATCAACAGCTAAGTATGCTCAAGATGATAATACTTTAATAGCAAATTCTTTATCGTTAAATCCTGAAAAATACCCAATAGAAAATGAAGAAACGTTCTATGCAGCATTTGCTTCTAAATACCCTGTACCTCAAGTTTACAATGGAAATGAGGTAATAGATTTAGTATCTAAACCGGGAGGTTTTGTAATTAAAACCAAGCAGCTTAAAGATAAGGCTACAGTGAAGCAGGTAGATCGTACTGATCTTGATAAACAAACTACGAAGCTGTATCCTGATAAAACCTTCTCAGAACTGAATCAAGAAGAGTTGGGAAAAGTTAGAACAGCCGCTGAGGAAGCTAATCAGATGGCGGCATTTATGTCAAATGGTAGCGATGAATTCGAGGAGGTAGAATCTCCATTGTTTAGATATACAAACAGTACTCACATGAGAAAATACATGGAAGCAACTGTAGCAAAAGGGGGAAATCACAGTTTAAATGGGATTAAAACTTCTGCTGAGAACATCGGAACATTTTATCGTAATGTTTCAAAGCAAAATAAAAGTGAATAGTTACAAAATAAAATTATATGTTTAAATATTTAATAGGAGATCAAGAAGTAATTTTTCAGACCTGGGACGAAGCTGTTAAAGCTATAGATGCGGCTAGAAAAAAAGGATTGTCAGTAAAAAGTATATCTGATAAACCTGAGCCTCAATCAGGCCCTGTTTTAGATTTTACGATAGATTCTGCAATCAGTGCAAATGTAGGATCGGGACCATTTCCTGCACCAGAGAAAAAGAATACGGAATCACAATCGGAAGATATTTTTTCGGATTTAGAAAACATTACGTTACCAGAAGACCTTCTAGAGATAAAGGGTAGTTATGCAAAACCCGGTGAGTTTGTACAAGGGCCTTCTATAAATATTAATTATGATCAGATAGCAGCGGAAGCTGGGATTAAGCTAGAGCCGGAAGTAGAAGAAGTTATAGAAGAGGTTGTAGAAGATAGAAAACCTATAGATTACAGGCAAAACCAAAATAAAAACAATTCTTTTAAAGGTAAAAAACCTGAAAAAGATATGGCAACGCCTGAACAAAGAGCGTTAAATCAGAAAGTACGAGAAGTAAGATCATTAGGTGTTAATCAAATATTAGATGAATCAGGCTTAGGTTTTACCGAAGAATACACATCGGCAGAGTATCGAGACTTACTTAATCAAGGTCCACCTAAAATGGGTGACGAAGAGTTTGGTGATCCTGTTGGTAGAGACGGTTGGCTAAAAAGATACACAGGTATGGTAATGGCTGCTTTCGAAAACGGAGGTCAACCAATAGAGCCGTACGAAGCCGAAGAGTTAGTTGAAGACTATTTTGAGACTAAAGAAGCTAAAGCAAGATTACTAGACACTGTAAGAACATCCGAGGTTTATGATGTTTTGAATGCAAACGGCCAAAAAGAATATGCCACTAAAATACAGGTAGCCAAAGCTATAAGTCAGTTTCCCCCTGAAAAGCAAAAAATCGGCGAACTAAACAATAGGAAAAATGATCTAGACGAAAGAATTAAAAGCGGTAATCTTTCTGCAAAAGAAATATTTATCGCCAACAAAGAGTTAGCAGCTGTAAAGGCAGAACAACAAGGTCTTGCTAAAGAGGTTATGGGAACAAGTCTGCTTAAGTTTAACGAAGACGGAGAAATAATTGGTATTAAAACCGAGAAAGATGTTCCGATGTACAACGCTCGTGGAGAGAAATTAAACGACACTCAAATTGCAGCGGCTATTACTAAAAACCAAACATTATATGGTGGTGACGGAGACGTTATAGATCCTTTCGGCGGCGTATTGTCAATAGAAGGACTTAACACTCAGGATAAGGTAAAGAACCAGTTTGTTACAAACAGTGTTCAATTAAATGAAGCTAACGCTCTTGGTGCCAAAGTTATCGGGTTAAAGCCTAAAGGATCTAAGTTTTCAATGCTTTGGAATCCAGGTATGTATAACAGAGGTGTAGCTTTACATCAGTTGAATCAAAACCCTGCTCTTTATAATGTGTTAGAAGAAAGCACAGATTCTAACAAAACATTTAATGGCAGAAGAAAAAAAGACGAAGAAGGGTACCTATACTTTACAGTTGATGAGGTTGCCGAAGCTATTGCTTTAGGTGACTGGGATTATGGGGACTTTGAAGCTAAAGGATTAGAAGGCACTGGGCTTGACAGCCGAGCAGATTTTGCCGTGTTTCACGAGGAAAGAAAAAACCTAGCTATAAAGCAAAGTGTGTTAGATGACATGGTTGTATTAGGAGCTGATTTAAGCACTATGGAAAAGGATTCAGTTAAAGATATGTTTGTTGAATTTGGAAGGAATGCGGCGATCAATGTCCCTTTCCTAGGTAATCAATTCAATAAAGATATTGGAGCAACCAGACGTGTTTTAAAAGATAATGTACGGGATGTTTACGGACAGATAGGAATAGCTGAAACAGATGAGATGGCTAAGAACTTTGATAGATATTGGGGAATGCATTTAGCTGAAGGAGCTGGTGCTTTTGTACCTGTTCTAGCGGAGTTTGCCGTTGTCAACTATATGACAGGAGGTTTAGCTAGCGCTACAGGCCTTACATCGGTTACTAATGGTTTACTAAAGTCTAGATATTTTCTACCTAGAATGGGTGGGCACATGTTGAAAGGTCTTGGTGAAGAAATTAAATTTAAAATAGTTACGAAAGGAGAATCTAAGACAGGTAGTGGATTTGGTTTTTACGCCGGTGGTGCATTAACAAGAAACTTATTTCGTAATGTAAGAATAAACCCTACTAAAGAATACGCTAACCCTATAAACAAAGCGTTTCAAAATATCATATTAGGCGGAGTTGGTGGTGCAACTGCAGGTGAAGTAGCTTTGGTTACAGAAGCATTTTACGATGCAGCTATGGGGAATAAAACTTTCCAACGTTCTATGGAAGAAATGTTTGGGGAAGATGTAGATATATGGCAGCGCTGGTCAGTGGCAGCCGTACAGTTCGGTATGCTTGGCGGTTACAATAACTTTAAAGAAGCATACAACAGAGCAGGTCTTAGTGAGATATCAGTACTTAATAATAAGTATAAACTACAATTAGAGACCGCTAAAAAAAATAAAGATAGCAAGTACACTATAGAAAAGCTAGAACAAAAAGTTGAAGCTACCGATCAAATAATTGATATGGCTAAAAACTATGCTAACCTACGTAATATTAAGTGGCTTAAAGGCCAAAATAAAGCTATAGAGTCTGAAATAGATAGATTAACAAAAGAGCCAGGTGGTGGTAACTATAGTAAAATAAAACAATATAAGAAAGTATATCTTGATTACCAGAAAAGAGCGGATAAACTACTTAAGAGAGCGGAAAAGAAAGCTGCAAAGCTTACAAAGGACAACAAAGGATTGACAGTTGTAGTTGAAAAGATAGAAGGTGAAAGAGCTGGTGGTGATTTTGATCCTATTAATAGAAAGATAACTTATGATCCTGATTTTCTTAATGAAGGAGTTATACAACATGAAATGGGTCACGATGCTATCGTTGAACTAGCTAACACTCCTGAAGGTAGGAACGCCATTGATAGTATGGTAGAATCAATCAGTTCTAGAGTAGAACAGGCTTGGAAAGCATCTGGCAAAAAAGGTACTTACGAGGAGTTTTTGAATAGAGCAACTGATAAAACTAAAGCAGAATATTCAGAAGAATACATTATGAGATTAGTAGAGCAAGTGGTGTTAAATCCGGTTCTTGCTTCGAACTTAATGAATAAAGGCATTTTAAAGTCTATACAAGCTGACATCCAGAACTTCGCGAGAAACTATGGTGGATCATGGGCTGAAGGTAAATTTAATATGAGCGAAGCCAATTCTCCTCACAGAGCAGACAATGTTCTTGATATGGTTTATAAAATGGCTAACTCTAAGAACAAAGGATATAAAAGAAACAAAAAAGGTTTTAACGCCTTGGCAAACTTATTCGTAAATGCTAAAGAACAGCAAAATGTTTTAGGAGAGGATCTTAACCCTGCTAATATTAAGAAAAACGCAAAGAAATTTTCAAAAGAAATTGAAAACGAAGCGTTCGACGATAACAGTAAACTTAACAAAGAAATTAACGCCAAGTACGTAAGCAAAGTATCATCTAGAAATCCTAGAGAGTTAGGTGAGGAATTGCAGTTTGATTTTATAAGTAGAGTTGAAGGTTTAATGAATAGATATCTTAAGGTTAAAGATCTTAACCTTTCAGGTAATACAGAGTTCGGATCTGATGCAGCTAGAGCACAAAGAGGTTTAATAGCAATGGAAGCTACCAACTTCATTATGGACGCTAGAACTATGAAGCAAAAAGAATCTGGTGGTGATCCAGTTAGTTTAGGTGACTTAGCTATTAAGCCGTATGCAGAGGGACAAAACTTTATAAAGGTTATTAAAGATCAAGAGCTTTCAATAGAGGAAGCTACAAAGCTATTTAAAGATGGTGGATATGGTACTGGAGCTAAAACAATAGAAGACAGAGTAAAAGATCTTCACGATATGGCTACAGGTAAAAAGCCTATGGGTTCATTAACTACTTATGTACATGAGGTGATTGCTTTAACAGTACCTAGAGCAGTAGATGCTAACATTAAAGGTAGTGAGAAGGAAGTATTTCTTGAAGGAGATCAGACTATGGAATTCTTATCTAATGAGATGTCATCAAGAGGTGAAGTAGATTTTGCTGATGAAGTGCAAATGCAAGGCGAAACAATTGTAGATGCTTATACTGTACAAGAAAAAGATCAAGGATATAAAGATAGAGCTGGCGAAAACCGTAGAAATGCAGAATCTGCAATGGACGTTCTTTCTATAACGCCGAAGACTAGAGAGAAGATAGATAAGATAGTAGATGAGGAACTTGGTAAGCCTATGGAAGGTTTAGAAGCTCAGGCTATTGGAACAATAGATTTAGGTAACGGTAAAGTATATGAAGTTGAAATACCTACAGAAAAGAACAGAGCACTAACGTTTGATTCTAAAGGAGAGCGAGAAGAACATAAGTCTTTTCAAAAGCCTAAGGATCTTGCATTGAAATTACAGAAGAGAGAGAAAGCTAAAGCTACAAGAGAAAGTATTGATCAAAGTAAAACACCTGAACAAAGAGCAGAAGCAAAAGCCGAAGCTGATAGATTAGACAGGTTAGAATACAAGAAGGACTTTGTTTTTGTTAAAGAGCCTAAAAGACTGTTTAAAGTTAATTTAGAACGAACAGTTGAAGAAGCATTGTATGAAGATATACGCGCTGAAATGGGTGAGATAGGTTCAAAAGAGAATCTATATTGGTTGGCTAAAACACAACCTCTTATGAAAAATTACATAGGACTTAGCCAGATAACTAAAAGATTTCCAGGTTTATATGAGCCAGTAATGGTTAAAGGCAAAGATGGTAAACTTAAGCAAGCTAGAGAGAAGACTGCAGCTGGAGCGAAACTGTTCAAAAGAACAGAGATAACCCCTGCAGATTACTTCGAGTACTTTAAGAACGATGCTATTAAACAAGCGTCTTTAGCTAAAGCGTTAGCCAGAGAGTTTGCGTTTGATAGAGTAGTTGACAAGATTGCTTCGGGAGCGGCTAAGAACATCGTAATGAGGCAAGGTGGAAAAGATGACTTAGCTAAGTTAGAAGGAGCAGGACAACAGATAGTTTATAAGCACATTCAAAGATTTGGCATTGATGGGTTTACTAAAAAGTATTCATTAGAGATCGAATCAGTAGCGAATGAAAGAGGTATTAAATTACCTGAAGCTATAAGATTAGTTAAACAAATGGGTATAGCATTGAGAGATCAAGGCGTTGAGGCGTTTAACAACGCTAGCTTAGGAGCACAAATCACTTTAGATGTAATTAAAAAAGGTTATACTGATATGTGGATAGAGTCCGCTAATGATTCTAACAGTGCTAATATATACAAGAAAGCATACGCTAAATCATATAAGACTCAGTATGATCCTTTGGCTATGAAGCCTTCCGCCGATAATATAAAGTTAATAGAGCAAAGAACTTCTGATATGTTTTCATTAGCGAAGGCTATATTTAGAGATAACGGTATATATGATCTTATGGAGAATGTAGGAGTATCTAAAACTAAGAAAGATAACTTCTTTGATTTCTTCCTGGTTAAAGCAGCCGGGTTTACAGGGGAACGTATGTTCAAGACTGACTATAATAAAATAGTAAAAGGTATAAAAAGCAAAGCTGAAAAAGAATATTTACGTGATTTCCCTGAAGCTACTAAAAAACAAATAGCAGCCGCAGGTAATGAAGCTGCTAAGCCATTTAAGATGGGCGAGAGTAAGGAGACACACCCTACTATGGGACCTAAAAAAGGTAGAGATCTTTTTGCTAAAGCTGAAGAAGGAATTGAGGGTACACCGTTTGCAGAGCTTAAAGAATCACTTTCCACTGAAGCATTTAAAACAACCGTAAAAGAATTAGGCGATGCAGTTGTTGACGCTCGAACTAAGATGGATGCTTTTAAAGCTACAGATTTATATACAGAGAACTTTGCAAAGCGAGGTAAAGGTAAAAATGGAGAAAAAGGAAAGTTAAGTGTTGAAAACAATGACGTAACTTTTCAAGTTAATTCTGATATAGCTAGAAAAATATATGAAGATGCCGTCACTGAAGTGATGGGAGAAAAAGGAAAAGATAGCGAGCAATATAGAGCTAAGAGAATAGAGCAAATAATGAGAGAGAAAATTGGTGACAAAGGGTTTGAAGCTTTAGAGGCTGAACATCAGTTAGCAATAAAAACCAATACGTTCATGTTATCCTTACTAGGTAAAATGAATACAGTTGACAATCCAAGAGCTCATGAAGCTGTACATCAATTAGCTAATATGATGTATGGTGATCGTCAATCAGGTTATAGATCACTATCCCCGTACATGTACTTTGACTTGAGCGCTTCTTTTATTAATAAAATGGTTAAGAGTGGCAAGACTATGAAAGAAGTTCTTGATACAGCAATAGGCAATGAGCATGTAAAAACCCGTACTGCATTTTTTGCTGAGGTATTTAAAAACTTGAACAATAGAAAGCCAGGTGAAGGATTAGATAATCCTCTTGTTGTTAAAGGAATTGCAGAAGGATATTGGAGTTTACTAAGTCCTGAATTTAAACAAAAGTTAGTTGATGGTAGCACATTCCCTAAACGCAGCGGGTTTGATATAGGAGTGCAAGTAAAATCTGCAGCTTTACCAGAAAAGTCTAAACTTATGCTAACACTTGCAAAAGCTAATACTCCTGCAGAAATGAATAAGGTATGGGCTAGGCTAGGTCCTAGAGGATCAGGTCCAGAGATGGCAGACGTCAGAAGATTATTCTTTGCTAGAAACTTTGCTACAAACAAAAGCTACTTAGAGAAATTAATTGAGGACTATACAACTATAACAGAAGCTGAGCCAGTTAAAGAACTTGCAACCGCATCGGAAAGTAATAAGAAATACTCTAAAGAGATTGAGGGCGCTAGCGAAGATATGAACGGTAAGCAATTGGTAGAAGCTCTTAGCATAGAGGAAATTAGAGCTAAAAGAGAAGCTGCTGACAAAGGTAAGAATCTTGAGAAAGAACTTGCTGGTATGATAGAGCGCAAAGGTGGTGCACCTGCAGAAGCTACAGTATCTAACTCTAAAGCATTCATGGAAGGTAAGAAAAGATATGATGATTTATTCCTACCATCTAGCTCAGAAGATTTACAAGGTTTGTTATACAAACCATACGGTAAAGGGAAGCAAGGAGATGCTGATATGGAATTTATGAATGAGCATATACTTAGGCCACTTACTAAAGCTGAGAACGCGCTTAGTGTATATAGAATGAAGTTAGCTGAGGATTATTCAGGTCTTGAAAAACAGATTACTGCAATGGGTGAAACTAAACCTGAAAAAGCAGCGGTTAAACGTGTGGGAGAAATGGGTTATAACATTGATCAGGCAGTACGTGTATATATATGGTCTTCGCTAGGTATGAAGATACCAGGTATATCTGTATCAGAAAGATCACAACTTGTAGGGGCAGTAGCAATGTCAAAGAAGTTAAGAGCTTACGCTGAGGGTATAATGAATATAACTAAGACAAAACAAAAATACCCAGAGCCTACAGAAAACTGGTTTAGAAGTAATGTACAATATGATTTGTTCACACACGCAACAGACGGTGTACGTTCGGATTTCTTATATGAGTGGCAAGAGAATGTTGACGCTATGTTTACTAAAGAAAACCTAAATAAATTAGAAGCTAGATTTGGTGGTAAATATAGATACAACTTAGAACAAATGTTAACTCGTATTAAAATAGGTAAATCAAGACCTGAAAGTACGAACGAAGCATTTAACACTACACTTAACTATATTAATGGATCAGTAGCAACTATTATGTTCTTGAACATGAGATCAGCTGCTTTGCAAACTATATCTGCGGCTAACTATGTAAATTGGACAGACAACAATCCTATAGAAGTAGCTAAAGTTATAACCGAAAACCCTAAGCTTTTTATAGAAACAGCTAAAAAGATATGGTCCTCTGATGCACTTCGCGATAGACGTACTGGATTAAAAATTAATGTTCAGGAAGCAGAAATGGCTAAGGCTATAAAGTCAGGGGGCAGAAATGCCGCTCAGGAAATATGGGATCAAATGATCCAAATAGGATTCAAACCTACGCAAATGGCAGATAGTTTTGCTATTGTAATGGGTGGAACACCTTTTTATATGAATAGAATGAAGACCTACGAAAAAGAAGGGCTGAGTAAGAATGAAGCAGCTGATCGAGCTTTTGAAGATTTTCTGAATAAAACACAAGAAGGACAACAATCGTCTCAAATGGATCGTGTGAGTAATATACAAACGGGTCTGATGGGTAGATTAGTGTTCTCGTTTAACAATACGCCATTTCAGATGTCTAGATTACAAAAGAAAGCATTTTTAGATTTGAAAAACAATAGAGGAGACAAGAAAACTAATGTATCTAGAATGGCATATTATGGCCTTGTACAATCTTCATTATTCTACGGCTTACAACAAGCTTTTTACGGAAGTCTTATGTCTGACGATGCTGAATTATCTGATGAAGAACAAGTAGAAAAGTATGCTGACTTTGAAAAAAGATTAGATAAATTAAGTACTAGCGTTTGGCAAGGTATATTATCTGGATCAGGATTGCCTGGTAAAGGAGCTGTAGTAACTTACAACACAGGTAGAGAGGCTTATAAACAATATACTAAAGGTTATCAAGGTTCTGACTTTTTCCCAATACTATCTCAGATAATGTCTTTATCCCCGACGCTTGGTAGTAAAGTAAATAGGCTAGGTAGAAACTGGAAGAGTTTAATAATGGCTGAACATACTAAAAAAGGTAGAGAGTATGCAAACACGTTTGGTACATTTGATCCGCGTAACCCCAATGCTAAGGCTTATATATCTATGATTGGTACTGCTACTAATATACCTGTAGACAGATTAATTGCTAAGATGGAAAACGTAAGTGATGCACTCGATACCAACAATGAAATCTGGCAAAGAGTGGCTATGTTCATGGGTACTCCTAAATATCAATTACAAACTAAGGAGCAAAACAAAAGAGACAGGCAACAAATCATTGATGATTTTTATAAAGAGAATACTCCTAAGGGCCAAAGAGATTTAGATGCTATTGAAATGTTGACTATCAAAGAACAGAAAGCTTGGTTGGTATCGCTTGGTATTAGAAAAGACGCTTTAAAAATGTTGAAGACACAAAATGACAGAAGTAGAGCTATCAAGTATATTACTAACGAGTTGGGACTGGACATTGAGAAGGAATATATGTATTATGATATTCCTATTAAAAAGCAATCTCCGGAATATATAGAAATAAAAGACCTTAAAAAAGATGGTCAAATTGAATTACTTCGTGAGTATGGAGTCAGACAAGATGCTATTGATAATTTAGATAATCAAGATAAAAGAATTAAATTAATATTAGCAATTAAGACTCAAAGAGAAAACAGTTTAAAATAATTTTTAATAAATAATAACTACATAAAAATAAATAATAGCTATGAACTTAAGCGATTTAAAAATGGGATTATTAAATGCTAGCGCTTTAGCTGTGTCAATGACCCAAATTGACAACGTACTAAAAATAACTCTGTTAATCGTTTCAATCGGTTATACCTTAAGCAAATGGCACGGAGTTATAAAAAACAAGAAAAACAAAAAAAAATGACTATGAAAGATTTAAAGAAAAAATCAATATTTAAAAAGCCACTTATATGGCTAATGAAAAAATGGAATTCATTTCTATATTTATTAATGTTTAAAAATTATGATTAAAATAGAATTAAGACAAGCGGGCCACCACACCTGAACAATTCTATAATAAAAAAGCCGCTACAATTAAGTAACGGCTTTTTTTATTTTAAGTAATCTCACACGCACCTCCAGCACAGGCAAGCTCTCCAGACAAATCGGTTTCATCATCGTCTTCTTCAATCTTTGCAATGTCAACTAACTGCAAGGCTTCCATTAATTCATAATACTTCTCTTTTGTAATATCCTCGAAGGGTGCTTGTACATAAGTACCCCCGTTGTAAGGTAACACAGATAGGCCGTTATAAAATTGTTTGTTCTCCCACATCCACTCACCAATAATATCCCACTCATCTTCTTTAATAGATACAGTGGCCGATATATTGTGTGTATTCTTGCCATTGCCATGACCTGGCTTAACCCACATTTCAGATACAAATTTTACACGTTCAAGTAATTCAATTGGATGCTCTGTCCTGAGCATAGACCCCTTGGGCGCTCTTTGAGGTATTGATATCACTGCTGTATCGTGAGGCCTGAAGTATTCATCTTCAATTAACTCAGGGTGGTTAGCAGCAAGGAACTTATACATTGACTCGTTCTTACCTACACGTATTCTTCTCACATAATAATCATTATGCCAAGCGTGAATACCAGATGACGTTCCTAGCGTCAATGATGTAGTCCCTGCTGGTTTAACCGTTGTTGATCTAGCTGATGAATTAATGCCAATTAATTTTGCAACACGTTTGTTTTCTTTTTTAACAAGCAACGCTGCTTTATCCATGTCTAATTTCAAAACTTTACCAGATCCTATCCCTGTGATTGAGACGCCTATTAAAGCATCTTTTTCAGTTGTCTCTCTCCATATATCTCTAAGATAATGAAAGCTCGTGTATGATGCTTGTATTGTGCCTATAAGAGCTGCATTAGTTACACGTCTTTCAAATTCTTCTTGAGTATCTAAGTCTGATCCGTTAACTTCACATAAGTTACAGAATTGATACGGTCTAAGCGCGATCTCACAGCACGGATTAGTGCCCCAATCTTTATCATTGCTTAAGTAAAATCCAGGTTCACCAGAACCAGATAGCTCAATACGTTTCCAAAGATCCATAAAGTAACCTTTAGTTAACTTATCTCTCATCAGCACAGCTGAATTGTTAGCTCTACCACGTTGTGGGTTTTGTTCCCACCAATCTCCAGACTTACATGCAATCATTGCAATATCGTCTGACGAGAATAAAGCTATTAAAGCTGCTCTTCTGATACCTCCTGCTAAAACTGAATCAGCAATATGACATATAATATCATGAGCTTGTACTGTACTTAAATACTCTCCGTCTTTTAAAGAATCCATAATACCTGTTATCTTTACTATAGCTTCTTTAAGTGGCTGAGGTCCAGGTGCTTTACCACCCGATGTTATTAATCTAGCTCCCTTAGGCCGTATGTCAGAATAATCAAACTCAATTCTTGAACTACGTTTGTTACCAAGATATGACTTCATTAATATTTTTATCGCATCGGCCCAACCCTCAATTGAATCCATAACTAAGAATCTTCTTGTACGTTTTTCAAACGGCACAGTTACAGATGGTAACTTAGCTACGTGATGTTGTTGTACTGAATAACCTACACCCGTTCCACCTAATAGTAAAAACATCGTTTCACTAAATGCAGCTACAGATTCTATTGGTAAGTAAGCGCAATTGTATACCCTATTAGGAGATATCTCGATAGGTTTACCACCAAATTGTAGACTACGCATACTTGGTAATATATTTTTGCTATACACATCTTCATAAGCTAATCTTATTTCTTTTTCTAAATTTGGAAACTTTTTTATATGCATTGATTCATTTCTAAACACAAGCTGATCCCATGTTTCTCTACGCTTTGTTTCTGGTATATATTTAGCATATTTCATAAATACCGTTATGTCACTCAATATTCTGTTTGATTTGTTCATTTATAATACTCTAATTTTAAATTCATTTTGTTTTTTTACTAGTTCTTTCCATGATATCCTACCCCGATTATTCCAGGACCATTTAACCCACTTAGCTATCTGCCTTTCAGCGTAAGCTTTACGAGCTAATCGTTTATTGTTTCCTACCATCTAATATAAGTTTAATCATTAATGCTACGTCTTTTTGGTTTTGAGGTTTGTATAACGTACGTGTTTCGCCGTTGTTTACACACCAGCGTTTGAACAACTTCCACCTAAGCGGAAACTGTTCGTTAGCTCTTCCTTTGCATTCTATTATATAATCCTTACCAGTAAAGTCAGGAGTATATTTAATGCCTAGTATTTTCTTCTGTCCTCTATCTTTCATATCACCCTTCCCGTTTGATTGTTTTTCAAATGATATGTTAGGGAAACGAAAACCTTCTAAGGTTTGAAAGACTTCCTCTTCATACTTATCAAATAATCCTGCTGCTTTAAGAGCTAGATACGTATGTTTCTCAAGACCTGATCGAAAATCGATCCCATCGGCACTAGCTTTCTTAGCACGAACGGGACCTTTCTTTTTACCCCCACGTTTAAAGCGTTTCATTTTTTACAAATGATCCGTTAATCATAGAGCCCTTACGCTTGCTTATAACATCGTAAGCGGTAGAAATACAATCTTCTATATTGTGTCCTGCTAAATGAGCTAGGTTTGTTAGTACAATAACAATATCACCTATTGCATCGACAATCTCAGGCTCATCTGCTTTAATGATTGCTCTTGCAAGTTCGCCAGCTTCTTCTTGCATTTTTATGAATTGCGTCTTAATATCACCCTCTTCATATAAACCGCGCTCATTAGCCCATTCACGTATTGCAGGAAATATACATTGCTCACAGTTAGTTTCAGGCTTAACAAGATCATATATAACATCCCCGTCAATGTATGAATCACTTGTTGAGATATGACTAAGGGCGGGATGGCTAATAGATGGGCTTTGGAATAAAACAGGAGGTTCGGGTAATACACTTGACCTATTAATGTATTGCTTTAAGTTGCCAGTGAGCTTCATTGCTTTAGTTAATGCTTTATTATATACATAACACCTGCTACTGTTGTACATCGATGTTCTGACATGCTCCTTGCACCAGCTAATTAAATCGTCGTCAACAACAACTACTGCCCCGTCGTTTAAAGTAATCTGTTCGCCTCTGTTGTTCATAAGATATGCTGCTAGCTCTCTTGCATAACAAGGAAATGTTGTAGTCATATCGGTAACATTAATTTTAAATTCAGTCATAGTTTTTGGTTTTTGTTTTTTCATTAAGTCTTTGTAGCTTTGCCTATCTACAGTGTAACCGTAAAATTTTTGGTATTCTATTTCTTTAATAGAAGCTGCTTCTAAATCTCTAGATACAAAAAGCAACTCAACTTCGTCGGGTTCATATCCTTGTTGTTCAAATACTCGATCTCCTAAATCTTTTGTCATACCTACTTTTATTTTAGGTATATGATAAACGTAATACATTGGTTTTGTTTTACTCATAGGGTTTTGTTTTATTTACCTACACTCAGCGGGGCTGATATAGCAGGCAAAGGATTATAATTTTTTATTCTTATTTCATTTAATTCAGGTATATGTAATATAAATTTCGAATCTATAAATATACCATAGTCTAATTCTAATTCAGCACATTTAGGATTGTTATGTCTGTATAAAAATTCATTAGCTTGATCTATATGATTATTATATAAATGACAATCACCTAACTGCCCTATTAACCTACCCGGCTTTAAACCAGCGCCTTTAGCTAACATTTCTAACAACATTCCATACATTGCAATATCATAAGGCAATCCTAAGAATACATCAGCAGATCTTTGTTGCCACATTAAATCTAGCTTACCATCATTAATATATACTTGAAACGCATAATGACAGGGGGGTAAAGCCATTTCCGGCATATCAATTGGATTCCACGCACTAACCAATAATCTTCTTGACTTGGGATTATAATTTATATCATGTACTAACTTGTAAAACTGATCAAGTCCTCCAAAATCTCGCCATTGCTTACCATATACTGGGCCTAATGTTTCATCCGTACGGCTAGATCTTTCATAGTCTGGCCTCCAATATTTAACACCATTATCTTCAAGATATTTTAAGTCTGTCCTACCGTTAAGAATCCATAATAATTCAGTTCTTGCTGCGTTGAAACTAATACGCTTTGCATTAATGATAGGGAACCCAAGAGACATGTCGTGTTCAATACTCCTTCCGAAGACTGATCTAGTTCCAGTTCCCGTACGATCTGCTTTAGCTTTTCCTCCATGCAATATAGCTGATAGTAACGCTCTGTATTCATCTTGTATATTATTCATTGCTTAGTACTGATTTAATTTTCTCAACGTAATTAGCCGCATCTAACAGCTCTTCTTGCAAATGTTGTAACCAAGTTAATAAACTTGAATTGTCGCCATCTAATGTGACCTTGTACTTATTAAAGCCAACATCTGATCTACTAACTAATTGATCAACGACCTTCTCAATTATTGGGTCTCTAAATTCTATTTCTTTTTTTGTCATTTATTATATTTTTTATAGTAATAGTTATAAAATTCATACATCTTTTGCCATACTTTATTTCTAGGATATTCTTCTGGCGATTGGTTAACGCGTTTATTAACTTCAATTATCAACCACCATTTAGTAGGTGTTCCTCTAACAGTAGGCTTAGGATAAATCCTTATTCCGTTCTTGTTACACCATATTCTGGCAGCCTCTTCATAATCTTCTGCATTATACATACCCATCATTGATGTTTTTTTTCTAGGCATCTATTCCCAAGGCATTGATTGATCTTCAGCAGGCACATGAGGAATGTAACAGCCACTGTTTCTATCCCAAGTAAAGTGGCATTCAGCTCCGTTGGTTCCTAAGTTTTGAAACTTACATTTTAGTATCTTAACTTTAACAGTATTAAGATCATAATTTCTATGAACTAATAAGCCGTGATAACTTGCATCATACCATTCACCTCCACCTTTAATAGAATACATTGTTGGTTCGTCAATCTCACCGGTCTTTTGATTCTTATACATTTTAGTAGGGTGAGCAACAACAAAAACTAACACATCGTACTTCTTAGCAAAGACTTCAATCTTTGTTAAGTAATCCATAGTATATCTATTAACGTCGTCAGATTCAGCGTTAATATCTCTTACTTTGTTAAATGGATCAATAACCAGGCATTTAATACCTTTTCTTTTCACCAGCTCGGCTCCTTTCTTCAAGACAGCTTCAAGTGAATAGCGCTCCATATCAATGTGAAAGTAGTTGTCATTGCAATGATCTGCAATATGATTCCATTTTTCTGTGTCAATATCTTCTTTAGCTGGCATACCTTGCCAGTGCTTACGCATTAATTTATGTGCGTGGAGAAACGTTGGTACATTTTCAGGCGAAGCATAAGCTGTTTTCCAACCATACTTTTGATTATAGCCGACAACCATTTGATCGACAAAATCAGATTTACCGGAACTAGGTATGCCAGTGACAGTAATGAACTGACCAGTATAAGTTGAAAATATGTCATCAAAGTTATCAAGGCCGATTTGAAATCCTGGTGTAAAACCATTGCGAACAAAGTCCGTAACCTCATCTTCAATATCCCGGAACGTTGTAACGTTCTCCATTGGTACAGGTTTTGCCCCTGTAATACGCTTTGATAATTCTTCTTTTCCATATTTTATTAAGTATTCGTTTGCATCTTTACAATCGTCGAATGTTGTTATATAACATACTTCAGATCCTAAACGTCTGATCATTTCATTTTGCAATGCTAAACCAGCATCGTCGGTATCTACTGCTAAGATTATCCTTTCTTTATCATCAAAGTAATCAATACAGTTATCTAAATAATCTAGGTTGTTTTGACCCAGTGTTGCACCGTTAGGCACAGATATTACATTAGTTATGCCAGCTTCATGTAGTGCTAAAGCATCCATTTCACCTTCCACAATTACACAATAGCTATATCCAACTATCGAATCAATATTATAAAATACTTTCTCAGCTCCTTTAACTAACTTAAAGTTTTTACGCCCGTCTCTGTATTTGACGTTTGTTAGCTTGCCACCCATGAAGTAATTGAAATGTATAGCATTTTCTTCCTTCTGTGTTTGAGGCATCCATTCCTTGCCCTCTGTAACTTTCATATCTACTAGTGTAGACTTTGATATTCCTCTACCTTTAAACCATTCAACAACCGCATCTGACACTGCGTATTGTGAATCCTCTTTAAAAGGCTTAGGCATTTCATATACTTTCTCGGCCTTACCTTTTCTTTTATATGTGTGTAATTGAAATGGCGTATTACAGTTATGGCATGTGCCAATACCCCTCTCCCAATCATAAGAGGCACACTTTGCTTTTTGATTTTTAGGTTTTCGATCATGAGAACACAGCGGGCATATACCTTGACTCTTCTCGTCTAGCTTATGCTGATTGTATATATCAATCTGAAAGCCGTTTATTTCGGTGATCATATATTATTTAATTATTTGAGTTAAAAAAAGGAGAGTACACATTTCTATATACTCTCCGATAAATTTAATTAGATTAGTTAAAATCTTTAGAATGGTAGATCATCTTCTACCGCCGCAGGTGCTGCTGCTGCTGGTGCAGCCGGAGCGCCTTCTCTTGGTGCAGTCGCAACGTTTGTTCCGTTGGTCCATACAACTTTTACATTTCCTAAGTAAACTTTATCTACTTTTGCTTCTCGCTCTTCTTTAGATTGTTCTACAATGATAGGTCCGTTATCGCCATAGTTACCAAGCTCGTCATTGATTGTAATTGTTATTGGTAAATAAGACCCTTTCTTTCCTTTGTAAATCTTGTCTTTAGGAATTGCTGCTAAGTTTAGATTAGCTTTAATAATTGATGCCATAAATTAATAAGTTTGTAATTGGTTAAACATTCGTGTTAATTGTTCTTTTGTCGCGCCCGTGGTTCGTCGAATGTTATCGACCGCTTTGACGTGGTTCTGGTTTGTGTAAAAGTTACTAGCTTTTGTTTTCATTCCGGTAACTGTACAGGTTCTTTTGTTTGTCATTTTTAAAAATTTAATTAGATTCAATATTATTATCATTTTGTATGCGTGTTTAATCTGCAACTTATAATGTCCCAGAATATAAATAATAAAATTACTCTCGGTAATCGTTGTAAACTTCAATCGTGTCACCATTAAAAACCACCTGATTAAATCTGAAAATAACTTTTTCTAATTCTTTTAAGGTTATTTCTTTTCCTTTCCATTCTTTTACTAATGCAGGTCGGATTTGATCGTTTGTAAAAATTATTTTATATTTTTTCATATTATAATGTTCCAGACTTTACGTAATCCTTTAAATCGAATAGTGGATCAGCTATTAAGGTTTCGTATGCGTCCATAGCCCAAGCTACTTTGGCCTCACCTCTTTCATAAAATTCATCAGAGCAATCATATATTCCTATTTGATGTGTCTTTTTACATATAACTAAGAACACCAAGTCATAACCAAATATTTCTTTATAAATGTATGCTTGACTGTCATAATTATATATATTTGCGCTCTTTTTAAATTTGTTAATATCACCAGTTGTTTTTATATCTATGATCAGGCCTTGATCTTTATTAATACAATCGGCTTTACCTTTCCACCAAGTACCATTAATTTCTTTGATACCAGGCTCTTCGTTAATTGTGTCACCTTTTAAAAGCGAAGTACAAACATCGTTGTTCAAGATTTTACTTATCATCTCTTCACATTTGTCGACTTCTTTTTTAAGTAGTAACATTTCTTTACCTGATTCTTTTAGCGCTTCCTTATATAATTTAGTTGTTCTTGTCGTTGCATCAACATAAGGGTAATTAGCTTTTAGTTTTTCAGGTTCGAGTATTGCTGTGTGGAGATATCCACCGATAAGAAAATTAATATTCGTACCGGTCGATTTTCCAAATTGCTCAGGATCGTTTAGTAATTTATATATGTCACTATTAGATCTATATTGTCTTCCCACTCCATTATAATACTCTTCATCATTGCGTAGTAATTCAACTACTTTTTTTTGTTCTGCTTTAGTCATTAAAGTGTTTCAGTTGTAACTGGTTTTGCCGCTTCTAAGGCTTTCTTAATTGCAGCTGTCATATCATACTTACTGGCTATTGCGCTCACGTCACCTCCTGATTCTACAAATTTCAACGCCTTCTTATATAAAGCTGAGGTCTTACTTGTTATTTGCTCCTTTGCTTTCTTACCAGAGTGATCGTTGGAAGCATCCGCATCTGCAGTGTCGTCGATTAGGAATAAATTACCTAAAGCGTATTTCTTTGCATAACTGGAGGCTGCTCCATATCTTTGTGGCATACTCATGCCTTTAATTAATAGGTCGACACCAACGATCGCTACAGCTTGTATAGAGACTTCCTCTTCTCCGTCCATAATTTTTGCAGTTGATTGCATGACCGGAGGATCAATACTAACCATCTCTTCAGATACAGTTACCGTTACATTATGTTTAACGCAAAACGGTTTTACAGCTTCCAGTATATCTTCTGCTGCTCGGTAATAATATTTACCAAAGCCATTGTACCTGGATTTCTTAGCTTTCATTTCTGCCTGAATTGTTGCTAATTTAGTTATTAAATTTGATTTCATTTATATAAGGTTTTTATTTGCGAAATTATTATATATATATAATTACATGCTTTTTCAAAAAGCTACAGTTCCAAACGCTAAAGTAAATCAGTAAATTGGGAGATTTTTACACTCTCCTTTAACTTATTCAAAGCTCTGCGTTTTATTTCTGAAATTCTTACACGTCTCTGTTTGTACGTTCCTTCGATCCCCAAATGCATTGCAATTTCAATCGCTGAATGTTTGGGACAATCGAATCCATAGGTCATTTTTAATACGTCTTGCTCTTTTACTTCTAGGTATTTATCTATGCAAGCTAGAATGTAACTGTTAAGAATATGCAAATTATATTTTTGGGATCTATCCATGATCTCAATAATATCTACATCGTCGTCATTATTTAATTTAAAGTCATTATAATATGTAGGTTTTGATTTGCTAATTAATTTATCCTGTTCATTTTTATCAGGATTAGTACGTATGTCATTTAACTTCCAGTCTGGTATTTTAATATCACTCATATTGATATCTATATAGCGCCTAATACCACCTTTAACACGTTTAGATAAAAAAGATTTTAATGTCTGTTCAATATCTGGTGATTCGTTTAATTTTTCCCAATCTAATTTATCAATAGCTAGTACAAGCGACATATTACCTGCTTGAATCAGATCGTTAATTGTTAATACACCAATTGCCTGATAGCTTGTTGCAAACTTACGTGCTAAATTCTCTACAAGTGGCATGAACTTTATTATTAGTTCGTCTCTGCTATACTCGTCCCAAAATAATCCCTCAGGCATGCTGAGTTCTAAATCTTTCTTGTATCGCAGGTAGTTATTGATTTGGTATTTTTTCATGTTATTGTATTAGTATGGATAGTAGTACCATCCCGGTTAGTGTAAATACCATGATCCATTGCCATGCTATTATATTTTTTTCAGTGGGATTTTTTTTACTCCACCACTTTTTTATTTTCTTCATCTGTTTCAGTTTTACATAAGCAATATCCTTTGTCCAGCGTGCAATCGCATAGCCTCCATTGCATATTCTTATTTATTATATTTTCTTTTTTCATGCGGTTAAACGTTAAAGTTTCGATGTATTTTGTTAAAAGCCGTAGCTTTGTCGTAAAAACACGTAATTATATATGTATAAACAAATTTTTATTGTAGTTTAATTTTATTTTTTATCAAAAAATATATTCTACTAGCTTTAAATCATATTGCTTACACATCTATGTTACGGGTTGTTATTATCTCTAGCGATCTTTCGTAAATCCGTAAGTTGCTTGAACGCCGAGGCCGCCTTAATAAAATCCTCATTAACTTCATAATATTTTATTAACAGCTCTAGCTCTTTAATCTGTTGCTCATCAGTTACCATTATGTCAAGCCATTCGCTGGGATCACCTTGCATTACTCTAGCGTCTTCTTCTAGCTTTTCAAATATTAATTCTACTATTTTAGTAGATAAATCTTCAATTTGTTTTTTAGTCATTTCTATTTTTATTTAGTGATATTTTAACATTTCTCCATTTACCTAAGACTATTTCATTATCTACAAGAAAGTCTATAGCAAATACAAATCTCTTATTCATTCGGTCTTCTACAGTCCAGATTCCATTCATCTCACCCGCATTCTCAACACAAACCTCAGCGCCAAAAGTAAAGCCAAAAGCTTCAAGATCCCGTGATACAGCCAGCCACCGGTGTTTACCTGGGTTATCAGCATCGATCTTTTTGTTTGACGCCGTGATTAAAGGTGTCGAGTCCGTTTGTGAGGGTACAGCGTTGTAAACCGTAGCGTGTACGAGTATGTATAGCAACAGCGTTTTCATCGATCTAGT
>Ga0208792_1000044_pt1 | contig 51801 bp, 50 predicted proteins | sample 14_taG_FD_184087 | JGI IMG/M metagenome (GOLD analysis project Ga0208792, IMG submission 184087) | Marine viral communities from the Subarctic Pacific Ocean - 14_ETSP_OMZ_AT15311 metaG (SPAdes) (version 2) | ecosystem: Environmental > Aquatic > Marine > Oceanic | place: Pacific Ocean | collected...
AAACTCCAATTACTAGAAACTTCCCAGTAGACAGTATAATAGCTTTAGGTAACGCTCCTAACGTAGTAACTGCTACTTTTACAATAACAGATGCTCAAATAAAGACGTTAGGAACAGTACCGGTTGATATACTACCAGGAGTTAGTGGTCATATATATGAAATATTGGGTGTAACTACCACATCAATAAACTCAGGAGGGTTAGCAGATTCTTACGATTGGTCAGCTTCAGGTAATGGAGTTATTTACGGTCGAACGTTTTCAGCAACAGAACATAGAGTAGAAATACCAAATGCTAGTCTTCCAGCTGGAGGTGCATTAATTGGCGGTACGTACGTTGCGACTCCTATAGCTGGTGATTTTAGACATGATTCTAGAGTGAAAGTAGGTACTACTTTAGGTGTTGATCCTACGATACCAGTAGGTCAAACGCCAGTAGCACAATGGGTGATAAACATTACATATAGATTAATACAAGTAGAATAACACATGGCAAGAATAAGTTCGTATCCGTTTGATACAACTGTTAATGACAACGATGCTTGGATAGGCACTGAGTCTGAAAACAGATTAACAAAGCAATTCACCGCGTCAGCTGTAGCTAATTACTTAAACATTAATGCTAAAGTTAATATAGGCGGTCAAATGTCTTTTAAGTGGTCAAATACTAAAAATGGAGGCGAAGGTACAATATCTCAACAAAACGGATCTGGTTCTGGAAACACAATACAATCACTGACAACACCAAACAGAGTTCATTTATCTATAAAAGAAATAAACGGGCAAAACGTGGTTAAGTTTTTAGAATACATAACAGGTAAAGACGTTTTATTAGGTCAGGGTGATCAAATTAGTCAATTTGGTCATTTTAAGTTAGACGACTATGTAGTTGATCCAGCAAACAATGATTATTATATTGCTACATTAACTTATATAGGCGGAAATGGAGTTATAGCTCCACAGGGAACACAGTATACTTTAATTCAATTTAATATAAACGATGGCACAAGCGAAACAGTTGTACAAGAATTCAACTCAATGTCTAATCAATGGGTCATTAATAATACCACAGGCAAAACAAGGCCTTCAGTTACTACCGTTAACACGCAAGATGATGTTATATACGGATGTGTTGATTATATCAACGATACTGAAATACATGTTAACTTTGACTCGCAAGCGCAAGGCAAATCATATTTGAATTAAAAAAAACTAACAACCAAAAAAAAATAAAAAATGGCAATTAAGTACTACTGCGGGTTAGATATGCTCGCCTCAATTGATTTAAACCAAAATCAACTGATCAAACCAAGAATAGAAAATCTTGGCTCTGATCCAGCCGGAGTAGAAGGTCAAATCTACTATAACACAGCAAACGACGTATTGAAACTATACACAGCAGGTGGATGGGTAACACTAGCATCTACTGGTGGTGGTGTAACTACTTTTACTAATACAAATGGAACATTTGTGTCAGCAGGTACAGAAAACTCAGCTGCTACAGGCGCAGTAACGATGGGAACTATAGATCTTTCTGCAACAGGCACACCTAGTGGCAGTACTTTTTTAAGAGGTGATAATACTTGGGCAGCTGTGCCTGGTGGTTATACTTCATGGACAATAAATGGAGACACTAACACCGGAACAAATACAGTAATAGACGGGCAAACTGTAGATATTTCAGGCGGTACAGCAATTGTAACTCAAACAAGCACAAGAACAGTAAATATTAATTTTACTCCAAGTGAGTTAAGTACTGTAACCGCGGCAAGTACAGATAAAGTGGTTATCACAGATACTAGTGATTCAAATAATCCTAAATTAGCCCTTATAAGCGATATAGTTTCATTAGTTTCGGTAGGCGTTACAACTGTAGATACAACAGATGGTACATATATTGATTTAACTCCTAACACAGCAACATCAGGAGCTGTAGTAGTAACTGCAGATTTAAGTGCAGTTGATGGTACATCAAACACAGCAACTAGATTTTTATCTAAAGATAACACTTGGGATGTTCCATCTTACACAGCAAACACAAACGAAACATATACATTACCAGTTGCTGCAGGAGGTGCAAACTCAGCAGAATTAAAATTAACAGCTGGAGGTACCGGCTCAGGTGTTAAATCAACAGTTACATTCAATGGTACTTCAACTGGAGTAGCGGTATCGGAAACTTCAGGTAACAACGGTAGTATAACAATTGGTTTGCAAAATGATGTTACAATAGGAGGTAACCTTACTGTAACGACAGCACTTGATATGACTAGTGGCCAAATAAATAACTTGGCTAATGGTACTGCTAACAACGATGCTGTAAATTTAGGTCAAGTACAAGGCTTAATAGCAGGTGTAGGTTTATTCAAAGGTGGTTATAATGCGAACACAGGTTTAACTACAGACTTAGGTGCAGGAAATGGTTCATTAGATGGAGCAAGTAACATTGCTTTAGACTTAGGTGACTTCTTTGCTGTAACAGTTGAAGGTACTGCGTTTTTTACAGAGACGTTAGAACCTGGAGATATGATCTATGCTAATACTGACATTGCGGCTAACTCAAGTCCTTCAATTAGTGATTATACCGTAGTAATACAAGATGCAAACGTTGCTGGCGAGGGCGCCACAGATGGCGTAACAGACAAAGGTGTTGCTGGTTTTAACTCAGCACATTTTAGCGTTACATCAAATGGTTTTGTTTCTGCTGATATATATAGCGGCGGTTCTACATTGGGTATTGTTCCAAGTGGCGGCGCTTCAACTACATTCTTGCGTGGTGATGGTACTTGGGTAACACCTGCAAATTCAGGTGGTACTATAACTAGCATTGATATAACAGAAACAGGTACTGCACTTACTATTACAGAAAGCGGAACTGCTACTGACCCTGATTTTAACATATCAGGAGCTGGTACATCTTCTCAAGTTATTCTTGGTGATTTGACTTTAGCAACTCTACCAGTTGATGGTGTTGAAAGTGTCAACTTTAAAACTGACGGTACAGCACTAAATGTAGCCTCAAATACAATTACAGGATCTGGCACAATGACAGGTATATGGCAAGGAACATCATCTCAGTATGTAAATGGTGAAGGTGATTTAGTAACATTCCCATCAATACCACAAGGTGATATAGAAAATGTAAGCGAAGCTACAGCCAACAATAGATTAGGTATTGACATATTAGCGCCTGGTGGTCCAGACGTAACAGTTGGATTAGATGTTGTGAACCTTGGAAATCTAGGCGCAGCACCTGCAACTGATGATGAACTTATAATATATGATACGAGTACAGCTACAAACAAAGCCGTTACTATTGCTAACTTAGCTAGCGCTGTTCAAGGTAATAACGGATACGCTGTAACTTTAACAAGCCCAACAGCGGCGGGTTCTCCTTACACGGTTACTCATAGTTTAGGTTCTTACGATGTAGTAGTTCAGCTTTACAATGATAGTAGTAAAGAAACAATTTACGCTTGCGTTGACAGAACGTCTACTAACGCTTTAGGCATTAGTTTCGATGCCTCAGTTGGAAGTAATGTAAGAGTTCTTGTAAGTAAAGTATCTTAATAAAACAAAAAAATCCCTTCTATTAATTTAGAAGGGTTTTAGTAAAATCTAATATTTATGCCTATTAACTATTATTGTGACGTAGAAGTCCAATCAAACGTACTAACTACAGATGTATCTAACTCTAGAGTAGGGATTAATGAAGGTTCGCCTACAGCTACTTTACAGGTTAATGGTAATATAAGAACTGGAGCAAGTTCTGGATCAACATATTTAAATTTAGCAGATGACGAATTAGAGTTTTGGAACTCAGGATCTGAAAGAGCAACACTTAATGTGTATCCAAATAATTCTTCCGGTAGTTTATTTATAACAGGGGCTAACGGTCAAACTGTTTATTTTGGTGCTCCAGCTAGCTGGACGACAAACATAAGTGTTCAAGGTCAAGCAACATTAAGCACTATAAATAATGCAGCTTCAGATACTGATAAGTTTTTAGTATCAGATGGTGGAAATATAAAATATAGAACAGGATCGCAGGTTTTAAGTGACATTGGTGGCGCGCCCTCAACAGGTGGTAATTACTTGCCATTATCTGGTGGAACATTAACTGGTGATTTATATATACCAGAATACTTATACCACGCGGGAGATACAAACACATATCTTCGTTTTCAAAGCGACTCAGTTCAACTTCACAGTGGTGGTTGGAAAGTTTTTGGTAATACTACTTTAAAATATGGTGCGTTGTATGGTGATAATTCTCTTAGAGTTTATGCAACACAAGCCGGTGGATATATAAACGGAACATTAACCGTTGACACTATAAATAATGCAACTTCAGATACTGATAAATTCTTAGTGTCTGACGGTGATGAAATAAAATATAGAACTGGTGCGGAAGTATTATCAGATATAGGCGCTGGAACGGGCACGGTTACAGGTACGGGTGCCTCAGGAGAAGTAGCTTTCTTTACTAGTACTAGTGCAATAGATAGTGATAATAAATTTAATTGGGATAATACAAATAAATATTTAGGTATATTTACTACCTCCCCAAGCGCACAATTAGTTCTTGCTAATAATAATGATGATGAAAAACTAATTTTAGAAGGAGCTTCTGGTGGTAAGCCTTCAATGACTATATACTCAGGAACACAGTTAATGGTTACGCTACAAGCAAGTGGAACAAGCGCTGGCGTATTAAAAACAACAAAAGGGGCTTTATTACTCCAGTCGAATTCAGGTTATGGTTTAGTAGTTCAAGACAATAGTGGTAATACTGTAGTAGAGCAAAGTTTAAAAGTTAATAAAAATTTAACCCTACCATCTATTCAAAACAATTCAGGTGAATTTTTAACAATTCAAAGTGGTTTAGTTGGTTTTAGAACACCAGCTAATGTAGTTTCAGATTTAGGCTTAGATAAAACCCAAACAATATTGTTTAGTAATTTTTCTGATGATACTAGCTCAACGTCTTCGCTTAGAATACCTTTTAACACTTTAACTGATACAACATCAAATCAATACTATAATACTTTTGATTGTCCTTCTGATGGTACTATAAAAAGAATTAGAATGCAAAATACAAAAGGTACTTTAAGTACCGGTTTTACAACTATATTTGATATATGGGTAAACTCTACCGGAACACCAACACAATCATCAGGCTCTTTAACCGCTAGTAATAGTGAAATAGAATATGATCCTGATCTTTCATTTAATAAAGGTGACAAAGTAATGATTGCTTATAGAAAAAGTGCAGGTAGTAAATATTGGAGAGGTGTAAGCGCGTCAATAGTAATAGAATTTGATACAGTAACTTAATATAATACAATGGCAAGTATAAACGACAATATAAGAGGTAAAAAACTATTTAAAGAAGGTAGTTCTAAACAACTTGCATCTAAAGGTAGTGATGGGGAAGTAACTGTATCTAAAGAGATATCAGATGATTTATCATCTCTAACAGATATAAGTAATGTTTTTAATGATGATGGGCTATATCAAGTAAATAGATTTTTATTAAAACAGGTAGAAGACATAAGAAAAGATGTAGAAGAATTACATGCGTTTATAAAGGATGCTTTTGGTAAAGACTCTTCATCCGCAGCTTCACAGGGTGCTAAAGGAAATACAGGGTCAACTGGCCCACGAGGACCAGCTGGTGCTAACGGTACAAACGGTACTAACGGTGATGATGGAGCAACTGGTCCAACAGGACCACAAGGTCCGAAGGGTAACACAGGCTCTACTGGAGGAATTGGACCAAAAGGAAATACAGGCGCAACCGGTCCACAAGGACCAAAAGGTGATACAGGCTCGGCTGGCTCTAACGGAACAGACGGTGATGACGGAGCAAAAGGAGACAAAGGTGATACGGGTAGCGTAGGACCTGCAGGACCGACGGGACCTAAAGGTAACACAGGTTCTGCCGGGGCAACTGGTGGTATTGGCCCAAAAGGTAATACGGGATCAGTGGGCGCAGCTGGTGCAGATGGTGCAAAAGGAGATCCTGGAGCTACCGGTGGTACAGGACCGCAAGGACCACGAGGATATACTGGTGCAGCCGGAGGAACTGGTCCACAAGGGCCTACTGGACCCAAGGGTGATACAGGCGCGGCCGGCACTAACGGTACTAATGGAGCTAAAGGAGATAAAGGTAATACTGGTTCAACCGGGCCTCAAGGAAGTACAGGTGCTCAAGGACCTAAGGGAGACACCGGAGCAGCTGGAGCAGCTGGTGGCACTGGACCTAAGGGTGATACAGGAGCTGCTGGTACAAATGGCACAAATGGTAGTCAAGGACCTAAAGGTGATACGGGATCTACAGGCCCTGCTGGACCAAAAGGTAGTACTGGAGCAGCCGGTTCTAATGGAACTAACGGAAGCCCAGGTGCAAAAGGAGATAAAGGTGATACAGGAAGCACTGGTCCACAAGGTGCAACTGGTCCACAAGGAGCTACCGGTGCAGCAGGAGCAGATGGTAAAAACGGAAGCGACGCTTCAGTAAGCGGAGCAACAACTAGCTTTTCTATAGGTAAAGTAACGTATACGTTTAAAAACGGACTATTAAATAGTGCAAAGTAAAATAAGATGCTTAAAACTTTTTGGAACGAATTCGAAGATAACTTAGAAGGTGAAGTTAAAAATGTAAACGGTAGTTTTATGTTTATACCTTATATGCATGGATTAGAAGATCGCATATATAAAAGTTATATAAAAGAATTGTTAAAGATAGACTGGCTGCACCATAAGCTATATATAGTTGGTGGTATACTCGAGGGCTGGCCAACAACAGATATTGATATATGCGTAACTGGTAAAGCTGATCACAGAACTAGAGATTTAATGCTACAAGCTAGAGCTATAGGCCCTTTTGATATGTATTGGGTAAAAAAGTACGATAAAATATTTAAAGGCAAAGATAATGGAGTAAAAATTTGGAAGTTTGCTAAAGCTCATGATCGTTGGACTAAGTACGGTAAGCAATGGAACGGTAAATGGAAGAAAAACGGGTTGTTTCATATGTCTGGATTGTTTGAAACAAAAGAAAATAGAGAATATACAAAAGATGCACTACAAATAAATTAATAAAATGGCAATAGAATATAATTGGACATATAACTGTAATACGGTAAAAAATGTAAACAACAAGTCTTTTGAATATGATATACAATGGATATTGACAGGGAATAAAACTTCAAAAACAGCAAATAGGTCAGGTTGGCTTAATTCCACGCCAGAGGAAATACAAGGAGAATTTGAAGGATTTCCTATTATTAAAGATGAAGATTATATAAATTTTATAAAATCTAGTTTACATGGTAATATAGGAATAATAAAAGAAGAAATAAAACTAGAGTTAAAAGAAGAGTAAAAAAACCAAAAAACAGGTAATAATAAACATATACCCTACTCGGGAAGAGTAAACCAAAAATTAATTAAAAAACCAATACCGATGACGTATTTTTATTACAAGACTAATACGTGGAGTAGTCAACCACAACCAAAAATATCCGAAGACCAAATAAAACTTTGGAAACATTTAGCCGAAAAGAAAAACTGGAGAATAGTTCAGTTGCCAAACGGTTTTTATCAAACAGAACACAAAGATATTGATTGCCCTTGTGATCCAAAAGAAGATCATTGCTGTGAAAAATGGCATGATGTTACTCGTAGAGAAACAATTGAAGGCGCTGAGTCCGCTATAGACGGAAGTGTTAATCATTACTCTAAAAAAGTAGAATTTATAAAAGGACCAAAGGTTGTAAAAACATTTGAATAAAAAATCAATTTAATTTAATTTAATTTAATATATAAATGTCAGACAAAATAGTTAAAAATCTTAGCTTCGGTAAAGAGGCTAAGGAAGAGGTTTTTAATGGTATAGACAAATTAGCAAAGGCAGTTAGTTCAACATTAGGAGCTGGCGGAAGTTGTGTTTTGTTAGAAGATCAATTAGGAAACCCTACAATAACAAAAGATGGAGTTACAGTAGCTGAAAGCGTGGTATTAAGAAACCCTGTAGAAAACTTAGGTTGCAACTTATTAAAGCAAGCTGCAAAAAAAACTGTAAAAGAAGCGGGTGATGGTACCACCACAGCGACTGTTTTAGCTCACTCTATATTAAAAGAAGCATATAAAGTTTCTGATAAAATAAACAGTAGAGATCTAAAAGATGGAATAAATAGCGCAGTTGATAAGGTTATTAATTATTTAATAAATATATCAAAACCTGTTAAAGGTAACATGATAAATCAAATTGCTACAATATCCACTAATAACGATAAAAACCTTGGCGAAATAATAGGCAAAGCTTTTAAATCAGTTAACAACACTGGTGTAGTAATGATGGAGCAATCTGACTCTGGTGAAACAGAGTTAGAAACAATAGAAGGATCACAATATTTTAAAGGATTAACTAGCACTCATTTTGTTACTAATAAAATTAAAAAAACAGCTGAACTAAACAATCCTCTTGTTTTATTAATAGAGAATGCAGTTGACAGTATTAGACAAATACAATCTGTTTTAGAGCATGTTATTAAAAATAATAAACAATTACTTATAATAGCAGATCTTAGCAACGAGGTTTTATCCGCGCTTGCAATGAACAAAACAAAAGGCAATATAAAGGTAAATGTCATAGAAGCTCCTATATATGGAACTAATAGAAAACAAACTTTTGATGATATTGCTTTGTTAACAGGTGCTACACTAATAAATGAAGATTTAGGCGATGATATGGATCTTATAGAACTTGAGCATTTAGGAAGTTGTTTAAAATCAATAACAAGTGAAACTGAAACTATATTGCAATTTAAACAACCAAACAAAGATTGTTTAAGTATTATAAATGATATAAAGAAAAAGCTTTTAACATGTAAAATACCTGACCAGGTTGTTAGTCTAGAAAAAAGACTAGCGATGTTATCTTCTAAAATATCAGTTGTTAAGGTTGGAGCTAACTCTGAAATAGAGTTAAAAGAAAAAATGGATAGAGTTGAAGACGCTATCTGTGCTACGAAAGCCGCTGTAAAAGAAGGTATTGTTCCTGGAGGTGGTGTTGCTTTGTTAAATGCTTCACTTTATTTAAAAAACACTAATGAAGCTGAAAACGTTTTAAAAGAAGCTATTATCGCACCATATAAAACAATATTAAGCAACGCTGGGTTAGAACTAGAATTTTCAAAAAAAGAAGGTTTTGGCTTAGATGTGGTTACGGGAAATATGGTAAAAATGACTGACAATGGTATTATTGATCCATTATTAGTTACAAAAAGCGCTCTTAAAAACGCGGCTTCTGTGGCAACTACAATATTATCTACAAATTGTGTAATTAATAATTTAAGAATAGATGAAGGCAATAGGTAGAAACTTAGTTATTAATATTGAAAAAGAAGGTACAACAAAAACAAAAGGCGGACTATTGTTATCTGAAAATCAAAAAGAAGATTTAAGATATAGAAAAGCCAACGTTGTATCAGTGGGTGAAGAAGTTGCAGGTATTAAGAAAAATGATACTATATATTTTGATAGACATGCTGGTCATAAAATAGAATTTAATAAAAATACATATCACGTTATAAAATCGCAAGACGTGGTCGTTGTTGTATGAGAAAGCTAGATGCAGATGATGTAAAAGAACTCAATCTGTTAAAACACTACCGTATAATACGCAAATGGGCTTGTAAGAACAACGGCTTAACAGACGCGGAACTTGAATTGTTAATATATTTAGATTGTATAGAGTATTTTACCAAAAAAGATTTTAAACAAGGTGTTTATTCTTATAGTTGGAATAACAGAAGATGGAATAAATTAATAAAAGAAGACTGGATAGTTGTTTGGAGAAATAGAAATAGAACTACACAAAAGTATAATATATATAAAAGTTCTTTTAAATTCAAACAACTGATAAATAGAATTTACAAAATAATGCTAGGTGAAGAAGATATTCCTACTAGCGAAAGAAGAAACATTATTATGAAGCGAAGAAGTTATACTGAAAAAGTTCTATTCAAAGCAATAAATAATGTTAATAAAGATAAAAATAGATAAATGGCTTTTAGATCAACACAACTTTACACTAGAAATAAGGAACTTCAGAGCGACATAGACCACTGGAACAGTCTTGATCATATACAGAAAAAAATGGCTGACGACAAAGCTAGAGGTGGTGTAGATGCTAATTTAGATGGAATTGTAGATGGTCAAAAAAAAGTATGGGCAAATGGACTAGGTGACAATGTTGTTGGAAAGTATGATAGTTGGACTTTACCTGATCACTTGAGATTTAGCGAGGAAAACGTTAGCGATTTAGATAGGCAAGGCATAAGATATCAGCAGTTTAAACAAAGACAAGATTATGATGCTAAAATGCAGCAACAAAAACTTTATGGATATGGTGGAGCTCCTACTTTTTCAAGTCAAAATTCAAATACAGAACAAATGAATAATAGCTTAAATAACAAACCAATATTAGACCCTATTGAGGGTAATTCTAGCCCTTTTAGTGAAAATACACAATTGCAGGCTAATTCAGTATATGGCAATACGATGGAAAGAACTGCAGCTGTTAATGTTAATAATCCAGCTTTAGCAATGAAAGGAAGTCCAGTAAAAATTGACCCTCCTTCGGCTTATGATAAAGCGGTAGCCCCTAATACATATAACGCTTTAGAGGTATTAGGTTCAGTAAATAGCTTAGGCTTAAATTCTTCTTCTTCTAATAAAGGAGGGTATTCAACTGACAAAAACCCAATGAACTCTAGTTTGCCTTTACCAGGCCTACCAACAAGTAGCACTGGAAACAACTCTCAAGGAAATTATGCTAATCCAGCTAAAATAAATTTGTCTAATACTTCATCAAACAATGAAAACTCGTCTTCACCAGGTGGACCCGGTGATGGTTATTCTTTTTTAGATAATAATTTAAACAATAATAAAGTTAATAATAACATTACAAATAAATTTAGAGATCCTTATTGGGGAACCTATAAAAAAGACACGCAAACTTACACAGCTAGAGTAAAAGATGCTACAGATAAAGGTCAATTAAATAAAGCCGCTAGAATACAAAAAAGATATGATAAGTGGAAAGCTAGACAAACTGGTACTGGTAGCGGAGTTGGTAATTTATTAAGATCAATTAACATCTTTAAAACAAAGAAAAAGAAAAAAAACAAAACCCCTTAAAAAAATAAATTATGCATCATTCAAAATATGATCCAGCAATGGAAAAATTAAAGCCTGGAACCAAAGTAGGTATAGTTGGAGAATCCCATGTTTGGGACGGTCCGTTAGACCAAGTTGGTAGAGCACACGCTAGAGGAAATAGCTCTGGTATAGAAGGTATGGAAATATTAAAGGCACCCTGCGAATGTGGAGCAGGTATGCCAATAACTAAAAGAGCTAAATTAGGATAATATGTTTATAGGCAAAATACAGCACGCCGCAAAAACAAGTCCTTTACTTAAAGCAGACACTTGTTGGAAAGGTTACAAAGCTGACGGAAAGAAAAAATCACCATCTGGAAAGAAAACAGCTAGTGGTAAAGTTAAAATGGTAAATAATTGCGTGCCAATTAAAATGGAAGGAGATGTTAATGATATTCCATTAAAAAAAAAACGTGTAAAAAAGGAAATAAGAAAAACTACAAAAGGAAAAGGTCGTAATTTTAGATCAACAAAAGAAGGAGCTGGTATGACCAGTAAAGGAGTAAAAGAATATAGGAAAAAAAATCCTGGTAGTAAATTAAAGACAGCAGTAACGGGTGATGTAAAACCTGGTAGTAAAGCTGCAAAAAGAAGAAAATCATTCTGCGCTAGGTCTAAAGGTTGGACAGGCGAAAGAGGTAAAGCAGCTCGTAAACGCTGGAAATGTTAAAAAAAATAATTATGCCATCACCAATTAAAAATCATCACAAAACTAAAAACATATTGCAAGACGATGGGTCTTCAATAGAGGTATCATCAAATGACTTGCAGAACAGAGGTGTAGATGCTATAAAAAGTCAAATGTTAAAAAACAATCCTCCCGGTAGCAAAGGAAGAAGAGATGTTTATGACAAGTTAGACTGGAAGTATGATAATACTGTACCAAAAACATTTGGTGAAAAAGTTAGTAACTTTGCTAGTACAGCTAAAAATTTTGTCAATAAAAACAAAACTAAAATAGCAGATGTGGCAACAGGTGGGTTATTCAGTATTGGAAAAAGCGTATTAGATAAAATTAAAAATTAAAATAAACCAAACCAAAAACAAAAACAATGGGAAAATACTCAGGAAATCATCCAAGATATTCAGGACAAGAATATGATGCTAGAGAAGCATATAACAAAGATTTGTCAGACAAAGCTAGATTACATTATCTAGAAAACAGTGAGCACGATAAGCATGCTCCTAAACACTGTGGGCCTAATCACCCAGCTAAAATGTATGGTGAAGATCATGCAGCTAAAAACTTAGGTTTTATTAAAGCAGAAACTTTAAAGAAAGATCCTTCAGCAACTACAATGCAGGTTGACGGTGAAACAATGCCTATTAAAATGGCTGGCGATATGGGGCACAATGTTTTAGCAGAAGATATGAGATCTAACCAAATAGCTGGAGCAAGTGGTGATATGGGATATGCTGGAGACGCTTCTGGAGCACCTGCTCTTATGATGAGAGATTTAGCTAAGCCAGCACTTATGATGAAAAAAGGCATTGCATCTATGTGTGGAATGAAAAGATAAAACAGTAGAGAACTGTATAAAACTCAAAATAATAGTAAACCAAACCAGGCTTAAAAGCCAAAAAACAAAACAAAATGTCAAAATTTTTAAAATTCAACATTGTTGACTCATCAGCACTTGCAACACAAGGAATTGAATTAGTCAACGTAGATCAAATCCAAAGCGTATCATACGCTACAGGATCAGGAGTATTATCAATTGTGTTAGAAGGCGCTGCAAGCATTCAAGCAGAGCACACTATAGCTGCTGATGGTGCAGGAACTATACCAGCTACAACTTTAAGTCAAAAAGTAATAAGCATTACTGTAACAACAACTAAGGATGGTACTGTTGGTGTTCCAACAATCACAAATGGAGCTAAGTCACCACAAAAAGCTGTATATGCAGCAATGACAGCTAATCCAGGAGGTGTGCAATCAACAGTTCAATTAGGACTTGATGAAGCAGCAACTCCAGTACAAATGTATTTTTCTGACTTTGCAATAGCTTAATACTACTAACTAACCTAAATATGCTCGCGGCTTAATTGTCGCGGGCTTATTTTAATAAAATTAACATATGAGTTCACCTATAAAACATTGTTGGAGCTCTATGATGCATAATTCTGAATGGAATAAAGTGCGTGATAGAAGTGGTTCTGGAACAGGCAACGATGCGGCTTTAAAAGCGGCTAAAGCAAAAAGAACATCTCCTTTGAAAATGGGCTTCAAAATGAAAGGATCTCCATATGACGAAAAAGCAGGTAGCACGCCCATAATACATGTAGATATGGACGACAATACATTAGGCATGGCAACTAGTAGTGGTAGTATACTTGTTAATAATAAAATAAAAGACCCAATTCAACTAAAATCCGTTATTGAGCATGAAAAAGTACATATAGACCAAATAAAAAGGCATGATCTAGATTATGATGACGATTATGTTTATTGGAAGGGCAAAAGATATTCCAGAGAAGATATGGCGGAAGGAGCTAAAAATCTACCCTGGGAAAAAGAAGCATATAATAAAACTAAAAACGCTTAGTTATGGCATTTAAGAAAAATTATTTTAAAGGATTACAAGGTGGTGTTAATCACAGTCCACTTAGAATGCACGACGGAACATTAAACCCTAAAACACATCCTAATGGATTTTTTTCTAAAAAAATTGATCCTGAAAGAGAAGTTGCAAAAGATAAATTAAAAGTTAATAATAATTTTAATATTAATAAAAATTTCAAAACCGAACAAGATAGAAAATCAGCTTTAGATAATGAAAAAAGAAATCAAGTTAATATTGATTTTAGAAATCAAAGGCTAGCTGATATGAAAAAACTATACCCTAAAGCTAGTGATGCTGAACTAGAAGCTTATTTATTTTCTAACAAACCAGGTCTTATGCCAGATGCTTCTAGTAAAAACTTTGGATTTACTGATGTAGGTTATGGACAGAAAACGTCTTTATTTGATACTAACTTAAGTAATCCAAATTTTCCATCAGATGCTACTGCAAAAACTGGTTATAGTTTAGATCCATATGCTGGTCACCTACATGACCCTAGAGACAGCGGTAATTTTTTGTTTGGATTAAGCAACAAAGAAAAACAAAAAGCAGTATCAGATTCTATTGAAAACCTTAATTTAGATACTAGAGATCCTTTACAAAATTATCAATATCAAAGTTTAAATAAATTTAATGATTGGTTTGGTAATGATATAACTAGAAAGAGAATATTAGAACAAGCACAACATAGTGGTAATATAAGAGAATCTCAATTCTTAACCTCTGAAGCTGGTGAAAATTTTAATACATTAAAACAAAACCCACTTGCTAAACCTGGACAAAAAAACGTAGCTGGAAGTCTTTATAGCGAAGCAGATTTAGACAATATTTTATCTAGTCTTAAAGACAAAGAATTTCATCTAATGCAGCGTGGAGACGATAATTCTGCAGGTTATATAAGTAGTCAAAATCTAAAACGTTTTCGCCCTAAAAACGAAATAAGCTATTTTAATCAAGAAGATTATATAAACTCTGATAATACTAAAGCACCAAATTTAGATAAGGTGTTTAAGGGTAGAAGCTCAAGGCCAGATGCTGTAATGTCTGTTAATGATGATATTTATATAAATCCTGAAATGGTTAATGCTTCGTTTAGACCAATAAATGATCAAAAAAGATTTAACAACTCTTATCCTCGTCAAGATTTTGATACTTTTTTATCTAGAGATGATATTAGAAGTATAATGGCAGATGGAGGTATAACAAACTTTCAAGCAGCAATGCATGGATCAGAATCACCTTCAAGACAAAATTTTTCTAAAGGAATCGGTGGTCATGAGTTAACGCATTCTACAGGTCTTGATATGGCAATGGATCCTTATTTGAGAAGCATATTAGAAGTAAGTCCTGATATAGATAAAAATAGAGTTAAAAATTATAACAGATCTCCTGGTGAATTATATGCTAATTTTCATGAACTTAGGCTTCATTTAGGTATGAAACCTGGAGAACAATGGGATTCAGAGAAACTAAACAAAAGACTGGAAGAAAGAGGTAAAAGTGATCAATCCGGTTTTTTACGGAATTTTACGGAAGAATCTTTAATAGAAGCTTTAAATAAAGTTGCTGAGGTCGATAAAAATGATAATGGAAAAATAAAGTTTGATGCTTTAAAATCACGAGGCCAAAACAATAACTATGAAATGAATGCGTAAATAATTGTAAAACGTGTAATTATATAAATATAACATTTAAATTTAATTATATGAAAAACTTATTATTAGCGTTTTGTTTTGTTTTTATCAATACAATATCGTCACAAGAAAATTTACAAAACTTCGTAGGAACCTGGGAAAGTGAAAAAACTGATTATACTTTAATTATATCAAAACACAAGAAAACAGATCATTTTAAATTTTTAAACTACAAAGCAATAAAAAAAGAAGATGAACGAGGTTGTTTATATATGGATTTTATATATTCACCTGAAGAATTTGTTAAGATTAAGAAAAATAAATTATACACTTTTGTTTCTTGGGAATCTTTTGGCGGTTTTTACGCTGACTTAGTATATGAAATAATAAATAGCAATAGAATCAAAGTTGTTATGTCAGGAGATAGAAACTCAATTATGTATTATGATAGAATAAAATAATTATATGAAAAAAATTTGGCAATGGTTAAGCGGTAATGTAATCAAAGATGTTGGTGAAGTTATTGATAATTTAACAACCACTGAAGAAGAAAAACTTCAAATTAAAAAAGAAATACAGGTTATAGTTGAAAAAGCAGCTGCTACAGCTGAAGATCAAATAACAAGACGCTGGGAGTCTGATATGACATCGGATTCTTGGCTTAGTAAAAACACGCGTCCATTAGCACTTATATTTTTATCTTTTATGGCTATAGCTTTTATATGGGTTGATAGTCATCATGAAATATCTTTTACAGTTGAACAAGAGTGGATAGAATTATTAAAACAATTGTTAACAACAGTATATGTAGCTTACTTTGGCTCGCGTGGTTTTGAAAAATATAAATCAATAAGTAATAAATAAATAAAAAAAAATGGGACAATTTCCAACAAATGACGGTATAGTAGGACAAGCTATGCCTTTAACAGCGGCTATGATAGCTAGTATAGATGTTAGACCGGCTTGGTTATTTCAAAATAGTAGTGGAACACTAGGTACTAATTTAGATTCTTCAGTGATATATTGTGGTGTAATGCCAGAAGACGCAACTATTAGTGTTATATTACCAGGTGTTACCGCAGTTGGTGGTGGAGCGCCTATAGCTGGGCAAGCTATAACATTCGCGGGTTTACAGTCTGGATCAATATTACCGGTAGCTGTAGAGTACGTTACAGCTGTAGCTGGAACTGGCGTATCTGTAAGCGATTTTATAGTATGTAAATAGTATTATTATAATAAACAATTAAATTAAATTAAATTATGGCAAAAGCTAAAAAAATAACAAAAGAAGAATTAGAATTAGTTAATACACAGCAACAAAAACTAAACGAACTATTAAGAGGTTTAGGTGTTTTAGATGTGCAAAAAATGAACATACATCAACAAGTTAAAAATACTAGTGATGATATTCAAAAAACAAAATCTGATTTAGAAGAAAAATACGGACCCGTTAATATAGATTTAAAAAACGGTACTATTACTAAGATAGATAAAAAAGATGTCAAGTAATATAAGAAAAATTAGCATTGGGTCAGATTATAAAAACGATGCAATGCACTACGCTGTAGGGCAACAAGTTTATGGTGGTCATGAAATATCACACATAATCTTAGATGAAAAAGATAATTCTTACAATATTCATATTAAAAAACAAGACGAGGTTTTACCGTGGAAGAAATTTAATTCTAACATGGCAATATCAGTTGAGTACGACTTGCAATATTAATGAAAAGTTTATATGACTTTATTGTAAAACCAATAGGAGATAAATACAACAATTTAGTAGATATTGAAGGTAAACAATTAATTGTAAATACAAAAATTGAAAACTGGAAGTTTGTAAATAGACTAGCCATAGTTGTAGAGACACCAATTGCTTTTTCAACACCAATAAATAAAGGTGACTTAATTATTATACATCAAAATGTATTTAGAACTTTTTACGACATTAAAGGTAAAAAGAAAAAAAGTAGATCTTACTTTAATAATGATTATTACTTTTGTGCCGCTGATCAAATATATTTATACAAAAACAATAAAGATTGGCAAACTATAAACGATAGATGTTTTGTGTCACCTATAAAAAGCAATGACAATCTAACGGTTGATAAAGAACAAAACCTTATAGGTATATTAAAATACGGTAATAAGTCCTTAGAAGCGCTTAAAATAAACCCTGGAGACCTTGTTGGTTATACGCCTAATGGAGAATGGGAGTTTATTGTAGAAGACAAACGACTTTATTGTATGAAATCTAATGATATTGTAATTAAATATGAATACCAAGGAAACGAAGAAGAATATAATCCAAGCTGGGCAAATAGCAGTTGAAGAATTAATAAAAGTGGCTAAAGAAGCTATTGTTGATTCAGGAGATGACATTACAGCCGACAGACTTAAAAACGCGGCAGCTACTAAAAAGCTGGCTATATTTGATGCTTTTGAAATACTTAGTCGTATTGAGGACGAAGAAAGTTTGTTAAATGAAAAACCTAAAAAAGTAAAAGAAGAAAGAACTTTTAAAGGTTTTGCTGAAGGAAGATCAAGTTAATGTATAATCAATTATTATATAAAGTCTTAAAAGACCATGTAAAACCCAAAGTTATTAAAAGACTAAATAGGTATAATAAATGGGAATATGGGTACAATGAGGAGCACGATGTCGTTGTTATTAGCAAAGATGGAACAATAGGTGAAATATACGAAATACAAAACTTAAAAATAGCTCTACCTGAATCAAAGGAAGTACATAGCTTTAAAACTGATAAATGGGAATACACTGAATATCCAAAAGAATTAAAAAAAATAAAATCAGTATTTGATTGGAAACAATATCCAGTTGATTTTAAAGAAAAATGGTATAACTACATAGATATAGAATTTGAAAGAAGAGAAAAAGGTTTTTGGTATTATAACAAGGGTATTGCTACTTATATCACTGGCACTCATTACATGTACCTGCAATGGTCCAAAATTGATGTTGGGCAGCCAGATTTTAGGGAATCAAACAGATTATTCTATATATTCTGGGAAGCTTGCAAAGCAGACGAAAGATGTTATGGAATGTGTTATCTTAAAAACCGTAGATCAGGATTTTCTTTCATGTCCTCAGCTGAATCGGTCAATATGGCAACAATATCCTCAGACTCACGGTTTGGCATATTGTCTAAATCTGGCCCCGATGCTAAAAAAATGTTCACGGATAAAGTTGTACCGATATCAGTTAACTACCCGTTCTTTTTCAAACCAATACAAGACGGAATGGATAGACCAAAGACCGAGCTTGCTTATAGAGTTCCAGCGTCTAAATTTACAAGAAGAAAACTTGATACAAATGAAACAGTTGAAGAAATAACAGGTCTTGACACAACAATTGATTGGAAAAATACAGGTGATAACTCTTATGATGGTGAAAAGCTAAAATTATTAGTTCACGATGAAAGTGGTAAATGGGAAAAACCTAATAATATACTTAATAACTGGAGAGTTACAAAAACAACATTAAGACTAGGTGGAAGAATTATAGGTAAATGTATGATGGGTTCTACTTCAAATGCCTTAGACAAGGGTGGTAGTAATTTTAAAAAACTATACTATGATTCAAACGTTGAAGAAAGAAACGCCAATGGAGAGACTCGCTCAGGACTATATTCTCTGTTCGTACCTATGGAATGGAACTACGAAGGATACATTGATTCTTATGGAATACCTGTGTTTGAAACTCCAGAAAAAGAAACTTACGGTCCTCACGGAAATAAAATAAAGATAGGCGTAATAGAGTATTGGCAAAATGAAGTTGATGGATTAAAGAAAGATCAAGACGGTTTAAATGAATTTTATCGTCAGTTTCCAAGAACAGAGCAACACGCTTTTAGAGATGAAGCTAAACAGTCTTTATTTAATTTAACAAAAATATATGAGCAAATTGATTACAATCAAGATGCTAGAAGTGAAACTTTAGTAACAAAAGGCTCTTTTCAATGGCAGAATGGTATAAAAGACACTAGCGTGTTATTCGTTCCAAATAAAAATGGTAGATTTAATATAACTTGGGTTCCACCATTTGATTTACAAAATAGAATTATTATTAAAAATGGAATTAAATATCCTGGAAATGAACACTGTGGTGCATTTGGTTGTGATCCTTACGATATATCAGGTACTGTTGATTCTAGAGGTTCTAACGGATCACTTCACGGATTAACTAAGTTTTCAATGGAAGACGTGCCTAATAGTTTGTTTTTTTTAGAATATATAGCAAGACCTCAAACAGCTGAAATATTTTTTGAAGATGTACTAATGGCGTGTGTATTTTACGGTATGCCATTATTAGCAGAAAATAATAAGCCAAGATTACTATATCACTTTAAAAGAAGAGGTTATAGAGGATACAGTATGAATAGACCTGATAAGGTTTATATTAAACTTTCAATAACAGAAAGAGAAATAGGTGGAATACCTAATTCTAGTCAAGACATAAAGCAAGCTCACGCGGCCGCTATAGAAACTTATATAGAAAACAATGTGGGTAATTTAGGGGAAAAATACGGTGATGTTTATTTTCAAAGAACACTGGAAGACTGGGCAACTTTTGATATTAATAACAGAACAAAACATGATGCTTCTATTAGTTCAGGATTAGCTCTTATGGCTTGTAATAAAAATTTATATACTCCAGTTTTTAAAAGAAAATTAGAACAAAAACCTTTAGGGTTTAAAAAGTATGATAATAAAGGATTTAGTTCAAAAATAATAAATAAATGATTTATAGCAATTACGTAGGTTCGTTTCCTAGTCAAGTAGTATCTGATGAAGAAAAGCAAAGTTATGATTACGGTTATGCCGTGGGACGAGCTATTGAAGGAGAATGGTTCTCTGGAGATAGAGGTGGTTTAGGCAATAGATATCAGAATAGTTGGTTGAATTTTCATAGATTAAGACTTTATGCTAGAGGAGAACAACCTGTACAAAAATATAAAGATGAATTAGCTGTAAATGGAGATTTATCTTATTTAAATTTAGACTGGAAGCCAGTTCCTATTGTTCCTAAGTTTGTGGATATAATTGTAAATGGAATGTCTCAAAAAATATTTGACATTAAAGCATTTGCACAAGATCCTGAATCTTTAAAACAAAGAACAAAGTATGCTGATGCTATAATGAGAGATATGTATGCTAAGGAAATGATACAAGCAACAAATGAGGCAACTGGTATGAATTTCTTTAATACAAACGACCCTAACAATATACCTGAATCTCAGCAAGAGTTAGATTTGCACATGCAACTTAGTTACAAACAATCTATAGAAATAGCTGAAGAAGAAGCAATAGAAAATGTTTTAGCTTTTAATAAATATGATTTAATTAAAAAAAGGTTAATACAAGATTTAACTATAATAGGTATAAGCGCTGTTAAAACTGATTTTAATTTAGCTAATGGTGTTACTATAAACTATGTAGATCCTGCTAATTTAGTTTACTCTTACACTGAAGATCCTAATTTTGATGACATATATTATGCTGGAGAAGTTAAATCTATAAGTCTAGTAGAATTAAAAAAGCAATTTCCTGGTTTATCAGATGAAGAATTAAAGAAAATAGAAAAATTTCCTGGTGATGCTAATTATACTAGAAATTTCTATGCTCAACAAGATTCTTATAATCAAGTTCAAGTATTGTACTTTGAATATAAAACTTATAGCAATCAAGTTTTTAAAATAAAACAAACAGACCAAGGATTAGAAAAAGCTCTAGAAAAACCAGATACTTTTAATCCGCAACCAAATGATAATTTTGAAAGAGTAGGTAGAAGTATAGAAGTTTTATACACTGGTGCTAAAATATTAGGTCATGAAATGATGTTGGATTGGAGATTGTCAGAAAATATGACTAGACCTAATTCTAATGTTACTAAAGTTAACATGAATTATTCTATATGTGCTCCTAGAATATACAAAGGTATGATAGAGTCTACAGTTAGTAGAATAACAGGTTTTGCTGACATGATTCAATTAACACATTTAAAGCTCCAACAAGTTTTATCAAGAATGGTTCCAGATGGCGTTTTTGTAGATGTAGACGGTTTAGCTGAAGTAGATTTAGGAAATGGAACAAACTACAATGCTCAAGAGGCATTGAACATGTATTTTCAAACAGGTTCTATAGTAGGTAGATCTATGACTCAGGATGGTGATCTAAATAGAGCCAAAGTTCCAATTCAAGAATTACAAACATCTTCAGGAGGTCAAAAAATAGCAAGTCTAATACAGACATATCAATATTATTTGCAAATGATAAGAGATGTGACTGGCCTAAATGAAGCCACAGACGCTAGCACTCCAGATAAGGATGCTTTAGTTGGTTTGCAGAAGCTTGCAGCGGCAAATTCAAATACAGCGTTAAGACACGTTATGCAAGGTGGTTTGTTTTTAACTTTAAGAACATGTGAAAATATAGCTTTAAGGATAGCTGACGCATTAAGTTATCCACTAACTAGAGCTGCTTTAATAGATTCTATATCTTCTTATAACACTGGAACATTAGAAGAATTACAAGATAGAAACTTGCAAGATTTTGGAATATTTTTAGAACTAGAACCAGATGAAGAAGCTAAAGCTCAATTAGAGCAAAACATACAAATAGCTTTACAAAGTGGCGGAATAGATTTAGATGATGCCATAGATATTCGACAGGTTAAAAACATAAAATTAGCAAATGCTCTTTTAAAACAGAAAAGAAAAGAAAAAGCAAAACAAGATCAAGCTAATCAAATGGCTAATATTCAAGCTCAAGCTCAAGCAAATTCTCAAGCTGCTCAACAGGCAATTGAAGCTGAAATGCAGAAACAACAAGCTTTAGCTGAAACTGAAATACAAATAGAAACATCTAAAATGCAACTTGAAATTAAAAAAATGTTGCAAGAGGCCGAACTCAAAAAAGTTTTAATGGCGGAAGAGTTTCAATACAATATGCAGCTAGCGCAAATAAAATCTAGTGCAGAAACAAAAAAAGAAGGAGAAATTGAGAACAGAAAAGATAATAGAATAAAAATGCAAGGTACTCAAGAATCTCAATTAATAAATCAAAGACAAAACAACACATTGCCTCAAGACTTTGAATCCGCTGGATTTGACAATTTAGGAGGTTTTGGATTAGAGCAATTTGATCCTAGATAAAACAATTATCAATTTTTTAATTATATTATATTATGTCAAAAGAAACAAAAACAAATGAACCTGTAAAGCAGGAAGGAGATTTTAAAATAAAATCTAAGAAAAAAACGCCTAAAAAATTAACAACGCCAGAAGCAACATTAAAAATGGATCTAGCTGCTGTTAAAAAAGAAGAACCTATAAAAGTTGATTTAACAAAAAAACAAGAAACAGATGCCGTTCAAAAACAAGAAACAGAGAGCAGCGTGTTACGCGAAGAAGGATCCAAGGTGGAATTGCAAACAGTGGGACAAGGAGACGAAAAACCCGCTGAGAATGTTATTAAAGAAATACCAGTAGCAGAAGAAAAAGTAAAAGAAATTGAAAAAGAAGTAAAAGAAGCTATAAGAGACGAAGAAGTTTTAGGTAGAAAACTACCAGAAAATATTGAAAAATTAGTTTCTTTTATGGAAGAAATACCAGGTTCTACTATAGAAGATTATGTAAGGTTGAGTGCTAATTACGAAGATGTTGATGATAACACTTTACTTAGAGAATACTACAAAAATACACGTCCACATTTAGAATATGATGAAGTTAACTTTTTATTAGAAGATAATTTTAACTATGATGAAGAGGTAGACGAAGAAAGAGACGTTAGAAAGAAAAAACTAGCGTACAAAGAAGAAATTGGAAAAGCTAAAAGCTATTTAGAAGGTCTTAAATCTAAATATTACGATGAAATCAAGTTGAAATCAAACGTAGATAAAGATCAACAAAAAGCAATTGACTTTTTTAATAGATATAATGAAGATCAAAAAGTGGCATCTAAACAACGCGAAGTTTTTAAGAAAGTTACTGAAGATACTTTTAATGATAAATTCGAAGGTTTCGATTTTAATTTAGGAGATAAAAACTTCAGATACAATGTAAAAGACAAAAGCGATGTTATGGAAAAACAGTTAGACATTAACAATTTCGTTAAGACGTTCTTAAATGAAAAAAATGAACTATCAGATCCTAGTGGATACCACAAAGCCATTTATGCTGCTAGAAACGCAGATACAATAGCCAAACACTTTTATGAACAAGGCAAAGCTGACGCTGTTAAAGACGTTGTTGCTAAGTCAAAAAACATAACCACTGAGCCTAGAAAAGAAGGTAATACTGGTAGTGTTTTTGTTAATGGATTAAAAGTTAAGTCTATAAGTGGTGCTGATTCTTCAAAATTAAGAATAAAAACTAAAAAATTTAACTAAAAAAAATAAAAATTATGGCTTTAAATCCGCAATTTGGAGGATTAGTTCCTTCACAAGCGCAAGAAATCTTAGCAAATAATTATCTACAGTGGACTAATAATGGTGGTGCTGCAGGTATTCCAAATGACTTTGTAGATTTCGCGCAACAATACTTACCTGAAGTATACGAACAAGAAGTAGAGCGTTATGGAAACAGAACGTTATCTGGTTTTTTACGTATGGTAGGGGCAGAAATGCCAATGACTTCTGATCAAGTAATTTGGTCTGAACAAAATAGATTACACATCGCTTATGATGGCTGTACATTTACATCTGCTACAGGTGTTGTAGTGGTTAATCCTGCTGCTAATGCAGATATTCAAAATGTTATTTCAGTAGGTGCTACTGTTGTAATTATGGATAACTTTGGTGCTGAAGCAAAATGTTATGTTTCTGCTTCTGTTCCAGGCGCTGGTGCTGGTGCAACTATTACAGTACAACCTTACACAGCTGCTAACTTAGCAGGAGCTGGATTAGTAGGTGCTGTAAAAGTATTTGTATACGGTTCTGAATATGCTAAAGGATCTTCAACTCCTAATTTTAGCGCTGCTACTCCTGCGGGATATGTAAGTGTTGAACCTCAATTTACACAATTTTCAAACTCACCAATCATAATTAGAAACAAATACGTTGTAAATGGTTCTGATATGGCTCAAATCGGTTGGGTAGAAGTTGCAACTGAAGACGGTACATCTGGATACTTATGGTATTTAAAAGCTGAATCTGAAACTCGTTTACGTTTTGAAGATTACTTAGAAATGTCAATGGTTGAAGGTGAACTTGCTGCTGCAAACTCTGCTGCATTAGCTGCTGCTCAAAAAGGTACACAAGGTCTTTTTGCGGCTATTCAAGATAGAGGTAATGTACAGACTGGATTTACAGCTGCTGCTGGAATTGATGCTTTTGATGCAATACTTAAGAACTTAGATACTCAAGGAGCTATTGAAGAAAACATGTTATTCTTACAGAGACAAACTGCTTTGGATTTTGATGATATGTTAGCTTCTATTTCTGGTGGATACGCTGGAGGTACTGCTTTTGGGTTGTTTGAGAATTCTGAAGAAATGGCTTTAAACTTAGGCTTTAGCGGTTTCCGTAGAGGATCTTATGATTTCTACAAAACAGATTGGAAATACCTAAATGACGCTTCTACAAGAGGCGCTATTTCTGGCCCTTCTTCAATTGAAGGTGTATTAATTCCTGCTGGAACTTCTACAGTTTACGATCAAATTTTAGGTACAAATATTAGAAGACCATTCTTACACGTGCGTTATAGAGCTTCTCAAGGAGATGACAGACGTATGAAGTCTTGGTTAACTGGTTCTGCTGGTGGTGCATTCACTTCTGATCTAGATGCTATGGAAGTTAACTTCCTGTCTGAAAGATGTTTAGTGACACAAGCTGCTAACAACTTTGTATTGTTCAAGGGATTATAAAAAATAGTCCAAAATTAATGTAATTTTTACCCTCGTTGTATTTACGGGGGTAATTATTACTTTTAAAATTATTTAATTATATTATATTATGAAAAAACAACAAGAAAATCAGTGGGAAATAAAAGATAGAAAATATGTTTTATCTAATAACTTAGAACCACTAACATTTACTATACCTTCTAAACATACAAGAAAACATGCTTTATTGTATTTTGACGAAGAAAATGGAAAACAAAAAGAAATTAGATATGCAACTAATCAAGATTCTCCGTTTGTAGAAGAACAAAAAGGTGAAGCAACATTAGGTCATATTATATTTAAAAATGGAGTATTAGCTGTAACTAAAGAAAAACAAAACTTACAAAAACTGTTATCACTATACCACCCATTAAGAAATAAAAGTTATTTTGAATTTGACCCCGTAGAAGTAGCGGTCGATGAGCTAGATTTATTGAATCTTCAAGTTGACGCTTTAAACGCTGCTAGAAATGTGGATATAAATATAGCAGAAGCTATAATGAGGGTAGAAATAGGATCTAAGGTGTCTACGATGAGTTCTAAGGAACTTAAAAGAGATTTACTTATATTTGCTAGAAGTAATCCTGAGTTATTTATAGAATTAATAAATGATGAAAACGTTGAGCTTAGAAACTTTGCTATAAAAGCGGTAGAAGCAAATATCATAAATTTATCTCAAGATCAAAGATTCTTTACTTGGGCTACAAATGGAAAGAAACTAGTTACAGTTCCTTTTGATGAAAATCCTTACTCCGCAATGGCTTCGTTTTTCAAAACAGACGAAGGTGTTGAAATATTTAAATCTATAGAGAAAAAGTTTAAATAACATGTAATACTAATATAGGGCCCGTTTACTCGGGTCCAATATTATAATAAAAATATTAAAATGGCGATAAACGTAGATCAAGTTTATAAAACAGTCTTGTTGATAATAAACAAAGAACAAAGAGGTTATTTAACTCCAAATGAGTTTAATAGAATAGCAACTCAAGTTCAATTAGAGATTATTGACACTTATTTTCAGACTATAAATCAACAAATGCGTGTCCCTCAAAATGATAACGAATATGGAAATCGTTATAAAAACGTAGAACAAAAACTAGATGCCTTCAAAACAATAGGATCTTGTACTTATGTAGCTCCAGCGGGAACAAACCCTGGCTACTTTAATGCTCCGACATCTGGAGCTGCAAGCGGCTCTCAAACCTTTGCAACTGTTCTAAATTCAACGTCATATCCCCTTACAACTATAACACAAGCTCAGGTAGAACAAAGCATAGTTCAAGTTACCCTAGAATCTCCTACTGGTACACCTGGACTGCCATTTGCAAATTATAATATAACAGGTGGTGCTCTTGAGCTAACTGGTGGTTCTTTAGCCGCTGGTCAAACTTTAAGAATTGTTTTGTTTCCTCAAGATTTTTACAAACTAGGTACTGTTTTATACAAAGACGATAGAGCTGTAGAGATGGTTCAAAGAAATGAACTAGCCTTAATGAATTTATCTACTATAACTAAACCTTCTGATTATTTTCCTGTATTTTTATTTGAAGGCGAAAGATTACAACCTGCTAATAGAATAATTATATATCCACAAACTATAACATCAAGAGTTGAAGCTACTTATATTAGAAAACCAGCTGATGTAATGTGGAACTTTGATTCTTCATCTGGCAGTTTTGTTTGGTCACCTTCTACTTCTATTGATTTTGAACTAGACCCTACAGAACAAACAAATGTTATTCTTCAAATATTACAATACACAGGAATAGTAATAAAAGATCCTTTGATAATTCAAGCTGCTACAGCAGAGGTACAACAAGAAAAACAAAATAAAAGAAACTAATATAACATGGCAATACAACCACCTAATAATGGACTTATAACTGAAACTGGACAACAATACTACTCTGGTGCTCAAGGTTTTAGAGCTGCCGCTGTTGATGCCGGTAATCAAGAGTTTAAAACTACATTTAACACTGAATTATATCTTGGTGATTGGAACCCAAATCAAGCAAATTACTCTTTAAATAATTTTAAAGTTTATACTAGTCAAACTGGAATGGCCAGTTCTTATTCAGAGTGGTTAACAAGTATGTCAGTTGGTTCTGACAATAGAACTGTAACTTTAGATGCTCAACCAGGCGCTAACGCGTACGTTGTAGTTCAATTAACTATATTGAGCGGTGGGAAATATGGTCAAACAGAAGCTGAAAAAGCTTATGGCGAAGCAACAGAAAACAACTATGGAGGTTATCAATATATAAAACTAAATGACGTAATAAACAATTTTCAAGTTGGCTATGTTGGTCAAGATAAGTTATTACCAAATGCTAAAAGAAGTGATATAATATTTTTTGCTAAAAGAGCAATGCAAGAGTTTAGTTATGATACTCTTAAAAGTATAAAATCTTCAGAATTAACAATACCTCAGAGTTTAACTCTTGTTTTACCACAAGATTACGTAAACTACGTTAGATGCTCTTGGATAGACGCATTAGGTGTTAAACATATAATATATCCTACAAACAATATAACAATAAGCCCATATTACACTCAAATTCAAGACTCATCAGGTATACCAACTCAGGACAACTTTGGAAATGATCTAGAGGGCACATCAATAACTCAGGAAAGATGGCACAAAGCAGATTCTAATCTTATTGATGGAGTTGCTCAAACAGGTAGTAATTTTTCTGAAAGTGATTGGTATGGTTATGGATATGGCTGGGGTATAACTGGTGGTTATGGATATGGGCAATTATATGGTATAGACCCACAAACCTCACAAGGTAATGGTTGGTTTAACATAAATGAAAGAGAAAATTTACTTTCTTTTTCAAGTAATTTAGTAAATAAGTTAATAGTATTTGAATATGTTTCTGATGGTTTAGCTTATGATTTAGATAGTAGAGTACCTAAGCTAGCTGAAGATGCTATGTATGCTTCTATTATTTATTCATTAATATCTGGAAGAATAAATCAACCAGAGTATGTAGTACAAAGATTAAGAAAAGAAAAAAGTTCTAAACTAAGAAATGCTAAAATAAGATTATCAAATATAAAACTAGATGAGATCACTCAAGTCATGAGAGGTAAATCTAAATGGATTAAACACTAAGAAATGGCAGAAGCTAAAAATAGTTTCATTAAGTCTAAAATGAATAAGGACTTAGATGAAAGATTAATTCCAAATAACGAATATAGAGACGCCTTAAACATGAGTGTTTCTAGATCAGAAAGTAGCGATGTAGGAGCCTTAGAAGCAATATTAGGTAATATAACAACTGATACTACACCAATTAAAGGTCATAAAATAATAGGTACTTTTGCTGATGAAGCTAATAGTTTAATTTATTATTTTAGAACAAACTGGAATCAGGTTGCTAGAGCTAACTCAAGTGCTATTTGTACTATAGGTGTTTTAAATACTTTAACTAATTCAGATTTAACAATAGTTAATGGTTATTTTTTAAATTTTTCTCAATCAGATTTAATGAATGGAATTAGTCTTATTGAGAATCAACTGTTCTTCACAGACAATAGAAATCAACCTAGAAAAATAAATGTTTCAATAGCAACTTCAAATAATAGTTATTATTTTAATGAAGATCAAATATCTGTAGCAAAATTTGCACCGTATTCCCCTCCGTCTTTTTTAAATCTAAGGGCAGATGCTGCTAGACTTGTTGCCGCTAACGACTACGTAGAGTCACTACTACCTTCAACAATGTCTGACGCTCAAGATCCTCCTATAGTTGAGGTTGGTGTTTATAAGTTTTCTCAAAAAAATTTAGATGTAAAAGTATATAGAAATGGAGATTTAATTCCAGAAGTTATATCTTTAGTTGACTGGGATTTAGCTAATCAAAACGAAACTGGTGCTTGGTGTTATTATTCTAATTATAATGGAAACGGTGTAACATATGGAGTTTTATACAACAAATGGGCTGTTTTAGATCCAAGAGGTCTAGCACCAGTGGGCTATTATATACCTTCTCTAACTGAGTGGCAATCTATTATCACTAGCGCAGGTGGATCTGCTTTAGCAGATTCATGGAAAAGTCCTCTTTTATGGGAACCAACTGGAGCCGAAGGAAATGACATACTTGGAACCAATGTGTTACCTGCTGGTAGAAGAAGAAATGTTTCAACTGGAGGCGCTGATGCTTTTGGTTTTATTGATTTAACAGCTAAGACAAGGTTTTGGACTAGTGATCCTATATTTCCTGCTGGAGATCCTAATGCAGGAAAAGCTTCATACATTGAATTTAATGATACTAGTAACATTTTAGAGGGCGTAGAGTTTCCGTCAAATGGTTTCTCTGTTAGAGTAGTAAGAGAGCAAAACTACACCGGCTGGAATGGTGATCCTGATTATTTATCTGAGAGATTTGTTAAATTTTCTTATAGATTTAAATTTGATGACAATGAGTACTCTATAATAGCTCCTTTTAGTCAAGATGTTTTTATTCCATTTCAAGAAGGTCAGTTTGTTAATGATGATGAAAACAAAGCTTTTACATCTACTGTTGTTGAGTTTATGCAAAATTCAATAAACAATGCTGTTTTAAATATAGAACTACCATGTATTGATATAATAAACAAATACAAGGTAAAAGCTATAGATATAATATTTAAGCAATCAGACATGCAGGCCTATCAAGTTATAGAGACTGTTAGAGTTGACTCTAATTTTATTGCGGCTTTAAATTATACTAATATTTTTCAATATTCATACGAATCAACTATTCCTATAAAAACTCTTGATTCTACACAGTCAACTAGGGTTTTTGATAAAGTTCCTGTTTTAGCTAGAGCACAAGAAACCGCAGGTAATAGAATTATGTATGGCAATTACTTAGAAGGATACAGTGCTCCAGCTGGTCTAGATTACTATGTAGGTGTTGACAGTAAATCTTTACAACAATTTATAGAGTATCCACAACACTCTGTTAAGCAAAATAGAAATTATCAAGTAGGTATAATTTTATCTGATAAATACGGAAGACAAACTGATGTTGTACTTTCTAATCAAGACGGAACATTGGATCCTCTTGGAAATCCTCAACCAGGTTCTAATTTTTATTTAGACTATAAAAATGTTGGCTTTGCGAATGAATTACCGTTATGGACTGGTGATACTTTAGCTTTGTATTATTTACAGCAAATACCAGAAGGAGATATTGGTATTTCTGGGTATCCAGGCGCTTATGCTGTTGGAAATTATTACGAAGTAGATGGAGATTCTGTAGCGCCAGGCGCTTTATATCCTTACTTTAATAGCTTAGGAACAATTTGTATAGAAGCAACAGCTAATCAATCTGTTTTTAATACACAGATACTTTATACTGACGCAATAGCCGCGGCTAATACTTTAAATGTTCTTATAGACACTGGAAACGGTTGGATTTTACAAGAACCTTCTACATATTCAGTAACTCAAATTACTGCCGGAACCTCAACAGTTATAACTTTTCTACCAACTACAACAGCTCAAACTACTGGTAACCCTACTGGAGTTGTTCAGAGTCAAACAGTTTTTCTTACCCAAGTTTCTGGCAACATACAAGTAGGTTCTACTGTAACAATACCTAGTCAAGGAAGTGTTACTGTAACTAGCGTAGATATTAATCAAGCTTCGTCTAGTGGTCAAATAAGTATTAGCTCACCAAGAAGTATTCCAGACGGTACTGAAATTAATTTTAGTCCAGGTTTAACGGTTGGTAGTGTGGTTAAAGTGGAGCTTTTATATACAACAAATAATTACTATAAATACACGACAGGAGCCGCGTCTAGCACATTAAGACCTTTGTTTCCTGACTGGCCAACAACATATGCTCAATACTATGCTGTAGGTAAAAAATTAAAAGGACTTTATATAGATTACACTGAAATAGAATCATTAACTCCTATAAGCGATAGTAATGGTGTTAGAGCAGTTGAGTTTTTTACGCAAGAAGAAGTAAATACTAATTATTTGTTTGATAATACTCCAGGTAGTGCTCCAGAGCCAACTAAGTCTGACAAAAATTCATATGCTACTTATGATATAAATGTAAATGGTTTTTACACCTACAAATCAGCAGTTAAACAGCAGCAGCAAGATTATTATAACGTATATTTACCTGGCATAGTAAATGGTTACCCAATAAATGACGAGGTAAAAGAGCAGAATGAAGTTGCGACTGTAACTTTAATCGGAGATAATATAAATAAAATACCTAGAAATTTAGAAAACGTAGGTCCTATTCAAAACTCTTTCACGAGTGATGTGATGATGTGGCCTAGAGTTACTAATATAGACGGAATTCAGTCTACAGTTTCACCAATTGATTATCAAACATTTAATACTCAGGTTGATCCAGAATCTTCAGCTGACGATGTTGTTATTGTTGGTGGATTAGATGATTTATTTCCTGATTTAACAAGAAACCTCACTAACGGAAACCCTTCACCAGGCACTCAAAATCCAACTGGCTTTGTTAATATTTATTCTGTTTATAACTTTGACAATAAACCATTCGTTGCTCAAGTAGCAACTCAAAAAGGTGTAGGTCTAGGAGAGGCCTCTTATACAGTTCCAGCTATAACAGATGGTAATTTTCCTTATCCTCCTCCAATGGGACTAGCGGTTTATGAAACAGCTCCTTTTTTGTCTCCTATAGAGATATTTTATGAGTCCTCAACTTCTACTTTAATTTCTGAGTTAAACTTAGATATACAAAACACAGATGTGAATATAACTGGTATATCAGATTTTAATATTAATTTTGAAGAAATAATGTCATCCAATACAATTATAACTAGTGATTTTTATCCTTTAGCAAGCGGTCAAATACTGCAAACTACAACTTTAGCTGGCTGGGTAGCTTACGCTTATGACTCAAATAATCAACTTGACACTACTGTTTTAGTGGGTGATAATACCGGTGGAGGACAAAATAGATTTGCAATAACACAAGGTACTAATTTAGGTAGTTATGTAATTCAAACTACAGATAGATTTTATGCTGGATCACAATTAGAACAATCTGTATACGTTGCCACTAGAGGTAAATTTTTATTTACTTTAACTTTTCAACAAGAAGATGGCGTACAAGTAGATCAATCTTTAACTATACAATTAGAAAACTCTATACCTCAAGTTATTAATCCTGTGTTTAACACAACAGCGGTTACAACAAATAGTCTATCGATAGTTCCTCTTGACAGTAGTAATACAACACTATCTCCAAAAGGAACAAATGGATCAGCTAGAAAACTTTCTTTAGGTGATTCTAGTCCTACTGGAAATATATTTTTATCTAGCACCCAGCAGTCAGGTTGGCAAATAGCTAAAATACAAAAAATTTCCCAAGCAACAGGTAATGTAACAATAATACCCGGGGACGCTACAACAAATCCTACAGGATTAACTATATCAGACATGCTGGCGGTAAATCAAAATGGAACTACTGGAGATTGGCCAGTTTTTCAAGATGGTCAAGCGGGTTCTTTTCAAGGTGATTTTGTTTCTTTTCAATTAGCATCAGCCCCAAACGCTAGTGGTGGTTCTCCAGGTCCAATGAATACAGCTAATCAAGATTACACTATTTGGATGAGTTTAAAAGATAGTTTGCAAAGCTACAATACAGGGGTAGATGGTTCTTTTGCTGCAAAGATAACATATAGCGTGGGTGTTACTACTTTCTTTGGACAGGTGTTAATTAGTGCATATGATAATGTGTCAAATCCTCCAAATAATCCATTATTTTACACGGCTACTGGCTCTAATCCACCTAACTATATTAATCCAGGACCGGGTCTTTTTAATGCTGATGGAAGTCAAGATGCTTATTATCAAATACAAAACTGGACAGATCAAATAGTTTATATATATGTTTATGCCGCAATTACTGGTGGAACTATAGCAAACCAACAAAGTAAAATATCGTCCAACACGACATTGGCCCGTTTTGGAGATAATACAACTCAAGGAACTGATTCTGCTGGAAACGGATATTTCGTCTCTGCTGGCTGGAGTCAAGCTGTATCACAATTAACTAATTCTAGTAACGGCTATAGTGCTGGTCCTTATCAATGGAGATATGTGGGGCAGTTATCTCCATTTACTGCAGCGGCAGGCGGTATGACTCAAGCAAATTTTGACCTAGCAATCTCATCAGGGTTAACACCTGGTCAAAGTCACACACCGGCTTCAGGTTCAGAGTTTCCAGCTTATGATTTTTCTGGTTGTGCCTTAGTTAACTTAGGTTTAACATTAATTCCACCAGCTGCCACGGGCTCAAGCGGAAAAGGTGTCTATAATTTAGCTTGGAATAACACGCCTCCAGCAAGCATGCCTGACGCACAGAATCCACCAGCTCCTCCAGGAACGGTTTATCCTATTTCTCAATCTCCTACGATAAATGAATTTGAGCCACCAATGTACGTTGGTAGTGATGGAAGTAGAGGTAAATTTCCAACAGTAGACATGGGAAGTAGCACTGGTCAATTTGACGGTCCTGCAAACTAGTAATTTAATAAATAAACAAGTAACTATATATACAAGATGGCAGTTAAAACGGCGGTAAAATACTATAACACTTTTATACTTAAAAAGTTAGTTCAAGGAGATGTTCCTATTCTTTACAATTGGTATGTTGAAGAGTCTAGAATAAGAGGTGGGTATAATAATGCTCAAACAGGTTTAGCTCCTAGAGCTTTTTTAAGATCTGACAACAATAGACAAGAACAAAAAGGTAATTCTATAATGTATTCTGGTATATTGAACTCTAGAACAGGCGTAAACCAAACAAATCAATTTCCTTCTGGTGAAGATATTACTAGAACTGTTGATCCTCAAAAAGGCACTATACAAAAACTTTACGCTGAAGATACTAATTTAATTATATTTCAAGAAAATAAAGTAAATAAAGCTTTAATAGATAAAGATGCTGTTTACACTCAAGAAGGTCAACCTATACAGACTGCTTCAAATGTAGTAATAGGTGCAATAACACCTTATGCGGGTGAGTTTGGAATATCAACAAATCCCGAGTCTTTTGCGGTTTATGGTTATAGAAAATATTTTGCAGATGCAAATCAAGGTGCTGTTTTAAGACTTTCTCAAGATGGTATAACTGAAATATCAGCATATGGCATGTATGATTTTTTCAGAGATACATTTTCACAATTAAGTTCTGGAAGTGTTGTTGGTGGTTGGGATATACATAACAAGTGTTATACTATAGCTATAAAGTCAGGTGCAACAGGGGTACAGACTCAAACATTAAATTTTGACGAGCAAGTGCAAGGTTGGACAAGTAGGTTTAGTTATGATCCTAACAACATGGTTAGTGTTCAAAATAATTTTTATTCTACAAACTCAGGTGGTATATATCAACACTATTCAGAAGGAGCAAATAGAGCTCAATTTTACGGAAATCAATATAACACCTCTGTAACAGTTATTTTTAACGCTCAACCTTCTTTAGTTAAAAACTTTCAAACATTAAACTACGAAGGTGGTGGAGGTTGGTTCACCGGCTCAGTTGTTACAAATACTGATTTAGTTCAAAATCAAGACCAATCATCACCTATAGGTAGATTTGTTCAAGCAACAACTTTACAAGAACTAGAAGATCAATTGTTAAAAAGCGAATTTAAAAAGAAAGAAGATAAATATTTTGCTAATTTATACAACACTAGCGCAATCGAACAAGGTGAAGTTATTTTTGGTAATTCTATATCTGGAGTAAAAGGATATACTGCACAAGTAACGTTTGAAGCTGAAAATACATCTACATCAGGTTCTAATGAATTATTTGCAGTTTCTACAAACTATAAAGATTCTTCTTATTAAAAGTGTATGATAGAAATAAAAAACATAGATTTAGATTTATATTTTAATAAAATAAACAGCTGGTTTAAGTACCACAATAAAAAAGATTTAAATATAAACTTATTACCTAGAGCAAAAGAATTTTGTTTAGCTGTTTTTGTAGACAACAAAATAGTAGCATGTACCTTTATATATACTACAAACTCTAGCACTTGGTATTGTGATTTTTTAATAGCAGATCCTAATTATAGATCTGAAAATAGAAATGAAATATTAATAAAATTAATAGATGAAGCTGTAGAATCTTCTTTAAAAAAAGGAGCACAGGCCGTATGGTGCACGACACCTTATGACTCTGTTCTTGAAAAACTAAAAAAACTAAACTATAATGTTGATGAAAAAAAACATTATATAATATATAAACATTTATAAATATGGGAGCAGTAGCAGCAATAGGCAGTGTGGTTTCAGGTATAGGCGGTATGATAGGCGCTAACCAGGCTAAAAAATCAGCTCAAGGTCAGAGAAATTCTGCTAGAAGAGAACAACAAAGACTACAAAGAGAGTTAGAGGCTTTGGAAAATAATAGACAACCTATAATAAATCCATATGCTAACGTTAAAGATACTAGTGGAAACATAAGTAATCCGTATGCTAATTTAGGTGTTGCTACTCAAGCTGCTGAGTTTCAGGCTGAGCAAGCTGAAATATCTTTAGCTAACACATTAGATACATTAAGAGCTACAGGAGCAAGCGCTGGTGGTGCTACCGCTCTCGCACAAGCTGCACTAGCTAGTAAGAAAAAAATATCTGCTAGTTTGGAAATGCAGGAAGCTAAAAACCAACAGCTATTTGCAAAAGGAGAGCAACAATATCAAATGATAAAAATGCAAGAAGCTCAAAGACTTCAAAATGCAGATGTTATGGGTAAAACGTTTGAGTTCCAAAGTAGAGAAAGTAGAGAAGCTGGTAGATTAAATAGAAAAGCAGGACAAGTAGATAACGCTAACGCAGCTTATCAACAATCTCAAGCAGCTTACCAACAAGCAAAAGGCGCTCGATTTGGATCTATAGTTAGTGGAGCCACTAGTATTATAGGTGGAGCGGCTAGCATGGCAACTAGCGGCGGTGGACAAGCTGGTTACTGGGGCGGTGGTGCTGCACCAGCTCCGCCTAGTGATAGAAGACTTAAAAAGAATATAAAACTTATAAGCAAGTCTAGTAGTGGGTTAAACATATATGCTTTTGAATATATAAACAAAGCATTTGGCGAAGGAACATGGCAAGGTGTTATGTCAGATGAAATACCACGAGAGGCAGTTGTAGATCACATGGACGGATATGATAGAGTAGATTACTCTAAACTTGATGTTGAATTTAAAAAAATATAAATTATGAGTTACGAAAATCCAAAAAGATTATATACAGGCCCAACAGGTTCCCAAGCTTATTTACAGGGTTTTAATCAAGCGATGCAAGGCTCTAAAGTTAATCTTGAAAAATTAGAGCAAGAAAGAAAAATAAGAGAAGCTGAGGAAAAAAGATTAATAGAAAAAATGCAACGCGTTCAAGGTGATGCCGATGTTTGGAATTTAGAGCAAATGAATAAACTTGCTACTGCTCCTAAAACCAGCATGATTGACAAGGAGTTAATGAGAACGCTAAACGAGCAAATAGATATCGCTACTCAAGCTCAAATATATTTAAAAACTCAATTTGGAGATAACGAAAAAAGAAATTCAGCTAAGCAAGCTGTGACAGATTACTATGATTTATTAAACTTAACACAAAAAACAACCCAAAGTTTCGTTGCCACTGGAGAGTATTGGAAACAAAACGCAGCATCAATAGGAAAAAAAATCACTATATTAGGTAGTACACCTGAAGAAATTTCAAACAATCAATTTTTAGTAAACGCTTTGGGAGGAATATACTCTGAGGCTAATTTTGAAATGGCTTATGATAAAGATAAAAATGATATAATGATAAAAGTTTCCGGTAATGAACCAAGAAGACTAGAAAACGGTGAATTAGTAGACGGTGAATATAGGGAAAAATATATAAGTGCTAGAGCTTGGAATCAAATAGTAAATCAAGGAGATAACTTTTCTTTTATCTCTACAGTTCCACAACTCGTTGATGAGTCTTTAGCCATGATGGCACCTGCTGAAAAATCTAAAAACTCAAATGGTTTAGGTATAGTTAAATCTAACGGTCAATTTAATGACAAGTATTGGAGCGAACCAGTTATATTTAGAGACAGAATTAATATTGAGGGAAGCAAAAGGTCTAGAAAAACAGAAGAAATAAGAGAATATTTAAATATGGATTTAATCAGAGAAGATATGGAATCTATATTATCTTCTAAAATAGCAGGTGTTAACGGTGACGTTCAGCAAGCTGCAAACGGTTGGAATGTTGATTTACAAATGTTAAATGAAGGTATAGAAAATGACTATCAAACGCTTCAACCCACTGATGATCAATACAAGCAAAAATTATTTGAAAAAATAATGGAGGCTAGAACATCAGGTTTAGTTCAAGACTCAGAAGGTAGATGGTATAAAGCTGGAAGTAGAAGTATAGTAGCTCCAAAAGCTCCAAAAGCTCCAAAAGTTGCAAACATTGGCTATAGAGCTCTTTATTTTGATAATATAGTAAGTGGTGGTGATAATAATCAACAGATTGTTTTAGATAATATGATTAAAATAGAAGGACCTAAGGCCAGATATATGAGTAGAGATAACATATATCAAGCATGGTTAAACAACCCTAATAATCCTAAAATACCAACATCAGATACTAATGAAGAGTTTTATAATGACAAGGGAAAAGATCCTAGAGCTGTATTTAATGAATTAGCACCTAAAGATGGTTTATATAAAATAATAAGCGGTAAACCAGTATACGCTGGTGATTATGATTTTGAATCTGCGGTTGATAGACTTAATTTTGCTTTAGACAATACTACTGCTTCAGAAAGAAAAGCTATAGAAAATGAAACTATATTAAAATCAAGAGCTAGAAAAGTAGACTGGATGAAAGCTAATCCACAAAGAAATGATGAATTAGACGCTGATTATGTTAAGAGAATGAATAAGGCTATAAAATAATAAATTAAATGGAAATATATATTTTACCCAATGGACAGGAAGTCGACATGACTAATGTTCCTACTCAACAAAAACTTATTTGGTTATCAGAAAATCCAGGCGCAGAATTAAAAAAAGTAGAGGGTGCTGCAGAGAGTGCAAGTGCGACGCCCAATATGTTTACAGCACAAACAAATGGGGATTTAGTTTCGGAAAATTCTTTTTCGGTATCTCCAGGTAGTTTAGATATAAATAATTTTGAGTATTTTAATCCTGAAGGTAACGAAGATGTTGAAAGTTATTCTCAAGATGTAAAAAAAGCTTTAGGAAGATACGATTCTGATTCTTTATTAAAGAAAGATGAGTTTGGTTTATTTGAAGACCAAAACGTTCAGCTAGCTGTTGACAATGGTTTCATAACGCCAAGAGACCTAAGAGAAGCTGGATATACTTATGATACTTATGGTATTTCTTCAATAAATCCTCCTACAAAATCAACAGTAGAAAAAGCTAGAAAAAAAATATCAACGTATCAAAGAAAAAGTGACGATTTAATTTCATCTTTTGTTGACTTAGAGAAGCTAAATGAACCTTATATATATAAAGACAATTATCAAGACGATGGTTTTTTATACGAAACCTATGGAGACATTGATATAGGTCAATTAGACAATGAAGACTTTGGTGGCTTTATGCAAGAAAAAGGTTATGATAAAGATTTAAAAAGATTCTTTGAGCTAGAAATGGATAAGAAAAATTATGGAAACTCTTATGAACCAGAACTAGCTTTAGAGCAAAGAAAACTACAATATTTAAACTTATACATGAACGATCAGGTTCAAAGAGATATAAAACAACAAAAACTAATGTATGAGTTAGATACTGGTGTAAATCCAAATTCTATAGAAAAGTCTTTTAAAATATCTCCTGAAAACATACAACTACAAAACTATGAAAAGTACATTAGAAGTGAGTTTCCTTTAATATCAAGCAAGCTTCAGCAAATAGATGAAAAAGATCAAACAGAGTATCAAAAACTTTTAGAATCTGATGGAAACATTGGAGCGGGTAAATTTCTTTTAAATGTAGTTGGAAATGGATGGAACGGTCTTTCTAGAGCAATAAGTGAATTTTCAGCATCTACATTTGGTATATTGCCTGGAGATTATTTTGAGGGAGTTTCAGAATCCATTAGACAGGCTAATCTTATGGAGGAAATGGGATTAGAAGATTTTGGCTCTTTTTATACTGGCCCAGGTAGATTTGTGAGTGGAATAGGTAATTCTATAGTAGATAAGGACACAGGTACAAAGTATTTGGTAACAAAGTCTGGTAGAATACTAGATAAAGATAGATCGTTAGATGCTACTAATTTTTTAAGCCAACAGAAGGCAGATGAAATAAGAAAAAACGCTAGAATTTATGGAAAAAGAGACAACGCATTTAGCGTGTTAGGCGCTTTTGACGCTGGCGCTAATGTAGTTGGTGATTTGTTTTTTCAAATAGCACTAACAAGAGGTTTGGGTAATGGTATTAGAGCTGTTGGCGGTTTTACTAAAGGACTAGGTGTATTAGGTAAAACAAGAGGATTTTTAAAATCTGTTCCTATTTCAAAAAATATGGCTGACGCTATAATAGGGCAAAGTACATTAGGTTTTTCTAGAGGTTACGAAAAAACTTTATCACAAGCTAGAAAAATGGGTATTAATGACGACGAAGCTTCTGAATTAGCTACCATGGGATCTATACAAATGGGTATTTTATACGCTTTAACCGCACCAATAAATCCTAGAGCAAAAGCAACAGATGCTATTTTTGGTAAATTATCAGCAACTAATGTTATGGAAAAAGCATTAAGAGAGTATACTAAAAAAGGAAAAAAAGGATTTATAGATTATTTTAAAACAGGAAAGCTAGGAACACTTGTTAATTTAGGTGGAGAGGGTTTTAAAGAAGTTTTTCAAGAAAATGTTCAGCAAATTGGAGAAACATTTGTTGTTAATAAAAACATAAACGAAAGAGCAGGTAAAAAAATAACAAAAGACACTATGAGTTTGCAAGACTTTATAGACACAACTGTACTTTCGTTTTTCGCAGGCGCAATAATACCAGGTGCTGGTGTTACTTTAAATTTAGCAAAGCAAACAGCTAGAGATATGCTAGGTATGTCTGCGGTAGATCGTTTTAATAATTTAAGTTATTTATCGTATAAAAAAAATGATGTATCAAAACTCATAGCTAAACAAGTAGAGCAAGGTATATATACTCAACAAGAGGCTGACATGTTATTAGAAGAAATGAATGCTTTTAATGAAAACATAAACAGAATGCCTCAAGACCTATCAGCAGATGCAGCTACTCAAATACTAGGCGATGTTAATGAGGTAGGGAAGCTTAGGCAACAAAGAAAAACAGAAGATCCATCTTTTCATGCTGAAACTGACGCTAGAATAAAGGCTTTAGATTCTAAAATACAAAAAACATATTACAACGATATTACTAAAAGAAAATCTGGAGTTATAGCTAAAGCAATAAAAAAGGGTGTTATAAAAAATGTTTCTTGGAATGAATTTTCATCTACAGACGAAGCTGTTAAGTTTTTAATGGAAGAGTTGGGTTATAGCAAAGCAAAAGCAATAAGCACTGCTTCTAAATATGGAGCAACGGTGCAGAGAGATGGTAAGCAGTTTATAATAATAAATAATGAAAAATCTGCTAAAGACGGAAAAATAACTGTTAAAGAGCATGAGTTTTTACACGCTGTTATATATGAAACAATTAAAAACGACCCAGAAGCACAGGCGTTATTAGGTAAATCTTTATTAAGCGAGGTTTTAAAATTGCAAGATAAAATAGATGCTACTGAATCAGACGCTAAAGCGCTTCCAGATGAATTTTTAAAAGATTTTACTGGTTATGTTACTTTTTACAATAACCTAATAAAAGGTCTTGATTTAGACTTAAAATCTGGAATAATAAATAAAATAGAATACGATAATAAAGTTAGTAATGCCATAGGTAATCAATGGGAAGAAGTTTTAACCTTATATTCAGATGCTATAAGTGTTGGAGCCGTGACTTATGATGAAGACACGATGACTAGATTAGGTGATGTTTTTAGACAAGTTCTACAATTTTTAGGATTAAAAGACATAAAATTTTCTACAGCAAAAGACGTTTATAACTTTATAAAAGATTATAATAGTAGTATAAATAATAGAATACTTACTATAGATAAAAACAAGGCAATAGAAAAGCTTGCTACAGAAGGAGCTAAAATAGACAAAAAAGCTTTAAAAAGTGAAACAGAAAAATCTGTAAACAAATTAAAAAAAGAAACACCTAAAGAACCAGTAGTAGACAGAGAACCAACATTAGATGAAATCCAAGAAATAGAAGATAATTATAATTTTGATGAAAAGTTTGCTTTAAAAAGTAGTTCAAGGGCTACTCAAGAAGAGTTCAAAAGCGATATAAATTCTTTTTACAATAAAAACGCTTGGGGTAAAAGTAGTGGTGTTGATAATGTTTTGTATGATATATTAAGTAAATATGAAAATACTATATTAAGCAAAGCTCAAGTTTTATATAGTTCGCTTCCTGATTACAGCGCAGACGACATGTTGGCAGAAACTTCAATAGCTCTTATACCTCATATAAGAAATTTTAACAAAGAGTTTTTAAGGTTAAGAGAAAATAAAAGAGAAGAACTAAAAGAAAAGGGTTTATCTTCTTCTGAAATTAATAATACATTAAATAAGTTAGACCAAAAAGGTTATAAAAATAAAAATGGAGATTTAGTAACAGAAAACAACAATTTAAATGGTTGGATAAATAGTCAGTTAAGAAACAAGATGAAAGATGCTCTTAAAACTGGCAATGTAACTAGTCAAAAATACACTGACGAAATAGATGAAAGAGTTACTTCTATAGAAACTACTAGCCCAGAAGTGTTAGAGCAAGAGCAGGAGCAATACGAAAAAAATCAAAATGAATTAGTTGTTATGCTGGCTAATCCAGCTTTTGGTTTTACTAATTCTGACGGCGATCAGGTTTTAATAGAAGGTGTGCCTATTGGAGGTGATTTTGCTATAAATGCTGATGATCCTTCTATTTCTGTAAATAAAAAATTAAAAACAGTTAGTGATCCGGCTATAAAATCACAATTAGAACAAGAAAAAAGAGATTTAAAAAGAGGTCTTGAATTAGAAGCAAAGGAATCATTAACAAACGATGAGGTTAAGGAATTAAAAGAATTAAAATCTTTTAAAACTTACAGTTTATCCTCTGGAGGAATGATTAAAACTTATAAGGCTTATTCTGAAGAAATAAATCCAGCTGCTATTATAGCTGCAGAAGTAAGAAGAGTAATACTTTCTGCTCCTAATATAGAAACACTTGATTTTAGAGTATTTAAAGAAAAAATATCTTTATTATCTCAAACATTAACTAGAAGAATGACTTTTCAAAATAGTAAAGAACTTGATTCTTTTATGTTTAATAACTGGAAATTGATTTGGGACGTTATAAATAACCCTATAGATCCAGTAACAGGTGAATCTACTTACGCTATAAAGAAGATACCGCCTAGATTAAAATCGACAAATGATAAAGGGCTACCTATTAAAACAAAAGATATAAATGTTGTAACTTTTTTACAAAGCTATTTTGGTATTGATGAAGCAACTAGAATAATTAAAACATATAGTAAAAATCCTAATGTTTTAATTAAAAAGTTTTTACCAGTAGAATTAGGTAGAACAGGAAACAAGCTTTGGGCAACAGCTTATTTTGATAGAAGAACAGCCTTAATGGAATTATTTGGAGATGTTATAACTTTGCAAGAAGCAAGAAAATCATTAAGAAATAAAGCTTTCTTAAATGAAATATCTAAAAGAAATGTAAATTTATATAATAGTTTAGAGAATATAAATAAAAGAAACCAAGTCATAAGCAATTTTGCAAAAGGCAAATCTGACAAAGTCAAATTTAGCATGAACAACGGTAGTAAGAATAATTCTAAATTAAATTCTTATTTAAAATCTACAAACAGTAACGTTGAACAATTCTTTATTGCTAAAGTAATGGATCAAGCTTCTAGAGAAGTTATAAAATATAATAGAAAAGCAAATAAATTTAACGTTCCTGATCTAGGTAAAATGAATGATAAAGCTATTTCATATTATTTAATAGACAAAATATCTCAGGGGTATAATGATTTTTATTTTAAAAACAACAACAATTGGAAAGGTAAAATAACAAAAGGAGTATTAGACGTTTCAGATGTTAAATTTGCTTTAAATAACGAAAGAAACGAATATAGTAAAGATTTAAACAGTGCTTTTAACGAAATTATAGAAGAAAACACTGGAATAGATGTTAATGAAACTTTTTCTAAAGCTAGAGCAGAGCAAATGTCTAAAAGTATATCTAAGAAAGGTATATATTTACCACCTGCTGATTCAGATTTTTTAGGTTTAATGTACATGATAGCTTCTGCTAAAGGTAAAAAAGGTCAAAAACAAATTGATTGGCTTACAGATAATCTAATAAAGCCTTACTCTGAAGGTTCATTAGATTTAATAAACGCAAGAAACTCTGCTCATAGAGATTGGAAAAATCTTTTTGATAAACAAACAAAAAGACTTTTAAATAAAGAGTCTAATTATTCTGGTTTTTCAAATGATCAAGCCATAAGGGTTTACTTGTGGAAGAAGGCAGGATATCAAATACCTAATTTAGAAAATAAAGATATTTTTAATTTATCTGAAATAGTAAGAACAAATCCAAAGTTAAAAAAATTAGCTAGTGACATATCATTATTATCAAAACAGCCAAATGGATACATAGAACCTCCTAGTTCATGGGTTGATGGAAACATACTTAGCGACGTTCAATCTATTTTAACAAAGCTTAATAGATCTAAGTATTTAAATAGATGGAAACAAAATAAAGATATTATATTTAATAAAGAAACTATGAACAAGCTTGAAGCTGTTCATGGTACTGACTTTGTAAATGCTCTAAATGACATAATGGGTAGAATGGAAAGCGGTAGTAATAAAGCTAAAAACATAGATAAAGCTTCACAAGGTTGGGTTGATTGGTTAAATGGATCTGTTGGTGTAACTATGTTTTTCAATATGAGATCTGCTTTACTTCAAACAATATCGGCAACTAACTTTGTTAATATGACCTTTAATAATCCTCTAGCTGCTGGTAAAGCAATTTTAAATGTTTCTCAGATGAGCAAGGATTTTTTAACCTTATGGAACTCTCCTTACTTAAAAGATAGAAGATCAGGCTTGTTAAGTGATTTACAAGAATCTGAGATAGTTGACGTTTTAAATAATCCTAACAATAAAACATGGATAGATAAAACTAAAGGTTTGATTTTCTGGGCTCTTAAAAAAGGTTTTATACCAACAAGAGCTGCTGATAGTTTAGCTATAACTTTAGGTGGTTCAGGTTTTTACAGAAACAGAATAAATGATTTAGTTAAAAAAGGTGTAGAGCTAGAGGCAGCTGAAAAGCAAGCAATGAGAGAATTTTATGAAACAGCGGAAATTAGTCAACAGTCCGCTGATCCTTCTAAAATATCTCAAAATCAAGCATCTCTAAAAGGAAGATTGTTTTTATCTTTTCAAAATACACCTCTGCAGTATAGTAGAATAATTAAAAAATCTGCAGTAGACATAGCTAAAGGAAGAGGTAGTTTAGTTGGCAACATAGCTAAGATAACTTATTATGCTGCTATTCAGAACTTTGTTTTTAATTTTCTTCAAAATGCTTTATTTAGAATGTGGGACGATGATGATGATGTCCAGGTAGATTACACTCAAAGCAAGGCAAGGGCTGCTAATGGAATGTTAGATACACTAATTAGAGGCGCAGGTTTGTATGGTGCTTATGCTGCTGCTATAAAAAATACAGCTTTAAAAGCGTATCAACTTAGCCAACAACCTAGGAGTGGTAGAGGAAAGGCTGGTGATCTTGTAGTTGAAGCTTTAAATGTTTCGCCTTCTATAGGTATTAAAGCAAGAAAGATAAAAAGAGCGTGGGATTCATATAGTTATAATACTGAGTATTTTAATTATTATGGTTGGAATCCTATTGAAAATCCACATGCTTTAGAGGTTTTAACAACAATGACTTCTGCTACGCTTAACATTCCTTTAGATAGACTTTATATAAAAGCTCAAAATGCTAGTGCGGTCTTAAATTCTCAATATGATAACTGGCAAAGAATTGCATTTTTCTTTGGTTATAGTAAATGGAATTTAGACTTAGATGAAGATCAAAACAAACAACCGGCGCCTAATAATCCTTTTGGTTTAGATTTTGGAGGTGAAATAAAAGATATAAACCTAGATATAGATCTAGATAATTTTAATATGGATTTTTAAAATGAGAAAAATAAATAAAATAATAGTACATTGTTCGGCAACGCAAGAAGGTAGGAATATAGATGCTGCTGAAATAAACCGTTGGCATTTAAAAAGAGGCTGGAAAGGCATAGGCTATCACTATGTTGTTCTGTTAGACGGAACAATAGAATATGGTAGAAGTGTATATAATCAAGGAGCTCACGTAAAGGGTGAAAACGAAGGTTCTATAGGGATTTGTTACATTGGAGGCGTTGAATCAGAACGTGGTTCTAATGGCAAATGGATCGCTAAAGATACTAGAACACCTGAACAAAAAGAAAGCCTATTACTGCTGCTTAAAACATTAATAAAACTGCATCCAAGCGCTACAATACATGGGCACAACGAGTTTTCATCAAAATCGTGCCCTTGCTTTGACGCTAATAAAGAATACTGCAATATAACTAACATTTCAATATAAAAAAAATGGACATTCAACAAGCAAAACTTTACGTTATAAACGCGTCAACATTAGGAGTAACAACATTTACCAATATAGAAATGGGATTAAAAGTAGTATTATTACTAGTTACAATAGGTTATACTATAGATAAGTGGATTAAATTAAAAAAAAATAAATAATATGTGGAAATTAACTAAACAATACTGGATTGACGTGTGGAATTTACTTTGGAGTAAAACCAGCATAGATGAGAAAGCTATAGCTACTGTGAAAGAAATTAAGAAAAGATACAAGCTTACAGCTAAAGAATTAGCAGATGTTGCTATAGCTATAAAAGAAGTAGGCAATCAACTGGGTGATATTGATGATGCTATAAAAGGAGAAAAAAGAAAAGGTAGAAAAAAAGGAACAAAATAAAATGGGCGTACCATACCCAAAGTTCCTGTAACCGAAGGGGATCTCAAACGAGGTCCCCTTCATTGTTTTTATCCGTCACAGGCAATACAATCTTCACTCATAGCTTGTTGTGCTATATCACCACGAAGTACTGATTCAGTTCTAGTATAGTACAAGGTCTTAATACCTTTCTTCCATGCTGACATATGAACTTGATTAATCCATTTTGGTGTAGCTATGCTAGGAAAAGCTAGGTTTAAACTAACAGATTGATCTATGTATTGTTGTCGTATGCCAGCTTGATTTACTAGTTCAAGTTGATTTATTTCCTTAAACGTTTTAAAAACGTCCTTAGCCGGTATGTCATGTGGTCCAACCATAATCCCATCAAGCTCAGATAGACCTTGAACACTACCACCATCTGCCAGAATTTTATCCCATGTTTCATTATTATTAATTTTAAGTTTTCTAAGTAATTTTAAAAGCGTAGGATTTTTACGTATAAACGTACCTTTTGCAGACTGCTCTGTAAATACATTTGCTGCCCAAGGCTCTATACCTGGCGAAACGTTTCCCGAAAGCTTACTATTGCTAACAGTGGGAGCAACAGCACGCAAGTGAGTATTACGATAACCAGTGCCAGCACACCACAAAGGTTCACCATAAACCTCAGCAAGAGCCATGCTAGCGCGCTCAGACTCGATTTTAATTTGCGAAAATATTTTCCTAGTTTCAAACTGAGCAAGCAAACCTTCAAAAGGAATACTCTTTTCTTGGAGATACGTGTGCCATCCGAGTACACCCAACCCAAGCGCTCGTCCTTTCGTAGCAGAACGAATCGCATTTTCAAAACCTCTAAGTCCTTTTGCTCTTTGAATAAATTCCTCCATAACGCCATCAAGAAACCACGTGGCGTCGTATATAAGGTTTGTTCCTTTCCATTCATCATATTTAGCTAAGTTTAATGACGACAAGCAACATACGAAGCTGTGGTTCTCGTCTGTGTGTAATGTAATCTCTGAACATATGTTTGTCATATGTACTTTTAAGCCATTGTCTTTGTAGGCTCGTGGGTTATTTTTATTTGTATTCCCCTTAAAAAGGATATAAGGTTCGCCAGTAGCTTTACGCTTTTGAAGTAATTTTCCCCAACGTTTTCTAGCGTCTCTATCTCCTTGTTCAATTTTTCGCATAAACTTATCGCCAACCACAGCACACTGGTGCAAGTTAAGCGATTGCCTATTGACATCTCCTTTAGGTTCACGTATTTCGAGCCACTCATCGAAATCGGGGTGATCAATATTGATATTAACTGATGCAGCTCCTCGTCTGACAGATCCTTGATTAGTGGCAAGTATTGTCGAATCGTATATTTTACAAAACGGCACAACGCCATCACTTGTTCCATTGCCTGTAATTTTAGCGCCAGCGGGTCTTATTTGATTTATACCGATACCAACTCCACCGCCGTGCTTAGCGAGTAGCATCATTTCTAAGTTTTTACTTCCTATGTCATTAATACTATCAGCGACGTCAATGCCAAAGCAACTAATAGGCAAACCCCTATCAGTACCAGTGTTGCTAAGAACAGGAGAGGCAAGACATAACCAGCCTTTCCATATATATTGAAAAAAACTTTCTGCCATTTCTGGCTTGTATAACCTTCTTGCGACCGTTTTTGATACTCTTTTATACGCTTCTTTAGGAGATTCTCCGCTAAGTAAATATCCTCCTGATATTGTTTTTTTGTAGACATCTGTGTCTCCCCATTTAGGGTAATCTTCTCCTTTGATCCATTCATTGTTCCACATATTTTATCCTATAAAATGTTTTGTCCAAGCTATTAAACCATTTAAGTTTAAAGCCACTAAATTCCATTGTTTTCTTGATGCTGTTTGTACCATAACACAAATAAAACCTAAGATATAAAGCTTAGGTTCTAACGTCCACTGTGCTGCAATTAAAAAACCAGCACCCATATATCCTGCTCTAGTCGCTAGACGTTTCCAAGGACTTAGCCTCTTCTGTCTTACTAGATTCTTTAACAATATTTTCTTTAATTTTGTTAATTGCTTTTTCATAACCTTTTTTATCCATTATTTTTAAACATTCTAAAGTTCCTACTGCTAAATCTCTTATGTTACTAATTTCATTTAATATATGCTCTATTATTCTACTTTGAGCATCTATTTTATTTTTCATTTCTATTAACTTATTTTCTTTCATTTTAAGTTTTCTTTTTTTACAAAGTCTCTTACACCTGTCCAGTTAAGATCATTGTATATATCTTTTTCAGTTATATTTATTTTACCAGATGTCTTCGAAGTCTTCCCCTTCGCCAGCCTTGCTATAATCCGTCGGCCGTATTGCGAAAAAATCAGTATGAGTGACCCCGCCGGTAAGATGATAGAACCAATCAAGATTAGACGCTGCAATTTTGTCATACGCGAAATAGTTCCCAAGGTCAATGTAACCCAACTCAACAAGTTTTTCATTTGCTCTCTTTTTTATAAAATGCGTAAGATCATTAGCTGATATACCTTCGATATCACCCATCTCAAACATCTTGTTAATATATTTAGTTTCAAGTGCTACCATGGTTTCAGCTGCTTTTACTATATCTTTTCTGCATAAATGCAGTAATTGATCATTCTCACCACACATATCGCGAAAAAGCTTGCAGCCCATTTTACTATGTAGAGATTCGTCTCTTACCGACCATTTCATTTGTTGCCCGATACCCTTGAGTAAATTTCGAAGCTGAAAACTATACAGCACTGCAAAAGCACTATACAAGCTAACTCCTTCAGCGAAGGCTGAAAATACAGCCAAGCTTTTCGCAATACCCAAAGGATCATTACCGTTATAAGCAACCAAATTATCAAATCTAGCAGACGTTGCTGGTTCGTGTAAAAACGCTTCATAATCCTCTAACTTTAAAGTTTCATTTAAATAGCTATATGCTACAGCATGTACAGTTTCCTGTGAGCCAAACATCATAGCCATTTGTCTTATTTCGTGTTTAGGAAACCACGATACGACGTTCTGGGTCCAATAGTCTGATACCGCGCATTCCGTTTGCGCGAATCCAAGAAGTATGTTCCCGACAAGGTTTTTTTCTTTTTCGTTAAGTTTTTCATTCCAATCTTTTATATCGCTCTGCATTGATATTTCTGTATGTAACCAAAATGCTTGAGCTTGTTTTAACCAACCTTCAGTATAATACTCAGGATATTCAAACGGCTTGTACGCTATGCGCTCTTCAAAAAGTCCCATTATTTATATATAGTTAAACATAAGTCAACAAATGGTATATATAAAACCCAAGATTCTTGTTCGGGTTCATCATAGGTTCTTAGTCCTACTACAATGCCTGGGTAAAACCCGATCTCAAGTGCCCAAGACACATTTTCTTTATTATCCATAAACTTTTATTCCGTATTTATCTTGTATTTCTATTAGTTCTTTATATTTTATTTTACCTCGCGCTTCCCAACTCCACTGCCACCATTTGTCAATTTGACGCTCGGCATATTTTTGTCTTGCTATCCTTTTCGCTTCGAAAGGATTAACTTTACTGTTTCGTCGCATTCTTTTTGATTTTGTGGTTTATATAGTGTTACATTTGGAAATTGATTCATAACAAGTCTTTTAAACAATTTCCAGCGCATTGGAAAAGACTCGTTGGCTCTACCTTTTGTTTCAATTATAAAATCATCACCAATAAAATCAGGCGTGTACTTAATAGGTAGTATACGCTTACAACCTCTATTTTTATAATCACCCTTACCATTAGCACATCTTTCATATACTTCGTTGTCAAAATGAAATCCAGCTAGTAAGACAAAAGTTTCCCCTTCATACTTTGCTTTTATTTTTGCTTTTTTTAAAGCCATGTACATATAACGCTCAAGGCCAGATGCGAAGTTAATACCGTCATATGATACTTTCTTTGATTGTACTGGTCCGCGTTTTTTATTACGCTTATAAGGTCTCCGCTTCATTTATTTCTATATCGTGATAGTGTAAACCATCATTACCATTTTGACCTATAACGTTTATACGATTAAGCATTGCCTCTTCGATCTCATCAGTCAAGCATCGTTTAGCAGCTTCGATATATAACAGAGCATCCATTAGTTCTTCTTGTACATCAACTAGAAAACGATTAAGATCTTTTTCTTGATCTTCGATCTCTTGCATCATTGTAGCCCCGTATTTCTTTTGACCTATTAAACTACGTTGATCCATTTTTTTTAGTACTGATAGTACTATTTCATCTTTAGTGTTTATTTTCATAATGTTTCTTTTACGAATGTTCCATTAACCATTTTACCTTTTCTATTTGCTATTTCATTATAAGCAAAATCAATACAATCTTCTATTTTCATATTTTCTAATGTAGCCAAATTAGTTAACACAACAATTATATCACCAATGGCGTCGTATATTTCTTTTCTATCTTTTTTAAGTATTGCTTCGGCTAACTCTCCAGCTTCTTCAATTAATTTAACGTATTGAGTATGTGAATTACCTTTTGTAGTTATACCTCTTTTGTCAGCCCATTCTCTTATTAAATTAAATCTTGATATTTCTGGATCTGAACAAGGCGTATTATCAGGATTAAAATAAGCTTCATAAAAAGCTTTGTTGTATATAAAAGATCTATCATTATTAAACATAGATGATTTTACATTAGCGGTTATCCAGCTTATGTTTTTTTCTGTTATTTTAAATTTATAACCTTGTGGTGTTTCCCAAGCTAAACCAACGTTATCCATTAATCGTCCTTTTAGTTTATTTACTGGACAAGGAAACGTTGTAGTTTGTTCTGTAGAGTTTATTTTCATTTTATTTAATATAGGTTTTAATTTGTTATATTTATGAATATCTGTTTTGTAGCCGTAAGACTTTTGAAGTTCTATTTCACGGTCTGATATATAATCTATATCTTCTGACTGTTCAAGAACTTCATACTCATTCTCCTTATAGCCTTGTATAAGGGTTACTCTAGTATTAAGATTACGTGTAACACCAATCTTTTTACCTGGTATATGATATAAATAATACATATGTTTAAAGTTTGTCGTTATATAAATGCATGTTATGTGCGTGATGGTAATACCAACCAATTTCAATATTTAATCTCTCTGCAATCATTTTTTGCAATGATGAAAACTGATACTGATCATTACAGAAGCCGTACCAGATGTCATTAGAACGCATATAGACAGACATACAAAGCTTATTGTTTATAATTGTAAATTGAACTGCATATGTACACGGAGTATCTTTTGAATAAGTATTATGTTCTTTGCAATCATAT